>Ga0265297_10000291_pt1 | contig 165307 bp, 295 predicted proteins | sample Munlanlwell13791_FD_192502 | JGI IMG/M metagenome (GOLD analysis project Ga0265297, IMG submission 192502) | Leachate microbial communities from a municipal landfill in Southern Ontario, Canada - Leachate well 137-91 | ecosystem: Engineered > Solid waste > Landfill > Unclassified | place...
TAACAATATCGCTTATTTGTGTTTGAGTTGCCATATTTTATCTCCTATATAATTCCTAATTAGTTTCAATCCACCCTCGCAATATTACATTACATGCGCCAGCATCTACATAGCTAATACACCCGATACGAATATCTGTTTTTGAGGGTAGCTTTGTCGGTATTTCAAGAGGTATAACAACAGTTGTATTTTGCATCATTACCTCCGAAAATGGATAAAACAACGAACCAGTATTGAACTTTGTTGTAGGATCAATGTTTGCTTTTGTAAATATTCTCGCATATACATTTTTAGCACTTGCCGCAGATACACCAAATCCAGCAACGTAACTTGTTACATATAATGTTTTACCTGTCGGGACAGTATATGCAATATTTCTTGCTCGTGTAAACCCAGCAAGAATATAACTATATACAGGAGTATCAGCAGTTGCGCGAATAGATAAATTTCCTATTGATTTTTCAGTCGATCCTGCAAATAACACCCTGAAAGAATTGATACGATAAATATTAGTGTTTACCGTTGGAACAACGGTTGTACCATTGAGGACAACCAATTCCTTCTTTTCCGCGTGACTCCCGTCTAAATAATCAAATCCTACTATTTGCGCACCAGTATGAGCGGATTTGTCAATAACAGCGTAATAGCGAGACGTACCAGTTCCACCAGACGAAAACCCGTTTGATATTGTAAGAGTATGCGCAGCAACTGTTGTTACAAAGCCATATTCAGGAGTTGTTCCGTGAGGATCGAGAATAATACAGTCCCCTGCTGCCACGGCTGTTGCTGCCGTGAAGTCTACATCGGCATCCAATAGGGTGGTTGTAGAACCTCCAGCATCACTTTGAACAGTGTTACCAGTAGCATCGCCTTTAATAACAGTTCCAATATCTTGAGTATTATCGCTACTAAGAATTTCCATTCCCGCTGCAGCTATAGGATAAATATAAACAGGCTGTGTTGCCCCATAACTCCAAACGTCTGATTCTACACTATTGCAGTTTGGAGTATATCCTATTTTTGTCCAAGCAATATGATTTGCCACATCTCCTTCAGCAATAGCTTGTAAATAAGGCCACACACCCATTGCCCCGTCTTCTGACAAGTATGAATGAGGAAGACCGTCAATACCAAGCATTTGTGTAGCTTGTATCTTTGTCATTGTTTATGCCCACTTTCCCGATTCATAATCGGTTATAACTAAATCTTCACCAGGGTATAGCGCTTGAGTAGTAGAGCCTTTTATTGTTTCACTACCGTCTGCATCAATTGTAACAACCACACCTGTAGTTCCCTCATTTGCAATACGATACGTTTGCCCTGAACCGGTTGCCGCTGGTAAAAACGCTGTGCCGCTTGCTGTAAAGACTACAAACTCATCATTAACGGTTAGCGCATAATCCGTTGTTTTTACAGCTACAGCAACTTGTCTTCCCATTGTTTTAGCAACACCAGTACTCAGAACACTAAAATACTTTGCGCCAGTTATATCGCCAATACGAGTAACATTGTTTATATCTATACCAGCACTTGTGCCAGTTGCTTTTAGGGTTGTTAAACCAGCACTCGATACATTCGTTTCAAAGTAATTGGATGTATCATAAAGCAAAGTGCTTTTAAATGGATCAAGATACCATATGTCTGAAAGAGACGCTCCTCCATTATTTTCAAGTTTGGCAATTAGTCTACTTGTACGAGAAGCATGAGTCGAAGTACTCCAAATAAAATCAAATGCCCCTGCTGCTTGTCTGGCAGTAGTACTACTCATTAAATATGTGGATATTCTTGCACCAAAACCTGTTGCTGGAGTCCCGCTTGACTCGTGATCAACATTGAACATTTCAGTAATGGTGTTTGTTATAGCGTCAGTTCTTGTAGCACCTAAAGTACCGTTTATCAAAACAGATCGCCCCGCAGTACTAAAGTCCCCGTATATTAAAGGCGTTGCAGTATTAGTAACGTCTATCGCTAAAATATTACTTTGGGAAGTTAACCACGCCCCGCCAACGCCTGCTCCTATAATTACAGACGTTGACCCCGTATGATTTGGGGCAACGCCATGTCCAAAATAAGAATTACTTGATCCGTGTATATTGCTTAGACCAGCCTGTGTCCCCACTCCCACGTTGAGTAACCCGTCAGTTATACCATATAGGGCTTGTCTTCCAATAGCCACATTATAAGAGCCGGTTGTTATATTACCAAGCGAATATGCTCCTACTGCCACTATTTGTGCTGCTGTGGTAATATTTGGTGCTGAATTTTGACCAAGAAGAACATTATCAATCAGGTACATCATTCTTATATTGTTTAAATAAAATGAACCGGCTGTGGTATTATCTCTTCCCTCGCTACGAACTGTTCCCAATGCAGAATCCGCTTTATTGTCAACATATGTGGTTGTAGTATTAGCTATTGTATCAAGCAAGTATGCTGCATATGCGCCTCCTGCTATAGAAGAGCGATATAACTTAATGTTTGTTACAGAAGGATTGGTACTGGCTACAACTGAAACATTGACTTTTCCATCAGTTGTATTGTCTGTAACCGTAACAACAGTTGACTTAGTACTAACCGCAGTTTCACCAAAGGCAGTCAAGTACGTAGCCCAATAATAATGATCTCCGTTATTTACACTCCCTGCGCCAGCACCAGCTAATGCCGCTGTTAACTGAGCAGGTTTAGTAACATTTTCAAAATTGACATGCCCATTAGCAATATTTATTCTATGAGTATTGGTAATAGTATCAAAACTTGTTCTTCTATTGGTTGTATCAAAATTAGCAATTATTGTTGTGGCATCTGCTTTAAGAATCTGTATAGCAGTTGTACTATCAGAAGCAGGATAAAATTTATTTCCGATTATGGTTGCAATAGTTTGTGCCTGAGTCCAAGTATGAGCAGTAGTCAATATGCTGTCTATTCTGGTCAATATTGAACTCAAATCAGTCAATCCAGTCAAATAGCCTGTTAGTCCGCTCGTAGTAATTGTAGACGAGTTTTGAGTATGATAAGCAGGGGTTTGTGCCGTAGCAAGTAGTCCAATAAGCCCTGTAACATTTATGACATCACTACCGCCCAATTGATGAGTAGCTTTATGTGCTAATGGGGTTTGTTTGTCTGCTAATAAACCAGATAAACCAGTTACAGATATTTCATCATCTCCACCATCTTCGTGTCTGGTGTGATGAGTAACCGGCGTTTGAGGGTCTGCCAATAATCCTGATAGCCCCACTACACTAATTTCATCAGCCCCAGCATTTTCGTGTCTACTTGCATGAGTAACCGGCGGAAATACATATCCTATTTCAGCAGGACTCATGCTTTGCCATTCACTTGTTACCACATACGGAATATCTCCGTTATCAACAGGAGTAATCATACCAGTACCAGATACAATAGAAACAATTGTTCTATCATTTACAGGATCATCATCAAAATGAAACCCTTGAAAATCAAGAATGCTTCGTTTAGCTAAAGGAGTTTCATCGCTTTCTATTATAGGAGTTTCGTCTGCTGGTTTCCATTTTGATGTTCCATCATCCCATTTCAACACTTGTGTATCAGTAGGAAGAGTTGAATCTACATCTCTCCCTTGTAATTTATCCGCATCTTGTTTATCGGCAAGTACTCCCGATAATCCGGCAACACTAATTTCATCGCTTTCGCCGTTTTCGTGTTGAGTATGATGAATCAGAGCGGGTACTCCTGCAGTACCAGGCGCAGATTCTTCCCAATAACCGTCCACAACTACAGGTATGTATCCGTTAGTAGTGGCTGGCGGCAAGTGATATACATAGTTTTCAGCTTGTATGTCACTTGCATGTAATTTGGCAATTGCTACTGTTACATCCCATGCCGATCTATCGCTGGCTAAGGGTTCAACAGGTGATCCAACATTGTTTATGACTTTTACACTATATAAATTAACAGTGTAACCGCTTACACCGTCATATCCTAATTCTCCTTCTAACGTGTTAAAATAAACATTAGCGGTGCCTGAAGCAGAAACATAAAGCGCAGTATTGCTTGACGAATACAGGTTACAATCTCTAATATTAGTAATACCATCGCCAGCACTTACAGCAACAGCACCAGTACAATATACATTCAAAGTACTTATATTAGTTGTGCTTGTATCGCCTGTTTCAAGAGTACCTTGTAGAATAGTTGATAGTCCCTTACCAACAATGCTTACTCCCACAGGAATAGTCCAAGACGCTTCAGCAATTGTACCACCGGGTAACCACACTGTATCTCCAGTGGTACACGCTGCTAAACAAGAAGTTAAACCTGCACCGCTCATTGGATAAAATAGAGAATGTACACCTGTTCGTTGTAATTCTATTAAGCCGCCATTGTCTAAACTAATTTCGCCATTACTGTCATCTGTAAGAGTGCCGTTATTTACATTTATTGTAACAACATTTGCTACAGAAGGATTATGATCATATTCTCTTACAGTCAAAACATTACTTATGATACTATCAGTATATAGCTCTAAATCGGCGGTTGGTGCTTCTGGAAAATATAAATAAAAATCCTTCTGATTATCCATGCTAACTACTCGCAATCTGGGGCGATATAATTATAGTACCTTGCCCCAATATATAATCTTTGCTGGTAGCAGTTTCTTGTAATACTGGCTGATAAAGGTATTTGCCAAATAACGCCTCAGTATCTGCCGTAGCCAATGTAACAGTAACAATATTAGGTAAAGTAACAACCCCGTTTACAGCTTTTGTTAAAACCGTTGTTTGTCCATATAGTGCCATTCTAAAAACGCATGTAAAACCAGTTAAATCAGCAGGATTAAGCAGTGAAGAGTCAGTAAAATAATGAAATGTAAATTCATATTCAGTACCAGCAATAAATGAAACTTCGCCTAAATTATTCAAAGTTTCGTATGATGTATAACTCATTGTTACTCCTTATTGGGGGCATTCAATAATTTAGCCACCTCTTTTATGTTGTTTTTTGCTATATATAATGCCTCCAAATTAGTATCAGTTGCATCAATTTTTAAAATATTGAGGGCTTGATAGCACTCAGTTAAACACTTGTTGACTTTTTCTAATAATTCTTTTTCCATTTTAAAATCTCCTAAACAATGACATTGATTAATAAACCTTTTTCAAAAACCAGTGTAACACCGCCGACAGGAACACTCGCTCCCATTGCATAATCAGTAGTATTTACTTTTATAGTAGAACATTGGGAAACATCTAATCCTAATTCGTTTATATATAAAGAACTTGTGCCTTGACCTAAAGAAATGTAGTTTCCTAAGACAGGATCGTCTACTTGCAATAATATTTCCACAAGTGACGGAGTTGGAGATGAAGCAATTAATTCCAATCCGTTATCTGTAACAATTCTTGGCAATCCAGTTCCCCCCATTTCTATAGTGATGTGAGGCCCGTGCATACTGCCGCCATAAATAAAATCACCAACCATCAAATCACCACTAAACACAGGATCGCCCACACTGGTTGTAATATTATCGGCATATATATTCCCACTAAATGTTGCAGTTGATCCACTTATGTCTAAAGCACCCCAATGTAAGTCTCCGTTACTCTTGAGATAGTTTACTAAGTCTGTAGTATATAAACCGTCTGATGTAATAAGTAAACCGCCAATATGACCTGTGGTTAGTTCTGCAGCATTACCGCTCAACGTACCAGTAAATATAACATTTCCATTTGGATCAGCATAAAACTGATCTTCGTATGTTCCTGTAACTAATTTCTGAATACGAAAACCCTCTGTTGGGCTAATTAGAATCTTAGTATTGTTGCTATTACCATAAACCGTAAAATCAGCATTGGTCAGAGTCGCGCCGTTGCCGTCCACTGAAAACGTAGCATCCTCATTTTCTATAACCAGTTTGTTACCTGCTAAAAGATGACCACAAATTACATCTCCTATAATAAGAAGCAATGAAGAATCTCGTTTATTATTTGTAATATTGTCAATTTCATTTTTTGACATAAATTCAATTCCGTTTTTTGAAATAAACCATATTTCACAAAACCCGCCAATCTCTTCACACACCAATTGTTTATACGTGTTTTTTATTACTGTTTTAACATTTCTCGACATTTCTAATTCTTTCTCTAAAATAGCAATAGCATTTTTACTTTTTATTCCGGCAGAAAAAATACACATATTTCCTTTTGTGGGGGATTCTAATTTAATAACATTAAAACTATTATATTCTGATATTTGATATGCCTCTATTTCGTCATTGCTCATTTTTACAACAATAATTTCTATGTTAAAATAATCTTTTGACCTTTTTATACCAATGTTTTTTAGTTCGTTTGATATTTTATAAACGTCAATATGTTCTTGATTCTCAAATAATTTAATTACATCTTCTACAATTGATAATTTTCCAGAACAAAATATAAGAGCATTTTTTATATGGAATATTTTTTTATAATTATTACCCACTCGTTCCCCAACTCCGTTTATAATTGTGGACACAGCAGTATCAGACGCCATAATTAAAGTATCTCCGTTATTTAATATAATACAGTTGCTCATTTTATGATCTCCCCTTTTTTAAATAACCTTCTTGATTCCAATCTTTCAATATCATATAAGAATACGCAAGATCATTATTAGCCAAAGTTTCTAAATTTAAAAATAATGTTTCAGGGTTCGGAATATTTTTTCCAGATTTTATTCTTAATATTTTATATCCTTTTGTTTTTAAAAACTCGTCTCTTTTTCTATCCCTTTGTTCTTCATGCCAATACCAAGAATCGTATTCTACATTTATTTTAACATCATTAATTATTACAACTATATCTAATAATAGTTTAGATTCTGGAACATTTGCAAACACATTTTTGCATCCATATTTATCAATTAATATTTCGCATACTTTTTTTTGTTGTGATGATTCGCATGTCCTTGTTAAAAATAAATTTTTACGACAAATATCTAATTGAAAAGCAAAATCAACACCATATTTTTTTCTATTGGTCTTCTTTGTTTTTTCCTTTTTTGCTAATTTCGCCTCTTTACTCATTGATTGTTGAGAATTTGATATTTTCTTAGCGATGTCTGGATTTTGAGAAATAAATTCTACTCCGTATCTTGAAAACACTGTGCTTTTAATGGTGTCTTTTACAATTTGCCGATACATAGGACTGCTTACTCCATACAATGCCATATTAACTTCTTTATCTTTTTTACCTATACACTGTTGACAGCAATCCTTTTTTATAACAGAATCGTTCCTTTCTCTAAATAACGTTTTATATATTTTGGTAAATTCTTTATAGCAATAATCACACTTTAATAGCACTCTATAATGACTTCCTTTTGTCAAATGTTCTATTGGAACAATAATAATATCATATAGTTTAACATTATATCCCAAACGATTGTAATGCTTTATGTTTTTTCCCCCTATTTTTACTTCTACAAATTCTGTTAAAATCATATTATTAGTTCCTTATGATATATTTTTTTTGAAATTGCCATGTCTTTAATTATTCCATACGCAGTGCTACCATCAGGAGTATCTATTTTTCCCAATGCTAATTTGGCAGTATTCCAATTATCGTCTGTAAATGCCAACACTTGTGAAGTTAGCCAGCACTGTTCGTCTTTATATATACCAGGCACACCTGGCGTAGCGAGTTCTCTCCCTCGTAACCCGTGTTGATCTATTATAATTTCTTGATTTGTGCTATTCACTAAATTGTTCACAGTAGCATTTAACGCAGAAGTAATAAAAGTGGAAACACTACCTTTATACTCTTTATCCCAATTGTACCAACTATATTGCCCAAAATCTACACTTGTTCCTGTCTTGACTGTTTGACCAACCAAATCACTGTACACAAACTTTCCATTGTCTAAGCGCAATCGGTTAGAAAAGCTCAATGTAAAATCTTCTGGATTATCATAGTCAATTGCAATTTCAAGAACAACTGTTGTAATCGTAGCAGGAATATAATTTGTAGTTTGCGGAATACTGGCATCAATTGTAATCTCACAACCAGGAGCTAATTGATTGGTGAAGTAAAAATAGTCTTTAATGAAGGGAAAGTTGATAGTGCTTGCAGTAAACTCATATCTTGGAAGAGCTACTTTCGCCAAAACTTCTTGACCTTGATCATATAGTTCCTGTGATGTTTCTTGTATTTCCACAAGTGTCATAGTGTCTGTTTGAATAAAGTTATTGTTTTGATACGTATTCTCAAATATAAAATTGTTCAACTCTGTTAATTGAGGGTCAGTAAAGTTTGTTTCAAAATCCAAAAGAGTATTTATAGCAGTTATTTGTGCTTCAACAGCAGTAATCTGAGCTTCTTTATTAGTAATTGCAACATTGTCATTTGCTACAACAATCTCAGCAGCGTCTAATTCTGCTTTTTTAGGTGCATAAAACAATACATAATTAGAAGCAGGGTCAGTCGAATAAGTACCCCAACCCGCATTAATCATTACTTTTAGTTCATCTTGTAATGTCGCCACAGTTCCTTCATCTGTAGTTAAAGTGGATTGTAATGTAACCAACTCCCCATTGTATGTTTTATATGATGTTATCAAATTAGCATAAGCTGTTTGATTTGCCGCTATCAGGGACTCCCAGGCAGAAATAGCACTTATTAACCCAGCAGACATCCATTCTGTTGACTTATAATAATTAAAATTATAAATCTTATTACCACCAATGGGGTTTACAGAACGAATATCCATATCACCAGCACCATAAACATACAAAACAGTCGTTATTTCATCTGATAATTCTGTGAGACTTCCGCTTTTTAAAAGATTATCGAAAGAAATGTAAATATCTGTGCTTGTTGCTGCGGTTGCTATTGCTTTTGCACTTACTGTTTTCAATGTTGTATCAAATATAAACACACATCCGTAGGTTGTTTCAACATCGTTCATTAGGAAATCATATACAGTAGTATCGTTTACATCTGTAAACGTTCTATATTTAGTCAACAATGCTCCATCTACAGTACCAATTGTCCAATTTGGAGCGTATGCTGTTAGTATTTTTCCAAGTAATCCGTTAGCAGGGGTTAATACATCGTGTAATGGTACAGCAGCAGTAGTACCAAACGCTAATATTTTCTTATTGCTCAATTCCATTTCTATAGATTTTGCAGTTACCAGTTTGGTATCTATCTCATATCCTTCTTTTTGCTCTTCTACTTCAGTAACAATAAAATATCCGACTCCCACCAATTCAATTATCTTTTTGCTAACGATGTGATTATATGGATAGTTGGCAGGAAGGTATTGACTGGCTGGTACAACTTGTATTTTCGGAATAGTAAACGTTAAATCTGAAGCAGAGTTATAGCGCAATGTTAATTTTACATTATTAGAAACACTATCAAGACAAAATTGACGCGAATAATCAGGATTACATAGATATATACCTGGCTTTTCTAATCTGTTGAATTTGTCATATATTACATACATTTTACCCACCAACCTTTCTCGCAAGTTTATATACAAAGCTAATAGAAGAAATTTGTCCGCTTACAGTATATGCGTTGATTCCATTTAACAATCTTGGCCAAAAACCATTAAAATTGTCAAATATAGATAACCCGCTTGACGAATAGATCATTTGTAAATTTGAATTGATCGTTATAGTTTCATTAGCCACAATACTATTCTGAGTAGTGGTAATTACATCTGTATTATTTGTTAGTACTAAATTACCGCCACCTGTTCCGTTTACTACAGCAGTTACTACAGGATATGTGTAGTCAATGTTGTCAGTAATATTGTTTATTGTAAATGTGGCACTGGAAGGAGGAGTCGAGTATGTAACGGTATAAGGGTTAATATCCTGCCATCCCCAGGGGGAGTCACAATGGACAGTACAATCAAAGCCCACTATTTTATTACCGATCCTTTGTATTTTCGGTTCTTTCAAAAAAACGTTAAAATAAATATCTTGCATATCATATTGCATAATTCTAAGTCTTTTCCATTGTAATTGCCCAAATAACCATTTTTGTACCAAAGTTGTCTCCATTGCGGTTAGTTCTTCTGGTGTATAAATGGATACTGGAAATTCCAAAACTGGCGTTTGTTTAACGCCTAATAGAAAAGGTGTTGATCTACGAAAAGGCATATCTGTTACAAGTTCAACATCATTCGCGCCATTTGTAGTAACATCGCCACCCGAAGGCGATGCTATATACAAATTATAAGTTTCACTTGGTATGCCATCAAATGTAAACGTGTGAGCAAAGAAACCCATTTATTCTCCTTTTATATAATAACAAGCCCTAAGTATTACTGTTTTAGTAATACTTAGGGTCTATATTAAACTGAAAACGGTTTTGCTGTTCTGACAATACCGCGTGAACCTAAAGCACTATTCAATTTACCAACGACCTTATTAGCTATTTTCTCTATGTCTGGTAAGACACTGCTATCAAGATTCCCTTGTACTGTTATTTCCATGACTTTGCCAATATTTGTTGCGGCATTGGCGATATTTGTTGCTGCTTGCCCCATCATAGATGGTAAAGTTTTAGTCATAAACGTGTTCATTTGTTGAGGATTTACCACTATCTCGCCATCTAATAACTTAGCCAACTCTTCGTTGGATTTCATGGCAAATTGACCACCTACAACGCCCGATTTTACACCAGTATGTTTGCCGATAATACCGTTGCCATTCAGATCAAGACCGTAGTTTATTTCTTGCTGCCCCACATTAGATGTAGTATTGGCTAAAGAAGTGTCTAAATTACTAATAGCAGTTATCGTATTCGCTATTTCTTTTGCTGCGTTTTTGGCATTTTCAATAACTTCCAGCAATTTCAGCGAAGCATATTGATAATCTATTTGGTCATTAAGGTTCTTGTACTTCTCTAATACTGCGTATGTACTATCCCAAGCCTCTTTGACTGTAGCATCAATCCCGTCGCCATAAACTCTGTTCCATTCAATAAGACTCGCATAAAAAGCAGAAGACTTATTATTGATCATATCCATTGCATCATTGGCAATCTGTCCGCTTTTCTCTAAATATTCTTCTATAACTCTGACTTTAGCGTCTATTACTGTTTCAAAATTCTTATAGTCTTGGTCAAGAGCTTCTTTTTCTTCGCTGTACTGGTGATCGCGTTGATACTTTGCTATTTCTTCTTTCTTTTTAGCTTCTTCATCTTGCAATGCTAATCTCTTTGCTTTAGCCTCTTCACTATCATCCATTGCTAAATCAATTAGCTCTTGCTGTATTGTAGCAAGGCTTTTGTTCTTATCTGCTAATTCGTCTTGAAAATCAGCTTCTTCTTTAAGATTATCAATATAATCTTTCTGAGTATCAATCAGTTTCTTAAAATCACTTAACTCAGTTTTCAGAGCATCTCTTTCTGCTTCTTTTTGCTGTTTTATCATTGATATTGTGATTTTAAGTAGATCGCCTAAAGCATCTAACGACTCTTTAGCAGCATCGCCTACATCTTTTGTGCTATCAGCCAAATCTTTTACAGCACTACTGGCTTTACCTGCAGTGCCTGTAATTTGATTAAACTTCTCTAAACCAAAAACATTAGCATTTAGTGTAAATGTTGTACTAAGTTCTGTAGCACCTTGTCCTATTCCTTCAATAAAGTTAGCAATTTGACCACCAACATCACTACCAGAGAAGTCAATTTCAACGCCGTTCATAGACAAAACATTTATGTTTTTGCCAAAAACGTTAGCAGAAAGATCAAACTTTTCACCTGTTTGTTTGGGGTTAATGTTTATCTTTAAATCAAAGTTTCTAACAGTTTCGGCTAAACTATGTAGCATATTACCGATATTTGCCATTACATCACGAATAACATTTTGTACTGATATTGCTGTTTGTTGTGCCACTATTTCAAAGTTACCAGTACTTTGAGACATATAGTTATATATGTCGTCTGATGTTTTTAGTATATTCCCCTGAACATCTGTAAACACTTCGCCAGATTGCGCGGCAGCATCAGCAACGATTCTCGTTTGTTCTTCGTAATCTTTTGTGCCGACTTGAATTGTTTCGTCTAATATTTTACCACGGGCAATATCTACAGACGATGCTAATTCTTGCATATTCTTTAGCTTTTCATTAGCAGCAGTAAGATTTTCTGTGTTTTTTATTCGTTCTGCACTATCTTCCGCGCTTTCATCACCATACCCCGCCATCATATTGTTTATAACGCCAAATACATCTGTAAGTTTGGTAAGTTCACCCATATAGTCAACAATACCAATTTCACCAGAATCGAACATTGTATTTATTTGCTGTAATGATTCGCTTGCGTTATAAACCAGTCCGCTAAAGAAGGTTTCGGCAGCTTCTTTGTTATCGCCAAATGTTTTCGTCATGTCAATACTTTCCAACTCGACTTTCAGTTGTTCAAAATATTCATTTGACGAAATTACACCTTGCTCGTTTAGGTAATTAAGCTCTGTTAGTTGTTTGCCTATTTTCGCAAACTCTAAATTAACTTCACTGTAATCGGCTAAATCTATATCAGTAGTACTACCTGTTGTAGCAGTTAACGGTTTACTCTGAATCGCCATTAGCTTATTGGTTGCATTTAGTATATCTTGGAATGAATGAGCATACTCTTTATTATCCGGTGTTGCTCTTGCAACCTGATCTCGATAATTTTTCAATATCGCAGTTTCTTGTTCAGTAGCCCCTGCTGCCTCTCTCGCTACTATTGCCTGATCTATTTTAGAAAGGTTATATTGTTTTACCGCATCTGTGTCTAATACAACCTGCCCACCTTCAACCTTTAAGGCTGAAATAAGGTCGGGATAAGTATTCATAAGATCAACAATATCAGTAAATTCTAATTTCCCTTCGAGAGCAGAAGAGCTTATTTTTGTTAGATTTGATATATCTTTGTTGAGCAATGACAATGTTGAGGCTAAAGTTGAATATGCCTTATTTAGCTGTTCTATCCCCTCTACCATTGGAGAAACAATACCGTCTCGTATTTCTTTACCGTCTAACAGCGATTGATCTTTTATTACGGACATTTCTGCTACAAAATGTTCAGCTAATACAATGGTCATACCATACATATTTTTACCAATGAGATCGCCGTTTTCAGATATAGAAAGACCAACTTCGTTGGCAGCAGATATTATTTGGTCTTTATATTCTTGATAATTGGTAGAACTTTTTTGTAAAGCAATATTTAACTCAACTAAACCCTTTTTAGCAATATCAGTATCGCTTACAAATGCCCACCCGAAAGCGTCCATACCACTTGCGCTTTCCCTTGCCGCTCTCATTGCTTTTATTGAGTTAGCATACGCATTAACTAAATCGCCAGCTTGTTTGCCTTCTTGTTGCAAGGATTTAAACATATTAGAAAAAGACGCTTCTACTTCTTTATTTCTTTTTTCTAATTCTTGGCTTAATTCATATGCTTTAGTACCAGCATACACCATAGTAGTCAAAGCTATAACAAACAAACCTTGTGCAGCGTTTAATGCTAATTGAGCAATTGTTTGTTTTACTGTTGCTCCCGTTAAACCAGTCAACATTGGTATAATGCTACCCAAAATACCAGGTAACGTTTTTATTAGAAACGTTTTGCTAACTTCAACATTCAGCGCAATCATATCAATAACCAAAAGTTCAAGTATATCTACTACCATACGCAATGGCTCTGGTAGTTCGTCCACATAACCAATAATACCGTCCAAAGCATCTATCAAACCTATACCAACATCATATGCAGATTTGATAGCGTCTGAATTACCAATAAGCTGTACTAACTTTTCCCATGACTGTGTTAGTCTATTCGCTTTAGCTTCTACCGATTCAAGGTATATGCCAAAGCGTTGTGTTGCTGATCCCGTAGCGTCTTCTTGTATTTTTAAGAAGCCTACTTTACCAGCAGCGTTACCTATTACTTGGTCGTAGTTCGACATTAGGATCAAAAAATTTTCTCGCTGCCGGGTTGAATCTGTTACTTTTATGACTATCATGGTATACAATTACTTTATGATAGCGAATAGGAATCTCTTCCTACTTCTACAGTTTCATTATTATATTATATCTGTAGTCCAGATCATATCTTAGTCTTATTATAGACTGATGACGTGGCTTTAGTTGTTACCAACTAAAGCCTGTTGATCGTTACGAGTTCTTATTTATAAACATTTTAAAAACATTGTCTAAGTTGTGTAAATCTTTTTCAAATATTTCTATAAGAGGTATTTGACAATCCCTGCAAATAGCTCTTTTTATATTCATTCCTTCAACATAACTTTGCTTTTTAGGAAATCCGAAATATTCTACAATAACATTGTCAATTACCCAATCGGTTCTTTTAAAACAACATCTTTCATCGTTGCAATATTTAGAATAATATTCTTCTTTCAAATAGTTTATTCCGTGTAAATATAAATAATCACATATTGCCACTTCTGCTTTTGAAAAACAATCATCCCCTCGCAAAGATGTTAGTATACTGTTTTCTCTTCCAAACGGAGAAAATAAAGTTTTTAATCCTACTGCTTTTTTTGCTTTTGTGTAACTTCCAAAATATCTCGCATATGCTTTTGGAGTCGGCAATCCGTACAAACTCAATTCAGCACCCAAAGGCGTTCTATTTAATTTAACAGATAGTTGTTTTAAATCTTCTAACATCTTTTCTTTATCATACCATTTTACACTCTTTTCTTTTGTTTTATGCAAACCATTTTTCAAAGCCATTGTTCTTATACTATGAACTGCACGATTTGGAAAATACTTTTCTTTTAAATATTTGTTTGTGTAAAACGGATATACTTCCTTTAAAAGTTTCATATCCTCTTCAGTCCACTTTTCTACTCGTGTTAGATTTAGTTCTGACAATTTTTCATAAATTGTAAAAATATTTCTGCCTGTTTGTTTCGCAAGAGTTTCACAACTTTCTATTAGGTAATTATTCTTTAAATATTCAATTTCTTCTTCCGAAAATCTATACCCGTTGACCGTTATTCCTAACTCGGAGGCTTTATGGCGTATTGTATCCATTTTGTCTGTTTCTAATAATTTACACAATTTGTCATAGTTTCGAGTTGGATAAACTTCTCTTAAAATAGCTATTCTTTCTTCATTCCAATGCCACTTTGTCATTATTATTCCTTTAAAATAATATTGTGATCAGCAACTTATTAAGGGATTGTTAATAAGTTTAAAATAAATGTTTATAAACAAGTCTTCTCTCGGTATTGTCTGTATCCAGAGTTTCACCGATATGGTCATCTTCCAGTGATAATTACATCACCCGTATATCGCTATACGTTCTGGCACTCATTTTACCAGCGATTGCAGCGGCGGTTGCGGATTTGTCTACATCAGTTAATGTGTTCCATTTCTTTGCAACATCATCTAACACATCTCCCATATTGCGGAATGTGTCTTGACTATCTCTAATCTTAATATCGATTCTGGATAAAGCTCTTTCAACATCATTAATGCTTGCGCCTTCTTCATCCAATTTACCAAGTTTAATATTTTCCATGCGTGAGAACATTGTAGCGCACTTTGTTACTTTGCTATACAATAGCAAGGAGATACTTCTTCTGAAAGTGTCTTTACACTTGAGTATCTCTCACTATATTACTATAGTGATCAGACTGTTGCATTTTCATGTTTAAACATGAAATTGATTCGGTCAGTCTTTGCAACTGCACTCTATTATTAATAGATGCTTGTTGATCGTTATCCTCAATTAAGTAGGACTTTCGACATTAATTAGAATCAATTTTCATTAGAGTTTATGTGTTATGCTCTAATGCCTCCAACCCTTATCGGGAAAAGGAAGTTCCAATGGACTCCGCAGACCTTCTACTTATGGAACTCACAAGACCACAATCTGTTGCTTTTATGACCAATTTCATATTGGCGAGCAGGTATTTTTGCCTGCTTCCACACGTTCATTTAGGTTATATGTGTGGTTCGGAATAAATCATACCCCTCAAATAAGTAGGGGTGTTGGCGTGTGCATACTGTTACCAGGATGCAACTTATTCTCTACGGGTTCTGTTAATTGTCTAACAGCCTTGCCCTCGGAATCGTCCTGTCCATAGGAGTTTTTCCGATAAAAGCCAACTTTACATTCATATATTACTATATGAAGACACTATTATTAATGTAAGCCACTAAGCGTTCCATACTTACACCCACGTTTTGTGCTGAAACAGCACTTCTTTGCATACCATCTGCTAATTCTGATGCACTGGTCGCAGCCACATTATCTCAAATCTGTTACTAAAGATTATGGCTAAATCTTTTAAGACCTATTTATTATAGGCGTTTAGGAATTTCTTCCTAAATCTGCAATTTTATACTTCGCATAGTATTTGCAGACCCGACTGAATATTAACCCTATTGTTGTAGGGTGATGACTTCAGAATATGTGTTACCACACACTCCCCGCAGTCTGTAGAGGTTCTCTATATAAATAGAGCCTTCCTTCGGTCTCTTCATTGCGAATTGACTTTGACCGATATAGTCATCTGCTATCTGGTATAACCAGACCATATATTACTATATGTTTCGGCAAACTTTACCGCTATTAATTTATCCACCACGCCCACTGCATCTTTAGCTTCTAACTTGAAACCGTTAATAATACTCGTTAAATATTCCGTAGACTGAGCAGAATCCATATTGCCTAATTTAGATAACATCATAGATGCTTTCATTAACTCTGCTGATTCGGATATAGTCTTTCCCTGCCGAATCCAGGCCAAATTTCCTTCAGCAACTTCTAACGTAGTAGACCCTAACTCTTTAGCTAAACTATTATAACTTTTAGCTAAACTATTAGCTTCATCTTTAGTCATACCCGTTACGACTCGCGCGTCAGTCATGGCTTTATCTAAATCTTTGATATACTGAACACCATTACCTATTGCCTCTAATGCTCCGTTAATCAAACGAGAAGTAGCTGCAAACTCTACCGTAATCTTCATAGCATCGCCTAAACCAGTAATCCAATTACGAATAGAGAAGCCGCCAGACTTCAAAGAGGAATTTAGCACATCTAATTCTTTACTTAGTTTTCTTACCTTATCAATATCACCAGTACTTACTGCTGCCTTTAGTTGTTGTGCAATTCCTTTACCCTTTTCTACATCTGATCCGCCAATAGTTTTTGCCTTCTGTAGAAATTTATCGGCTTGAGTATTTGCCTTTTGCAGTTCTGCATTTAGCGACTTTTCTCTGGCAATTTCGTTATCTGTATATTTGTTACTAACCAACCTAAACTCAGTTGCTTTTCCTGTTGCTTTAGATTCCTCTTCTGATAACGACACCAGTTGATATTTTGCTGTTACTGCTCTTTGTAAAGCGTCTTGATATTGAATAGTGGCTCTGGTTACAGATTCACCGGTTACTTTATCTACATCAGTACTAACACTATATGACGCGACCTTAGTATTAACATTGGCGTTTATATCGTTGATTTTGTTTTGCAATTCTGTCAAAACATCTCTGGACTTTCCAACATCAATTTTTATTTTTACATCTGCCGCTGAGGCTTTAGTTTTATCTATTTCTTGTTGTATGCCCGTTACAGCAGTTTTTGCTTGTTCCGCGCCCTGTGTATTAAGTGTCACATTCAGATTAAAGTTATACTTCTTCTCTAACGCATCAATTTGAGACTGTATCTTACTTGCATCTAATACCGTCTCAAGCATTAGTCTATATTTATTTGTATTTCCCGCCATTTATCCTCCTTCTTTATTCACTTGGAGGATTCTCCTCCGGTACAGATTTCATTTTGTCAATCTCTTCTTGCATTTTGATCAACTCTTTCCAACTTTTATCTGCAAATGTAGTATCATCATATACCTTTACCATATCTGCTGATTCCCACCCAAATATCTGTTGAATAAACTCGTGGGGCATACCCAACTTAGACAGATACGTTGCGGCATAATGCCTGAGTGCATGTGGGTAAAATGGAACACCAACTATATCTTCGTAGTCTCTAATCCACGACCTTACAGTTCCTTCTATAGCAGGAGTCCCGTCTGGTTTTACAAAAAGATAGTTGTGGTTCACGTGTCCTTTGTCTAATATCTTTCTGCGTTCTGGTATCCACGCCATATAATATGGTGCAAACAATTTCTTGATAATATATTTGGTCAGCATTTTACCACTTTTCGTTCTGCCTTTTGTTTTGATAGGCTTCTTACATTCAATAAATAGTCCGTTGAATTGAGTATGGTCTAAATCAATAATGTCCGTTGTAAATAATAGCAATTCGGCAAACCTCGCTCCACTTGCAATGGCTAACGTAAACCAGCAGGCTTCTTGATACTTCTTTTTATTCCAAAGATATTGCAATAGAACATCAATTTGCTTTTCGCTAAATATGGTTTTACTTCTAACACTGTCTCCTTTAGCTGGTTCAATAGTCTTCAAAATAATATTTCTAAAATTAGGAAATTCGTCATCTCTAACTTTCTCAATATAAATACTCATAGATGACAGACACGAGCGCATTCTGTTAAATCGGTTACTACCCCATTTCAAAGTAGTAACACAAAAACCAAAATAGTTTATTAAGTCTGTCTTCTTAATATCAACGAAAAATTTATTGTCTGCATAATCTAAAATCCAGGTAAAGAATATAATCAAATCAGAATGATAGTTGTTGATTGTTTTATCACTGGCATTGATATTCTTTGCACGCAAAAAGGACTCCATAAGATTCATGTTTGCAGGGTTGATTAACGCAGTTTTCTCTTTTGACGTTGTTTTTAGTTGAAACGTATTTCTTGGCATTTCAAAATTAGCCTTCTTCCCAGGCTATTACTCCTTGTTTATAAAAATAAACTATACCCAAAGCGAAACTATCACTTTGGTCAGTGTTCTCGAATTTAATATTGAACTTTCTTTCTAATACTTCTAACAATTCTTCTTTCTTTGCAGTGCCTTTTCCTGTTATAATTTTCTTGATAGTAGTAGGGGCATAAGTAAACAACTCACAATCTACAAAAAGATACTCCACAACTCCTCTGAGTTTGTAGAGTATCTGAGTGCTAACATTGTGTCGTGTAAAGCCGTTTTCTATCACTAAAACTGTGATCTCGTGCTTTGCTCTCAATTCAAGCAATTTGCTTGCAATTAGCTTCAATCTTTCCCCATGTGTTATACTAACTCCTTTGATTTTAGCTTCTGTTGGTATGCTAAAACAGAGTTCTAATTCTCCGTTTTCTTTAAATAAAGATACTCCTGTATTAGATAGGGACAAATCCAAGCACAATACCATTTTATTTTCCTATTATATTTCAGTAATTATTAGTGCAGTATCAGCAGTAATATCCACTTCACCGCTTATTGTATATGCCCGTAATTTAACAACTGTGTCTACTGTAGGAGTAATAATTCCCATGTCTCCGCCTTTTGAACCGGATGTTGCTGCGCCATACGGATATAAACCCATTATAACAGTGTTGGGTATTATTACATTTGAAGAATCCACTATTGCCAATGTGGCATAATCAGCCGTAGACTCATCTACTCCAAAAACGCACGTGAAAGAAATAGCATATGTTTTTCCACCCACAAGAGTTATAGAAGGCGTAGTAAAATCAATATTTCCAGTACTATATTGAAACGATATGTCCTCTGCCCCACCCTCTGTTGTTAGTATTTGCATCGCTGTTTTCTTAACATACAGATATGTTCTATCTTGTTTTACTCCGACCACAGGTGATAAATTTAGCCAATCACTACCATCCCATTGATATAGTAAACTATTTGCAACACAATATCTACCAACAGTTTTGCGTTCAGGATGAGTCGTATCAAACCAAGTATCTCTATCTCCAGTTGTTGCAAATATTTCATACGGGTCTACACTAATATGAATTGCACTTGCCGCTAATCCTCGTGCTATTAAATCCATTATACCCTCCTTTGGTCTTACTCTTCCTGAAACTTGCTATAAGGAAGTTTACTTAGTAAAATTAGCAGTTACGGTTACATAACCACCAGATACACTTGCTACTCTCGCTCTAACTTTGTAAAACGCTGATACATCCCCACTATATAATGCAAACGATACTAACGAAGATGACATGGACAATGTTCCCAAATTCATCACTGATACAGGGTAATACGTAGTCGAAGTGTTGCACAATAAACATTCTATTACTACTTCAAACGCTGTAGCTGTTCCTGTTACTTCAAGATTAATTTGTTTCATGTCATTGATAACCGTAGAAACACCGTTTGCAGGTGCCACAACTGCACTTTGCAATACAATACCTTCTTTAAACGCTGTCATACTATTCTCCTTTCCTCGCACTTACAATTCTAATTTTGGTTGATTTTTATACTTGGCTATTCTGCGTTCGGCCAAATCACAGTATTCTTGGCTAACATCAAACCCAATATAATTTCTATTGTTTAATACAGAAACTTTTCCTACAGTTCCCGAACCCATAAAGGGGTCTACTATTAAATCACCAGGCAAACTCCAAGAAAGCAAATGATCTTCTACTAATTGCTCTGGAAACATTGCTGGATGTTCATATGCCTCTTTATCTTCAGTTGTGTGCATATAACCAGAGTCATAATGCCATATGCAACCGCGAGTCTTTGTTGGTCTTAAACAAGACTCTTCAACTCGTTTAATTCCTTTTTCGTCTAGTCTTGTTACTCTTCCGTCTGGTTGTCGTAAAGATTTTGTTTTTGCTTGATTTGGTTTAGTATTATATATCTTTGGAATCTTCAAAGGATTAAATGTTTTAACTTTTCCTTTAGACAACACAAACATAAATTCAAAGTCTTGATTATATCTAACCAAAGCAGTATAAGGAATGTATCTATGAAATATCATGCTATCCCATATATTATACCCTAACTCTTTAAAACGCAGCACTTGTTTATATGGTACACATTCCTCACTTCCTCTGGTTGTTTTATCACCCACTACCCACACTACTACGCCACCAGGTTTTAATTTTTGCAACAATATTGTGGCTAGAGCATCAAAGTCCCAAGAATAAGAGTGATATTGCCGAAAATCTGCATAGGGGGGAGAGGTAATCACCAAATCAATGCAATTATCATCCAACAATTTCATTCCTTCTACATTATCCATACAATAAATTTTGTTCAGTTCAAGCATATTTCCTTCCAAAAACGACAAAAATATTAAAAATAGCTTCCGAAACGGAAGCTATTTTGTGTGTAAAACCAATGTTTTAGTTATAATTTAAATAATGTTTGCATCTACTAACCATAAATTATTTGTGACAAATTCTACTACAGGTAGAACGCATTGTTTAGTAAAACATTCGCGCCGCCACCGAAATCTTCCGCAATACACAATGTCAACTACAAATCCTGTTTCAATACGCTTTATTAACAACAATTTAGACTCGCTTCTCTTCTTAGAAACAATCGCCGTTTTGCATATCCACAAATTATAATTTTCATCAACCATCATTTCGTCTGGATTAATAAAGCCGAAGTCGTCTATTTCCATATGCTCAACATCTAACTCTTCAAACTTTTTTGGTAATTTGGCGTTCATATTTATTCGCTTGTTTGACTATCAAACAACTTATTTCCAAACAAGTCTTCTGGAAACTGTTTATTATATCCAGCTACCACAAAATTATTCATTTCTGTTCTAAAGAATTTTAGCACAAAATAACAATATACAATTTCGTGAACCCAATCCTTGAAATTGCAACAGTAAATACTTCTCCCAGGCACTTTCCATTCACACGTTTTAGTATCCATTTTACTCCTTCTTATATTGATATTGTATAACATTAACAACCTTTACAACGGGCAAATATGTATTAGCAAACAATTGTACATTCTTTTCAGTATTGCTTTTATCATCATAACTTAAAACAATAATGTTACTCTTTTCCCATCTATGTATAACAGTATAAAAGTCAAAAGCCGATATGAAATGATCTTCATCTTTTACAAGTTCTGAAAATATATCTTTTTCTACAAAATCATTAACATAGTCAATAACATCTTTTGTAAGTTTAGTTGCTTTATTTACCACGTCATTATAAAAAGTTAAGGTGTGTTGTTTTGGAAATTCTTCCCATATATCCGCATCAGCCATAATAGCATATATCTCACCAACAATATTGCCAGCAATAGCCAACGAAAGCGAACCAGTCAATCTATCTACTGCAATCTTTGGCACAATCATATTGATGCGATAAGCTAAACGCATTAGCTTTTCAACTCGTTCATTTCCTAATACTTCTCGTTCTGAGTTAACCATATTTACTCCTTTTAGAATATTGTCTTACATTTGAATTATAGCACAATTACAATATTCTGTCAAGTAGCAATATTAGAACAACGACTCATCTTCTTTCATTAACCTTTGTCTTGCAATTTTACAATATTCTTCTTCTTTCTCTATTCCCCAACATTCACGCTTTAGCCGCTTTGCAGCTACAAGAGTTGTACCAGAACCACACGTAAAATCTAAAATAGTGTCGCCTTCTTTTGTATATGTAGAAACCAAATATTCCATTAATTCTATTGGCTTTTGTGTTGGATGAAAAGAGTCCTGATTATTATTTGAAAACTTTATTACACTTCTTGGATACCGCTCCCCTTTATTATCGTTAAATCCGAGATACTCTTTTCTGTTACCTTTTTCCACATATCCAACACGAGGATCAGTAGCGTGTTTTTTATAATATGGTTTTCCTTGACTCATTTGAGGATAATATAGCATTTTTCGTTTGCTTCCATTTGCAGTAGTTCCGTTTGAAAATACCGATATAATTTCATGTGCTTTCAAGGGCTTATTTTTAGAATTTAAAAAATCTGACGCCCTTGTCTTTTCATAAATCCAATCGTATTTAAACCAATCAATATTTGACAATCTAAGATGACTACTGAATGGTTCAGTACCAAAAAGAAGTATTGCGCCTCTATCAACAATCAGTCCTTTTATACAATCCCACATAGGCTCAAATGAAATAATGTTATCCCATGCCGGAGTTATTGTACCGTAAGGAGGGTCAGTTAGTATCGAACTGAATTTTAAACCCTTTTCTACCATCTCTCTCATTACATCTAAACAATCGCCGTGAACAAGTGTACAATACTCGTCTTCATAATAAACGTTCATTACACCTCAAAATCATCAAAATTGTATAAGAATTATATAAGAAAAACGCCATTTTGAAGGAAAAAATCAAGAAATTTTCCTGTTCGTTGTAAAGGTATTGTATTATTTTCTCGAAAAGTGTATGTAAAATGTCGCTTTTATCAATTGAGGGGTAAAAGTAGTAGGAAGTAATTTTTTACTACTTCCTACTAAGACTATTTACGTTTTCTTGATTACATCCACAGGAGTTACATTCACAGTTTTGTCAACTTTGTGGAAACTCTTCCCCGCAAATACCGATGTAAAGGTAACATATGCAATTGCAAAATAAGGGGCAATTGCATTAACCACATCTACTGGTACATATGTGAGTACCAAATATGCAGCTAAAGATAAAACAAAAACAGCACCAGCATAAACATATTGTTTAACTTCCACAGTCTGTTTTTGATACCATGCTAATCTTTCTAATACCCAACTGGCTACAATAGCATTGCCCCCTGAACTACCAAGCCACGTAAGAAACGATGTTAAATCCATTTATATTACTCCTCTGTTTTGTAGTGCTTCAGTAAACCATTTATCTAAATATCCCCCATCAAATAACTGATCAGTAGTAACATCCCAATATGGTTCGTGATATACTGATAGAAACAAGTCAGACGAATATCCTTTTTTATTTAGTATGTCCGCTAAGGTTTCTCGTACATCGTTTGGATTTGAAACAATAGAACCATGCAACCATGTGGGAGCGTCATAAGACATATTCTCCCATTCTTGAAAAAGCTCTCTGGTAACTTCATTAGCAACTTTCGATATTCCACTTAATTTCCAGCTATATAAAAACTCATATGTGGGGTGTTTACTACCGTCATAATAATCTTTGTTTTTTCCATGAGTCCCGTAGGTATAACGAAGAATGTTCTTTCTTAGTTGCAATAGCATTTTTTCAGAAACTTCTTTTATTACATCTTCAAGTAAATCCCCCATTGCTTTTTCAAGATCAGATTGATTAGTAATATCCATATTTACTCCATATCAGAATCTACTTGGCGTTTGCCCCCTTTAGCCTTTCGATGATTTCGCCACTGGTTTTTACTATTTTTATTTGATTTTTGCTCATATAAACAAACAGGGCAAACCTTTTTTATTTTCTTCACAGTGTATTCTTCTCCTTTTTCCATAAAAGAAATATCTACACTACGTTCTTGCATGAGACTACCGCATTGCGGGCATCGTTCACTTAAAACTTTGCGCAATTTGCCTAAATTATTATTGCTTGATTGCTGTTGTTGAGCGTCCAACCTTTTTTCCTTTTGTTGCTTTCTCTTTGTTTGCTTCATTTAACACTTGACTAATCGGCGATTTGGCTAAATCTTCAGTAATCTCTTTTGCAGCCTTTTTTAGTTCCTCTAATTGAGCATCGTCAATTTTAAGATTGGTAAACCATTCCGCAGCTTCAATGACTTTTGAAACTGCACCCTCTAATACCTTGCCAACAGAATATTCTAATGCGATTTGTCTCTCTCTATCTTCTACTGTCTTATCGAGTACTTGTCTGAAATCAGAGAAATTATGGATCACCTCCCTTACACGATTATACACATCATATAATTGCGATGATAGAAAAACATCTTCGCTAATACTATCAGTATCAATCGAAGTACAGTTTTCCAAAACATTGATCATTAACATGGTCTCAGCACTTAATCTGCATAATCCTGATGCAAACGTTTCTCCGCTTTTTGGTTCTTTATATAAGTCATTCAAATACTGTGAAATGAGATACCCTTGAACGGCAGGAGAAATATATAACTCTGTTTCAATAACATTGTCAGCAAATAGAATTTGCCCTGTTGTTTTTTGCAAAAAATTCAATTTTTTCTTATCCATTATACTCCAAAACTTAAATACTTTTGGTCATTCCTCTTGTATACACGTGACTATAATAACCAGGAGGATCGTTAACGTTCAATTCTTCATCTAATGCTTCCATTTTAGCAGTCAAAGAAGTAACACTTGTGTTTCGAGTAGTACCTAACAATGTACCATCAGCAGCATAAGACTCCATTGTATAGGTCGGGTCTGTTGATACATACTCCATATCGTACATTTGATATACCATCAACATTCCGGTAATATAATTTTTAGCTAATGCGGCACTCGTAATAGTTGTTTTATCAGCAGCAATTGTAATGCAGTTTGTAACCCCGCTAACTGCATATTTGCCAGCATAACCAGCAGTATCAATAGAGGCAAACGCAACTTCTTCCATATCAACCCCCTGAATAGAAATTGTTTGTAAGCCGCTAACTGTACCAGCATGTGTTTCCATATAATCAAAAGCATTCAAAACTATTAGTGCAACATTAGTACCAGCAGAGAAGGAATAAAAATCTTTCTCACCATCTATAAACACTCGTCTAAAGCCTGTCATTAGTTTATCTCCTTCCCTAAAATATTAATGTCAGCATATTCAACTGGTATGCCACCCAAATTTCTTACTTGCTCTTGTAATTTTCTAACTTGGTTTTCGAGGTTCTCTGTTTTTATCATTGATTGGAGAAATTGTTTGCGAAGAGATTCAAGTTGAATATTTAGAGAGGAAATTTCATTTTTGAACTTGGTTTCTGTCTCTTTTTTTTCAGTCAAATAAGCCTCATCCTTCGATTTTAATTCTTGTAAACTATTAACTCGCATAACAGCCATTTCTGCTCGTAATTGTCTAACTTCATTTGCATATTCACTTGCAGCAGCCGCATAATTCTTCGCAGCTTCAGAATTACCTTTGTTTTCATCTACTCTTCTTAATTTGTATGCTGAAATCGCACCAATAAGCGTCGTCAAAGTCAATACACCGTTTATAAACATTTCCCAAGTCATTTTATAGTTACCCCCTTGAGAAATAATTAGTAAACATGCAAGCAATTATTAACAATAAAGTAATACCACCTCTTGCTAATTCGTCCGTGAAGACATTTATAGCAGGGTACGGCGTTACAAATAAAAGGTATATCAGATACACTGATAAAATTGTCCAATACGCGCCAGTCAATAAAATAAATATTTTTGCGCCATAATCCCAATATTTTTTTCCACACATCTTCAATGATAAAAACGCCCTGTTTGTTAATGTTATTGAGAAAATAAGATTCGCGATTCTAAAAAACCACAGAAAGGGTGCTTCCATTGTACTTGTATCCATTATAAAAGTCCCTTTATATCAATCATGTCTCCGAGTTTAACATCTTGTAATTTTGGGGTCTTATAATATATTTTCAATTTACCGTTAACTCTAACCCCAAATCTTACCTTTGAAAGAAACTCCACAGGATATAAAACAGGTTCTTCTGTTACACTATTGTCTACTATTACCAACTCTAAAACGTTGTTTTCACCTTCTTCTCCTGTTTCCTCCTCAGCCTCTATTACATCTTCTAAGACTGTTTCGTCACTTTGCACCATTACCCGTTTTGATTTTTTCATTTTTCCACCCATAGTTAAGGAGGGGTTATATTAGCCCCTCCTTAACAAATCTAAAATTTTAAGAAACAGTCACAGTACAAGCAGCAGTAATACCAGAAGCAGTAAGCGTAGTAATATATACAGTTAACGAAGTGCTTGTCGCGCCAATGCCTGTTACTAAACCAGTATGCTCCCCAATAGTAGCAACAGCATCAGAGGCAGAATCGAATGTTAAATCAGCATACGGAGGTCTAAACGTAGTACCGTTGGAGCGTACAGCTAAAACTTCAAGCGTATAAGTAGCACCTATAGCTAAAGCAAAGTCGCCATATTGAATACCAAGTGCAATCACGTCACTGTACCAATACGCGCCTGTTACACTGGTACTAATCGTAGCCAAAATATCCTGATTAAGACATCCTGCAGTTGTACTCGGATTGGGTGCAGCCAAAGCACGAGCATTGAACGGAGTCGTTGCTACACCGTCAGCCTTCATGCTAATAGTGAAGTTACCGGTCAACTTGGCGCGAGGAACAATAATTTGAGCAGTACCAATAGTATTAGTAAAGCCAACTTCACTCGTCTCAGCAACCTGAGTATCTAACACCAAGCGCACAATTTGAGGAACATTGTTTGCGTATACAGTTACGTAATTGCTACTGGAATTGAGCGCATAGTAACGAACACAGACATATTCGTCAGAAGTACCCCAAGCAGAAGTAAACGTTTTAGTAGAGAATGTTACCCGTTCAGTTTGACCAGCATATGTTCCAGTGTTATGTGTAACCCATCCGTACAACGTAGTACCCTGAATAGCCAAAGGAGTACCAGTGATTGTGCCTGTCAAACCTGCGGTTAACTGAATAGTCTCTTCTGTATAAATATTAATACCAGTGCCATGCGATTGACCTAAAGCAGAAGCAATGAAATCAAGATTCCACTGAGTATCTGTGATAGTCAACGTCAAATCAGCATCGTGCGTATAAATATACTGTAATTGATTACCTCTCCCGCCGCGAATATCAGTTGTAGCAGTCTTAAAGTCAAGGCTTGAATCTAAGTTAGTTTTGGCAGTAAAAAGTAAATTGTCATCATCATCATATGCCCAAACATCTGCTACGGAAACAAGAAATTGTTTTGTAGTCATCTATTAACCTCCCGATTTTTCTATTTTTTCAGTAAAAGATTGGGCATCTATTAATGTTCCCGAATCTTCTATGTTTTGTGTCAAATCTGCCATCCAATGTTTCAATGCAGATTTATCCTTAAATTCCACGAACCCGCTCATCGAAGCTGTTTTATTTATTTCATAATTGAGTTTATGATCAATTCTAAGCATCATTTTGTTGAACTTGCGAATAGTCATATTGTATATTTCTTCTAACTTATATCCTGTACTAATCGCAACACATATCATTTGATCTTCAAACGAACCCATTTTAAAAGTACTGGACTTGGCTTTGATTCTTTTAGATTCTTCTAATTTTAGTCTAAGGTTATAATCAATGTTTTGATCAGGTAATTCTACATCATTAGACTCACAAATAATCTGTTTTATTTCTGCAAAGTCTTTGCCAGTATATAGGGTATCATCTATATTAATAACTCCTCGCCCTTCCTCGTCTCTAACATACGTGTTAACCGTAGGGACATCTTTTCGTAAAACAAGTCTAAGAAGAAGATGTAGCATTGACATATATCCGTTCTCTGTATTAGCAGTAGCATAAATATATTCAAGATCACTCATAGTTAAAATTCGTTTTATGGTTTCAATGTCCCCCGTTATACCCTGCTTTTCTAAAATTAAGATTTGAGAAGCATAATTAAACATATAAACATCTTTAACTAAAGCGGGATATATGAGTAAGTTTTTATACGGGACTGGAAGGTCAAAAGAAGTATATATGTCATATTTGCCTGTCATTATGCCACCTTGTTTGACATCAAGAGCCATCGCCCTTTAAACGGAGGAACACCAGTGGCGTCTGCTCTAACCTGATTATTCCCCATTAAGCTGAAACTCAATCTGCCAATTCCAAATACTTGCGCCCCGTTTAATATTTCCAACAGTCTCTCGATTATAGAATCAACTCTTGTTGTATAATTACTAAGAGTATTAATACGAAAATGAGAATATACCTCAAATATCATATCAATTGTACCCACAGTTCTATTTTCTGGGAACATATTATAGGGAGATATTCTTAAAACACACGGCTGTTCAACCCATACGTCAGGTTGACCAGTATCCATAAATACTCTAAAGTCAGTCATTTCCCCCACACCTGCCCAAACAAGAGCAGCCTTTTCTGCGTGTGTTAAGTCTGTTTTCTCCCAAGCATCTGATGTTTCATATTTTAGTCGTTTCCATATTTCTTCATCGTTGTCCATTAAATAGCTAATGCACAAGTAACTAAGTTGGGAAAATTGCCAATATTTATTATGACCTATTCTATCTATTATATCTGTCATATTACCACATTCCTCTCAACTTAATAGTTATATCAACATAATATATACCTGAAGTCGCCCTAATTACCAAATCTTCACTTAAACTCATTTTTAGATTAGTTACATTGAACGAGTTTCCTGTCAGTGGAGTAATTAGATAACTCCCAAGAGGAACACCTGTAGAAGTTACACTAAAAGTAAAGGTATCTGTTTGTACAACATTATTTTTATACAAATACACAGTGTATGTGAGATTATCAGTTTCAAGTATATAATTTTGTTCTGGTAATACTACAATGTGATAATCCACAGAAGGGAATTGCGTTACACTAACAGGAATCGAGTCTGTAACGTTAGGGTTATTCAAAATAGTGCAAGTGATATTGCATGATCCCAAACTGTTTAAAACCAATAAACCGGTCTGAGTAACAATTGCTACTTCTTCATCATCGCTTGACCATTCTACAACCTTTGTAACACTAACTCCGTTCAATGTCGTTATTGCATTTAGCTGTACTTCTCTACCTATATTTCCAGTAATAGCCGACTGATCAATTGTCACAGTGTATACTCGTTTTAGTACATCTGCTACGCCATTTACAATATCGTCGGTTTCATCATTAACATAATCTTTCATTAGCGACAATCTGATAAATCCGTTACTAAGATTATCTTCTGTTTGTTGATTATTTAAGTTGTTAACGCCGCCACCTAATATTTTATAAACTGCCCAATTATGAACAGTAGAACCTGTAAATCCGGCATTACCAAACAGAAAGCGTTGATTTGGAAATATTATGTTTGTGTCTTCGTTAAACTGAACAAATATGGTAGAAAAAGCAGAAGGAGCTACTAAAGAAGACTTTACAGTTTGATAGTCTTTGTTTTCATCTAACTCATAATCTATAATACACGGGCAGGAATGATATGAGCCGTTATCATCAATCCAACGCAACACGTTATTACACCTACGCACAACCACAGCAGCAGCAAGGTTCTTGACAATCTCAGTATTATTTACTAACCAGTAATTATCATCAAAATAGTACATATAACCAGGAGCAGTGGCATGGTCTATATCTTTAAACAATATAGTTTTCCAGTCATCCCCCATATTTGTACCAGTTTGAGTATTGATAACGTGTGTGATTCTTACTTCTACTTCCTCATATTCATTTGATCCCATAACTGTTTCTTCCAAAACAGTTTTATAATTGGTTGTAGCTTCTGCAAACCCGTCATTTAACATTTGCTGAAAGTCATCTCTCATTACTAATGTTGCATCTGATTGTGTAGTTGTAAAGATATTTAAATAATCATACGATGACATACGCTGCTCCTTTATGCCATTAACGCAGCGGCAAATGCTGTCCAGTCATAATGTGCAACTTTATAGTCCATTAGTCTTTGAGAAACATCTTCTTGTATACTTTCTAACTCTGCCATCTTAGCAGTAAGATTTTGCGATTCGCTGTGTCTTGTAAAATCTTTATCTTGAACAACGTTTTTCATCTGCAATGAGTTTTGTGTTTCTTTTCTCATCCAATACTTTTGCATAATGAAACTTAACATTGCTGTATTTTCATCAGTTAAAACAAGATTGAATCGTTTTGCGATCCAATCAATTTGTGTTAAATCTTGAGTACAATAAGGAGTAAAATCAACTATTGCTAATTTTAGCCAAGCACCCAAGTAAGTTTCATAATCTGTTACTGATGATTGGTATAATGCCAATAATCTATAATCATCTACCAATGACATAAACTGAGCATATATAACACTAAAATTAGTTATATCTCCATAACTCATTAGTATTCACTCCTTATTTTTGAGGAATCAATAAATCTTTAGACTGCTCTGCTAATTCAATTAATTTTATTCCAGCATCTCTTTCAAAAGCCACCAATAATCCCATGTCAACTGACTCTGGATTGTCTCTGATTTTAGAAATTAAGAAGTCACGAATAACTTCTTTTTGATACCTGTTAGCAGTATTATAAATCATAACAGCATCGGCTTTTCCCTCGATTGCCTTTTCCATTGCTTGTTTATTCAAAATGTTTTTATACATATCATCAAAACCAAGTTGATGTACTGTTTTTGGACTGGCAATATATACATACCCTTTCTCAAAAAAAGAAGGTATTACGTTTACAATTTTAGATAAATCATTAAACATAATGTTCTTCACATCACCAAATTTTAAGAAGGTATATTTTGTTCCCCTACCATATGCTTCAGTTGTTAAATTCAAAGTATATTTATACAATGAAATAACAGGAACATATTCAAAACCATCTAACTTTTCGTTAAGTTTAGCATCATCTTTTTCAGCCAATTTAGAACGGAGACTTTTAATTTCATCCATCATCTCTCTCATTTGTGCTAAAACATCAACATCCCCATTACTATTTACTGGAATACTATCGCCAGTAGCAATAACATGGTTATCACTTGTATCACTTGATACAGCAGCAGTCTTTCTCGCCATTTTAAAATTCCTTATATCTATTCTTCGTAAACAATAATAGAGGTAGAAAATATCGAAGTGTATATCTTTCAATTTAGTAATTTTGGTTAAACCAAGATACTTTACTATTTCTATCTACCTCTATTTACATTTATAAACTTAGGACAAAGTAATAACACCAGCCAGGCTGTTCGTAATAACAGCAGTACCCCAAGACTTCTGGAAGTTAGACTTCTGAGTCAGGTTACCGTTATCAAAAGGCCCATCAGTATTAGCCATCGTAGAACCTTCCAAAACAACCTTCACGGGTTTATCAATACCGGCACAAAGCAGGTAAATCTTGGTGTCGTCCAGTGCTACTTTAAATTCAGTAGTCCAGTCTGCAACTTGCTCTAACTCGAAAATGTCCAATTGGCTAATCGTGCGAATATAACCAATCTTCACAAAATCGCTTTCCAAGTCGTAACGATAGTTAACATCGTCTGGTAAAATATTAGCCAAAGCTAAACGAGTACCGAGAATTTGGGGTTTTGCACCACCGTTCCACGCAGCCAACTTCTGAGCCAACTCAACCAACGTAGCCTGAGTATAACCAGCAAAGCGAAGAGCGTCATCGCCAGCATTGTCCAAAGCAGCCATACAAGTATTGAACGCAGCATACGCTTCCACAGTCACCTGGGACTCCATTGAGCGAATAGCCTTAGCAGTGAAATCAGCCAACGACTCCAAACCGCACAGTACACGATACAGAGAAACTTCAACACTCATAACATGATTGTCAGGGTTCAGCGTAACAGAAGTATTGAACTGCTTGTTACCAACCCCTGCTTTCATAGCACGACCACTCTTCGACACAATGAACAGGTCACGAGGCTTAAGATCAAACTTTGCAGTATCACCCCAGCCAATATTGCGGACATCAGCGAAGAAGCCCAAAGAGTTAATCATAGTCTGAGGAAGTACCATATCAATAACAGCAGTAACTAAAGCATAAGCAGCCCACTGAACATTTGGGTTCACAGACCACATGGCAGTTGAAATGCCGCCAGTATTGAAATTGGGAACATTTGCAGCTTCCGCAACCAGAGACCAGAACGTATCATTGATGGTCTTTTCTTTAGCATCAAACGACAAAGAAGTATCAAACTGCAAAGGCATGAACTTCTTAGCACTCTTCATCCACATTTTCTTACCGTTGTGGTCTTCGCTCTGATTGTAATAATCAACAAAAGCATCTGCGAAATCCATAACCTTTTTACCAAAAGCGGAGTCGCCAGTTCCTTTAGTCTGAGCAAAGTTTAAAACACTTACAGGATATTTATTAGCCATTTTCTTATATTCCTCCCTTTCCTATACCACTAATTATATAAAACTTCAAAACGATGGATCGTAACACGGTTAGTACCAATTGTATTGGTAATCGCAGATACAGGTAAACTGTAGTAATGATCCCCTAACAGTCTAAAGGAAGTAACGCTGGCAGTCTGAGTAGCACCCCAATACATATTGTAGCCACCAGTAGTATCCGTAGCGTTTACAAAAGTATTAGACCCTTGAGTATTAGCCAAGCAAGCATCAGTCAACCAAATCTCATCTGCTACTTCGAGGTGAAACACCGAAAAGACCTTCGTACCAGCGGTATACGCTAAACGAGGATCAACATTGATGTTACGAACCGTGATATAGGTGTCAGTAATTTGCGATACTTCAGGTTCATGCACCATCCACAGATTAGCCAAAGTACCAGTAGCGGGCTTTGCAGCCGTCCATAGATCACTCGATGTAGCAGTGATGCCAGTTAAAGCTACCACCCAGCCATTATCAACAGCATCTGCAGCAGTCACGGCAGACCGATTCAACGATTCAATATTTTTTGCGGCAACTTTCGCGCCAATAACGAGACCATGATAAGCCATATTATATTCTCCTTTACTTCTTTGTCTTCAATCTATCCCATACAGATAAATTTTCACTATTAACTTCTTCTTTCCCTAAATTGAACCAGGGTAAAGCAGCTTTAACAATATTGTCACCAGTAGATTTAGATGTTTTTAGTGCATAATTAAATGCCTTAGCTTTAGCTTTAGTTTCCCATTCGCTAATAGCAGCATAACCACACATATCTGCTTCTTCTTTGACTGATTTCATTTCTTCTTCTGGCATACCAGACGCTTTTAATTGAGCCATTACAGTGTCAATCGTTGCCATTTTCTTTTGCTCTTCAACTGATGCGCGATACTTTTTTAGTTCATCGTTCTCAGCCATGTATGCTTTGTTTTCTTCATCCTTTTTGGATAAGTCTTCTGCCATTTTGCACATTTTAGTTTCAGCTTCTTTTGCTTTTACAGACATTTTCTTTACTAAAGCAAACATTCCGTTGACTGCCATTCGAGTATTGCAAAACTCGCCTTTTTTAACTTCATCAGCAGCCATTTTACACATGGCAAAATCCATATCCTCTAAGTCCTCTTTATGAGATTCTGTCTCAGCTTCAAGCATAGCTAAAAGATAAGCCATATCCACATAAGAATCCAAAGACATTTTCTCTTCTTTTTCATTGCCCCCCGTCTCTTCTTTCTTTTCCTCTTCAGGAGTTTCTTTTTTTTCTTCCTTTGGAGTCTCTTCCTTCTCTGGTACAACAGCCATTTCTTCTTTCTTGTCTTCTTCTAATTCATCCACACTCATTGCCTCCTTCTGGGGTTCTTCTACCCCCATTTTTTTGCGTATCCCATTTATTTTGCTTACTATTTCACTTTCACCTTCTTTTTCAGCATACCCTAACGCAGTGCCTAATGCCCCGCGATTATATACTGCTGTGTCGCCCACAATTTGCATTACTGGATATTTCAGCAAGCCAGTATTCTTTTTATAGTCACCCGCCTCTATTTTCATATAAACAGCATGTACTAATTCAGAATAGTTTTTAGCCTTCATTACCTTATGCAAAAGTGCAGTCTTATCTACATCGCCCCATGAGGAATTGCTCATTGAGTCTTTCGACTTGTCTATTTTTATAGTTTCGCCTGTCCCCCAATCTTCTGGATTTGCAAAATATGTAGCCATTCTTTTATCACTCTCCTCCATGTCACGCACTAACTTTGTTGCAAATGACATTCCTTCTCTACCCCCATGCAAAGCATATCTTATTGCTTCTGGCGACTCATTGTCTGAAAAATCGTGTATGGTTGTTCGTTTACTAAAGAAATGACTCATTTGTCTAAGTTTTTCTTGTGACGCTTTTTCATTGTTCACTATATGTCGAGCAACAGACAACGATACAGCATTAGCTCCAACGCCTTTCTGCTTATATAAGTCTAACCCTTTTTGAGCATTTGTTTTTACTTTAGCAGGAATCGTAAAATCTAAATTAGAATAATGACCAAATTCTAAACGATAGGCTTCTTCATACTTTGCAGTTTCTTCTTTAGCAAAGAATAATATTTCCATAAAACTTTTTGGGCTTGCTTCTCTAATATCATCACCTAAAATTGTTACAGCCTCAAAGCTAAAATCTAACAACTCTTCTAATGTATCATTGTCAATCATTGCGCTATCATATACCAACATTTCAACTGATACACTCTTACGATTACCCTTAGATTGTCTAAACAACTCTAAGCATTTACCAGAGTACAATGACCAAATTAGAGCATCAACTTTAATTACTTTGCGAATACCATCTTCTGCATCTTCTACTCTGGCAGTATTTGGTAATACAAATCCGCACGGGACAGTCGTTCTATTTTCGTTTCCATTACCATAATAGTCATCAAAGTTATTACCATTAGATGTTTGTATGCTATGCGATCCGAAGTCGTTTTTATATTTGTTTAGTTCAAAGATAATAGGTTTATTATCTAATGTTCCTTTGGTTTTATCTAATGTCTCTGCACTGCAATATGTCTGGTGTAAACTAACGCCCGAATGAAACACGCTAAGAGTTGCACGAGCGAAAGAATGGGGCTTTTCATTTTCTTCATCTGCAAATTCTATTTTCTCTATCTCGAAAACTAATTTTTTTATTCCCATTTATCCCCCTTTCGCCAGTTTTGAGTATAACCATTCTTGTAATTTTATTAGCGCAGGTTCTATTTTTAATAGATTGCGCAGTTCTTCTGTATCTGAAAACCAGTAAAAATCAGCGTCTTTATTTAGTGGAGGTAAGTTAAACTCTTCTGTTAGCCAATCACCAAGAGGATAATGACATCGAAAAGTTCTTTTCATGTTTTGAGGATTTAATACTCTCATGACTATTTCTCCAGTAATAAGTATAGATTAAACCAATTATTACCAGAAAGGTTAACTCTATCTTGAAAAGTTGTACATTCCTCAGTCTCTTTAATTTGCCACATCAGCATTTCTCTCATTGCTCCTTCAACCAATGGCGCAGCAGGAGAAGGGTCATTTATCGCCAAATCTCTAATCGCAGTCAAACTCTCAGTAGTCTCTACTTCTCGTTCTACAAACTTGTCGCTAATATCAGAAGGTAACGTGATCGTAAAGTCGCCAGAGTCTATTTCACCAATAGAATAATCTACGTTCAAGTCAGTTAACAATTTTAGTATGTATAAACTGTGTTTAATTTCTTCTGCCGCTTGATCTAAAAACACTTCATATGTTTTGTCAAATCCTCTAAACGCCAGAGCAGAGGCTATTCGTAAATACAAGGAGTTGTTAAATCTCTCACTACAGTATTGGTTCTGTAGCACTTCTATCAAACTATCGCTAAGTAATTTTGTTTCAGCCATTCATTTTCCTCCTTAATTTTCAGGAGGTACTTCTGCCTCCGATTTTGTAAACGGATGAGTCTTTTTATATTCATTCCATTCTTGTAATACTCTGTCTACATCTTCTGTTACGATATATAGTTTATACGGTCGCTTCGATACAGGATGTAAACCTTTTGTTTCATATCGCATGTCGTGTAACGCTAACCAATGATATAAGTGATCACTATAACAGTAAAATAGTCGCTGTGATTCTTGCTGTTCCATGTAATATTCCTTTGTTAATAAGAGTAACCCCCTGTAATAGAAAAGAGAGTACATATACTGTACTCTCTTGTTGTAAGTGTTATTTTGTTGTAGACTGTGGCTATAGGTTAAGATAGTCGGTTAAGATTTCTTCTATATCGTTGAAGTTTTTATAGGATATGCGCAGAAGAGGGATCGCATTGTCTGCACAATATTTTGTTTTGATAGAGTCGCGCCTTTTAATTTTTTCAAACTCCTTTTTTGCATGTTCTTCATCTTTTCCTGAAAAATCTATAGGAACAAAGTGTTGCTCCCCGTCTGCTTCAATCAAACCCATTAGACAATTATTTTTATCAAAAACAGCAAAATCAAAAAATAAAGGCTTAATGTGTTTACAATATTTTATGGAATATTCATGAATATAACTAATATTTGCGTTTTTTAAAACTTTTTCCACTATTAGTTCGGCTTTTGAAGAATTACAATGAGGGCATCCTGTCTTTCTTTTGGCAGTTCTGTTATGGGGAGACGCTTCCCAACTTTTTCCACATTGTTTACACAACCACCAGTATTTTTTACAACTGGCAAAAGATATGTTGTTTATATCAACCCCTGTGTTTTTAATAATATCAAACTCTTCTATTATTTCAGGAAACAATAACGCCAAACTGTTTTTGTCTGTAACCACATGCCCCGAACAAGAAGAACAAGTCTTATCTTGCATACTATGAACATCGCATTTCCATTCATATAAACAAACAGGACATTTCCAAAATACCGTTTTTCGGCTTCCTCTTGCTACTTCTTCCGGTAAAATAGTATTCTTTTCGTAATCCCAATATTTTAAATATTTTTCATTTGTCATAACAATATTATAAAAATCACTACATTTTTCTCCGTTACAATAATAACAGCCATCACCCCGCCATATACTTTCCCATATTTTAACAAACGTTTTATTACATTTATGGCATCTTAAATTTAGTTTGCTTTTACTACCGGAATATTTGTTATTGTCAGTTAATGAAAACGGTTTATTGTTTTCAATTAGCCATAAAGAAATGTTTTCTAAACTATATGGATTATGTACATCTACGCGGTTGGGGTTCTTGTGTACGTGTGATTTTTTACAAATATGAGATAATACAAGATCATATTTATAACCTTGTTGATCACATATTATTACTCGAAGTTTTAAATTTTTGCTATAATAACTAATAAGAGAATATCCTTTATTTGCAAGAATATTCTCAATTTCATTCTTTGTTTTTCCGAATCTCATATTGCTCCTTTTATACTTAGACATTATTGTATTATAACACACACTAATGTATTTGTCAAGGATCAATATTTACTTACATCCCCATCATAGCAATCCACAATATCTTTGTGCCATTTGGTGTTCCGGCAGTTACATACAAATTTTTACTAATATCAGTTGCATCTACTGATACAGTAAAACCTGTATCTACAGTACCATAAAAACTTCCAGCAATAACTTGTGCAGTATTACTCAGTCGGATTGGGAGTCCAAAAGTATTAACTGTTCCAATCGTAATCGCATCACTGGCGGCACCACGAGTCGGAACAACTGCTTGGGAGATCGTCTTGAACGATTTTACAGAATTTACAGTTGCAGTTCCGTTGATTACGAGAGTGTCTGAAATTACAACACCCTCAATGTCTGTCCCTGTCAAAACAAGGTTTCCTGTACATGTCGCTTGATTCCCCGTAACACTAACTAAACGAGGAAACGTAATAGCTGAAAAGCCAGTAGTTACAGTAGTAGTACCTGATGTCGGTTGTGTAATGCTGGCATGAACCAATGCTGCGCCAGCATTAGCAGGAGCAAAAGTATAGTAAACCAAATAACCAGTACCATAAGTTGAACCTGTAGGCATCGTAGTTACCAGAGTACCTGCGTCTTGCATTTTCTTCGCCAATGTACCCAGTCCGCCAGCGAACTCGCGTTGAGCGCGTCCTGATTTATCCAATTTTGTTGCTTGACTTGTAGTTGCAATCGTAATAGTCATAATTCTAAACCTCCCTGAATTATTATATATATTATCATACATATAACATAATGCAATTATTCCGCTACTTCATTATAGAATAGCCTTTCCATTTATTCCACTACTTTCTGCAAATAAGTTCTATTATTGTCCTGCACGCAACACCACTTTGCATCAGTAGGCGAAATTTGAACCCAAGCACCACCAAATGCACCAGCCACATTGTACACGCTAACCACATCACCCTTTTTCAACTTATACAACGATGCGCCATTAGTACTCGGCAAACTACGCACGTTTAGCGTATCAACAATAACCTTCATTTTCAACATATCACAACCATCCTCTATTGGTACTGGAATCGGTATAGGATCAATAACAACTGGCGTTTTACTATACTGATTGAAATATTCAATTTTCATATAGTTCATATCTAAAGACTTAGACTCCATGCCATATTTCAACCCGTCTCCATTAGAAGTATATTGCCAAAGAAAACAATCAGTCCAGGGTTTAGGCATTTCTGCTAAAGTAGGATAAGTTGTATTATAATGAGCAAGCCATAATTTATAACTCCCCCAATATGAGTCTGCTCCATTAGAATACTGATCAAAAAACGACTTTGCGGTGTAGATCATAATATCTGAACTTTTCTTTCCAGATATAGTCTTAAATCTTTCAAGAAAATTGTACAATATGTCATAAGCATTAGGTGGCACAGTACTCCACCATTCCCAATCGTCAACAACTGGTAATTCGCCTGGATCATCTTTTATAGTTTCCCAAAAGAACTCTGCCTGTTTTATTGGATTATCCCACGTCATAAAGTGATAACTTCCAATAAGCAAAGGAGTTTTACGACAATTTGCGCGATCTCGTTTATAATTAGAATCAGCATACACGTTCTGACTTGCTTTGATATAGTTGAATCTCATTCCCTGGTCATACGCTTTTTGAAAATCTGGTACATAACTGGTTTCTGCTATATCATCCCAAACTGAGGAATCCATACCTAAAATTAAGTTATCAGTCATAATATAATCCTATTTCTCTACAGTATTCTGACCAGTACTACGAGTTGATTCCCCGCCTTCTGATAATTTATCATCTTCTACCTGTGGTCTACCGCCGGTAGATGCACCTGCTTTACCCATAGTAAACGAAGTTTGAATTGGGGTCAGTTTATCAACAAATCCCATTGCTTTACCCTCTTCTATCATTCTCAGGAAATTATGATATTCCATACCTAAACTTGATGCAAGCTTCTGTGGCATACAAATACCAAGACTAAGCAAATCCTTTTGAGTTTGAAACTTCTTTTCATAATCACCAGGAAAACGGCAACCCTCAAATTCAAACGAGAACTTGTTTTTAGTTCTCATATTGATATAATAGTCCATAAAATCGTTGAACTGAGGATATAAGGATTCAACCAATTGTTCATCTACTGCTAAACTTAACAGACTCTCCTGAACATTAGCTTTTACATCTGATGTAAATATTAGCGATGTGTTGATACCACTTGTAGCTAACGCAGATTTTAAATATGAATTATAGACTTTAGAGTTATCACCAACTAAATCAAAACTCTTAGTCTCCATATTAGTTAGTGGAGCAGCAGCAACCTTAATAACTTCGCTATTTATTGCCTGTTTCACCAAATTCATAAATATATTAAGCTCTTGCGGTGACAGTGCTAACATATCACTAATCTTCAAGGCTTTAGTGTCTTTGTTTAGCATAGGTATCTCACCTACAATTAGTTTGCTGGCAGCAGCAATAAATATATTCCGCTGAAGTCCTCTCATCAAAGGTTGCAAAACCAAATCTGAATACATAGAGCTAAAAAAGGGAACAATTGACGCCATCTCAGGACTAAGTTTGAATACAAAGAAACCCAAGTCTGGTTCACAACCGCACCATTGAGCAAAGACATTTTCGGTTCTGTGGTTTAAAGCAATATGAGGATTATAAAAATAAGACGCTTCTCCCTTAGAACGTTCCTTTGCTTCTTTCGCATTCATATGAAACGTGTTCATAAACATAGTCTTAAAAATAGGTGGATAAAGATCAATATCAACTGTTGGTTGCAAAAACCAAGTCATATCAAAATCAAAAAGAAATCCATATCCAAAACGACCTGTTAACAAGCATCTGTCAGTAGGAAGTTGTTGAATAAAATATCTATCCCCCTCAGCCCATAAACAACCATAAAAGATTTCCTCTTTTAGCAATTGTTTAGTGACCATTCTAAATTGTTTTTCGGCTTTGAACTTAGTCATAAAGTCAGTAATAGTCTTTACATCTTTTTTATAGGCTTTGCTATTATAGTCATCAGTATCAGACGTATAAGTATAATCAAAAGCTAACATATTAGCAAGATATTCTATAATCCTTTTAAACGGCATACTCGCAGTATAGAAATATTCAGAATATCCTCGTAACGTTTTTTCATTAGAACGAGGATCAAGCATTGCCGCGTCTATATTCTCTTGTGTTGCAACTACAGGGTTATAGTTAATATTTTGCATTTGGGCATTTATTGTTTGAGGAGTCCAAGCACCTCCACCATAAATACCAGGAAAATTAGCAGTAATAGCATTTGCAAAAGTAAGTATCTTTACAACTTGATCTACAGTCATTTCTTCAACATTCTCAGTCTCATTTTTTACATTTTCTTCACTCAAAATATTATACCTCCTTTACTGCTAATTTAGACAACACACACAAATTGACTTAAATAATCTAACATTGATTCTTCTTTTTGTTCTTTGAGTAGGTTTATATCGAAACAATTAGCTATAATATAGTTCGCGTACAGCATTGTCGTAAATCTATCTTTTACATGACCGGATTGTTCAGTTAATCTAACTAAGCCATTTACAATGCTCATATCCAAATTAACACACTCGTTTATCAACAAGTTTGTTTGAGTATATGGATTCATCAAATAGCTATAAGTGTCAGGGTCTTCGTTTGAAGCTAAAAATTCTTTGTTGTTTTTTAATAGCCATACTTCGGCATCACTGTCTGTAATAAGAAACTTCCACATTTTGCGTTGTAATGACGCCCTCAATGACGCTGCCATTACACTGTTTAATTGCTGAGTTGCTCTAATTGGATATATTACTGGTAACGCATCTACCCCCATTGTTGCAGCCCGTAATTCCTTAGCTAAAATATCATCTACAATAAGATCATCAACTACTGTAAACGCAGGATAGGGAATCCCTCGTTCTTCGTGTGTCAAAGATTGGCTAAGTATGTCGAATACTGACTTCCCTGCTTGTTGCAAATCAAGAACAACATAATCTGCCCCAAAATCAAAAAATGTTTCTTTTATTTTTTGAGATTGTAAAACAACATTTGCCCCTTTATATGATTCCATACCTACCAAATATCTATCGTATCCTTTTCCTTGCATTGGCAGTAGGCGAATGGTTGATATAACAGAGTTATCATTCCCTCTTCCTGCACGAGTAGCAATATCTACTGATACTATTCTAATCTCACCAAGAGCTTTAGGCATAGATAATGTGGTTTTACGCTTATTGAAATCTTCGTTTTTTGTGACATAAAAAGCACGACTAACATTTCGAGTAAAAAACGCTGGCTTGAAATAACTTTTTCCACTTGTACCAGAAGGAATATTTAAATATTCCATTTGTACAGCCATAGGGTCAGTATCTTTCATTTCATTGCGTAGCATTAGCTTAGTCTTAATATTATGATGTATTGCAACACTATAATCCAACGCCATAAACTTATTGCTAACGTCCCCTGCTACCATAGACTTAATTACAGATTTCACTGCACTAAACCAATATTCTGATTTATACCACGCAGACGTAATATAACTAATTCTACCTTCTTCAATATACCTTTTATCGTTAGTATATTGTTTGTCAGTTCTAAATAAAGGAGTGCGCGAATATAAAAAAGGTCGAAGAACCGACTCGATAATTTCTCGCGGTACTAACTTAGATTCTTCAACAATAATATAATTTGCTCTGTGACCTAAACTATTAACACTTGCTGAAACAACTTCGATTGTCGAACCGCAATTAAAATATGCTTTATATTCGTTAGAGTTAGTAGTAATTTTAGTAATTTCTCTGGCCACATTAGAATATTTATCTTGAAGACTTTTCAGTTTATCACTTAAAATTAAACCACCTTGCTTGATTGTCTTAGCACATATAACCACTTGCATACCAGGATACAATACAGCCAGTGTTAAAGCCCAAACAGCAATAATCCACGATTTACCAATAGCGCGTGATGCCACAATATATGCAATATTACTATTGTTTAGCATCCATATCATAACAACTTGATAAGGATATAACTTTATTTGAAAGTATTGCTCAATAAAGATATGCGGGTTTTGTCGGTAAAATGTTATCCAGCGTTTTAGTCTTTCTTTCTTTTTATCACTAATAGTATCAGCAAGAGTCTTAGAACCGCCTAATGGTTTTGAGGCAGGATTTTTACTCTTTGCTCTTTGTAAATATTCGTTTTGATAATTTTTTACAGAAGGCATTTTTATTCATCTCCTTCTTCTACTGGCATATCCTCGTCAACATCTTGCGATTCGTCTGTATCTCCCAAATCATCATCAACACCAGAATAATCACGAGAACCAGTAATAAACGATTTTATAGGTCTTGTAATATGCTTATTAAAATAATACTCTATATTATCAACGTCTTTAAACACTTCCCGCCCTTCAAGCCAATCGGCAGGTTCGGTTTCTTCTATCATATTTACAAATCCACTAAATGTTTGTGCAGCTTGTCCACCATTAGCAGCACTAACTTTACCAGGGTCAATGCTTGCGGTTTTCATCAAATCCTGCAACTGCTTTACACCATCGCGTAGTTCTTTCCAATCCCCTTCGAGTCTACACTTCTGAATGTGCAATTCCTCAAAGCATATTTGTCGTAGCAAACTTACTTCGGGAGCAGTACTACTTCTGCATGTGGCTGAATATTCTGCAAACTTATTCTCTAAAAATAAATAATCTCCATATTCATAACCATCACCCCAAGTTTGAGCAAAGGTGCGCTTTGCATCATCAAATGCTTCTGCTTCATCTATGCTTTTTTCAGAGGACTCGTCATAGCTATAGCATAATGACTTTTCTTCTTCTGTATCTGCATCTTTTATAGATAGCATCAACAGCTTTTTGTATTCGCCAAAAACCTTTTCGTCATCTAAAGACTTGTGTTGTAATTCAAGATTTTGTTTCATGAACACAACAGTCTCATGTGAATATTTTACATTGATCATTCTACACAGTCTATTTAGAGTGTTGTTGATGTCATATTTCTCTTCTTGAAATATAGTTTTATATAGTGTATTGATACATTCTTGACAAATAGACATATATCCATTTGTGTCTAACGGATCAACAGCCGCATAAAACTTTGCTTTAGGTAAATCCCGTTGACATTTACGACAATATAATTTCTTCTTTGCAGTCTTAGTTGCTTGTGCGATTTTGCCAAAATCAGGTACACCCTCAGTAGTAGTAGCCATTGGGGGTCTACCACGATGTAATCCCATTAGACTTCTTCCTGTCTCTGGAATATCAGAATTTTCAAAATTATTCGCTTTATCTCTGGTCATTGTTCACCTATATCACTTTCAATACCAATATTATCAGATTTACTGGAATCAAAAAGACCAGATAAGTCTGGTCTTTGAGAAGTTATTACTTTTTCGGTTTCACTCATTTGTCTAAGTATTCTTTTCCCATATTGAAAAGGAAACAGAATCTCTTTTTCATCTTCTGGTACACGCCAATCCACATATCTAATTAACTCTCGCATGGCAGAAAATGTATTCAGAGCAAAAGATATAAACTGCGCATATTCGTAAGAAGGTTTGCCAGTAAAAGGGTTTCGTATATCCTTTGCTATAATCCATTCTTCTTTATGATACCAGACATTTTTTCTTTTACTGGTTGGTATTGCAGATTTAATCCTTACTCTTGTTCTAATTTCAGCATATATATTATATACAAGCTGGTTATTTTCATCTAATGAACTTTCCGATACCCATTTAATTTCATCGCCCATAACTAATTATACAAGCAATATTTTACGCTTCTCCTTCGTTAATAAATTAGTCTTAGCTCTGCCCATGCTACCGCAATTATCACAATGACAAACTTGATATTTTGCAGTAGCAGTATAGTAATAGTCATTTCCCCAAACAAGAACGTCACTACCGCAATTCTTACAAACTGGCTGTTCGCCTTCTACCCAAACATTTAAATTCGGGTGATTAGTAATCCAGGGAAGAATCTTCAAGTACAACATCTCAGTAATAGCAACATCGTTCTTATTATACTTTTGCATAGTGGCTAATGCTTCACTATCGCCAAAATAACACTTCTTCCAAAGCTCAAAGCCACCAGTTTCAATTTTTTGTTCAAGACCAAGAAAGGCATTCACATAATCAAGTTTATTACTGGTCATAGAGAACTTGCTCTTCATCACCTTATACAAATCAACAGAATGCTTATACTGGTTTGGCAGTAACAAACCATTCTTGATAAATCTACTATTCAACTTCTTTAAATCAAAACTATCGCCATTATATGTAACAACAATGTCTGCTTCATTGATCAGATTCCAAATTGACCTACAAATCCTATCATCATCGTGACTATTAGCTTCATCCGACGTTAGAACATCTGACATAATTTCTTTTTCAAATAACCATTTTGCCGACCAAGAAAACATTACATAGTCTTGAATGATATTACTTGGCTGAATTGTTTGATCATACGCACCCCACACAAACGCCAATAGAGGAGAGGTTTCAATATCAAAAACTAAAATCTTAGGTAAATCTTTTTTGGCTATTGTCTTTTGAGTAGTATACTCAGAAGTATTATCTAATGTATCAAAATTACTTTGCTTAATTTTCAAGGATAAACCACGCGCTTTTCTTGCACGCTGGTACTTCTTACGCAAAGCATTTGCTGAACTAAATCCATAGAATAATGCTAACTTATTCCAAAACTCTTTCTCATTAGCCTCATAGTGCTTAGAACACTCGTTAAATAATTCGTCATTCATTTTCAATATCCTTTAATATCCTTTCCATATTTAATCTCATAATAGAGATTTTCGTTTTCGTTATTCAACCTTGTTATTGCATCCATTGTATCTGTCACTTTAGCATTAAGCGCAAGCTCTTCTTTAGAAACAACATCCCCTGTTTCAAGATCAGTACACACAATGTATAACATATTATCCTCTGGAATATCCTCAATGTCTAAATTATCATTGCTGAATTCGTCTTTTACCATTGTTAAGTCTAATACAGGCAGTGGTCTTTTGAAAGCAGTCTCTTGTCGTATATCATCAGGTAAACTACTATCAGTATATCGTTCATTCCTTAGCCATTTAGCTTTACGCATAAAATGCGAAGCAGTAAATCTAACATAGTCAACGCCTTCAATTACTCTATCGTAAAGATTAGACTTCCACTTATCGCCCTTATGATACACTCTCATTGCAAAGAAATTATTCCAATTTACTCCGTTACCCTCAGAAGCAGCTAAAAGAAAGAACTCTTCTATGCCTCTGATAACAAGATCAACCTTTTTCATTGGAATACCTGTTTGTTTTGATACCCATCTAACAAAGTGTTTACGCGCATATCTGCACGCAGTAACAGGGGGTTCTTTTCTACCTTTACCTTTGAAATTTCGGTAATTTGGATTCACACCAAGTTTCACTGTAATTATACCTACGCCTTTCACTATGCTTTTGTACCAATTTATATGTTTCTTCGTTACATTATCATATTATACGAAGTCATTTTATTATGATTACACGAAAATACTTAATAATTTAATTCGTATAAAAAATTAAAAATATTTCCTTTTGTATTAAACCTATAAACTGCACACTTATAATATTTATGATTCTTTATATAAGATGCGTTTATAGTAGATGTTTCTTCATTATCGCTTATCTTAGAAATCTCTTTTTCAATGTCTTTTAATCTAACAGAAAACACTTTGCAGGTCTTCTTGCTTTCGTTAACAATTGAAAATACAATCCACACAGGAGTCGTTCTCTTTTGTATTTCGATATATTGTCTAATTTTGTATACCTCAACGTCTATGGTTGAATACGAATCATTTCCAGAAGCCTTACTTTCAACCCAAAAATAAAAATCTCTTTTTGACTTAAACAACATATCAGGCATTATAAATATAGCATCTTCAAATAAAAGCCTGTGACCATGCAAAATGCCATATTCATCATAACCAGGTTCAATATATTGACAATTAAACCTGTTTTCAATAAACTCATAATTTTCTACTTCACCATCTTTTGCGCCAGCTATAAATTCCCATCCCTTAATTTCATATAACGAATCTCGCAAAAAGTTTTCAATGTTTTGTCCAAAAGAGTCTGTTTTTGATTTATTCATTTGTTGCGAATATAACCCCTTTCTACTTTAGTATAGTTTGAGTTATTTTCAATAGTTTCTTTATAAACCTCGTCATCCTCTAATTCAGCAAATGTAATTAGTACTGGCTGATAACTTTGTTCAACTTCTCTTCGATATTTAGTGTCAAACTTCAAACAATCATTCCAAGTTAAATCATCTTCGTGATTGAATGTGTATTTCTTCCATCTCTTCAATAACGCATTCTTTGGATTGGAACAACTTTGCCAAGATAGATATTTGCGAATAGCCTTTTCGGGAATCAAATAGTCTGGCGAACCTACCATAGTAAACTTAATTTCCATATAAACAAAAAGAATTGTTTGATAGGTTGATTTCCCAAAATACTGTAGTGATAAAGATTCTAAGTTTTCCAAATATAGAATTTCTTCTAAATCTTCATTGGTCATATTATCATCTCCTTTTAGACTCGACTATCTGTAGTATACACCCTCCCACTTACTTTGTCAAGTACCAGTTTCTTTCCCTCTAAACCTTTTCACATTTTGTCTAACCTTTTCCTTGCGCCGTAATTCTGCACAGTCTTTACAATACTTCTGATTTCTACGTTTAACAAACTCTTTACCACATGACTCACACGTGATTTTATCACCTAAATAACGATTACATTTGTCTAAAATATCTATTTTACTTTTTATGTCTATTTCAAATGCAAACTCTGATGTATCATTTGCATATAACACCTTGATACTATCCATTTCACCAGCAATACCATCTATCAATCCCCTTTGGTAAAACTCATATAACCATTCTTGTGTAACCTTTTTCTTACTTATGCTAATGTGTGCAGTCTGGATAATCTCCCATATATATTTGTTTGCAACATAGTACCCATACATCTTTGGATATTCGTTCTCAATATCTCTTTTAGCAGTTGTGTATTTTAAAATCTTCGCATAACATAAAAGAATAAGTAGAAACTTGCGCTTTACAAAACCTTCTATTGACATAATCTTATCTACTTCGCCTTTTGTTATTGTCATACCTCCTACCTTTCTTAATTTAAATCTCATTCCTTGCTTTACTGCATTCTGAATTGCTTTGGCTTTCTTATATTCGTTGAAGTCGTTATAAGCCAATTCACATGCCGCAACTAACATTTGTTCTATTCGCACTTCGCCAAATCCTAAATTTCTTAGATGTTTAGCAAGTAAGGCAACTTGCCAAAAGGTAAAGTTGCCTACTTCTAAACCACACGTATAATATTGCTCTGCTAAGTCATATTCATTATAAATGTACTTTTGCATTATTCTCCAAGTTTTGTTTCAACGAGTTTATACTTTCCCCATAAATATTCTATATCGCCATCATCATCTTGTACATACTCTTTCACTATCCCGCTACTATTAGATATAATGTTCAACAGTAACCCTTCTGGAAACATCTTCCATGCGAAATCTAAACTCTTATTGTTCTGATAGGTTACTAATACTGCGAGAGTCGCTAACTCTTGTTCATTACTCAAAATATCCAATGCTTCATTGTGTAATTCAAGCAAATATCCAGATAAATCTTCTTTGTCATGCTTATTGTGCTTTATGGAAATATACTTCTTTAGTAAACCTTTCATCTTTTCTTCGTTTTCTAAACAATAGTTATCACCATTACCTAATAAAACATGCCAATCATAATCATTATTGCTTTTCCCATTCTTCTTTTGAATATATTCTAATTGTGACTGCATGTAATGGCTAATATTATTCATTAGACTATTGTTGTCTATAAAATAACTAAACCGCTTGTATCTTTGCGATAATTCTAACGACTCTTCTGTCTTATCTTCTAATTTTTCATTGAAAGACTTCCCGTATCTAAGATAACATAAATTATCATAACTGCGAATTTCTTTTCTATACTTCTTTAGATAATGAGGATATAGCCAAGTAAAGAAATAAGGTCTTTGTAATACTGCCACTCGATTGTTAAACTTTGCTTTTTCTATTTCGTCATCACTCATATCAGTAGTTGTTTTAGTATACTGAGTCCAATGTGCGGGCATCTTCTCTAATGTTCCAGTTTTAGCTCTATCAATCTCACTACCTTGATAAAATCGAGTAAGCAATATTCTGTGCCGCAATTCTACTGCTTCTGGGCTATTCACATCAAATTCAGCCAATAGAGTCTGCATTGATGTACTGGTATTCGTAATATAACCAATTGCAGTACCCAAACTCTTTTTCTCAGTATCCCTTAATCTATTTTCTGTAATGAGAACCTTTTCAGCAATCAGTTTATCATAATATACTGGATTACCGCCTCTTGCAGCTTTTCGTATAACTTCACTATCGGTAGAACAACATAAGTCGCCATCCCAATCACTGTCGGCATGTCGTAATACTGAGTCGTCGCGAATATTGTAGATTATACCCGAAGTAATATAACTATACCAGTCATTCTTTTCATATACGAAACTTAGCTTTTTCACATTAACTTCTGATGCAATAGTTAATGGTGCGCGGAACAAAGTTATTTCAGCAGGCATGTTTTCTACAAACAACCAATAATAACTATATGCTTCTCCCTCTTTCAATAATCCTTCAACTCTTTTACCACATATCCATTCCATCTGTGCTACAGGATCACTTATCATTATTTGATAGTTACCGTGTACTAAAAGATTACCCAAATATGACTCTTTGACTTTTCCTATTAAATCGCGTTGTATTCTTTGTCTTACATATGGGTCGTTTGCTACTTCTGAATTTACACTCATCGCTCTAATAACTATATCAACTGTGTTATCCTTTAGAAAGTTTTGCTTTTGTGTACACTCGCCTGCAAGAAACAATAACGCCATATCAGACTCATTGTTTGCAACATTGTTTATCCAAGTTACTGTGTCTTGACACAACAATGGTATTTCTTCTTTGGCTATATCAAGAGTCTGCAAAAATTGGTAATTCATAAACGAATGAGTTTTGTCTCTTTCAGGAGCATAACGCGATACACCAAAGTATAAATCGTTTATGTAACATCCTTCAAGCCATTGTTCGCAAGAGTCATAGCATTGCCACATTTTCATTTGACTCGCAGATAAAAACACGTCTACAGTTTCAATCCTGTGTTTCTTTCCCCACACATCGGTAACATATTCTGCATTACTAACTTGCGCAAATTTACGAGTATCAAATGTAACAAGATTACCTTTCGTCCAGTTACCGCGTATAATGAACCAGGAAGGCACATAAGCCAAATCTAATTCATCAGCCCATTGTCTTGCATATTCTTTAGATATAAGCCCCTGACCATCAAAACAATTGAACTCAATTGGTACTACTTCTTCTGTTATTGTAGCACCGTGATCTTTTACATAGTCTACTTTTGTATTGCGTGTTATCTTATAATCAGGCACTACTACAATGTTGGGAGTAGACACTCTAAGCGTTGCACTCGAATTGAGTCCCATATATGCAAGGAACTTAGCAGGTACAATCTTTACATTTTCGTTTCTATCATTATTTAACGTTGTAAAAACTGCTTTGCGAATAGACTCTTCTACAAAAAATATAGTGCTTCTGCGTAAACTACCAGAAGAAGACAATAGTCTAATAAAACGTTTACCGTTTATCTCAAACCCGTTTACAATCTTATCGTAATGTTTATTACTATCAAACATAACCGAGACTAAATAAGGGCAGTATAGCATTCCGTCAATTTCACTATTTAATTTTAGTAATCTCTCTCTGTTGCTTTCATTATCTGGCAACCTTGCTATTCTTTCTTTCTCTTTAATTTTCCAATCTAACAGTTCTTGATTATGATACTTCCCTGTGATTTGGCGTATTGTATCTAATAATTGACAATTACCTATTCTTACAATTTCACCATTGTTACGAAAATCAGCAAGACTACCCACAATTTTTAGTTTGCTGTGGCGTAGCCTTGTTGATGTTAGTTTGACTATTTCAAAAGATTGTAGTTTTCTTGACAATAGTTTATCTCCTTTAGATACGGTTTTAGACTATCCCTCGACGCTCTCTTGCATAAACCCGCCTTTTAGTAGTATATTTCTTCAATAATCTTTTGAATATCAATCTTCTTCCAATAGCTCAAATCCATATTAGCATCTAAATATCTGGTTAGAATTTCCAGCTTCTCATTCTTACCAACCATATACCAATCTCTGCATTCGCACAACTTATAGTTTATATCATCTTTGGGAATGTGAACATATTCTGTAAACGACACCTTTTCGTTGCGGTTGTATACAGTGTCGCGTCTGTAAAACAAACACGCTGGTTCTTCACCATCACCGCCATCCATATATGCAGCTATATAAACCTCTGTTTTATTATCTCCTGTAACAGTACTGTCCTTCCAATCAGCAATAATTTGTCCGTTTTCATACTCTTCGATCAATCCTGTTTCTAAAAGAATATTTGACAACACATCTCTCATTGCCAAAGTAAACTCACTAAAAGCATAGTATTCTACCGTAATCTTGCCTGCCAAATTCGTAATATCCATATTCTTCTCCTTATATAACCCAACAAGTATAATTTATTACAAACGGTTTCTCAATAGATAAAAAGAAACTCTCGCTATAACCAAACCAAATCGCTACACTTTCAGGAAGTCCGACCACATCTGCGATCTGTTCCCCTTTTGTTTTTAATAATACAACATTGAATTCTGAATTATAGCCGGTATAATCCTTATCCTCAAAACGAATAACACTATTGTAGCAACAGCCACCACTCATAGAGACTTTAAAATATTGTGCTGTGGACTCTTTATATGAGCAAAGAGTAACAGAATTATCGCTTAGAAACTCTACCCCTTGAATAACAGAACCTCGCAAATCTTGTAAACATTCTCGCATGTTCATTAGTATGAATATTCTCCCTTTTCGCCTTTCCACATGAAGTATTCATAGTTTGCAGGAATATCTTCTGGCGCAAGAGACATCCACAACTCATAGTCTTCTTTTTCTAACATAATTAGTAAACCGATATCATCTATAAAAACCACATCTGTTACAGTCATGGGCAAACAATCGTTGTCCTCAAACACAGACATCATATTCGTCTCAATTGTTCCAGTAGTTATAAAAGTATAAACCCGATCAAACATGCTCCAGGCATTACCGTCTCTATCAGTTGTTGTACGAATAAATGTTAATTGGGTTATACCTTCCGCGTATTCCGCCTTAGCTAATTCTACATGGAAATTATCACCGTTAGCAGTAATTTCATTTATAAACTGTTGTTTATTCATTTCTTTTCAATCCTTGTTATTTTACCACACTGATCAAACCATATAACACAAATAACCTTTATACTATTATCTTCCAATATTTGAAAAATACGAAACCAATTATCGTTTAAACTTTGTGACCAAATGTATTCGGACAAATTAATCTTTACGCCATTAGCTAACAAAAGGTGGGCATCGTTTTTATAACTATATAAATTTTCCCATGCGACACCCACATAATCAAACGAGTTTTCTAAAAAGGAGAGTAGTGTAATTTCGTAATATCCCATATTATTGCCTTTCTGGTGTATAAGTAACACTATTATTGCTAAACAAATAAGTACCCTTCCCATAATCTCTAACTATAACATCAAATTTATAAGTAGATATACTTACAGGAATATAGTCTTCCCCGTTGTAGTATAAACACAAAAATACTTCATCTGCTGAAACTCGATTTAATACAAAAATATGTTTAATGTTGAGATCAACAGATTGAGATAATGCTGTCATAGCATCTAATATATCGTTATTCGCATAGCCTTCCCGTTGGACTTATACTTTAGAAGTTAAACCTTTCCCCGCAAAGATTAGTGTTACATCATTTTGCTGTAAACTAATTTCCGTTAGCGATTTACCAACTAAACATTGAAACATACTTTTTAAATTTTCTTGTAAAACATATTCGTCATCAGTTAGTTTCATTTCGTTATCTTTAATCATATTCGCCTTCGTATACAAAATAAAAACAATCCCAAATTGTATTTACTCTATAACATTCTTTTCCCCAACATTGGTTTTCTGCTTTTATAACGTGTTCCGAATTAAATAATACAACATCATAAATTTTATCTATTTCGCCAAGATATACTTTGCATTTGTTTTTATTTTTGAGAATAATACAAATCCAAACATCTGTATGAGTAGCCGCTCTAAACATCCAATACTCGTGAAATCTGTCACACGGAATATCAACACTTTGGTAGTTTTCATTATTGTTTAGTTTGCTTTCAATCCAAAGAAAGCCTTCTAAATCTCTTTTTCTAAACAACATATCAGGCAATGTATATATAACATCATTCAATAATACTTGTGGCCCATGAGAATCACTGGTATAAGTATCATCGTCTGGTGAAATGTAAACGCACTTAAATATTTCTTCAATTAATTCTGTGTTTACCATTTTGCCATCATGATTTCCGGCAACAAAAGAATATCCCTTCTTGGGAAAAAGTCTACTTAAGAAGTTCTCGCCGCGACTTCCTTTCTCATAGTTTTCTTTAAATTTATTAGCCATTTAAGCAATCCATATTGAAATCTGTTTTTTGATTAGCACTCAGTTTTGCATTTGCTTCTCTATCATCCTCGCGCAATAAAGCGTCTGCTTTTGCACATTCTAACCAAGTCAAGTCATCTTTGTGATCAAAAGGAACATCGCCAAAAGCATATAAAAGAGAATGCTTCTTTGGAAAACTTCGGGATTGCCATTTGAAGAATTTGCGTAGTACCTTTTCCGAAGGCACATACCCTTCAACCTTTTCAATGGTTGCAGAATGTTCCAAAGTGAAAAACATAATTGTTTGGCAGTTAACTTTGCCAAAATATTGCAAAGACAATTCTGTAATATGCTTACGATAGCGAATTTCTAATTGGTTATTCAACTCTGCTGGATCGGTAATTGTGCGCAGATCTATTTCCATATCATTTCTCCTTTCTTGTATTATACACCTTTATTTTATACTTGTCAAGGACTAAATATAACCCGCGTTATATTCAAAAGGAGTATTGACATACAACCGCAAATTATCATTGTCAAAACGAATAATCGTAACTGTTGATAACTCTTCAACCTTTGTTACTAACACCTTTTTAGCTAAATAAAATTTGTAGCGATATTCGTCATCTATTATGATAATATTACTTGCACCGGCTATTGTTAGTCCAGAGGTGTTTGATATTGTAATTGACATCAGAGTCGTTTTATTTCTAAAGTTTAGAATGATAGTATTGTTGCTTGTATACCAAAGGTTATATAGCTCAAATCCAGTTAGATTATATAGATCGCTCATAGCCCTAATCTTTCCTTTACAATATCATAATATTTTTGTTCTTTCTCTATTCCAATAAATCTACGATTTAAGTTCTTACACGCGAGTCCTGTAGTACCCGAACCCATACAATTGTCTAAAACTAAATCCTCTTCGTTTGTATACATCTTGACTAAGTATTTTAATAAAGACAAAGGTTTCTGAGTTGGATGTAGTTTATTCTTTTGATCCGCATTTGAAAAACTAATAATTGAAGTTGGATAATATAGGTTGTTAATTGTTATCAAGTCATTTGTATTATTATAGCAACCTTTATTACCAGCTTGATAACCGCCCTTCTTTCTTGGTTTACCTCTTTCTACCATTTGAGGGTTATATTTGATCTTATTTTTACCAAAAACGAGAACGTGTTCGTGCTGTCGTAGGGGCATTATTTTAGAATTTAGAAATCCTGTTGTACTAATCTTATTCCAAATAATATCATACTTATACCAATCAGGGTTTGATAACATGCACAATCCAGTAAAGATTCCGTCTGCGTGTAATAGTATCGCGCAGTTATCTTTTATAATTCGTTTATATTGTAACCATAATGGTTCAAAAGGAATTATTATATCCCATTTGTTTTTAGTTATAGAAAATGGCAAATCGCAAATTATAGAGTCTACACTTTTATCTGGTATTTGAGGCATTAGGTCTAAACAATTGCCAAGCCATAATTCTATATCATTCATAGTTAACAGTATCGGGTCTACTCGTTCTTGTGCCAGTTTGCAATATTCTTCTTCCTTCTCTATGCCTACACAATTCATATTCAACTTTTTGCATACGATTGCGGTTGTACCACTGTCAAGAAAACAGTCTAATACAGTATCGCCTTCTTTGCAATGTGCTTTGATGATACGATCTATAGCTTTTTCGGGTTTTGGTGTATAATGTAACTTGGTTGTATTTTGATTAGAATACCTCTTTACTCCACTATCACCTAATGAAACTTCTGTTATATCTACCCAAACATTAGAATGTCTAAGAACATCTCTTCCGGTTCTTTCAATATCAGATTTAGTAAACCCTGTTTCAGATCGTTTAGTTTCACTGTACTGATTTTCAATATTCCATGTGAAACATTTGTTATTTTTCACAAACCACATAATCTCTTCGCGTGTGTACAACCAACCTTTGCGCATACCTATACCGCGTTGTTTCTTCCAAGTTATCAAATCTTTAAAATGCCACTCGTTTGAGAAAACAGGAAACCATTGTATCAGCGATTGACTCTTTTCACCTATACCGCACCAAACATATAATGAGCAAGAGTCTTTGGCTATTCTAAACAATTGTTTAGACAATTCTTCGTTTACTTGTTCTACCTTATCCCACTTCTCTTTTGTAACTAAATATGGAGGATCACAAATAATTAAGTCTACGCTATTATCCGCTAATTTAGGCAATTCGTCTTGCCATGTCCCGTTTATAATTTGAATATTGCTCATTGCATACAATTTTTATATTCATCATATGACGAATATTTAGATAACCTGAAAAACGGGAACAAATCGTTCTGTTTTACTAATCTAATTTTATCAAGAAGCCACTCAATAGGGAAGAAATCAATTACTATAATTTCTTGAGAATATTTTCTTCCTATAATTTTAGTTTTACTATCGTATTGAAACACAACTCTTTTTCCAGTTGTAATATCTTTGTTTATCTCTTTCCTGAATAGTTTAAAATGCAATGTCTGAAAAGTTTTAAAACTCGGATATAATTTTATATTATCTTTTAAATAATTCTTTCTTTCTTTGTACAGCAAAAATAATATAATCAAAACACATAATACAAAATTAGCAATTATCATTCAATTTCTCCTTTTTATGAATTTATCTGTTTATAACTTGTCATTTCGTAAAAGTACCATTTTGCTTTTACCTACTCACCAAATTATAGTCTCTATCAAAATACCGCCAAATATCGCTTATACAAATTCCAATGTCTCCAATAATATCTATTTCGGCACCGTAATGCTCATTACAAATCCATATACCTAAATAAACACGGTCATATATAATATAATGAACATTTTCAACAACACAATCTATATAATCTGGCATTCCCATTATATCTATTATAGAATTAAAATGCTCGCCTCTATAATTAAACCATCGTAAAATGCTTTTTTCTTTATTATTATAAAACTCAAATTCGGCATACTCCTTAACAATTGTAATCTTGTTTAATTTCGTTCCTTTTAAAATATTCAGTAACAAAGAAGCATCTTTAATGTTTTTTAGTATTTTATCATCCATAATATCAATCCTTTATTTAGCCACAAATAGCAATAGTATATTCTGCAATCTGACAATCTTCTAACTCCCACACCTCTGGCTTTAAGTTATCAGTTAGTATAAACGACTTCCCACAAAAGCACAAATCGCAATATAACTTGTAAACACTCTCTCCATTTTGTACTTCTAATTCTATATAGTTTACATCTCGATTATCACGAAACTCGACATTGATTTTATTCACAATGGAATTGCATCGCCTTCGCCCATCAAATATAATCTCATTCATGTATTTTTGTAAAAATATGCTATAGGGCGAATACAAACATTCTAACTCAAAACTCTTGTCGTTCTCTTTTAGAAACAAATATACTACTTTATCTGCGTGACAACTAATCTTAGCAAGATTACAGTCAATCAATTGATCAAATATGTTTTGTAAGTTTGTTTTAGAAAGTTTTGTATAAATTTTCATATTGTCACTCCTTAAACTTGTAGTAACTCATTTCGTGCCAGCGATTGTCTAAACTATAGGAGTCTAATATCACAGACTCCTGATCATCAGACTCTACATCATAGTACCAACAAGAGTCGTCTGCTACTACAAATTCGTCCCACATCCAAACTAAATCAACAGATAATATGCCGCGACTCGGATAATCCTCATAATTCGTCTTTGGGTGTGTTTTCCTCATGAGGAATACTCCTAACTTCATCACGATAAATAACCTCTTGACACTTCGGACATTGCAAAACGATCCAATTTTCTTTTGGTACTACAATATCTAACCCACACTTACGACAAACAATAGTCATCTTGTTTTCATCTTTGACTCTCGCAGCACGTTGAACAGGGCAATTGCAGTCAATCCCATCACCAAATATATCGTTGGCTGTTATAAACATAACATCGCCACCATCTTGATTTTGCAATACCATTATACCTTGAATTGTATATGTTTCATAGCTGTTGTCAAGGTATGTTTCTGCCAACATTCGTGCTTCATCAAAACTACTGGCTAAAAAGTGAAATTGTTCAGTTGACATAATGGCGCGATCTTCATATGTGTCACCTGTTTCAGCTTCTATAGCCGCAACCTCTTCTTCTGTCAATTGAACATCCACAAACACCCGCCATCCTTTTTGCATATCTTTGTTACTCCTTTTATACTAAAATTCACTTTTTATGACTCTAACTGCTTCTTTGTATAGTTGAATTTTTCTATAATTACAAAAGTTGTTTCACCAGCAGTCACCTGCCAACCTTCAAAGTATATTTCCCAATAAACATACTGTGAATTTGGTACATATTCGCTTGTATGAATTATCTTTTGGATAATTTCTTGCTCGACTAACTTCTCTGATAATTCTATGTCTGTATGGTTTCGTACAATGTTGCTCTCGCTAACATATAACTGCCCCTCATCGTTTACGTCTACACTGCAATTACCAGCAAAATTTATAATATTCATGCAATCTCCTTTTATTCTTCTGCATATTCATACGGATCAACTTTAATATACTCTAACCACACGTATCGAGTACCATTTTTGATTGTCAAACAACCTTGAAAATAGATTTCCCAAATCTTTAATCCTGGAAATTCTTTTTGCATTTGAATTTTATTGACTATTTCTGATTTGAGTTCACTCCATAACGGAGGTATACTATAATCTTCGCAAACTAAATCTAAATAGCCATCACATAACCAGAAGTCGGAGTTTGCATATTTGACTACGGTATTACCAGCAAAATGTAGAACCTGTGGCACAATGTTCATTCCATCTCCTGAATATTCAAATATTGAAATGTTACCTTATATTTTTCATCTATTAGCGAAGGTTCAACCACATTTCCAAAAGCGTACACTAACCAAGAATGCCCTTCTTCATGATTATTCCACAATGGATAATTCCTTTTAATTCTTTCACTTACAGCTTCTTCAATAATATTAACATCTGTAGAGGAGTCTTCCAGTAATTCACCAAAATTTTCCTCCCAATCATCTATTAGCAATTCTCCCCCTTCTAATGCCACACAACAACTAATTGCAAAATGAGCAGTCATATTATAACCTCTTTATTCCATCTACATAAAAGTCTTGTAGCAATATCCCCGCAGTTTCATCATATCTTACCACACCATCTTCTATTGTTTGGCTAATATCGTATATAATGCTTCCTGTAAAATAAACATAGTATATCGCGTTGCTTTCTGGACTTTCTTTTGTATTGTACGCTCGCCAGATTTCCTCTTTTAGTTTACTATTATCTAATAATGCTAATGGAGTTTGTATTACTCTGGTCAATCCATAGATTACATCGCCAATTATATAGCATTGCCCTGAAAACTTTACTTCCTGCATATTATTCTTCCTCTGCATCAGTGTACGGATCAGAACTAAGATAGTTTATATAAAACGAGTTTTTGTTTTTATTATGCACTCCCTCAAAAAATATACGCGACTCTTTATATCTCTTGTAATTACTTGCCCCTTTAATTTTTTCTATTAGTTCTTTTTCAACATCTAAAATAGTAAAACTGAGCAAGTCCCCGTCTTCTTGTATAATGTTATATATACCCAATATAAGATTATCATTTTCTACTTCAACTGAGCAAACCCCCGCAAACTTTGTAATATTTCGTTCCATTCTACCTCCTTTTCGACTTTGATACATTGATTATAGCATAGTATATTAATCTTGTCAAGTACCAATATTCCTACTTGACAAGGCAATAACATCGTGCTATACTATAACAGAAAGGAGAGCATATGACAACAATACTACAAAAGCGTACAGAAGGCGGCTTCATAACTGTAAAACCAGAAAACGAAGTTTGGTTTTTAAAACTATTTGACATGGACTTCGGTTATCTTGTAACTCTACCAGTTACCAGTATCAGATAAGATTATCAAACGATATTATGAGTTGGTGGAAATAGGCAGACTCGATCCTGTTAATTTTCAAGTTGTTGATGTAAACTGGTCGAATTCGACCAGTTTAGAAAAAGGAGACTCCTTGTGAAGTATTATAGACTAATCAAATATGGTAATATTCGTTCTGCTGTATTCTTTGGTGAATACGGTAATTATCTTTTTATTCCAGAGCCTGTTGCTCGGAATAGCAATTACGAAGGCTGTAATTGGGAATCTATTGAGGACTTGATGATTCACAGTGAGAATTTTATGCCCGATTCCCATAACTACTTTGGACTGTTGCATTTGTATTATGAATTGCAGACTTACGAAGATGACCAGCTTGTAGAAACTGCTTCTTTTTCTACTCGAAATGAGTTTCTAAAGATTATCTTTCCACTGTTACCTGCTATTGGTGAATATTTCAGAGAGGTGTAGCTAATGCTATATTCAACTTGTCTTATGGATGTCCCTTCAAAAAGCTATGAAACTTTTAGCATAGCTAAAGTGTGTGAGTTAACGTATAACTCGGATACTAAGTGCATTGTCGCTACATATGGAACTTGGTATTTTGATACTATCCCACAATCTGGTAGTTGGATTGGCACTCAGCATTTAGAAACTTATCTAAATGCTACTATGGAAAACTATAACCTGGCTATTGAAAACTTATTGAATAAAGGATATACTAAACTATGAATACGCAAGAGTTCACTTATTTAAAAACATCTCTAAATAAAGTCTACAGAATCTCATGGACTTATGATGTTGAAGCCGAAACAATTATCGCAACGTCTCAAACTGAAACAACTAATGGTAAAATTTCAGATTATACCTGGAATATTTATCCAAATATAACAGAAAAGGAAATGATTGCTATGCAAAAAGATTTGTATAGAAAAGGATTCAGTCTTCAATGATTAAAAATTTTGTATTGCTAAAACAAAAGCATTTTGTTTCTACTGACTTGAGCATTGATTATCATTTGTACTTTTTAGTTTATTGTAATTATGACTGCCAAAAGTGGGTAGATTACCGCATTAAGGATAATGAGTGCCGCAAGGTTATCGGAGTCTATTCGCAAGATGTTATTGATGATCTAAACTCTAAAGAAGATATTACATTAGAAGAAATTGAAAACCTCGCTTATGTAGATACTGTCTTTTGGGAGTGGTCTATGGAAGTTGTAGAGCCGGGTCGCTTTATGCGTAATCTAATTGCAGATGGTTATAGCCTAATTTATAAAGAAGAAGTAGACTAAATATAAAACACCCAAAGAAGAAATTCTGAGGGTGTTTAACTTTTTATCACTAACCAGTACAACCGTCTATGTGAAAGTTGAATTATTTATACTTTTTAACAAAGCCCTTATGCCAAATTCAACAATTATTTTACTGTTAATTTGTGCCTTTTATAACATTGCTATACGAACCTCGTTAGTTTTTTATTATGCAAAGTCTTGTGAATTTATTTAATTTTGTGGTGCTAATATGGTGTCACTTTATCCCGTTTATTATCTCTTTTTTGCAGGATTCTTCAATCTCAATTATGATTACATTGCTTCTATGTTTATGGATGTATCACTATATAGTTTACTGTAGTCACTATATGCCTTGTAATTATTTTAAATACCATATAGCTAAAAAAAGACATTGTAATAAAATTGATAAACTTCACAGGAAGCCCCACAATCAACGAAAATCTCTTCAAGGTCAAATACTACCTGTTTGAATTTTTCTTTCGTCTCAAGCCTTCCTGTGAGCCTACAAAGGCAATCTCGCGTTATATTCTAACTCAATTTTATAGTTGTAATTTCATATCAAGTTTCAACTGCTTTGTAATGCTTTTGTAACTAAAAAAAGTTAGTGCAGCGTTACCTGAAATTAAGGGCGAAAAAGTTGAACAAAATTCGCAAAAATAATGCTCCGCTATATCGTAAAAATACGATTTTACTCAGTGAAACTTTTTCGCCTATTTAATATAATATATAGTTTATTGTGATTAATTAAATATATTCTAAAATATAGTATTATTTCTTTATTATAGAATCTATAGTATATTTTAGATTGATCTTAATTAATCAGATTGATCTCTTTATAATATGATCTTAAATACTCTTTAAGTATAAAAAATGGATATTATGAAATAATATCCATTTTTTTATACTTTAAAGACTCTTTTAATAGACTCTTATAGACTCTTTTATACTTTAAAGACTCTTTTAGAATAGACTATGAGAGTCTATAATTAAATTATGTGTGCTTACCTAAACCACCACCCATACTAACCCTAACCAAGTATTATCACACTCAATGCTGTTATCCTATTTGGCTATACCGCCTTTTATATTGTAAATAATTTGATGCTTTTCTCGTTGTATTTTTTGACTAATTTGCAGGATTGTTATATCTTTTCTATAAATTTAAGGTGCTAATACGACACCACCAGTAGTGTCACTTTAGCTATTTTTTACGTCTTTTGCTGGTTATCATTTTAGAAAACTAAGCCTTATTTCGTATATCAAAATAATAAAAATTCAACAATTTGCTTGACGACTTTTGTTGAATCTAATCCTATTATTTATATAATTTTTATGCCTTCTTTAGTACATTTGTCTATATGCTGTTTTCTTCAATTATATAGATTCTTATACGATTCTTATAAAAGCGACTTGTTCTTTTGGCGATTGTTTGTTACATTTGTATATTCTTTGTCACTCAACTATCATATTTAGCTATTTTAGTAACATAATATATAACAACTGCCCATATCCAATAATATACATTCTTTGTATACTATCCAATATGGGCTGTTCCTTTTTAGCTATTTTTCTGAAAATAAAGGTGAGAGTAAGACGCTTGCTAAAGACTACGCCAACTTCGTTCCTGCGCGTCTTACGCTACGCGGTAAATGCTATACAGTGGATACACACAAATCAACTTCACCCGTCACTAAAAAATTATACCACACATTGCCATTTTCCTTTAGTCTATTTCTCTGTACTCGGTGTGAGGGCAGCCATAATTATATTTTCGCTAATCCCTAATTCTATACACTTATCTATCAATTCTATAATCTTGTTGTGACTTGTGTTATACCCTATCAGAAAATAATATAGATTCATATACCCTCTCGGTACTGCATTGTCTACAACTTTACCAATATTATATTCTAAATTATCACTAACATTATACCCTAATGCCGATGCTATACCTTTTAGTGTATCCCTCAACTTTTTCTGATATTCTGCTTCCGGTAAATCTTCTCGCTCTCTATGTAATTCGCTCAATGTGTATGACATTATATTCCTTTTACTTAACTTATATCCAGATAAAGACGCTGCGTAAACTTGCGTCTTTCCCGCTATCGCGGGATTCTACCCCTCTGTTTCTCCTTTTAACTTGTTGTGCGGGCAATATCCATAGAACCCCTTTGCACAGTTACAGTTGTGACATAATATTTGATATTCAGGAGGATAGTCATGATCTACTATATGTTTGTATATTTTTATGCTACCTCCTAATCTCTTCCTGTCTTCTGCTCCATCATTGTTTACATGATCTATCGCTAAAAACTCATATGTGCTTTCACCACAGCACGCACATTTACCACCGTAATGCTCTATACATAAGTCTCTGTATCTTTTGTTGTTTCTTCTCGCCCTCGCATTATCTTTCTCTTTGTATTTCTCATGATAATTTTTGTTTTGTTCACTCCTCGCTATCTTTTGCCTTTCTTCTTCTGGCATAGCTTTCCATTCCTTAGTGTTATGTCTCCAACGTGCCATATCCCTCTCCTTTGTTTTGGTTATTCCCCTCGCTATTATTGTACCATATATGCACAGTTTGTCAAGTACCACTATCTGTTACTGTATCAGTGATCCCGTTTCGTGTCTAATTCTATATCAGTGTCTATACATCTGAGTCTGTGTGCGCGTGTTATAGTTCCTATCTATTTCGTCTAATAGTGTATAGTGTTTTGTGTAATCATCTATACCTATTTTTTGTGTAAATGCGCGAGAGTTATTACTTTCTGTACACTTTATTATATTATACTGTTAATTCTAACTTATGATGCGTGAGTTTTATGTAAAATTGTTTATACGTCGTTTTATCTAATAGTGCGTGAGAGAATGTGCTATATGCCATGATACGCCTGCTACCAGACCTGACACGTATACCTACCCCTACTCATCATATCCAACTATAATGATACTAACATCCTATACTCTTGTACATGCTACTATCTATCTAACACTAACACACAATATACTCTGATTCCGATCCTGCTGTCATATCAGTAGCAATGTTACACGCATAGAACATATGTACTACAATGTGATACTGCGACATTGCTATTATATGAAGAGAGTATCATCTACTGGATAGCGATTGTACATAGTGATACTGTATAGTTGTTATGATACTATCTATTGTTATAGTTGTATAGGTGTATGTGTATGTGATGATACTGGTAGGTTGGAGGCGTGTATAATATGTGATTATCATTAAATAGGACTATAATAAGAGATTAATTGTAATAGTACTACAATATACTACTATCATATGTAGCATTACAATATATACTACTACTACACTACTACTACACATATACACAACACTACTACACACAACTCACAGTATCACACTACACAGCGTATTAATAAACCGACCGTTGGTTTATTAATTATATATGATCTATCACATATAAGACGAGTCTTATATGTATCACACTGCAAGTGATACTCAAATAAGATAAACTTAGTAAAGAATCAACTGTTAACCGGTTAACAGTAATAATATCAACATTATCATATATCAATCTATACCTGGTGATCACTATGCTATAATCTACAATAGACATATAGAATGACCTTGATCGAATATAAAACGATTGTAGACCTTGCTATACAATACTTAATATTAGTTATAGTATAACAATAGATAGTATCTAACTATATACAACACAGCAACCTTATACAGAACTGATCCACAACATTATCAAAATGTCAATACCCCAAATCCTTACAAAATTGCAAAGTGAAAAAAGGGATATTGGTGTCAAAAAAGGGGTAAAAGCATTGACAAGGTATGGTATACTAATAGCGTAAGATGATCATTAACAAGGTAGCAAGATACACCAGCTACCACACAGGACGAAACACCTACACGCGCAAAGCGTGATATTGGATGGATTAACTGGTACGCAAGTATCAGACCTATGACAGATAAGGATTAACCAGAATGAAAAAAGCTATTTTGGCAGAAATTGAACTCTTGAAAAAACAGATTGAAATGAGCGAAATTGAAGCTATCCGCGCAGGTAAAGGCTTATTAACTGCGTACAATGACGGGAAGATTGAAGGATTAAAAAGTGGTATTGCAAGTTTAGAAATTTTACTTGCAAAGCTTTAATCACTTAACCGCGATATTCCTACTACTCTCACCTGAGAGTAGTAGGAAACCCAGACTCGAAAAAGGATAGCAGAATGAAACACAGGAATATTTTGAACATCCGGGCTACATGCGCAAACGCGGCATTGGTAAGAGCCATCACTTGTGATGGCTGGTTCAAAACTCCCCACACATGGAATTACAGTAATACCATTAATACCATTACTGTAATATGGAAAAAACCATGAACCTTAGAACCTTAAACCGCCGCAAGGCGGTTTTTTGTTGTCTTCTTACAAACTTACTTAGTTAACCTTACTAACTAAGTATAAAATCGCTCATATTGCACAATAATCACGTCATACACGCGCGTACACAGCAATAATCATAGATTCTCGTGTTAAAGTAGTGCATCTTACACGATGCAAGCGAGAGTCATGCCTCCATTACGCAGAGTCAAGGATATTCAGACTTTTGAATGTCTTTGCGCGATTCGTGTTTTTTATATCACAAGATCACAGACTCCTGTGCATTTTTAGACACCTTGTATACAATAAAGCACACTGTTTACAAATAGACACAGTGTATAATAATCAACACAGAGTCTATTATCTAACACCGTGTACGATAACAGACAAGTGTACAGAATCCAACAAAATGTATCATATACAAAACGAGTATACAATTGTAAACGAATAGACACAAGATCACGTCAATTTTAGCTTCACATGCGAATAGAACAAAAGTTTATTTTTAAAACCTTAAGAATCTTAAAAATTAGTATAAAGATAATACAATAATGGCATAACTAAAATAAAGAAAATTGAAAGTACAATAGAAAATTTACAGAAAATCAATATTTTAGAATTTACAAAAACGGCTATACTGGCTATCATCCTTTTTAAAATTGCGTTCTGGTGGCATCGTACAAGCGAGTTTAAGAATATTATGTTCTATTGAATAATATTAAGTTTTGAGTTTAAGAATCTTGAGTTTTCATACTTCTTTTTAGCTATAGAATTGAATATTTTGTATTTTCTTTTAGTCAATTTGAATTTAATCAATGTACCGGTCGGTATAACATGCGAATTGTGAATATTCAGACTCGTTCTATCAGAAAATACTCATGCCTGTATAATATTATGACATATAATGTCTTATATACATAGGTAAACAACGTATACTGCACAAATAATGATCTGATCAATAGAGTCAATAGAATCAATAAGATTATAAATATGATTAGAACAAAATATCTAATCATATGATCATTACAAGAATAGTCAACATACCAATTTATTAGTTGAAAATATAGCGAATTTGTACAAATTGATCGAACAGCCATTGTATGACACTGAGAAGGGCTGAGAGCGATTTTAAAAAATAAAGGTATATTATGACCTGTGAGCTTTAGTGCATATAAAAGTGGTGAAAAGATAGAAGATTCTACGCACAATAAATAGTACACAACAAAAAGAGTATGAATCTGTAAAGTTTATAGTGTACATCATAAAGTTGTAAAATTGCGCAGTTTATAGTGTACAGGTAAATGTATACACTGTTATACTTAATATTAGTAAACAATAAAATTGTAAAAAGTTATACTCATTATAGAGACAACAAATAATATATAAAATTATAGAATAAATAGTACAAACTGCGGATGACTGCTTTCCAACCGCTTGTATAAGGTTGCAGTCATGGAGACGAGTCAAACATTATACAAGACGTACCAGGTGACAATCAAGTTAGTGTAATATATACGTTTAGTTAAAATCGGCGGAATATTGCATATAATGGAAGATAGCCGAAACACTGAGTAAAATCGCGCTCAACCCTTCCTGGTGGCGCACAAGGGCAACTGGTATATAAAGGTCAAACACTACCTTATGACGGTTAAAATCGCTCTCACTCGTTCTGGAGGGCTTGCAGGGGTATTGTAGCATAGAGTCTAAAAATGAATAGAACTATAATTTTAGTTGCAGCCCAGGCGTATAGAACAAATTACAACTATTGATAGAACAAATTGTAATTATCTTGCAACACACAGAAACCGAAATAGTGCTATCATAAGCATAGAAATTCTACTACTCACAAAAAGGACACTTTCCGATGAAACAAACCATTGCTTTACTTTTAGTTGTTGCGATCATCTTAGTCGCGTTCGTATTCGTAGTTTTGCCAGCGTTCAACGCGCTGGCAAACAACCCGGGTGAAGCAATTCGCCAAAACTACGCCTCCGCCGAAGAAGCGCAGCAGCAGCTCGAAACAAAAATGCAAAATTGCGAGAATGACTTCTCTCAATGCGTGAATATCCTGCAACCGTAGACCCCCACACACAACAAAAAAGAGACTCTAACCAGTCTCTTTTTTAGTACCTGCAAATAGAACAAAATTTCTATCACGCAGGTACTACACCAGGATGACAATTAGAACATTTGTACCCTTTACAGGTGGTAAAAATCGAGTAAAATAAAGGTACAATCTTTTTAGTCATGGAGTTTTACAATGTCATACACAGTCATTTTAACAATGTCTAACGGCGAAACTCGCCCGACAAACCAATATTTTAGCAACCCCCAAACCGCGATCATGGTTGCAAAAATAATCGAGAACCATGTTGCAGGGGTTGTATCTGCAACCCCGATTCCGGTTGTGGTGCCGGGCACAATCGTCTGATAGATTATACCTGCTACCACAAAAAAACGAGAGTCTGCCGGTCAGACTCTCGTTTTTTGTTGCTTCTCTGTGTCCTATAAAATATGTAAAAACGGTGAGAATTTGACCAAGAATTAGTAACACCAAAACGCCAAAATCGTGTATAATCAATATCGTAGCAAGTTGAGAGCGGAAACGCTCCAAACCAACAACTTGCGGAGGAAAAAATGGCAGTGAAATTTTACGGCAAACAGCAGGAAGAATACGAGTCAATTTGCGCACAATTGCGCGAAATTGAAGAAGAAGTAGAACGCGAATATATACCGCCAACAGTTGCACAAAACCTTAAAAATTTTGTGCGCAATAACGTTGTTAGTGTATACGCACGCTCTATCCTACTTCACATCGAATTATTTTTTCGTAATTTGTAAATAATTTTTATTATTTTTAAACCGCTATCCCTACCAGATAGCGGTTTTTGTTGTCTTAAAGTGTCCTATAAAACAACGATTTTACGGCTGGTCGGTAAACTATCCTATAAAATGGTAATTTTAGGTATAATTTGTCATATTTGTAGGTATAAAAATACCCCAGGTGGCAATCACCTGGGGTATAGTATACAAGACTAAAGATAATTACGTGCATATTCGAGATCATTATCTGTAATAATGATCTCGCGGCGGGCGTTCCACACGCGCAAGCGAGGAAGGTCAACCAATTCGCCGTTTTCGTCAATTTTTGACGAAACGTTTAGATTCAAGGGTTCGTAAAAACGCGGCGTAAAGTGTAACACTTTGCATACCTTACGCGCTGTAGACGAAAGAAAATTTGCAGTAAACATTTTACAATTCCTTTTTTCAAAATTTCAGAATATCATCATATACCAGTATAGCCTTTTTTTATTGCCAAAAAATGACTTTCTAAAAACGATAGAAATTATACCTGGTGAAACCTACTTAAAGATAGTACGTAGATAAAAATTACCTTTTATGTCTGAAAACTGGTAGGAATAACTCCCTACCAGTTTTATTTTACCTATTGACAAAATAAGGATGATCGGTTAAGATGATAGCATACTCCGATTACAAAGGAATTACAGCAATGGAAATTACAACCGCAAACTTAGACAAGGTTCTACATACACCAGGGTTAAAATCCTTGTGTGTTGAATTGGTAGCAAAGCGCAAAGAAGTTGAAAATTTGCGTAAAATTGTTGACTCTTTGTGGTTAGAATTTACTGGTGTACCTGAGAATAGGTCGTACCAGTTAGAAGAAAATATTTTTCGGCGGGCATTAATTGACATTGACCGGATTTTAAAAGAAGAAGGAATTAAACCCTTATCAATGGATATGGAACGCTGCCCGTTTTTAGTTGCACAAAACGAATTAAACCTCATCGAAAATAAAATTTTAGATATTACTGCGAAACCGTTTAATTTAAATATGGATTTGCTAAAAAATAGGCAATTATGGTTAGCCAAAATTCTGGAGGGGATGAAATACCAGTAAATAATTTTCACGCAGTAAAGCGAGTCTGACAGTCAGACTCGCTTTTATTTTAGCTATAAATTAGAACAAAGATTCTACCATTTTACCCTTGACTCTGGGGTAGGATATGGTAAGATAGTAGCATACTCTGATTTAAGGATGATAACAAACCATGAATACCAGCGTTAAACACTTTGAGCGAAACGGCTTTCCAGAATTTTTGCAAGATATTTCAGGCGATAATTTGCCATTGTACGTTAAAAAGTTTTTTGAAAGTAAACCATATGAAAAGGCTTTACACACAAAAAACGGAAAAGTTAGCTACTTTGTACCATGCAAGAACGCGCCCGTAAATGTATACCTTTCACGTCATTTTATTTTACCTGATAATTTAGCCCATCAATTATACTGGAAAATTACGATCAATCAGGTAATTTATTATCTGATGTATGACCGTGATAACACCTGTTATGCTGTAGCTGTAGAAATAGCATAATAACCCAAACCGCTTGACGTAAAAATCAAGCGGTTAAATTTTAGCCACAAATCAGACAAAATTTACCATAAAAAGAAGATTTTATCTGAGAATTTGCGCCAAACCTGATAGGCTAAAAGGCTTGACAAAATAAAGTACTTGAGATAAAATCAATACAGATTGACCAACCTATGACCAAAGAGGATAACGCTATGAGCAATTATTACCGCACTACGTTAGAAACGCCTGAAGAAAAAAAGACGGGTTTAACAAGTATCCAACAGGATGTTATTGTTACCTTTTCAAGTCTTATTGAACAAAGGATTAAGGTTTATACAAACCTTAATAACAACGGTTCTCAAATGGGTGAGAAGTGGTGTAAAGCGCAAGACAAGAAAATGGATAAGATGTATACCCGTGAGCAAGAATTAATGACGGGATGGGGTATTACCCTTGATTATCCCGGGCTTTATCCTTGCTACAATTTCACCCATAACGGAAAGAGTTATCAGGAATTAAGTCTTGTAAATGCTTTCCGCAGAATAAACGGATTTTACGACTAAAATTGTCATATTCTCACTTGAAACCGCGTATACTGATACGCGGTTTTTGTTGGTCAAACCGGTATAAAATAAGTTTACAAAAACCCTTGACATGGGATAATTTTGTGGTAAAATGGTTATAGAGTAAGATATACTACTAACAAGGATTAAACAATGCACACTTTTGAGATTGAACGCGCAATTAAGGATTATTGCTTAGTTAATCGCTTGAAGATTTTTCCGAAATTTTCAGCGGTTGTCAAGAATAAACCGTCAGTATGTATAAATGACATTATAGACGATACAGAAGAATTTGAATGCGATTATTACCACTTATCAGAACCCCTTATTATAGACATATACGACAATAATACTTTAGTATTACACTGTGAAGATTTTCCACTTGACCCTTATCACCTGAAAATTTTGATTGTAAATTTTCAAAACTGCGTAGCATGGGATTTAAGAGATGTTTGTAGTAATGCTTTGAGCGAATTGCGGCGTTATACTGACATTAAACCGCCAAAACAATAAAATATTTTCGCTCCCGTCTACAGAAATAGCCTATACTCGCAGTATAGGCTATTTCTATTCTGGTAAAATTTTCGCTCAAAATTTGCCCGAAAATTGCTTATACCAATTGCTTGACAAAACAAAATAACCATGCTACAATCAGACCAGATTGAAATACTGACAGAAAAGGACAGCTAAAATGGACGAGTACAAGGTTTGGTTGCAAATGGAGAAGGATTATAGCCAACAAAGGATTGATGCCATTGCTCACCCTTCTTGGTTTCGTGATCCTAACTATGTAGAACATTGCGATAAGATGCTGGTGATTATCCGTGATAACCTTAAACGGTTAGAACAAAGTTAAATTAAAATTTTCGCTCAAAGAATAGGCTATACAGGTATTGTATAGCCTATTTATGTTAGTAAAAGCACGGTTTTATCATCAGATTCATCAGATCATTACAAAATAGTTGCAAAGGTTGAAAAGGCTTGCGTTTTATATTTTTTGTGATAAACTATATATAATCTTAGGTGAAAAGGAAACCGAAATGAGATCAACAATTAACGCCAGTGAAGCTACTTCTATTTTGAAAATTTTACGCGGGGTTTCGCGTGAAAAAAGGTGCGTGGTTTGTGGTAAACCTATTCCAACGAAATATTGGTTTTTTGAGTTTACCGGAAACCATGCTGTAGGTTTATGCCAACATTGTAAGCCTGCGCAAACTGTAATTTACTACTAATTAGACAAAATACCTCAGATTATTCTGGGGTATTTTGTTGTCAGTATTTCATTGCAACTATCTTGCAACGAAATTGCAATGCACAAAAAGGATATTCTGTGATAAGATTAGTACATCGAACAAGGATTTTATCACTGAAAGGACTTGCACACATGGACGAATCTAGTGAAAAAATGATTTCTCGTAAATTCGAGGTTGCTGCCGGTACGAATGAAAACGGCGAGTATGAAGTGTACGCCAGTGAAGTATGGCATGATAATTTTCGCAATAAGGACTATGATTATAGTCGTTGGATGTCATGCCATGAAACGCAAGAGCAAGCGAAACACGAAGCTGCCCAAATGAACAAGGGTTGTTATTACTGGAAACCTTTTGGCCAATCAGCAAAGAAGCTGGCGTTATATCATAGTCATAAGGTTAATATGTTGGGTTGTGTTATTTGCAACGATAATGACACTTGGAACGTTTATTCTAGTGATACTGCAACCACTGAAAGAATCGGAAGTGAAAAAAAGGTAAATGTAGCAATGACATTGTTAGAAAATTACTACACAAAATAATCAAAAAATTACTCGACAAAATAGGCTATACTTTGCAGTATAGCCTATTTATTTTACCTTGTTTTGTACAATTTTCCTTGTATAAAAATACACTTTTATATGTAATTTGCGCGTGAGCCTTTGCGGAGGCGTACAAGTGTATTTTTAGTTTAACTGGTATTTCATCGTTTTCACTGGTAAAATCGCTTAGAATCGCTCCCAATAAACTACACAGGCATTGTATAATAGGAGTTTACCGCAAAACTGGTTAATATTGGGGTATTGACAGATAAAAAAGAATGTGATATGATGAAACCAATCTTAGGAAAGGATTAAACCATGAAAAAAGAAAGAATGATAGAAATACCTGATCAAAATAGCTATACTGGTTATTCCAGTATAGAAGTTGAGTTTTTAGGGAAAGGTTCTTTCTGTACTTGCTATGTTTGGCAACCTGTACTAGAAGATATTTGGGTAATCTCTTTTCTGAGAATCGGAAATAAAGAATCTGATTATAGTAAAGAAGCAATCGCGCTTTACTGCGATAATTCGTTTATACCCCAGATTGAAAACTTAGGGTATAGTAAAGATGAACGATTTATGGTATTCAAATCACCTTTTTACGCTAAACTTGAGAAGAAGTTTACAGAAGCATGGTTGCAAGCAAAAATGCTGAAAAAAGCATATGACGAAATTGTATATACCTCTGATAACCGCAAATTAACCGGCTATGAGATTAATCTAAAAATCATAGATCGCTTGACTGAAATGAATTTGAATGAGCGTTTATTAGATGCACTAATCGAATTAAACGACTCACTATGCAATTATGATGACAGTTACCGTTTTGAATTTCCTACCAGAAATTTAAAGGTAGATGAAAAGGGTAATTTAATCCTGTTAGATGTAATTTTCAACAGTAAAGCGTTACGGGATCGCTTTGAAAGTTAAAAATAAATTTACTCCAACAAACAAAAAAGACGGCTAACGACCGTCTTTTATTTTGCATAGAAATATGACAATTTTTATACAAAACATCAGATTGTCAAAAAGGCTTGACAATTCCCAAAAAGAGAGTAAAATTATAGACAAGAAAGGAACTAAGCTATGGATACAATCGAGTTTACAAAGTTAGATGAAAACATGCAAGAAACAATTAGCTTGTATGCTTACATGAATAATTGTACAATCGAAGATTTTTTGCGCTTGTTTTGGGTAATTGTGCTTGATACCCATTTTCGCTATTTGTTAGACAGTGAAATGACAAAATCATTTTACACGATATTCTGCGAAATGGGTTATAAACTGGTGATTTAACCTTTTCGCCCGTGATATGGTAAACTTAGCAAGGCTTAACCAACCACTAAGAAGGAGGAATTAGCCATGAAAAAGCAAAAACAGCAACTGCAGTCATACTCTTTCAAAAGAGAAATGATTATTATATTTGTCAATAGTCAAACTGATGATCAATTAGACCCCTCTATTTTTCAAAAATTTATTATTACAGGTGAAGCGATTCATTCTGCAGGATTGGGTAACTGGTTAGTAAAATCTACCAGTATTGACTTACTAAACAACAAAATGTTTGTGTATCTTGAACCAGTATAATCTTTTCTCGTAGTAATAGAACAAAGATTCTATAGAAAAAGGCTTGACAAATAGCAAGAAAGGGCTATAATTATTACATACTGACAGAAGGAAAAAAGGACAATACAACAAACATGAAACGGTTAATCGCAGAAGCTATTTTGAATGTTTTGACCAGCCGATGGTTTCAGAACTGGTATCGGTCTGGTAATTTTTACAAATACCTTACCTCTACAGGTAAAGTAATTCCTACTAAAGTCCAGATATTGCAAGAAATCGAAAATAATTTTCTTGAATATGTGGACTTTTCAAACGAGGTAGCAAAATGAAATACATTCTAGGCGCATGTTTAGCCACCAGAAAAAAATATGCGCGTATTTTACACAGGAACAACGAGTAAATACAGGCGAATGGATTGAATGGCAAGAAATTTCAGGATTTGATTTAGCGTGTGAAACATGGAAGTTTTTTACAGGTAACGATCTGAAAGAAGAAGATTTTAACTAAACAAATAAAAAGACTTCTCCCACAAAGAGAAGTTTTTATTTAGTTATAATCTTGACAATATTTATCTATAAAATACAAAATTTACGCGCAAATTAGCCTGAAAACTGGTCATAAGAACCCTTGACTCTGGGTGAATTTGTGGTAAAATAGATTTAATCTTTCAGACATAAGGTGACTAAAATGGCTTCTGCAATTGAAATTAAGAACGGAATTATTGAACCTGTCACAGATAAACACGGTTTCTATGATATGGTTAAATATTCTATAGCAATTGAGAAATTGCTAATGGCAGCAACTGCCAATGAGATTAAGTTTATGTGGAATAACTATATTGTCACACTGCCATTAAACATTTTAACTATTTCAAAAGTAAAATATGTGTATAAAGGCAAGGTTAAATGGACAGGTAGCATTAAATTTAAACTCGTTAGCCTCGAGTTTGTCGAATTTATGATGAATGATGATATTAGACATGATTTTATGCTACCAAAAGAAGTAATTTTTGAGTTGATAAAGTAAAATTGCTCAAATCTAAAAAAGACTCTGGTCGTTCCAGAGTCTTTTTATTGCATAAAACGCAAGATTTACAACCATTTTGCAATGTAATTGTAATGCAAAACCCTTGCAATAATTAGAAAGTTTGGTATACTTATATATATGAATGGTAAAGGAAACGCGAAAGCGAAAATTCAACCTTTACTAAGAAGAGGATAGAATGGCTAATAATATTGTAGAAATTACTGCTGAAACGAAGCTCGTAGAGTTAAATCAGGATTATGAAAATGCTCAGGCTGTAGGCGACGATACCTACAGTTTATGGGGCGAAATTTGTAAATATTCAAAACTGCCTGAAACTCAGGTAGTAGAATATCGGATTTTAACTGCCGACGGATACTGGTCATTTGAAACCCGCGAGGAGGCGGCGGATCACATGACTCAATAAATGCGGTATTGCGGTAGATAGAATTACCGCAATGAAAGTCGTTGAAAATTGTTTTGGCTAATTCTAAAATCCCTTTGACCAAAATCGAAGGGATTTTTATTTTACCCCTTGACAAATTTTAGCAAGTGCGCTAAAATAAATACAGATAAACATACCAGATAGCCAGAAGCTAAAAATCAACTGGTACGAAAAGAGGACAAAATGAGAACGATTGAAATGACTTGCGATCAGTGTGATCGCGTACATACTGTGGAGTTTGGGGAATCCTTTGAATGCGAATGCGGAAACCCCATATCTGCACCAGACTTTAGCGATTATACTGATACCTTCATGATCTATGGCACATATAATTGTGCAACTTGCTACGATTGGGGATGGGGCGGCGAGGGATGTCCTGAGTGTGGGCTGGTAAATTCTCCTTGCCCTTCTGAAAGAGAAGATGAGTGTCCACAGTGTCACGACATGGGCGCAAGCCCAGAATGTTGTCATTGTGGAAAGTCGGTTCGTCGGCTTTCCACAGACGAGGAGTAATATGACCAATCAACTTTGGATTCAAATGCTAAAAGATAACGATAGTGGATTGCTCGCGCAATTCCCCTATCTGTCCGATCAGCGCATTGTTGATCAGCAAGATGATCTTGCTGAAACAGATGTAATGTGGTACATTGTTGATCTTGCAGAAATGCAAGATACCACTGGAGCGCAAGATATTTTCCTTCGCTCGCATCAGGACGAAATCCTGACATGGGAAGTAGGGAAATATTAAAAAAAAAAGACTTCTTAGAAATAAGAAGTCTTCTTTTTGTATAATTACAACTTGGTTGCAATCGCTAAAACCAGTTGCATTTGCAGAAAAATGAGTTATAATATTATTATCTTGACTGACAAAAAGGAATTGACATATGAAACACTTTTACGCTTTACATTCGTATATGGGCTTGAATTTTACTTATGATAGTCCCTGCTGGTCTGTGTATCGCTTTGACTCGCAGAAAGAACGTGAGTTATGGATGAAAGATCATGAGTATTGTGACAACAAGTGGGTTGCACAGGTAGCAACCCGCAAAGAAGCTGAAAAAGTGCGTAAGTATTTTACACCAGTATATTGGAACGAATTAGAAAAGGATTTTTGCCCAGGCGAACAGGAAGATTTTAAACCAGAATAATCAAAGATAAATTGCACAAAATAGCCTGATAACTCATTATTTTATAGCATTCTTACCAGAAAGCGTTATAAACGATTATTAGCGTAACGGGCATAAGAACTACCTTTTCATCAGCAAAATCGCTCTCAGTCTTTTCTGGTGGCATACAGAGGCATTGCAGAAAGGCAACTAAAAGTAAAATTGGTGTAAATTGGGGGATTGACAAATACAGAAAAAAGACTATAATAAATAATGTAAGACACAAGAAAGAACGTCTTACAAAGACTAACGGTAACTGAGTACCGTTCCCGATCCGGCAGGGTTAATCCGAGTTACACCTGTGAGTTCAGTCTAACCAATGGTACAAGCACAGGCAGAAATGAACGTGACAAGTTGGGATAAACAGGCGGCTTGATACCGTAGGATAGACTCAACTAAAACAACACTTTTATGACCGAAAAAGAGGACAGTATGAACCTTTTAGAACAAAGAGCAAGAGAGAGAGTTGATACTATGGGGTTTACCCAAAACGAAGAAGAGGAAAATCTATAATGAATCAATCGCCTTTTTGGTCAAAGGATGAGAAGAAATCTGATTTGTGGTGGTATACCCCCAACATATTAGATAAACCAATGGGGAAAATTCGTAAATCTGATACTGTTTGGATTTGGGCTTGCTATTTTGACAAACGGGATTCTGGTTGTGCTAATACTGACGAAGAAGCTAAACAGGAAATTCTAAAGCGATGGTATAAATAGCCACTAAAACGGGCATCAAATCCGCTTTTTATCAACAAAGAAGCTACCGAAAATTGGTAGCTTCTTTTCGTAAATTGCTTATTGACTTTTTGGGTATAAGTGGTTATACCGTAAGTACAAATCGCTCAAAGGAGTTTGGCAATGACACAAGAAAACAAAGTTAAGACATATAAGAAATCCGCTATAGCGTTACAAAATAGCGGAAAATATCACGGGAACATTGTATCTTTTGTTCCTGTTGGTATGAAATTGTCGGATAGACTTGCTGTAGTCTATCCTAATGGCAGCAAAGGGGATAACTGGACATTTATTGTCGGTAAAGGTACTACTGCAATGAACGAGGCTGCCGGTACTATGCCAACAGAAGAGCAGTCAATTGCAGCAGTATGGGCTATTCTTTCTATTTTGGATATTGTGAAAGAAGGGTAATAATGCCACAAACGATTGACCAAAAAAGATTTAACGCAGTTATGAAGAGTATCAATAATTGGTCACTGTGGCCAGTGGATATTATTCCTACTGACGTAAGAGAAAGCACAGGTAATGCTATCAAAGCATTACCGGATAATCTAAGAGACGAAGTTAAAGATAGACTCGAAGAGTTATATGGTAATAATGCTGATAAGTATTAAAACTGCCCCTTGACAAAATTTGAAAAGGGTGTATGATTTAAAAAGGTAGATAAGTTTATTTTTATTTACCTTCCTTTTTATTTACCGATAATATGAGGAGGTTTATGCTTACTTTTATCGTAATTGTAGTGCTGTTCGTTTTGTTAATTTGTAGTCTGGTAAAATCGCCAATTAGTTAAAAGAGTCTGCTTATAAGCAAACTCTTTTGTTATGATATTGCAATACTATTTTGGCTAAACTGTGATAGAATAGTATTATCTTTCAAATAGGAGAAAGCATTATGTTTTCAAAAGAGGCGCGGTATTTATTGCTTAGTGATTGTATTCAGTTTGGATTATACAATCGCCGCTACATTGAAACGGTTGTACACGCTAATACTGCTGAAGAATTATCTTGGATGTATTCTGGTCATACCGTTATTGCAAGTTTTAATACAGATGGAAAAATGATCAATGACAAGAAGGATTCTCAAACAGTAGTTGATTTTTATGAAAGTAAACTACAATGGTTAAAAGATAATTCTGAAACGTATATTGAATTGTAATGCGATTGTAATACTACTTTGTGATAACAGTAGTATAATGAGTATAGTAATCAACCAAATAGGAGTTTACGATGGGTACACTTCAACCAGACGGTTCTTATATTTATCTTCCCGTTACACGGGAAGAATTGGGGAAAATGGTTAGTAATAATATCGTTGAGTATATTGACCCTGTAAAGTTAACAAGGAATACACGAAGTGTTGTTGCTGGTGATTTTGGCAATAACCACGAATTAGAAATTATGTTTTGTTTAAATGATTTTCCAGTAAGCACAGAACAATTTGATTCGTTGGATTTTGACAAATTTCTTGATCGTCTGTTAGAAATTTCAGACGACTGGCATATTCAAAACTGATAATCGCAACTTCATAACAACACTATAAACCCTATTGACATAATAGGCGATAGGGTTTATAATTTAGGCATCAGTTGAAAAGGAGTTAACAACATGAAATTAACATTCAAGAAAGAAGCGAGAGAAACGGGGTTGAGGGCAGTGGTAAATCCTACGCCCTCAACAATTATTAAAATTGAGGGTAAAGAATGGGGACATATATGGGGACATATAATCCCTGCAAGTAGCCACTCTGATTTATTTGCCTGGTCAATCCAATTTTCCATTGTCAAAAAAGATATTATGGAAGATAAAAACCCAAATTGTATTTGGCGTAATGTCACATTAAAACAAAAATTTAGCAGTGAACCAGAAGCAAGGGATTGGCTAAAGACAAACTTAGATATGCTGTCTGAAAAATTTACTTTTTATTTACATGAATAAAGAAAAAACGGAAGAACGTTAGAAAGAGTTTAACCAAAAAAGCGCATAAATTCTGCCTTTTATGCAATTATTCTGTAATTCAATTGCAACACACAAATTACAGGATAGTAGTATAATAGAAACAAGAACGAAATCAACCAAAGTAACACTAAAGGAGTTTGAGATGTACACTTTTGAAAAGCGAGGAGATTACTTTTGTGTTTATAACAAAGGGGAATTTATCAATGCTTTCTATTCTGCAAAAGAAGCAGATAAGAGTTGTAAGGTTTGGAACAGTTTAGATAATTACCCAAGGTTTACAATCCGTGAATTTTTAGAAACACATAAATTGGAGATTATTGCCAGTGGTAAATGCCCTTATCCGAAAGTTGTAGCGTGAAGACCTTTTAAAATGGTCTGATAAAATGACACAATATTTAAATATTTAGTGCAATTTCAAAACTAATATAAAAAAAAGACTTCTGGATTATCAGAAGTCTTTTTTTATATCCCTGCAGTAATATCTCTGTAAGCCACCATAAGACACAGAGAGCGAAGTTGTACATACAAACGCATAATTCTATACATTATAAATTTTAAACGATTGTGGGCTTTCCTGTGAGGTTCAAATTGATAGCTTTTAGGGTATTGACTTCTACGAGAAAGGGGGTATAATAATTACAGATTGAAAAACTTTTAGATAAGGAGAATGACATGGGTACAATTCGTGAAGACTTTCTAAGCATGATTGGTGAAATTGACAATGCTGAATATACTGAAGAGACCGGCGGGGATTTGCAATTAATCTCTATTAAGGGAATTGCAGAAGAAGGATGGCTTCAGCAGGGGTTTCTTTTTGAAACAGACGAAGATGCACAGAAATTCTTTGAAGAACACAAAACGGAAATCAATAGTATTTTAGCAAAACTGCTAAAAGAAAATGGCTGTGGGTTTTCAGAGTTGTGTGATATTTATGATCTTTTCTGTGAAGAAGGCGATCCTTTATTTATGTATGTTTTCAATCAAGGGAACGTTGTAAACATTGTCTTGATTGATTTATCTCAAAAATTATTAGCCGAAAAGGAGTAAAATTATGTTGATTATCACAAATGCTTTTAGTTTATCTATGCTTGATGGTAACTTTTCATGTAAACGGTTTGAAAAGATTACACAACAAGAAGCCGCGCAATGTTTCAATGAATATCGCAACAACTATGACTCTTATATTGGTCATAAGGACACAGGAAGTATTGTTGCTGATATGTTGGGATATTTTGGTACTTTGTGGGATTCGACTCGCCGCTCTTATGTAGATAAGGATGGTGATTTTATTTTGGTAGCACAATATTCTGGCACTCGTTTACCAGAAGGGTCTACAACACTTCCACAAGGGGCTAAGATTGAATTTTGGCTGGTGCAGGAACAACGCTTGCTATATTAACAACTGTTATAGAATTTGACATTTTAGTTATGGAATTGCAATGGAAAACCCATTGCAATTTTTAGTTTAAGTGCTATACTATATCTAACCTTTGATATGGAGTAACGATTATGACAGTAGAACAAATGATTGATGAAGTGAAACGCCAGGCAGTAATCCGCAGTTTTTCTATGCCTGAACACGGCTTTATGGCCAATAAAGAAAGTTCTATTGCAAAGCGGATTGTTGAGCAATCCGCTTTGGCTGAGTACTTTGCTTGTTTAGTTTATCATGCAAAATACAGCAATCTAAACACTAAAGGCGGCGATGGCGGTTATGACTTTGTTTTACCAAAAACAGGTAAAACTGTTGAGGTAAAGTGGTTAGGATATGTTGGTGGTACAACTACTCCTCGCAGGGAGGGTCATATTCTGGTACGTGAATCGCGTGGGCTACATGCTGATATTTATGTAGCAGTAATTGGGGATGAAACTACGGGTTTTGAAATTGCTGGCTGGTGTACGCAGCAAGAATTATTTGATTCGCCGCGCTTTACTGGCAAAGCGCAAAAAGATGGAACTACTAACAATTATGCAATTCATACCAGTAAATTGCATAAGACCAAACTCTAAAAACCCTTGACATTTTTAGAGTTATCCTTTACAATTAAAGTATAAGGAGATTAAACGATGAATAAGATTCACAACTGGTATGAGGGTTGGATTGTAACTGCTTTTTACGAGCAGTATGAGGGTGTAGAAAAGTCATTCAAACTTCCCCGTATCAGAGTTGGTAGGTACGGGAAAAAGTCATGGACTATTTCTCCCTGGTTTTACTATCTCCCTTATGCCGAAAGTATTTTGGCACATGAGGAGAATCAAAGAGAGAAATTTGAGTATTAATTTTTAGTAAATAATAGACAAAATCCTCTTGGCGAGCGTTTCTTAAAATGCTGTTGGGATTACAACAGAAATACAGACATAGATTTAAAATCCTTGTCTGTTAAATCCAACAAAACAATTTGGGTATTTGATATAACTGACCCATATAATAGTTATGAAACCACCGCATATCTTTTTTATAAAAAGTGCATGATACGGTTAGGTCGTAAATACTAAAAACGTATTACAACTATTTTGTAATACGTTTTTCTGTAAAAGGTAGTATAATATATTCAATCTTAGATAAGGAGTTTTACTATGAAAGCAACAAAGACTGCGAAAGTGTTGAATACTATTGATGATAGATACGCTTTAAGCAGTTATGGATGTGAGATTTTAGACAGAGTTATTCGCAAATGCGAACCCCCAACAAACAGGTTTGATGTTTGGAATTTGAAATCTATTAATGACGGCAGTGGGTTTTTCTATAGTGTTTGGCGCAATTCTTGGAAAGAAGGGGCTGTTCAAAATTTTCGTGAAATGGCAGATATATTTATCTACATTGTAAAATATTATAATTAGTAAAATTGATGCTTGACTTTTGAACGAATGTGCTGTATACTTGAACCAAGATTGATTTTAGACAAAGGAGAATTGAAACATGAAAAAGATTGATCGTTTATGTTCTGAATTAGCGCAAGCACATATGAGTGCGGCAAAAAGTAACGTTACATTTCATAATTCTTTTTGCACAACATATGTGGAAGTATATTATAACGAAGAAACAAAAAAGTATTCTGTTTATGATGGAGATTCAAATCATTTAGGAGATTATGGTTTTGATAATGCTGAAAATTTATTGGCGAAACTGATTAAAACTGAAATTGTTAAATCACTTAATTTAGCATAAAAGGTATAAATTATGGAAAATCCTTATTCTCATTTTTACTTGTACGCAAAGGGTTGGTATAAAGAAACCAACCAAACTGACGACCTTTTAAAAATCTTGTCTAATTACAACGGACAACCGCTCAAATATTGTACAGTGCATGATTTACAGGTTGTATTGTCACAACCTGTTTACAATGAACTAACAAAGAATTGGTCACGTTATACCTTCCTGGAATTTTGTAGTAATATGGCTAAAGATAACAATATCATTACAACCTATTTACGGGTATTGTGTTTAGCTGCAGTTTATGATACACTGGATTTACCAGACAGTAATATTTTGCCGTTGAAAAAGGAGAATTGAAATGGGTTACTTTACTGCAGACGGCAGAGATGAATATATGGGGGATTATCGCACAAACAACACTGTTAAATATTTATTGACTGTTGAAAGCAATGGTGATACTTATCTAACAGGACACGAAACCATTGCTGAGTGTGAAGAAGAATTGAAAAAGTATTCTTCTTATAATGCACTTTTGCAAGTTCGGGTTGAGGGTGGTTTGCATGGGTATTCTGCCCTTTGTGATTGGAGTGGAAACGTTATGCCGGTTACAAGCAACGAAGAGTATTTTGCATGGCTGGCAACCGCTAAGATTGCATAGAAAGGATATTTTAGATATGAAAATTAAAAACAAACTTTTACTTTTTGCGTTTCGACAAGACTGGAAGTTTGGGAAATGGGAGCTTTCAGCAGGAATTTATTCAAAAAGGGTTCTGTATCGTTTCCCATTTTTACAGATTGATGTTTTTTACGATTAGTAATAAAAGGAGATTAGATATGCCTAATTATGAAACGACTCGACAGAAATTTGAAAAAATGCTTGTTAATAATGGCAAGAAAGGAGCACAATAATGTTAACATTTCTTTGCATATTTTTAGTTGTTATCTTTGTGATTTACAAGAAATTCGATTAGGTGAGGTGTTTTTTGTTATGATGTTGCAATTCTAAACTGTTGTAATTATAACCAGAAGTGGTATAATTGTTGTAATAATTCAGATAAGGAGAAACCAGTGAAACAACAAGATTTAGAACGTATTATGAACGAAACGCAAGATGCCTATATGCGTAAGTATTTTACAGAAGAATCGTGGCAAAAAAGTGTCGAAAATCTATTTACCGCCGGTTATACTGTAAAGGCTATTCTTGAAATTATGAGAAGTTTATATATGCGCTGGGCATATGAGGATTTTGCAAAAAAGGTTGAAACGCCTGATAATGAAGACGATTTCATACTTGTTGCAGACGGCAGTGAGATTATGAAATATGTTGCAAAGACTTATCACTTTCCCTGGTGTAGCAAGAGACAGAAATACCAAGAATTTTTAGAAACTTTTGAACAAATTTGGTAAAATGCGCGATAGATGGGGAAATAACAGAGAGTTTTGTGTTTGTTAAATCAATTTGTGCTTTCATTTCTTTACAGGAGTATTAATGTTTACAGAAAAAGATTTCTCAATGTTGGTGGCTTTTTTGAAAAAGAACGATTTTTTAATGGCTACTGAGTATAACAATGGTGCTTTTGTAGCACACGGTAATAACGGCGATGTACTTGTACGATTTGCGTGTTGTGAATATCCGGGACAAGATTGGTATACTCAAACTACTTATAACAGGATTGCAGCACATACTGTAAAAGGTTTTGACAAATGGCGATTTCCTGATATGGTGATTGCGTTACCGGCAGATAAGGATTATATTCTACTGCAATTGCGAAACCTTGCTTTAGGCAAAATTGAAGATTTACCTTTTGAAGAATATGAAGGAGAATAATATGATTACCATTGCAGAAGTTTACTCTTGTTTTAATGTTTTGTGCTTGGTTATAATGTTTCTCTCTTTTGCGAAGAGTCTGTTTATTGGTAGCAAATTCAGTTTTATTTTGTACTTTAAGTATGGTAAGAAATACTACTCCTGGTACAAGTATACTATTTTAGATGCAAAGTTTCCAGACAATTTGAAATAAAGGAGTTTTTATGAAACCTATTTACCGCAAAAGCCCTCGTTTTGAGCATTTGAATCGGTGTATTTTAAATAATGTTTATTGGGGAAAAGATGCTGCTTTAGAACCATATTGTATTGCATTAGTCGTATTTTCACCGATTGGAGATATGTATACTCGTGATAACAATACAGTTATTGGTCAAATTGCAAAGGATTATAACAAGGTTTTAAAGCAGTTTAAGGAAAACAAAGGAAAAACAATTTCTATAGTATACGAAGCAGAAGGTAGCGATACGAGGTTATATCAATTTGTATTTGTTGAAGGCAACAATATAAGTTTTGAAACATGGAAATAGAATCTTGTTTTTATGAAAAAGGATGTTGAGTAGGACTAAAAGGACTCCGACACAAGAAGGTTGTTTCTGGTTTTATGGTAATCCATATGAGTATGGTGATTTAAACCCTTCTCATTTGCGGCTGTGTCTTGTGGAAATTAAACTGCTACCTTCCCGTTCTTATTTATATTGGTATGACAGTTGTGAATTGTATAACACCATTGGATATTGGCAAGAAATTTTACAGCCCCAATTACCAGAGGTTGAATGATTACATATCTTGTAGGAGATGCCACATATCCGCAAGGATTAGGGCTAAAGATTATTGCTCATGTTTGCAACAATAAAGGCGGGTGGGGTAAAGGGTTTGTTTTGGCTATTTCTAAACGATGGAAAGAGCCAGAGCAATATTATCGAGAATTTCACGATATATACAAACTTGGCATGACTCAATTTGTTAGTGTTGGTTATAATCTGTTTGTAGCCAACATGATTGCGCAAGATGGATATAGCACTAAAAATAAGCAAGCGTTATCACATGATGCTTTAGAAAAGTGCTTAATGATTGTAAATACTACTGCTAAAAATTACAACGCTTCTATCCACATGCCTCGAATTGGTATTGGTTTAGGCGGCGGTAATTGGGAAACTATAGAACAAATTATCAACAGTTGTTGCAATGTGCCGGTATTTGTATACGATTTACCCAAAAAGGAGTAAACCTTGCATTCACCATTTTTATGTTGGTGTCCGTATGGCAGAAACGAATGGAATCTATATGATGACAAAATTATTATTGTTTATGTTGGCATAGATGAAGATAGACCGTTATGGGTATATGAATGTTACTTTTGGGGAAGGTTCAAACACGGGACTCGAAATAGTAAAAAAGAAGCGCAGAAGAAGGTAATGGAAGAATACGCCAGGTGTGAAGTTGTAGAAGTCGCATAAATGTGATATTTTAGTTGTAAATTCTCATGTTTAAACATGAGAATTTTGTTATAAAATTGCAATATTTTGCCTATTGTAATTTTGACAGAATGTAGTATAATGATTATATCTTGATAAGGAAAGGACATAAGCAATGAGAAACAATATTGTACTAACAACCTGGGCAAAGTCTTATCCTACTCGCTCAAAGAATCCTGAAAAGGATATTAAATACTATCATGTAGGCACAAGCAGTTTATGGGTAGTATGTGACAAAAGCGAAGTATTTGAAGACGATCCTGGTCGTGGTACACCTGCTATGGTGTATAGAGTTGACAGAAGCGGCGAAGTATTAGAAAGTGCAACTTTCTGGTGTGCTTTGGATAATGGATTAGATGGTTATGAATTAACCAATGCCCAGGATCAGTGGTTATCAAGCATTCAAAACAAGGTCAATAAGTTTTTATATAGCGATTCGTCGTGGGGAGTGTGCAAATATGACTAACAGCAATGCTATGAACAAAATGTTATCTATGAATTGTCCGCAAGATTTAGAAAACGGGTTACTCGGATTTTATTTTGAACTTCATTGCACAGCAGTTTTTATTACTGCAAAAAAGATTAAAGAGTATAATCCTTTTTCTGGATTTGCAGAATATGAAATTGTTTCTTTTAAAGAAGTGGATGTGAGGAGTGAACAAGAATGACTAAAAAGAAACGTGTAAAACTACACGGCAACAAAAAGAAAGAACAACCCAAGTTTGATTGGGAGTTTAAGTATTTTGTTTCTGGTCTAACTGAAGAAAAAGCAGACTATCTATCCGAGATTTTCATGTATGGTATAGATATTGCGGGTGAAGGCGGTATTGGTTTTTATAGCAAGATTGAAGATAAGGAGTAGAAATGGCTAAGAAAAATAAAAAGCAGAAGAAGCATTTGATGGAAGTTGATTTGCTCATTGAAAATTTGACTAATGAGCAGGCAGATCGGTTATTAGATATTATTTGTAATTATGCAGATTCACATGGCGCAGTTGTTGTTGGTCATATAGGTATTCACAAGAAGGATAAATGTGATGTCAAAGCATAGTAAAGACCTCGAACACTGTAAAGATTATAAAGATTTTGAGCGGTTTATGTTAGATAACGGGTTTGAATATGACCATAGTACTGGGGGTCATAACTTTTATAAACCTCCAAACTGCGGGAGAAGCATTCCGTTATCTGCTCATACCAAAGAGCCGTCCAAAGATTTATTAAATCGCTTAAAGAAGGAAATCTTAGCAGCAATGGGATTACTCACTATAGTTGTTGTTCTTTTGATTATGTTTATTCATTGATAAATTTTGGGATTTTATAATTGAAAAGGAGTAAAAATGACAGAGACATTATTATCGCCAGAAAAGAAATGGTTTAAATTTACTAATAGGTTTGAAGATACTTATGGCTTAGTTTATGCCACAGACGAAAATGATGTGATGCTACAAGTGTGTGGGTATTTATCTGAGTTAAAAGAGTCTGATGATAACTACCTCATGTTTTTAGTTGAAGTGATTGCTAATATAGAAGATGCCAAAGCCAATTGGCATTATAAGTATGTAATCGAATAAAGGAGATTTGAAATGATTATTATTAACGTTGATATGGATAATCCTGAGCATCATTACAAGTTTTTGCGCCAGGCTCTACGGACAAAGAAGAAGTAAGCGAAAAACAGAGAAGATCATAGCCGAATTGGAGCTAATCGAAGGAGAGGAAAGCTGATGCAACTGGTAGAGCAGCACGTAATCCGCAAGGGTGACAACCGATATGCAGAGATTGACCGTGCCTGCTTTGCATCGAAGAACCTCTACAATCTGGCAACATACACTGTTCGACAGGCTTTCATCGCGGATGAAAGCAATTACCTGAATTGGTACGCAGTGGATAAGATACTGCAATCGTCGGAAGCCTATCAGACTTTACCGGCAAAAGTATCTCAGCAAGTTCTCAAACAAGTGCATGAGACCTGGATAGGCTTCTTTGCCGCAATCAAGGTTTGGAAAGCCAATCCGGGTGCATTTCTTGGCCGGCCACGCATGCCTGGGTATAAAGACAAGCAGTCGGGTCGGAATATGCTGATCTATACTGACCAGGCATTCAGCAAGAAAAGCCTGAGAGAGGGGATCATCAAGCCCTCAAGGCTGAATATAGAGGTGAAAACAAGACAAACGCGGATTAATCAGGTCAGGATCATTCCGCGCAATAGGTTCTATGTGGTTGAGGTAGTGTACACGCGAGAACCGATACAGGCCGAATTGGATGCAGGGCTTGTGGCTGGGATAGACATTGGATTGAACAATTTAGCCACTCTAACATCAAACAAACCTGGGTTTCGACCAGTGATTGTTAACGGGAGGCCGCTGAAGTCGCTCAATCAATTCTACAACAAGCGCAAAGCGGAACTGCAATCCAGACTAGCGAATGGTCAGCACACCTCAGAGCAAATCATCAGGCTTTCTATCAAGCGCAATTGGAGAATACGGCACTACCTGCATACTACCAGCCGTAGGTTCGTTGAACTTTTGGTAAAAGAACGGATTGCCACACTGATTGTAGGAAAAAACAGCGCATGGAAACAGGAGATCAACCTGGGTACGAGAACCAATCAGAACTTCGTTTCTATTCCTCATGCGCAACTGATCGAGATGCTGCGATATAAGTGCCAGCTTGTTGGGATTGAAGTCATTATCCATGAAGAGAGCTACACCTCAAAGTGTTCTTTCCTGGATATGGAACCAATCGAAAAGCATGAGACCTACCAGGGCAAGCGCATCAGTCGGGGCATGTTCCGTTCTGCTACAGGTGAAAAGATCAACGCCGACGTAAACGCCGCATACAATATCATCCGAAAAGTAATCCCCAATGCTTTTGCTGAGGGGATAGTGGGGCTTGTAGTTGCCCCTGTCAGATTTACTCTGCAAACCAAGATTGCCTCATTTTGTGGCAGTTAAGGAAACTATAATATTATTATACAATTGAAAAGGAGATTGATATGAGCAAACCCGTTTTGAATCATTATTGGTTCAGTAAAAAACAATTGGTATTAGCGCGAGAAATAATAAGAGAAATAGACTATAAGGACACATATTGTAATATTAATGGTGATGTTTTACAATATACAGAATGCACTTCTTCGAGCCATCCTCTTGGCACATGGGATGATTATAAATATCTAGGTATTGGCGTATTCGATCACGCAGAATAGGAAAACAGTATGCAACCCGTAATTATGTATTTGTCGGAAGAGTCTACATTTGGAAAGAATACTGACCGTTTTCTTGGTATTCACTTTCCCAAAGACGCAGACGTGAAAGGTGTAGTCGAAAAGGTTCTTTCAACTACTAATGGTGTAAAATCCTTTTATGATTATAAGGATGACTTTTTGCAAAATTTTTTAGTATGTTATATGAAAGGTGCTGTACCAAAAGATGTGAATGCTGCCGTTCGAGAGTCTATCGAAGCAGCTTTTTAAAAAAGGAGATTGATATGTATAAAATTCAGTATAGCGAAGACGGGATTGTGCGTTGTAATGTAGTAGAGCCTACTAATAAAAAGCCCTTGTTATTCGATACTAAAGAAGAGGCTAAAGCATGGATTGAAGATTCAATGATCTGTGCGTTATACGAATATTGGTATTATGTACCCGTTGAATAGAGAGGAATAAAGATATGACTGCAAACAAGACTTGTGAATATTTGATTGAAGAAGTGTCAAACAATAATGTGCTACAGGGGTTTTATGTGTATCTTGATTTTATTGCCGCGAAATACTTTTACGATACTATGAAAGATTGTAGTGAAGAATATTTTTTGTGGACAACCATGATTCATATAGGCTGTGTGTTTGTAAAGTGTGACCCTCGATATGGAAAAAAGGCGATGAAACTAAAGCTGAAGGATAGAATTATCAATGCTATTGGTGAAGATAAAAAGCGCAAAGAAGCGTTAGAAGAAGTTGAAAACGAAGAGACAAACGAGAATAGTTGTGCTGATTATGAATAAAGTTAGAAACAACTTTTTTCTAACGAAGAAGCCTAAAACCCAGAGGACTCTATTGAGGAGGTGTAAATATGACTAACAAAGCATATTTTGAAGTAGTAGAATTAATGGATAACTGGTCGCATGACCCTTGTTGGGATATTGAAAATACCAAAGGGTTTGAAGAGTGGAAACCTCAATTGTTAGAATATCGGCTGACAAAAGAAAAAGAATGGAGCGACGAGTATGATAAGAGAATTTCTAATACTGCGGTTGAACTGGATTGCAGTTATGCTTTAGCAAAATATATTTTGTTACTACGCAAACATATTACTGATCTCGAAGAAAAGATTGACAAAATTGAATATGGAGGGGCATAGATGAGCAAGCAAGAAGTTATACAATTTCTAAAAATCATATGGGGGTTTATTGTAATTGTGTTGGTTATTTCTGGATTAGCTTTTGGAATATTTTGGGCGGTAGATGACCTAATTAATTATTCAAGTTACAATTCCCCTGACGGGTATTATTACATTCGTGATATGGGGGTATATAATGCCTCTATATGGAATTGTGATGTTGTTAGATTAGATAATTTAATTCTGAAGATGTTTGTTGTATGCACCGATAAACAAGGTAACACAGATGTAGGCTATACTCAATTTTTCAAATTATATAAACCAAACGGAGACTCAAAATGAGACTGGATAAATCTGATTTCTATTGGGAACAAACACCTTTTTGTAATTGGTTATATACAAACAATAAAGATGTAGTGGGGGCTTTATATCATCATCACAATAATATGTGGGAATGGGAAATATATTGTTATTTAGATGGTTTTGACCAGCAAAGGATTATTGCAAGTGGATCAGGTAATAGTTTGCCGTTTAATGTAGCAAAAGAGACTGCCGAATATTTATTGTATCAATACGGAGTAATTTATTAATGTATCTAAAAATTTATTTAGAAGAAGAGTTATATAACAATAAAGAGTTCTTTGAAATTCTAATGAGCTATCCCCAGGTTTGTGAAAAAGGAACTGTTATCAAAAAGGGATTTTGTAATATCGCATTCTTTTTTCAGGACGGTGTAGCAAAGAGAGACGTTACTGAAATATTAGAACAAATTATATCAGAGATTACTACTGCGCTCAAATTATATCCTGATAATATGTGTCCTAATTGTAGTAACAGAGTCACTTGGGATTATCCTTATATTTATTGGAGGTTTTCAGACAGTGGGAATTATCTAAAGGGATTTTGCTTTGAATGTGGTAGTGATTATTTGTATAATGCAAGAAATTTAAAGGGATAGAATCATGAAAACATATATTGTATATATTAGTTATCGTGAAAATCATAATAATTGGGACGAAACATATATTGTTATAGCCAATTCAGAAGAAGAGTGCTTTGATATTTTAAAAGAAGACGGAGTCAATCTTACAGGCGACTGCGATTATACAAGGGAAGTCTTTCCTGGAAAAGCGATAAAAATACATGATAGCTGGGATGGCTTTTGTCAGTAAACGGTTGATTTTAGTAACGAAATTGCAACCAAAAGTACTTGCATGAGGGTTATGATTGTGGTAGAACAATAATCAGTAAGGTAAACGCTTTACAATATTTTGAAAAGGAGATTTGGGATGAAAGTTATTCTTGGTTGTTTGGGTTTAACGGCAGTAGCTCTAATTGTTTCCGCAGCAGAAGGCTGGATTGTAATGGTATTGTGGAATTGGATTATGCCTTATTTATTTAAATTACCAGAAATAAATTTTTGGATGGCTTTGGGTTTGTTGTTTTTGGTTTCAATGTTGTTTGGTGCTTTGCGCGGAAATAATTCTTCTAACTCAAAATAATCTGTTTGTAAAACTCGCTTGAAATATAGCGAGTTTTGTTATTATACTGTAACTTTATTACTCTTGCATGTTTAAAACAATATGGTATAATACTACTAAGATTAGAAATAAGGAGATATAGAAACTGGAAATTTCTCGTGGACAGTTATTTGAATGGCATTGCACTATAATGTCTTTAAAAGGGTTATCTTTTATGTCAGATTACTCTAATGACATTCTTCCATCTACGGCAGAGTATGTGCTAAAATCGTTAGAAGAAATGTATGACGAAATTGAAAATGTTTCAGATGAAATGATTGTGTTATTGAAAGAAGATAAAGCAAAATAATTATTGCATAAAAACTTAGTTCGATAAACAAAAAAAAGGAGAATTATAATGCTTGATAGTGAGATGAAAGGCTCTATTCTAATAAATTCATACCTTGTGTTTGAATGTGATAACAAGTACGAATTAGTATTACAATTTAGGAAGAACAAGTTTTTATCCTTCTTTGGTTACTTTTGGGAAAATAGTATTCGTGGTATTTCTATGACTAAAGATGAGTGTAACACCTTCGCAAATACTATTAAAGAATTTGAAGGACAAAAAATAACAATGGTTATTAATAATAACAGACAAAATGTTTGTTTTCTTTTTTCTAATGGGAAAACAATCACTTTAAATTCTAACTGACTCCCCTGCCCTACTGAATAACAACAAGTTTAAATTTCAGCAGAATCGTCTACTATTCTCACATACATATGCGAATAGATAAACTTAGTCTTATTTAAAGGAAACCTCATGACATTTTTTGACAATTATATAATAATCTTTTGGTCTAAAATATCCAAAGAAAAGGAGTTACCGGAATATATTGGCGAATATAATGGAGTTGTTGTTGGCAATGTATTTTTACAGTCTATAGAAAAGACTAAAGTCAACAAGAAGATTCAGGCGAAGGAAAATTGGGTATGGGTATATCATTCGCCTAATAGTATGTATTCTTTGTCTAAAGGCTTCCTGTGTGTCTACAGAGGCATTAAAGATAAGTATATTGATACCTCTATACAAGCAAAAAATATCGTTCAAAGCATGTTAGAACGAGAATTGGGTACTAAAAAGGCTTGACAAACAAGAATAGTATGGTAGAATAGACTTACATTCGCCAAATAAAGGAGTAAAATGACTACGTTTTTGTATTTTCCAGACGAAGAAAGCAATACTGTTACAGTAGAAAGTAACGATTTCTTAGAAGACCAAAACCTACCACATTTCATACAATATGTTGAAGGCGGAGATGTTATAATCATGTCTTCAAAACCTCCAACAGAAGGAGATGTTGAAACCTTATTTGATATAATTCGTTCTTTTATAAATGTCATTAAACGAGAAGCCAATAAACAACCACATCAGAAAAGCAAATATTTACAATAAAAGCGAAAGGAATAATCATGAACTACAAAGATAATTTATTTAGAATAGACTGGTTGTTTCTTGCTTTTTATATCGGGCGAATCTGCGAGTTTAGGGTTTTCAACTCCTGTTATAGTTGTAGAAGCAATTTGCTTTACTGTATCAATATTGCTATTTGTTTTAGTTAATTATTTTATTTTTAAGGAGAATTAAATGACCGGTAATACTATTGGAACTATGGAAGTATTGTGGACAAGTTTAGATGATGGCGGGCGTTGGATTGATTATTTTAAGTTTTCAGAAGAAATTGGTGAAAAGTTAGTAGGAAGTTTACCAAAGACAGAAGAGGAAGAACGGTATGACTCTACAATTTCGTCTTTGAATACGTGTACTCCTCGCTGGCTATTGGATGAACCTCCTGTTATTGATAATAGGGAATGGGATATTGTAAAGCGAGTTGAAGTTGTAGAAGAGCATATCGAAGATAAAATTTCATTGCCTGATTTTGTACAATTGTGCTATGAAGATGGAATTAGCGATACTGTAGAAATTATAGAAAAGTATAAAGGATTCTTCGGGTAAAATAAAATGAAAACTGAAAATAAAACAGACTGGATTGCTACTATGATTACATTTTTTGTAGTTGTAGTTGCTATACCTCGATGGGTGGGCGCGTTGATGGCTGCAGAAGGGTTTATTATTCCTACAAATTGGATGGGTTGGTGGATTCCAATGTCAGCGATTATGGCAGCAGGAATGGCTGTAGTTGAAGCAGCAAGTTTCGGCTATGTTTTTCACGCATGGAAAACACAAAAGGATAAAAAGATTGCTCGAAATTTGCTAATTCTAACTATTTTCTCAGCATTGGTTTTTATTTTAGTCATTACACCATATATTGCGTCACAAGTTAAGCATACAACAATAGATATAGTTTTACAAAATGACTTTTTTGTATTTGCCTGGGCAGCTTGTACTTCCGCAAGTACTATTACAATTGTGGCAAGCGTAGGATATGCACAACGACCAGTGTCAAACATTGTAATGCAACCTGTAAAACCTTCTACACAAGCGGCAGCACCAGTAGATCAAACAGTTGCACCAGTGGTTGAAGCGATTGTACAGCCAAAGAAAATTAAGCCTCCTCGTACAAACCCAACCAAAACGATGGTGTGCGAGTTATTTACAGCAAATACAAGCCTCAGTACAGCTAATTGCGCAAAACAATTAGGAAAAACAGTAGAAATCGTAAGACAATATCGGAACGAATTGATCGCAGAAGGAAAATTGCCTAAAAAGCAAGGTTAGTACTTGACAAATATCTCTTATTGATGTAAAATAAAAGCATCAGTAAGAGATATTTTAGTAAAGGAGTTTTTCTTTATTGACAAGTGCCATTTTGATTTTGCAAGGGGCAAAACTTTAAGAGAAGCAAATGCAGTAATAGAAGAGCGACGTAGAACTATTTATAATCTGTAAATTTTATTGTAAAGAATGCGATAAAGGAGAGTTATAAGACTATGAAAAAATTAGAAGAAAGTGAGATTTTAATGTTTGAAAACTTAAAACAATGTTCTATGAATTTATTTGGACATATTAGTTATCAAACATTGGCGTTTTGTAATATGGAAATATTTTTTGGGAATGTTGATAGTGAATGGTATAAATCCGAAGAATATGTGGCACGCAGATACATGCGATGGCAAAGTAATATTAGTCCCAAAGATAAATTTATCAATCGTTTTTTAGATTATACGTTCTTGCACGAAAATGATCTGCAATGGAAGGATTGCATTGAAATGAGTAAAAAATATCGCAAGGAGCTACTTGAATACAGAGAAAAATCAAAAAAAGAGATTAGGGTTATAACCTTTGAAGAATTAGAAAAAGACGAAATTCTCAAGGAGATAGTTGAAAATAATCCTTATTATGATAAAACTGAAAAGGGATATATTCAAAATGACAAATTTCACAGACAGTAGAACTATAATACAAAAGTATATCAAATCAATCTTTCCTCAAAAATGTTAGAGCCATTATATGCTGGGAATTATCGTTATTAGGTTGCAGTAATTGTTATATATTATGGGCGTTTTACAATTATCTTGCAACTTGACATTATCCAATAAATGATTGTATAATATTAACAAAGGAGAAAGCCACAATGTTTAATTTTCGAGATAAGGTTAGAGTTGTTGTCCCGTTAGAACCCTGGACTTTAGAAAGATTTGGTAATCAATATATGATTGAAGAGCGAACTAAAATTGGCTACATCATAGGGATTCAATATTTACCAAAAAATACTTCTTCGTTTAATAGCCTTGAAGATTTTGTTTTTGACAAAGACCAACCGGTTAATTACTTAGTTATATCTACAGACTCTTGTAGTTGGTTTAACGAAGATCAATTGGAAAAAGCAGAAAATGAAAATTAATATTTTAGCAACAAAAGGAAATAACTATGAAAACTTTTAAAGTGACAGATAATCATTGGAGAATGAGGTATAGTTGGGAAGAAATTTATATATTGCAAGCAGAAACAAAAGAAGACTGTTTGCAAATTGCAATGGGTAATGGTTTGTGGGATGAAATCCTCGTTGAAGAAATTGACATTTCAAAGCCGTATTTAGTAGTAGACACAAGCGATTAAAGGGGAAGTATGGCAACAAAACCAGAACCTAATTCTATATTATATCAGGTTTGTTTTCCACAAACCATATTGTTGTTAAATTCAAAGTTTGAAGATGACACCAGGCGCGATATTGCAGTAAAAGAATATGGCACAGCATTAGAACTCATGGAGAAATATGACGCGGCTTTTATTGCGGAAGTGATTGTATTTGATAACGGCAAAATGTATATAGATTGTATTTATCCAAAGGATGACGACATGGTTACTTTGGGCATTGATGCAATTGAGGCTATTTGGGAACAAAAAACTCCTGTAGAAATGGACATTGTTGTATACGATAGTCTTAATGAGTTAATTTGGTAAACCTTATGAAAACAAATATACCACTGAGGGAATTATATAACCTAATGAACGAATTAGAATATCTCTTAAAGACACTACAAGCCCTTCCAATCAATGCTACATTGACAACAGAGCAATTATGCTTGTGGCAATATAAAGGGCTTTCTGAGGATTTACAATGGCATAGTTTTCTGTGTCCACATCACCCTATTACTAATCGGCGTGAAACAGTAAAAATTCCAACAAAGAAGGAAAACTGCAATGGGTAAAAATTTACAAGCTCCCTGGTTTACACTTGAAGAATTGATTAATAATTATCCTCCCGATTATGGAGTATCTATTGTTTTAGCCATAGAAATGTTGGTATCGCAGGGCATAGTTGAAGAGCAAAACGGATTCTATAGAGTGAAAGTCACAGAAGAAGAAATGCTACGACTAATGGGGTATTCGTTTATAGGAAATCCAAACTAAAACTGCCACTTGACAAGCAAAAGAAACTGTGCTAAAATTATACTATAAGAAACAAAGGAGAGTAATATGTGGAAAGTTCAATGTAAGCACAATTGCGAACAATTCTCCACACCCAATTGCAAAAATGAAAGGGCTGACGAATGGTGTGACTTGGATAATGAGTATTCATCGCAAGAAGAAGCACAATTGTTTGTTGATACAAATGAAACAGCAGTGCATTTTAAAAACGAAGGAACTGTTTTGTTCCGTATTGTTCCAGTATAAGAAGGAGACTAAAATGACCACAGAAAACGAAATGACTTTCACTTTGGAAAACGGTGATACTGTAAAACTTAGTTATAATAACTTAATTGATCAGTGGGTAGTTATGCTTACAACTACACCAATGAAAATTAGAGTCGCTCAGTATATGGGTACTAACTATGAAGATGCGTATGCTACATTTGTAGAATTAACAAGTAATAAAAAGGATACCAAATAAAATGGCGAGATTCAATGCTCTTTTAACAGATGATATGGTGTACCGGCGGTTCGTTGATCCAAAAGACGATCCTCGTCCATATATTACTTGTGACATTGAAAAGTTGGCTTATGACATTAGAAATATTGAAGCGCACGATATAACTTTTGAACAAGCAATGAGCTATGCGAAGGGGATAGTTAACTATGCAAAAACTCTTAGAAAGGCGAAAGAATGAAAAACGATAAACAGAAACTGTGGGCTTTTTGGTATAGCCCGTCACATCACGATGCTTGTGTACAACTTGGTGTTTTTCTTTCTTTTGCTAATATTCGGGGTGTAATTCAAGAATATAGTATTTTGGATTGCCCTCATAACCCAAACTTAGAATATACACAACGAGTTAGTAATGGCGATGCTGTATATTTGGGGATTGGTGTGATTGATCAGTATGAAGATTTGTAAATAAAAGTCAATTTAATTACACAAAAGGAGTAATATATGAAAACGTCCAATCGTGCTGTATTAGTTCCTGCCGCTTTTTTGGCTGCAAGCATTAGCGAACCAGTTTTGCCAAGCGATGTGATAAAATATATTCAAAAGCATTATTATGACTCTATTGACACATCGAGTATAAGCATTGAAGATACGTCTTCCGTATTAGAAACAATGTGGCAGTGTCATTTACTTGAACGAACACCACAAAACAAATATTATTCCAAGAATAATCCTTTTCTTAATCAAGACGGGGAATGGATAGAGTAATTGACATTGCTGATGAGATATTAAATTATCAAAGTCATCTAAAGGAGAGATTGTGCAATATCTAATAGAAAAAGCAGACATAGATTATCTTGAAAAGATAGAAACATTGGCTAAACAATACTTCGAGGTTGTTACTTTTCAAACAATGAAGTTTTTTATGATTGAAATGTATGCAGCAATTCCAAATTCACAAGAATATAAGCAGTGGAACGAAGTTGTTTCAGAATATTTAGTTTGGCAAAGTAACCATATGCCATTTGACTTATTACTGCTTGTTCGAGGATACCAGCATTCTCATGATAACGATTTAACTTGGAATCAGTGTGAAAAAGTATGTTTAGAATATCATTCGTTATATGAAGAAAAAAAAGAATGTGCAGATTACATAATGTCACAAGAAGACTTTGATAAATTGTTTTCAGAGCCAGAGGTTAGTCAAGAAAGGCTAAATGAAATAACAAACATTCTTAAGGAATTTGGTGTATCAAATGCCGAATAATTTTAATGAAAACTATAAGAAAGGATGCGAAGTTGAAAATTTCATAAAGAAAATATATAAGGGAAAGAACGCTTCGTTTATTGCTGGCAACAATGGCGAGAATGTTGTAAACATTAATCTTATTGAACGAATATATCATTGCAAGTATGTGCCACCAGGATATGACGAGTTTGAGCAACACAATTTTGGGCCGCGCTTAGACTTTAACGGCTTAAAAATTACTATGCCTGACTTGTTATTCAACAGCAGAACCGATAATGTGTTTTGGGTAGAATGTAAATCTTCCCGAAATACTAATTTTCACACAATAGATGTTGCCGAAAAAGACATTCTTGATTATAGAGAAATCGAGAATAGAGGATGTTGTAAGGTGTGGATGGCGTTGTGCTTTATTGATACTAATATGAATAAGGCAACAATCAAGGTTGCAAAAATTAGCGAAATTATAGGATTTGTTAAATTTAAATCTCAAGAATCTTTTTTTAATCGCTATTATAACGAAAACGTATATAGAATTGATCCTGATTGGAGTATATTTCAATACTTATATGTTGGCGAATATCCTTGACACATATACTGTTTGTAGTATAATTGAATTATAACTTAAACAAGGTTGTATAAACTGGCGACAGTAAATACAATCCTTATGAGGGCATGAAAAAATAGTTAGTAATGCTGTAGTAGCTCAACAGTAGAGCAAATGCTTTTGTATACATTTAGTTCAAAGTTCAAATCTCTGCTACAGCTTTCCCGAAAGGGTATAACACATTATTAAGATAAGGAGAATTTGAAATGCCGGAATATCCGTACAAATGTTTAGATTGTAAATATGATTTTATTATTGTACGCAAAATGACAGATGTTGCAAAAACACAATGCCCGCAATGCAAATCTGAAAAGTTGAAGCGTGTCTTTACTACTAATTTTATTCTCAATGGACTTGGCTGGGCAAAAGAGAAACATGCCTGATGGGAAGACTCACAATTTTATTTGGAAAATCTGCTACATTGCTGTAATTCCAACAACTATTGCAATATATAATTATGAGGATTTACCCACTGCCGCGGGATTCTTTGTTGGTTATAGTATGGGAGCTATTATAAGTCCCGATTGGGATTTAGTAGCTATAACCAAAGATGAAAGTAACGCAATACGAGTTCCTGTAATAGGAACTTTGTTATATGGACTTTCATCAATGTATGGTGCAGTATTTCGCAATCATCACAGGAGTATTTGGACTCATGGTTACATAATTTCTACTGCAATAAGAATGCTATATCTTTTTTGGTGGTTGAGTTTACTGTATTACTTTGGGATTATCCCATATCAAGACTGGCAGTTATGGTTCGGTGTTGGATTATTTTCAGGAATGTGTGTGGCTGATAGTTTGCATTACACTGTTGATTTGTTAGTATCAGATGTTAAACGGAAAACACGAAAAACCAAAAGGAGCAAAAAGTGAAAATCCCTTCTGAAATGGAAACTTTGTCAAACGAAGTTAGTGTAGACTTATTGCGTTTAAAAAACGGAAATAATATTGGTCTATCCGCGTCTGCTGCTAATTTTCTGTATAATATAGTTTCTTCGCATCGTATTGCATCAAGGCACGACGCTACAGAATACGACTTAAAGTTATATAATGATTATTTGTGTGCTGCAAAAACTTGGTTGAATTATGTAAAGGACTAACAAACAATGAAAGTAAAAGTGCTTGCAAATGAAGTGTGTGTAATTGTAACTGCTATTTTGAACTTTCTGATTTTTCTAATATCGTGGAATATGATAATGATGGGAATTGCAATACCCGATATGAAAAATCTTATTTGCGGCGGTGCAGGTATTGTAATAGGACTGCTGATTTTTGTGTGGGCTGTTTATCCAGAATACAAAAAGATTTTATTTTCGGAGAGTGAACATGAATAATAAGAATATTGTAAATCGGTGTGAAAATTGCAGGTTTTTACGAGGCATCAATAGTGTTCCAGTATGTGTACACGGTGTAGTGAACGAATGTGAAACATTATTGGAAATGATGAAAGACCCTGAATATATGAAGTTTTTTACAGTAAGCCTGGATTGGTATTGCTATGATTGGAAGGAGTAAATAATGATTATTGATTCGTTATTGACAGCATGTCATGTCATATTGTTTTTAGGTGGTATTCTTATACTATCAGTAAAACAAGATGTAATTAGTTTGTTACTTGGGACAGCTTGTGTTCTAATTTCTATTTTGGTGCATTTGTATCTAATTAGAAAAGCAAGTCGAGGTAACAAATGTTAAGTGTTATATTATATACAAGAGTGACCAATACTAACAACACTTTTACTTTTGTGTATCAAAAGCAACTGAAACCCACAGAATTTGCTAAATTATATCCTTATGAAAAGCTAAGCTGGAATGAGTTGGTTGCGGTTGATAATGATTTGTGGGCAATGTTAACTGAGTTAGATCGGGAATTATAAACATCCAAAAAAGAAGGGAAACAAATGCGAATAATAATTGCTGGCTCTCGAACATTTAGTGATTACAAGTTATTAGAAACAGAATGTATGAAACGAATACCCGATTTTGATAAGATACAATCTAAAAACAGTGTAGAAAGCAATGTTACAATAATTTCAGGTCATGCTAAAGGGGCAGACGCTCTGGGTGAAAAGTTTGCGCTATCTCATAGACTTGGTTTATCCCTGTTTCGTGCTGATTGGAATAAAGACAAGCGTGGTGCAGGATATAAACGGAATGAGCGTATGGCTAAGTATGCTAAAGACAGTGAAAACGGTTCTATGCTAATTGCGTTTTGGGATGGTAAAAGTAAAGGGACAAAGCACATAATTGATATTGCAAAGAGAATCGGTATTCAAAAAATAGAAATAATTGAATATAACGAAGAAGTAAAGGAAACAAAGGAAAATGGCAATTAAAGAAACTATCCTGTGTTCTTGTGGTAATCCTAATTGCCACAGCAGAGTAGAATTAGATTATGATAGTGAAACCAAAACAATTGAAATGAAGGGTTATGACAGCGATCAATTGTGGTTTACACATTTTTTAGAGTTGAATTACACTACAGGGAATCAGCTAATTAAATATATTAGACAATTTTACAAATCGGATAAAACAAAAGCATAATGGAAACCAGATATTACTTTCAAGATTTTGCAGATTTTCTTTTTCATTGGGAGACCATTTGGAAAGAAATGAAACTTCAAGATAAACCAAAAATAACGTTAACATTTTATACAAATCATGATACTCAAAAGGAGATTGTAAAATATATAGAGAGTTTGAATATTCCGAGAGTTCTACCATCATACCCCAGAGGGGGATGTAATTGTTATACTGAAATTGAATTTACATTATAGGAGAATCAAAATGACACAGACTCAAGCAGAAAACGAAGCAAGTAAGCGTAGTAAAAAGAATCACAATGTTGTATATGTAGTATTGCCTAAGAATATGACTGATTATGCTGTATATGCAGAGCAAGATGTTGTAGATACAGAACTGATCATTTGTAAATTTAAAAATGGTAGAATTATTGACTAATATTTAGGAGAGTGCAACATGAATAAAGCACTCTTAGACAAGCTGATAATACCCGTTGTACAGACGGGTATTTTGTCTATTGTTGCAAGTATTAGTGGCTGGTCTATTGCCAGCTTATTTGAGTTATATAATCCTTTATTGTGGGCTGTGATGTTAGGATTTACATTTGCTTCTATTTGGCTAATGAAAGCGTTTAGTGGCACTGAGTACTGGAAACCTAAAAACAAAGGCGTTAGAGCGAAAAGACAAGAGTCTCTAAACAAAGAAGTACATAGAATTACAGCTATAGCACAAGATAGACAGTCAGGGACATTTCATACTTGGGACATTCCTTTAGCCATTATAACTCGTGTTGCCTTTCATTTAGTCTATATGGACGGCAAGTTAAGTTATGATTATTTTGTAGATAAAAATAAAATAATCAGTAGAACTGAGATGAAAAAAATACAAAAAGAAATGTTACAGGAAGGATTTTTAGAAAACGGAAGAACTAAAAACTCTCCGAGAATTATAACTGATAAGGGACAATCTGTTATAAATCAATATTCTAAGTTATATGTGCCAACTAAAGAAGAAAGGCTATATATAAGAAACAAAGCAAAGCAAAAAGAAAACGAAAGAATGGTTATAAAAGCTAATTTGCAACAATCTTGCAATGAGGAATCTATTGACAGAATACAAATAAGAGCGTAGAAGGAGTATAATATGAGTGATAGTAGACATTTAGCGACAGTGCAAAAGATTGTAAATATTAGTCCTATTCCTGGGGGAGATAGGATTCAGCTAACCAAAGTTTTAGGATGGCAATGTGTAACGAATAAGAAAGATAATTTTAAAGTGGGAGACCTCGTAGTATACTTTGAAATTGATTCGCAGTTGCCTGCTAAACCAGAATTTGAGTTTTTAAAAGATGTAAAATATCGTATCAAAACACGAAAGTTTTTGAAAACCGTTAGCATGGGGCTAATTATGCCATTGAGCATTCTTAAAAATTATGGCGAGTTGAAATATGATAATGACGGTAATATAATAGGAATAAGAGTTGAATGAGAAAAATACTAAGAAAAGTTGAATTGGATCAATACATTTTTATAATGGAGAAATATAATGCAGGAAACACTCTTGATAAAATAGCAAAAGAATACAAGGTTTCTGATGTGACAATTAGCAGAATATTAAAAACTATGGGTGTAAAAGTAAAAAATCGTAAAGAACACGATTATAAAAACGACCCCGTTTTTACTGAAATTTGTGAAAACTATTTACAAGGAGTAAGTATAAAAATATTAGCTGAGAAATATAATTTGAAAAAACATATTATAGTAACATGTCTAAAGTATAGACAAATTAAATCACGAAAAAGAGAGGATGCAAGAAAATATAAAATAAAGGAAAACTATTTTGATAAAATTGACTCTCCTATTAAATCTTACTTTCTGGGTTTTTTGTTTGCAGACGGTTGTAATGCAAACAGCCAAATTTCAATAAATTTAAAATCGGAAGATTCCTATATATTAGAGTATTTAAGCAAAGAAGTTTTTATATCAAATAGACCGGTTGCTTTTTTCGATAAATACTCAAAAGAAACAAACAAAAAATATCCTCGGTGTAGATTAAACATATGTAATAAGAAAATATCCGAAGACTTGTTAAAAAAGGGTATGTGTGAAAGAAAATCTCTAATATTAAAATATCCTATAGATTTACCGGATTGCTATTTTTGGGATTTTTTACGTGGATATTTTGATGGCGATGGATGCGTTAGAGTTATAAAACCAAAATACGGAATAACCAAAGTAACATTTTCGATAGTGGGGACATATGATTTTTTATATAGTGTTTCTGAGAAAATAAAACAACTTATATATGCTTGAAGTATCCAATTGCGATTTATAAAAGTAAAACCTCAAAAATATTAGAACTGCGAATTATAGCAAAAGAAGATGTTTTAAAAATATACAAATGTATGTATGAAAACGCAGAATTGTTTTTAAAAAGAAAATTTGAAAAATTTGACATTGTTTATAAAGGAAAGGAACTGCAAAATGAAAACCTACTTAGAACTTAAAGAAGGCGTTTTTTTGGACGACATTATTGGCGTAACCAAATATGATCCCGAAGGCGAAGCAGAAGCTAAAATGTATGCGCAAAAGGAGAAGATTGCTAAAAATAGATTGGAGAAATACTTATTTAGCCAAAAGTGGTACAGAGTATTATTGTGTAAGATTACAGGCGAAAAACAAAGAGGCTTTCCAAAATTTATTTCTCGCTCGGACGAAATTAGAATCCAAAACTTAGGGGACTCGTTTTGTCAAAAAGAAAAAGACACCGCTTTTACAGCTTGCTCAAAAATAGATGGGCAGAGTTTAACAGCAGCACTAATGAAAAACCCCAACCGCCTTGCACGTTTATTTGGTAATCCTTATATCTTTATCCTTTGCTCTCGTAACCTGAAATTAGGAAAATATGATCCTAACAACAATTATTGGAAAATGGCAAAGAAGTATGACTTAGAAAACAAACTAAAACTTCTTATTGGTAATAATGATTGGGTAGCAGTACAAGGTGAGTCCGTAGGAGTTGGTATTCAAGAAAACAAATATAAACTAACTGATAACCGACTATATATTTTCAACCTTATTTATCCCTCTGGCAGAGTAGATGACAAAACGTTTCGACCAAAATTGGAAGAAATGGGTTTACCTTGTGTCCCGCTATACAGTTATGATTTTCATTTGGGCAATACTGTGGCTGAAAGCGTAGAAAAGGTAACGGGATTAACCGGTGGTTTTGTAGAAGGGATTATGGACGAAGGGGTTGTTGTGCGTGACTACAGTCGTGATATTAGCTTCAAAATTATCAATCCGTTATTCCTATTGAAGCACAATCTCTAAACTGCTACTTGACAAATAACCACAAGAGTCGTATACTAATACTATACGACTCTAACGGAGAATAATCACAATGACCACAGAAGAAATCTTAGCAAGGGCTTATACTCGGCATTATAATCTTGAAAAACATGGTCGCGGCTATAACGTAAACAGAAGCGAATACGAAGAGTATTATATTCTTGAACAATCTATTCGGGCTGAAATATTTGCTGCTGAATACTTTCGTGTAGAATATCGCTTTTTGGATGAGCGTTGCGGCGATGATGGATATGACCTCGTTTTATATAGTGGTGCAAAGGTTGATATAAAATGGCTTGGTTGTTATCCAAACAGTATGACTCCTCGTAGAGAAGGTTACATCCACTACCCCGCTACTAAACCCATGAGTGCTAATTTTTATGTAGCTGTGTCAGGAACAAATGACACGGGTTTTAAAATGATAGGCTGGTGTAATAGAAAAGAGTTTAGGCAAGAATACTATACTGGTAATAAGCGCAAAGATGGTAGTAATTTGTCGTATTCAATTCACACCAGTAAACTGCACAAATTTGAAGAAGAGTTGTGAAAATTTGGCAACAAACGGTAATAATATGGAAAGTACAATTTTCGTACCAGAAAAGATTAGAGAAGAATTTCGAGTGTAAAAGAAAGGATTGAAAATGCAAAAAGGTGATGTGTTTGTTTGTTATATAAACGATTGGGATAGCGTTCAATCAAAAAAGGAAGGTGACTTTGTTGAAGCAGGATATTATGTAGCAATTTGTAATAGTGCAGAAAACGACTGCATTGATTACTCGCTAATTAGCTCTGCAATTGTTAATAAAAAAGATGTCAGTAGTGAACGCTGGCACATATTACAAAACGGTTTGCTCAATTAGGAGATTAAAATGAATAAGCCTCACTATCACTTTTGGTTTAGCCAAGTACATTCTGACGAGATGAAAGAAAATGGTTGTCCAAAGAACTTCTGTTCTATTGTGGGATGGTGCGGAGAAACGGAATATACTGATGCAGTAAGAGTAGAGCAAAAAGAAGAAATTGGTCTTAAATATCCAGACGCTTTATATTTGGGTATTGGAACATTTTCAAAATTAGTAAGGCAATAATAGAATGAATATAAATATACCATTGATTATTGGGGTCATTATTGAAATACTACTCGGAAGTTTATTCTTCGGAATAATATTTTACATTGGTGGTAGATTTATCAAAGAATTATTTGAAAAGGAGTAATATGAGATATTTATTGGGAATGATTACTGCGATATTGATATTTGTGGTATTGATTTGGGGAGCTTCATTAATTTACGACACTGTAACGAATCCTGTAAATACTTTGACAATTTCGGCGTCTAACAACAGGGCATTGGTTCAGTTAGATTTTCAGAACGCAGTACTCCGCCTGTTTTGTCCCTGCAATCAATATTTGTATACTGGCGACGATGGTTATACATGGATGAAATTGCCAGATAGTATATCAAAAGTTAGATTTTGGGTAATACAACCCAATAATAATATTTTTACTTTAGCCTTCTACCAATGGCATAATCAAACAACGCTGCGGGATGACGGTTGTGTAAAATTAGATTATGGCAAAGCAGACAAACAAAGTGAAACAGGATTAGAGTCACCATCAGCGCGATGGTTTCCCTTAGAATTTTGTCATACTGATGAAAGCGTATATATTCTCAAATAATATTACAATCATACTTCTTTAGCTAATATAAAAAGTATGGTTGTAATACTTTTTATAAAAAGGAAACAAATGCCAACTAAACCAAAGAAACCACAACCTCAGACCCCAAACGAAGTGCAAACAAAAGATTTCTTCGAGACTCCTCGTTGCGCTGTAGATATATTATTGCCTTTTATACCAAAAGGAACTAACGATATTTGGGAAATCGCGGCAGGCAATGGAAAAATAAGCAATTATTTAATTGAAAAAGGATATAGTGTTTTATGCACTGACATAAATGGAAATTACGAATATTGTAATTTTCTTGAAAGTAATCGCAAATTAAGCGAATATTGGGCGATTATTTCAAACCCTCCTTTTAGTTTAAAGAAAAACTTTTACGAAAAATGTATGCAATATGTTGATAGATATGGCATATCTTGGGCGTTGCTTATTCCTCTTGATTATTCCAAATGGCTCATAGATGCTATTCGCTATAATCATTGCGAAAAAATTATACCAGACTCGCGTATAAATTATATAACCCCTTCTGGTAAAAGTGGTAAAGATTCGTCTGCTCAATTTCATTCTGGCTGGCTTACACACGGTTTGAACTTAGGTCAAAGCGAAACCTTTGTACATTTGTCAAAAGAAGATAAGGGGAATGTTTAAAATGTTGATATTGATATATACTATAGAATTAATATTATTGTTTGCATCAATGATTAGTGTAAACAATATTAGCGCAACAGACCCCGAATTGTTTTGGGTAAAAGCAGCTACTGTAGCAATAATGTTCGAAGATATATTTCTATATAATATATTATGTGAATTACACAAGATTAACAAAGCCATAGATAGTAAAAAATAATAGCACAATATTGTAGAAATCCAACACTACTGCCATAATACCTTTATACCCTCACAGGAAGGCTTAAGAGCGAGTTATACTCATTCAAGGTCACTTTATACCTTTAAATTACAAATACCTCATGTGACCACAGGAAGGGTTGAGACATAAATCGGGCATTTTACAACAGCCGAAAACTCGGCTGTTTTTAGTTCTTGACAAACGATAAACAACGTGCTACAATGATTGAAAGGAGAAATAAAAAATGGATAGAGCAAATTTTTCACACGAAATTATTTTGATTGGAGCAGTTGAACAAACAAATCCAATTATAGAATCTTTGTATAATATGCCTCATTTGGCATACGGGTTTAAAGCAGACATTTTTGAAAATGTTGCTTACTGTTATATTGACATTGATATGAACGACGTTGCAATGTCTTCTTTTTTAGTAGAAACAAGTGTTGACTTTTACGATAGCAGTGGCTTTGAAGACGAACCGGAATTTACTACTGTGTCTTTTTATACCGAAACACAATTATACTCTTTTACTTGGTCATATCAATGGAGTGATTGGAGTAAAATGCTTAGGGATGAAACCTCGATAATGAATCTTTTATCTTGTAACCTTTTTGGAAATAAAATTAAATCCTTAAGAGAACAAGTATCATGTTCCTTATATACAATTGAGTTAGAAAATGAACAAGACTAAAAATTATAAATATTTAGATTATGCTACACCAAAAGAGCAACACATTTTACAATATTTATATGGATATTCTACTAAGTTTATTGTTTGTAAAGATAAAAAGGGAAACACTGTCGAACAGACTAAGACATATGATGGAAATATTATTTGTAGTTATCCAGACATAGAAGTTTATACCAATGAAACACAAACGGTTATGATTGCGTTAATTGAAGTAAAAGGCTTTCTTCAATTTCCTAGAAGGGATTTACCATTTGATACTGATTTGAACATTTTGGCAATAAAAGAAAATCAATTAAAGTCGTATATCAAAGTCCAAAAAGAGGAACAAACAAATATAAATATTATCTTTGTGGTTGGTTATTCACCAGACGAATATGCTTTTTATTGGGAAAGTCTTGATAACATTTTAGCAATGGAATGTGTAAAGAAAACAGAATGGGCGTTTTTTCAAAAGAAGATAGTAAGATTTTACGATGCTTCTTTGTTTAGAAGAGACATTGAATATTGTGTAATACCTTTTTAGGTAATAAAATCCACATTTGATGAACAAAAGGAAGTATATGAGAGTAATAAAACATACAATAAGCATAGAATATGAATGTGAGGAAACAAAATCCAAGCATAGTATAAAATTAATAAATAATAAATTTTCAATTTGGCAAAACCATGTGGAGGATTGGGGACACGAAACGTTTATTGAGTTTAAATGCCCGTTTTGCCAAAAATATCACCGACTGAAATGGCGTAACGAGTCCACATTTTAGAAATGAAAAAGGAGTGTTCATGTTAGAAATTGATATTGAAGATTATATTACAGAACAACTAAAAGATGTTGACTGTGAACTTGAAAGACACGATTTTATAGATTTTTATTTTCAAGATAGAGATGGTATACAGTTACGGGTTGGTGAATATGAGTGTTATAAATATCTTTCGGAGTATGCAATTTCCAAAGGTGCTAAAATAGGGGATATTGTTTATATTTACTGGAAGCCTATTCTAATATAAAAAAGGGCAATATAAAAAATGGAAAATCGCTATCAAACAAGATGCTGTATGAATTGTAAATTTTTAGTTTTGTGTAACCACAATGAAGCGGATAATGTCTTTGAGTTTTTTGGTTGTAATGTAGATAAGACATATGATGAAGAAACAAGTGAAGCGGAATGGTTAGAAGAAAACAAAACAGAATTAGATATGGTTTGTGACTTATGGGAGTTTAATTAGGCAGCAGAATATAGATAGCAATAGTAATATAATTGCAACACTTTTGGCTATTGCAATTTTAGTATTTGTAGCGTATAATGAATTTAGATTGATAAACTAAGAATAAGGAGTAAACAATGTGTGATTTTTGTAATGGTATGTACAACAAAGATGAAGCGAGAATGTACGCATTAAAACATCCAACATATTCACTAAGCATTATTGTCAATGGTAAGCAATATATAGTGGTTTCTTTGTCTTCTGATGTAAACGATCTTATTGAAATAGATTATGACATTAATTATTGTCCTATGTGTGGTAGAAAACTTGTAGAGGAATAAACAATGAATAGACCCAACCTTAGAGAAATTAATTGTGAATGTTGCGATAATTGTTACTTTTCAAAAATTGTTTCTATTGAAGAAATAGGAAAAGCCTATTTGGTTTGTAATTATGAAAATAATGAAAAGGACTGTTGCCTAAAGCATAAACAAGAATGGGCTGAAGAAAACGAAACCTTTAGTTATTTTATTTGTGATCTTTGGTCAATATAGTATTTGACCATTTTAGTTACAAAAAAGGAAGTTAGAATGACCAGTTTATATAGTATTAGACCAAATTTTAGAGAGAACAACAACTGTAGCACGTGTAAATATCGAAATCTTAGACATGATGGTTACGGAGGATTTGAATGGATTGGTTGCAACTTTGGTAATACTCGCCAAAACTATTTATCCCTCCTTCAAGAATGGTTGCGCACTTATGAGGTTTCAGAATTCAATGTTTGCGATTTATGGGAAGAATAGAATGCTTATTTTAGTGACAAAAAGGAGAGTAACCATGTACACAACAGCGAAAGAAATGAGAGAACAGGCAAATAGTACAAAGACCGAATCTGAAAAAGTAAGTCGGCTTTTAATTCTCATTGATGAAGAATCTAAATTCGGAATGTATAATATCTGCCTCTATTACGGAAAGAAAAACTGCATATGGCTTTCATATTGTGATGTGGAATATATAACTGAAGTTTTAGGATATAAATACTGTCCTATAATTAATTCGACAAATGAAGAAATTGGTTATACAATATCTTGGTGACAGATTTTAAAATTAGACAAACAGGTTATATGATTTCTTGGAAGACAAGAAAAACATCATTCTGATAAAACTCGGATTTTAGTTACGAAAAATAAGGAGTTTGAGTATGTCTGTATATGAAAAGATTATTAATAGTGAATTTAAAATTAATGCGCTTGAGGCTAAAGAACTGTCGGAAGAATGTGAAAACTTATCAGAAAAAAATAGTATAAACACAAGCATTATACTAAGCGCAATAAAAGGGAGTCGTACTATTTACTACGGAGTTAACCAAATAACACGAAGCGAAATTTTAGAATTGAAAAGGCAAGGATTTTGTATAATTCCACATTTGGGAAAGACTTGGTTGTTTGGTTTAATTGCAGATATTAATGGATACAGCGTATATTGGTAATAAATTCTTGAATTTTAGCAACGAAATTGTAACTAAAATTGCTTGTAATTTGTAGTTATTTAGTATATACTAATAGTATACTATGTAAAGGAGTAAAAATGACAAATTAGATTACTACAAACATTTGTCTTTTACCGCTTTGATTTGAAAAATGATTGAAACTATATCAAAAATATCTCAATTATAAAACATATAAGGAGAGACACATGATCAGCCAAAAAAGTAAAGAGATGTGCGAAAAATTGGTAACAGCCATGTATAATTTGCAAGGGCTATCAATTAAAGCAATGCTGTGTTCTATGATTCCTGCAAACGTTGTGCAGTTGGAAGTATCTGATATTGTCGAGCATTTAATTAGAATTATAGGTACTCATTTTATGATTGAAGAAAATCAAAGTTCAGAAATATATATTGAGCATTTGGAAGAATATGAATATTGGACTGGTAAAGCAAATAAACTGATCGAAAATTTAGAAACAATCATTTTATATGATACAGAGAAAGACAGTGGAAAACTTTTTATTGATGCAAATAAGCCCTTGTTGGATAATTTTAAAACATATTGGGAAGGATAAAATAAATATGAGGCTATTATCTCAATTGTTCAAAAGTCGCCCGAATCTTCCAGAGCCAAGCGAAGAATATTTAAAAATGCTAGAATTAGCAAAAGAATTTGAAAACATAGTTTTGAATTGGATGGACTCTTATTGTTATTATATGAATATTGACAGATATACAGTTATAGATGATAAAACAGGTAGAGAAACATATCAAGTATATGCAGATGAAAATGACAATCCTCGCGCACACCCTGATTTGATTGCTGAAATTTATGTGAATGATAAAAATAGAGTAATAGTATATGTAGAAGTAAAAAGCAAAAAGTCTCCGTATTACAATTTAACAGGAAACATACCAGAAGATAAAATTAGTAAAACAGAAGAATGTTTTATTATAGAACAAAGTCAGTTCAATAGCTATTTACACTTGGCTAGAATGAAAAAATCAAAAGTTGATATTCTGTTTATTATTTCAAATTCCTGGAAATGGTATAGATTAGACGTTGAAAATTTAAACAAAATAAAAACTTCAATAGTAAACCCTTTTGGTAATAATGGCGACAATCAACAAGGGTTATATTATGTATGGAGACTGAGAGACTTAAAAGAAATAAAAGATCGTCCCGAAAGACTAGAATTGTTAAGATGCGGGGATAAATTTGGGCAAATTCCTCCCTTTGAAGATAGATAGAATCAGACTTTTACGCGCGAAAGGGAAATATTTATGATAAAGAAAACTAAACTAACGCATTGGAAATATCAATTATATTATGATATGATTAGTGCATATAATATTGGTGTAAAAGAACATCCACAAGAAGTAATACAAAAATTTATTGAGCAAATGAAAAACGAAAATGTTAGTATAGAAATATTAGAATCCGAAGCTGTATCCATAGCTGATTGTTGGCTGTTTTTGGTTAAATGCTCTACTCCCTGGCTTACCTCTAAATTACCAGAATACATTAAACATCAAGGATTAGGTAATGATAAAGAAGGCAAATATAAATGAAACAAAAGGAAGTAAATAATGGGAATTAAACCTACAATGTATTTGGTTGTTGGTGTGGCAGACGTGGTTGAAAATGACACTCGTAATACTAGCAAAAAGGATGTTTACAACACGCCGTTAGAATATTGGGTTAGTAAAGACGGTTACTTTTCAGACAAACGCTATCATGACAAAAATGTTCCTGGTTACACTGCAGAGGTTAAAGACATAGTTACACATTTGTATTTTGAGGGAGATAATCCAGGTAAAGTGCTTACTATTGACTATGACATGAACGAATATATTGAATATTGTTTGAAAAACGAGTTATTATTTGAAAAGGAGTAGTATGGAAGACTCTGTATTTAAAATAGCCGCTAATACTTGTTCTACAGTATATGTACTATGGGACTATTACAGAGGTATGTTCTTTGTAGATACTACTCGTTATACACAACACGTTTTATCTGCTCAATTCTTTTTTACTAAAAAAGATGCAGAAAATAGGCTAAAAGAGTTATTGGATATTCCAGTACATTTATCAATAAAATTAGATAATATGAGACTTCGTGTAAAAGAAGTTACAGTTGTAACTAAAGGAGAATAGTATGAAATATAGAATTGGTTTTGTTAGCAATAGTTCAAGCACCAGTTTTACTTGCTGTTTAACAGGCGAAGAGATTTCTGGTATGGATTTAGGGTTAAGCGATGCCGGAATGTATGAGTGTAAAAACGAACACATCTTTTCAGAAAATTTGTTGTTATCTCCTGTTTTCCCAATTGCAGAATGTAGAGAATGGGCTGAAAATAAATGGTGTGATGACGAATATATGAAAGAAAAGTATGCGGTTTTACATTCTCATATCACAAACGCGGAATTTCTAAAATGGTTTACCGAAAACGAATTTATGAACGAAATGTTGGAAGATGTAGAAGATTCCAGATATGATGTTGATCCTAAATGCTGTCCTGTTTGTCAGTTTGAAGACCTCCCTTATGAGGATGTAGCTAAATATTATCTATTACTTGCCAAACTGACACGTAAAGAGTTTGCCAAAAAGATGAAGCGAAAATTTAAGACCTATAACGCCTTCTCAGAATATCTAAAAGGAGTGAATCATGAAAATTAGAACAGGTTTTGTTTCAAACAGTAGTAGTTCATCTTTTCTTTTGGCAGCAGACAAAGAAACAACCAAACTAACCATGACTGTAAATATTGACGTAGACGAATTTGTACAATATACAATATCCAACATAAAGGAATTAGGTCGTTATTATTCGGAAGAATTAGAATATGAGAAAGATGACGATGGTAGTTTTTTGTTCAATCAACGGGAACTTAGAAAATATAATGCTCTTTTAGACATTTTAAATAGTGGAAAGGAGTTACACTTTGTATCTATTTCAAGTGAAGGTGGTAATACAAACGAGTTGTTTATTTATGAGCATGGTTTTATTGGTAATGTAAACTTCACAGTAGTTGAGTAATATTTAAACGAAGACCCTGAATAAAATCAGGGTCTTTTTGGTACTTGACAAAGCGAAGATAAAGGTTTATACTAAACGTAAGATTAGACTAAAAAGGACAAACAATGATTCGTAAATATCGCAGCGAAGGTTATAATTATGATTTTGATACAAACACTGGTTTCTTTGCACGTTGGGGCAAAACATATGAGGATGATCCACAAATGAGCCCTATTGGAGCGGAGATACTTGACATAGAAGTTTCTGAAGCATGTCATCAAGGCTGTAAATTTTGTTATAAGTCTAATACTGGTGTTGGTAAGAATATGACTCTTGCTACTTTTAAAACCATTCTTGATAAGATGCCGAGTGTTATGCAAATCGCTTTTGGTATTGGTGATTTGTCTGCCAATCCCGATTTGTTCCCGATGATGGAATATGCAAGAAGTAAAAATGTTGTGCCTAATATTACAATCAACGGAGCAGGGTTAACTGATGAATTAGCTAAAAAGTTAGTATCATTAGTAGGAGCGTGCAGCGTAAGTAGGTATAACGACGACCAGTGTTATAATGCAGTGAACAAATTAACGTCGCTTGGGTTAACGCAAGTCAATATTCATCAATTAGTAGCAGAAGAAACATACGACTCTATTTGGAAACTATTAGAGTCATATAAAACCGATACTCGTTTAGCTAAATTAGGTTATATTGTAATGCTTAGTCTAAAGCGCAAAGGTCGGGGAGTCGGTTTTAATCGTATGAGCGATGAACACTTCTCTGAAATCGTAGAATATTGTATCAACAACGATATACGTGTTGGATTCGACTCTTGTGGCGCAAACAAGGTTGAAAAGATTCTACGCAACATGAATCTGCATAATATTGAACAAGTATGCCAAAGCATTGAACCCTGTGAGTCATCGGGATTCTCGGCATATTGCAACGTTGAAGGCAAATTCTTTCCGTGTTCATTTGCAGAAGGAGAGTTTGAAGGAATTGATGTAGTTAATTGTAACACTTTTTTAGATGATGTGTGGTACAATCCAAAGGTTGTAACCTGGCGCGAAAGGTTACTTAACCAATGCCGTAATTGTCCTATGTATGATATTTAGATAAAGGAGTATAGTATGAAGTTTCGTAACAGGTTTGTTTCTAATAGTAGTTCTAGTAGTTTTCTGATTACCAATGTCAAAAACGGATATATTGATTTGTCTTGGTTAGCTGGCGATGTTTTAATTGTAAATGACGAACTTGGCAAAACAGAATTTGGTTGGGGATATGAAGAATTGTTTGATTGGGGCGATAGAATTAATTTTGCTTATTTACAAACGCAATTTAAAAATAGTAACCCTTCCTGGCTGCCAATGCTCGAAAAAGTGATTAGGGCTTTTACTAAAGTTTCTGACATTCAATGGCGCATTACTACCGATTATGATACTCCCGAAGGATATTCTTGGGGATGCATAGATCACCAATCAGGAGCTTGTGACAACGAAAACATTGAAATCTTTGAAAATGAACAAAGTTTAAAAGACTTCCTCTTTGGAAAAGACTCTTATATTGTATTAGATAACGATAATCATTAGGAGTAAAAAATGAAAATCAGAAACGGATTTGTTTCTAATTCGAGTAGTAGTAGTTTCGTTATTGCCATTAAAAATAAAAAAGGATTTTACTCAATTTCCATATTGGAATGGAAATATCTACAGTACAGTAGAGGAATTAGATGCTTACTATTTAGACGAGTATTCGTATTTTTCAGATGAAGGTAATTGCAAAACTATGGATGGTTTATATGGTCTAATCCCTCATTTGTGCAGATGCGAATTTGATAAATTTATAATTTATCGCAAATGCGTAGAGTACATCCAAAAGGGTTATTCTGTATACATTAAATCATTTGATCGCGATTACGACGAGGATTTAATTGAGTCAATTCCGATATGCAAAGGCGAAGACATTATCTTAATCTTGCAGAAAACAGAGTAATACTTCTACAATGCCTTTGTAGCTTCACAGGAAGCACTGCAAACGATTTATATTGAATAAAGGTAGTATTTTTGACCTATAAACTGAAAATGCCCCACATCGCGTCCAGAAGGCTTGAGTCAAAAGGAGTAATTATGTCAGTATGGTATTCTTGCAGTGGTAATCATTTACCAAAAGGCACATTTGATGTAGAAATCAGGTTGTGTTATGGCGGCAACTTAGATAACAATATTATAACAGGTTATTACAATGGGCGTGCCTGGTATAATGATGAATACTGCTATACTAAAATTGAAAATCCTATTTGCTGGAGATATAAATAAACTAAAATAATTAGGATTATACTAATCTAAATTATTTTAGCGTGCAAAGGAGTTATATGAAAATTTGCTGTAATGAGAGATGCAAAGAATTATACGATGACATTTTTACGCTTCATGTTATTTGTTGCCCTATATTTAATGAAATGCTAATAAATCGTGGTTATTCCTGTTGGTTAGATAAAGACATAAAAGATTTATACTTTAGCAATGGGGAATATAGAGAGTATGAGGTTTATGAAAGGACAAATAACAATGGACAATGATATTTTGAGGTTGATTGCAATTCAAACAAAAGACTGTGTATATGTTTCCAATGACCTAATGGGAAATGGTTATTGTTATGAAAGTGGGAATAAACTATTGAGTTGTCGGTTTGACGGGAAATCGCCAAAAAAGACATATCACGGTCAATGGTTTATTTTAGATAATATTCCTGCTGTAGTAGAATATAAGCACGCAGAAGGTTATATAAACTATAGATTAGAATTAAAGCCAGAAGTTGTTGATGCAGTTGTAAATTTGCCTAAAGTAATAAACTCTCGATATTTAGATGAGGATTGTGCAGAATACAACTTTAGAGGGTTATACGAAGAGCGATACGATACTACACCTGAATATTGGGAAGAGATACCTTTTCAAATTAACATCTTAGATTCACTTGATGATTTTTCTATAACTAAAAAAGAGTATGAATTTACAACATCGTTGTTAGATAAAATTAAATATCACCCAATCCTTTTGCCTACAAAACCTTGCTCTATGAGTAGCAAAGACTCTTATAATGTTATTAGAGATTATGTAAGAACTCATATTGACAATAATTATGCTAAAATCGTTACAAATGAAAGTAATCACTTTAAAGTAGAAAAGATTATAGAAACAGATACTCCAGAAGCATATCGAGTGGAAATTAACAAGGGTTACAGAAAGAAATCCAAATGGGAAACTTGTTATCGCAAAATAAGAAGTGCTGAAATGTTGAATATATCGCCAAATAACGATTCTTGGGCAAAAGAAAAGGTTTATTTGTTTTCAGGTATAAATTATAATGATATGATTGCAAACATGAACGCTTATTTAGAAAGCCTAATGCTTCAAATAAATAAGCCTCTTTGTGATTGTCCAACTTGCAAAGGATATGGAGTTATAGAAAAAGAATAAATATTGCCTATTGACAATAACTACAGTGTGTAATATAATTATATTGTGAAATGAGCGCAAAAGCTGTGGCAGAACTTGTAAGCAAATGCTTCAAGAGAAGGCTCGATGCCTTCACTATATTATGTCTAAGTTATAAAGGAGACAATAATGGGCGGTATAGACGGAAATAGTTATCATTTGATACAGGGTTGTTCAAACTGCAAAATGTTTGTACATAAAGGATTATGCGATGTTGACAATTTCTTAAGGGATTTATCAGAAGAAAATGCTCATTGGAATTATGAGTATTCTGTAAACCCTGCGGGAATTTGTAATAATTATGATAGCAATGGTGATGTAGAATTATATGATAATTGGATAAAAAGCATAACTAAAAAGGAAATCAAATGAGTATAAGTACATATACAGTTGTAGGATGGTTTATTTTAGCTAAAATAAAGGATGCCGAAAAAGAAGAGTACACTTATATTTGCGAAGATACACAATGTTATAGCAAACACAAGTATACAAGCAACGACAGCTTATATTGTCCATATTGCGGAACTAAATTAGCGAGAGTTTCTACAGGTAAACGGTATATTGATACTAAACAATATGCGCAATATGAGGTTGGTGAAATGATACAGGAATCTTTTTATAAAGCCGATAATAGAAATATTACAACTCATTATTGGCTATATAATTTTGGTAATGATGCAGTGAGCCGTACTATAAACGGAGAATACGACCTTGATTTTCTAAATCTTAGCAAGTTAAAATTTCTTACTAAAAAGGAATTTGAAGAGATGTTCTCAAAAGAACTAAATATATTTAAGGAATATTATGGTGAAAATAATATTAGTGTTGTGTTTGGAATTATGCAGTATTCAAGCTAAAAGGAAGATATATAATGGCTAATAATGAGAATAAAAAAGCAGAAAATCAACCCATGAAATACCCGACTCTGATGAAATTGATAGCTGCTTTTGCAGTATTAGTGGGAATGGGGTTACTGTCCATTGCTTCGTTTCTACAAACAATGGATGGGTTTTCTACTATTGGTGATCCAGAAATGATATTGTTTGGTATACCGCTTGGTGCAGCATTACCGTTTATATATGCTATTGTTTTTCAATATGGTCAAAACGTAGCATTGTTAGTTAGAGAATATTTAACTCACGATAAAGTAATTTGGGAAAATGATAATACCTTTTTACCAATTACAATAACCGATACAAAATTAGCAACAATGGTGTTTGTATTATGCGCAGTGGTTGATGCTGGTACAAATATTCTATGGATGGCTAATAACTGGAGTCCAAGCGGGGTTATTATTAAAGATGTTGCTTCAGTTGTTATTGGGTACTCAGCTATGATCGCAGTAGTCTTTGTAGAAGAGGGTATGGGTATGGTTGCACAAGCCATGAGTAAATCTTATCATATCTATAGAGATATTGTAATTAAAGAACGGCTTGCTGCTAAGAACAATAATCAGTCAAATAAAGGTAATGATCAACAACAGCGCAATTCGCAATCAGAAATGAGACAAGAAAGACCAGAAGTAGAACATAGAGGTATGCCAAACGATAATACTGTGGGTATTCCTGGTGAGAATCACCAAAGTAAAAAGCAACAGCCTAATCAAAATCAAGGTAGAAAGTCTAATAGCAGTTTCGCTTCTTTAGTTAATTCTGGCAATCAAGATAGAAACAACAATGGTCACAATATTCCTTTCTAAGTATTACTGTAAAGACTCTTGTATTTTGCCCCTTGACAAGATTTAAAAAGAGTGTATAATATTAAAAGGTGAATTATAACTTCTGGTTGTTAGTTAGTATTTCAACCAGAAGTAGATTCTTATAAAATTCTAATGAAATTCATCCTTGACAAAAAGTAGTTTCTGTGTTAGTATTTAAGAAGGTGAAGATTTTCATTTTAGTTTTGCGATTCTAAATAGGGCGAGAGGCTTAGACTTACTTAGCCAAAACGAGTTTCTCAAAATAAGCAAATTGCTACTTGACAAAATAAAATAGTATGCTATAATGTAAATATGAATGAATTATAGCGGGTTGCGAATGGTACGCCATTGGTCTCATACGCCAATCTAAACAGTCCGAGTCTGTTACCCACTACTTATCAGCAATAGAATATAGATATGCGGCTTGTACGGTAATCTCTATTGCTGATATTATAATGCCTTATTAGCTCATTCAGTAGAGCAACGCCCTTTTAAGGCGGAGGCGGTTGGGGCAGAGCCAATATAAGGCACTGCCAGTTTAAATATATCTATTGTTTAGCCGACAGTCTGCTCTCGATAGTTCGCTACGCCTAAGCATATACAATAGATTAATCGAATTAAACTGGTAAACATTATAACTCGGCGGCATTGGTAGTCATTATTAGACTATAACATTGCAGCATACCGCCAAATGGAGAGTTGGCAGAGTTCGGTTGAATGCACTCGTTTGCTAAACGAGACCCCGAAAGGGGTCACAGGTTCAAATCCTGTACTCTCCGCTAAAAAGCAATATGACAATATTGCATATTATCACAAGGAGAATTTCAAATGTCAAAACTCAATATTAGTGTTGCTGAGGGTTTAGCCCTATTGAAAAAGTATGATGATCGTATCGAAAAGGCACGCCAAAAAGGTTTGCTTGGTACGGTAAAGGTAGATCAGACTGTTGCCAATGGAAAGCCTATTTCCGAAATGATTGATGAAATGAAGGCTAATTTTCAATCGTTGAATCATTTGTTTAGCAATAAGAAAGCTGTAAAAGATGCACTTACGAAAAGTAACGGCGAAACGGTTGTTACTATTGCTGGCGAAGAGTTAACTGTTGCAGAGGCTATTGAACGTAAGAAATGGATTGCTTCACGTAAGGAGTTTTTGAATCTTATGGCTCTCACCTATAATTCTCTCAATAATACTGTTACTTCAACTAACAATAAGGTTGATGAAGGGTTTGATAGCTACTTGACTACTGTTCCTGGTGCAAAGGAAAAGACGGTATCACAAGAAACCATTGATATGTACCGCGTAGCTTATCAAAAGAGCAAGTATATCAAATTGGTTGATCCAAACAACATTGGTAAGGTGATTGAACAGTGGAATAAGGAAGTTGAAGATTTTGAAACCACTGTAGATTTCACATTGTCGCGCAGTAATGCTTTGACAATGATTGATGTTGAGTTAGAAGATTAATAAAAGTTATACTGTAGGAATTACAGAATTTTAAGCCTGTGGAGATTGTGTAAGACTCTTCGGAGCAACTGTCTATGAAACAGGAAGTTACTAAGGTAACAATTCAAGACTAAATAAGTAACATTGTGGTTATTTGAAAATATAAACACTTGACCCTTTGGCGATGAGGGTTATCATCGCCACTAATTTGATTATATCAAATAACTGATTGAACTTGAAATTCAATCCCTTCTTTGGCTGCATTGCCAATGTGTGCGGAAACCGTACAAAAAAGTCAAAGATCAAAGGTTAAAGATTAAAAATCAAAGTTTAAAGTTTAAATTGTTAAAGATTACTTATTACAGTTTACGGTTTATAGTTAATACAAATCTTTGAACAACGGTTAAGGTACTTCAAGTATGACCGCAGATTCCCGCAAAGCTGAATAATCACAACCAAGAACCTGAGTAAAATCAGGTTCTTTTTATTTTGCCTATTGACAAATCGGCAATAGTATGCTAAACTACACATATCGAATAAATAGTAGTTATTTCTATAAGGAGACAGAAATGGCTAAATCGAGTAGTGTTCTCAATATTTTTGGAGCTTTGCTCACAGTGGTTGTCTTGTATTTTCTCTTTTGTATCTTCCAAAGTTTTGCAGAAGGATTGAAAGATAGTGGTTATTTTGATAATCTTGAAGCACAAGCTCAGTCATCACAATCACTTGAAAACATTACTATTACTTTGGATAATAATCCTGTTACGGTAAATGGTACACATGCTGCGGATCGAGGGCATACTGAAGCAGATGCTATTCGTGATGCGTGTGGCATGTCAGGACAAAACGCTTTTCAATTTTACATTGAGCCAGACAATGTCACACTGCATATGCTTTGTGTTTATATGGATGGCGGGAATCGTATGATTGGAGATTGGATTGTCAAACTTGTCAAAGATGGGGAAATCTATCAAAAAATTGAGAAAACTGTTTTTAAGCCTATGGATGGTACACAGACAAAAATAGTAGAATGGCTTTTGCGCAAAAACGCAGTTAGAATCAATCCGATTTTCAAATAGATTATTACAAAGGAGATATTATGTGTAATTCAGATGAACAATTCCTTATGAAGTTACAACAGGTTGCTAACGGTGAGCGTTTGGGCAATTTGGATTACAATGGCTACGATTTAGTATTACGTGTGGCATCTGCACTAATGAATACTAAGCAATCAGAATACCCACAGGGAGACGATTCTGCTATTGTTGCACTGATGAGTGCAATAGAAACACTATATCCAGAATTGTATAATAAGGCTTATAATGGATGGTTGCGGGCTTTTCATAATGGTAATCGTTTACTATTACATGCAAACTGGAATGAGGAAATTAAGTGGTATCAAGAATTATTGCGTAGTGATGCTTCGTGGTATAATATCAAATGCTGATTTTATGAATGAAAAAGGAGAAGGAGTCGAGTATGAAAATTGTACAGAAAACTCCAGATTGGATTGGAGCTAAAGGGGTGTGTGGTTTTTGTAATTGCGAAGTTGAATTAGAAGAGTGTGACGGGCTTCCTATTAGTAAAGAAAATCCTTTATATAAATTAGGTGATTATTGGGTTGGGCAAGAACTACTGAAAATAAAACTAAGTGATTACAGGTCTCCAATTATTCAAACCATCCAACAAACACCATTTGTTATATTTTGTCCAAATTGCAATTACAATATGATTGTGTTGGCTAATCATAAAGTGCAATTAGCTTTATCGTTATCTAATGACAGTGTTAGTATCATTCGTATTTAATAAAAATTATTCCTATTTTCTATAATGGATTAATTGACTCTGTTAGTTATGAAAGGATATAATATGAACTCTGATATTTTAGAATTCTTACAAAAAGAAGCAGATAGTGATACGAGTGGTAATATTACAACATTACTCATTGATAATATTATTCGCCAAGATTTACATTATATTTGGAAAGAAGGTAACGAATATATTTGTGTAAGTATTATGTGTGACCGTTATTTTCAATATACTTTGAAAGAATGGTTGGAAGATGATAGTTGCATTGATATGGATAGGGTAGTAGAAGTTTATCCTATTAATTATATTGCTACAAAATATATTCCTAAAAATCCAATTGTGCATTCGCCAAAACTCAGGATATTTAAATATTACGATTTGCTTTATGGTGATGTTCCATATGAAATAAATCAGTTTGCATATGAATGCTTGGGTACATTTGCTAACAGGGGTGTAAATAAATATGTAGTTGGAGATACTACTATTTTAGACAAATACCTTGTTGAAAATGGGGCATTTGTGGGTGAAGAAGTACTGCTTGAAATTGATTGGAAATTTTAAACTAATAAAGGGAATAATATGACAACTTATGATTTAGTCAAAGTATTTAATGTACACGATTTTCCAGAAAATCTACAGAATGATATTGCCTCGCTGCCATTTGATTCTGGTTATAATGTTTGGTGGTATGACCAGAGGGCTAATAGATACGCAAATGTTAGATTATCTGCATATTTATTGGGGCATGGTGTGTCTAAAGAAGATGAATATGTTCTATTGTTTTACTAATTATAATTGAGCGAATGAACCCGCGATATAACAATTATCGGTTATATCTAATTTACAACGAAATTGCCACTTGACTAATTTCTGGTTATAGAGTATACTCATATTATGAAAAACAAGAAACAAACACATCGTATTCAAGGAGACATTCCTAATCGTGATAAAGATAAGAATAAGACTCTTCTGCGCAAACAACAGCGCAAAGAGAAAGAGAGTATGAGGACTGAAAAAGCATGAAGAAGAAAGAATGCGAATTAATGGTAAAAGAGTTATTAGAATACGTATTCTTTAGAGCATTGAGTTATACTAAAGAAGAAATGATGATTATGTCAGATGTTGACAAGCTCTCATTTAACAAAGTTGATTATGCTTTTTATGTTCATCAACGACTACCAGAGTTAGAGAGAATCTGGGCAATTTTGAACAAATATTGCCCTCCAGATCGAGGTAAGTTGTCAACAGTTGTTAAATTAGCTATTGAAAAAGGATGGTAATATGGACGAATATCAGGATATTAGCACCTTTCATGGAAAACACGGCTTGTATATGATTATTGATGATGATAATCAAGAATATGCAGCCTGGTATAAAGATGGCGAATGGAAAGTTAATATCAAGACTGCTTATTATGGAAAATATTGTCACAATCCTATTATGTGGAAAGATTACAAATACGAAGGAGTTTACTAACTATGACTGACGAAACCTTAGCAGCAATCAAGCATCAGATTATTCAATGCGCATATAATTCTTTGGCTTATACAGCATGGGAAAAGCCGACAGACATCCCTGCTTATCGTGATTGTATGCGTATGTGGAAACTGTGTATGGGAGAAAATCCCGACCGCAAGAGAGATACCCTTTGGTATTTTGTGAAGAATAAGTTTGCAATTATTGACGAAAACGGAGAGGTGGTTAAATAGTATGTACAACTGGTTGCCAAAGGATGAACGTAATAGACTCTTACGCAAAGATGCAAGTGAAGCAATTGCATGGATTAGAGATTATATTGTTTCACGTGACAGATGTGAATCGGATTTTTCAAACTGTCTTACTAAAAATGTACAAGCAATGAAATACAACGATAGATTTAATTGTCTTGCCATTGTTGAATGTTTAGAACAGATTCCTTTTCGTTCAGAAGAATGTGATAGGCGACTTGCTATAGCTAAATCTGCTATTTTAGACACGGAGGAGTAATGAATAAATCTGAAACAAAACATATTCGAGAGTTTGTATCTTTGAAATGTGCCGGTCAAATGCTAAACTTAGGGCTATTCCCTAATTCAGCAGCTAAAGAGATTACCGAGACTGTTGGCATGTTTAGGGCAGTCGTAGATCATTTATTAGATGATACTATCACTCTAAAGAACCCTGATATTCAATTGATTGTGGTAGGTGATGGTAATACTCCTCGTACAGCAGCGATGTTTGCATTACGCTCTGGTTGGAATTGCCATAGTATTGATCCAATTTTAAATATAAATAAAGATTGGAGTAGTATTAAACGGTTACTTATTCATTCTCTAAAAATTGAACAATGCAATTTGCGTTTTGGTGATTATCCTACTGTTATTGTTTTGCCTCATAGTCATGCTAAAATTAGCGATGTATTAGAGCATATTGCTGCCAAAACTCGTCACATTGTATCAATGCCCTGTTGTGTGCCACACGATATTCCCAACAAAGAATATATTGGGTATGTGGATACAGCAGTGTGGAGCGAAAAGAATACTATCAAGATTTGGAAGAATGTATAATATGGTTAAAACCTTTTTAATTGAAACAACGGATGTTACATTTTTAGATGAAAACAACAATGTTATAACTATAAAAAAGTATCCTGTATTTACAGACGAATTCGGCAAATATATTGAAATCTCTTTTTTCGATACTAGAAAACAAAAATATTATTTGGACTGTGCTGAAACAGATGAGGGGTAAAGGAATTAAACAATGTTTTGGAAAAAGAATAAACCAATGACTGAAACTGGCAAACAGATTTTGAATTTGAAGATATTAAACGCATTACTGGTTGCGAAGTTAGAATTAACAAGATACTCAGCTAATTCAAACCCTTTTAGTAACGAGACTCGTCTTTTAGGAGAACTTTCTTACGCTATTCAAGTTGTCAAAGGGGGTTATTATTTGAATATAAGTAATACTAAAGGAACGTTATCCTCTTTAGCTAAACAATTAGACGCTGTTGGTTTTCCAGCCATTGCCGAATCTTTAAGGTCGTTATTTTGGGATTCATAAACTTTGTTTTATATCAAATAAAAATGAGGAATTATATTGCTAACTACTACATTAAATATAGACAATATGACATTTGAAACAATTGAGAAGTTTGATATAATCTATTGTGATTATATCTATGAAAATCTTGACTTTACTTGGGCAAAGAAATACTTTCAATTTCTAAAACCAAATGGGGGATATTTATTGCTCAAACTGATTGGCACTCTGTATCTGAATTTGATGTGTACATGAAAAAAGAAGTGAATGCCACTTTCATAAATCATCTTGTGTGGAAATGCGAATGGGGAAACCATTCCCGCAATCGTTTTCATCAATGTTACGATGACATTCTTATATACTCTAATAGTAATAATTGGCAGTTTTATCCTGAAAAGATTCAAGTGCCTAAAGTTACTGTTACTAAAGGGATGAATCCGAGTGGTAGAATGACTAAACAAAGAACTGCATGGATAGATGATTGCACTCTTACTACAACTGCTACTGAACGAGTCAAATTGGAAGACGGTCATTTGATTCGTTGGCAAAAACCACAAAAGCTATATGATGCAATTATATCGCCCTGGTTTGATAAGACTGCAAATATTCTTGATCCTTTTGCCGGTAGTTTCTCACTTGGAGTATGGTGTAATCATAACAATTGTGACTATACAGGAATTGAACAAGACACTGATGTATTTGAAATTGGGAAGAAAAATATTGAAACTACTAAAAATTAATTACAAATAAGCAATAATATTACAAAGCAAAAGGTGCTTTATAAATAGGAATGGTTTAGTTATGCAATATATGGGTAGCAAAAATCGTTATGCTAAATACTTGTTGCCGATTCTGTAACAGAATCGGCAATTTGGTCAGTGGTATGTAGAGCCGTTTGTTGGTGGTGCAAATATGATAGATAAAGTTACTGGTAACAGAATTGGTGTGGATAATAACAAATACCTTATAGCATTACTCAAAGCAGTACAACAAGGGTGGATACCACCAAGCAACATTAGCAGAGAAGAATACAACAAAGTTAAAGATAACCCAGACTCTTATGAAGATTATTATGTTGGTTTTGTGGGATTTTGTTGCTCTTATGCTGTAAAGTGGTTTGGCGGTTATGCTAATAGCGTAACAAAAGCGGGTAGAATTAGAAATTATTGTTTTGAAAATAAAGAAAATTTGTTAGCACAAGCACCAAAGCTAAAAGATGTAGATTTTAGGTGTTGTTCATATGATCAATTAGACATTCCTAAGCAAAGCATTATCTATTGTGAATATGCAAATAGCACTAAATATGTATCTGCCTTTGATCACATTTCATTTTGGCGGTGGTGTAGAGAGAAGTGTGCAGAAGGTCATGCGCTTTATGTATCAGAATACTCCGCGCCAGAAGACTTCGTTTGCACATGGTCTAAACAGGTGATTGTAGGGTTAGATGTGACTACAACTACAAAGCGGATTGAGCGGCTGTTTGTACACGAAAGTCAGTTAAATTTGCATCTTGACAATCGCTTGTTTTAGTGTATAATGAAAGTATAAGATTAGCTAAAGGAGAAGATATGGGTGAAATCAGAATCATTTTTGGTGAAAATGAAGTTCCGAGCAATGAAGAGTTAATTAAATGGGGAGATTTGGGAATTGCTTGGGTAATGGAATTTACCTTAAAGAAGAATGGGAATAAGGCATTAATTGAATTTGAGGAATGTTCTCGCAGTTTCATTGACCAGTGTTTTGAGTTATTTATGCCATTTCACGATTCTAAAGTGTGGGCTTTTGCTTTGGATAATGATGATGATTGCGCAATGCTACAAAAGTATTTGCGAAACGGCGAAGCGGAATATATGAGCATGGAGTCTAAGTCTGTTTGGACAAGACCATACAACAAAGAGTATGGTGATGCTTTTCTAAAATATATTGGATTTCCTGAAAACTTCTTTGATTTATTCAAAGAAGAAGCGTTTGAAAAGGACATGGTTTATTTAGTAGATCATCGTAATGAAACGCTTATAGCAGAATATGAAAAGAGTCTTCTATGCCAATGAGAGGTAGCGAATTTAGTATTTTTAATTTATTGTCTAAGTTTAATAAAAAGACACCCGAATACAAATGGGAATACTTTGAGGTTTTTGGCGAAGATGGAAAAACAACAACATATCAATCAAAGTTATACCCTCCTCCCGCTTTTAGAGCAGCATATCCTGATTTTGAAAAGTATAAAATGCCAGAACACAGTTTGGTTTTGTTGGTAGAAGTAAAAGATCAAACAGATTACTATGAAAACTGTGAAGGTATGCTTGCAATGAAAAGATGCCAATTTAACCAATATTTTACAGTTCAAGACCAAGAAAAGGTAAAAGTTAGAGTTGTATTTGCTTTGAATATTACTGGCAGTCATTGGCATACAGAATACTATTGGGAAACATTAGATAATCTAAAACGCCTCCCTCATATTGACCAAATTTATGAAGGTTGGAGTTATGGTAAAAAGAAAACAGAAACTTATTGTTTTTGGAATGTTTGTGACCTTCGTAGTGATGTCGAAAACTTGGGAATTTGAATTGCTATAAAAGCCGCGTTTTAGCAACGGAAATGCAATGTTAATCTCTTGCAATTTCGATTATTGTGATGTATACTAATTAAAACAGACTGAAAAGGAGATATTGAATATGTTAGAATTTTTAGCGTCAGCGTGGGTTACTTGGATTAGTGCTATTTTAGCCGTTTTAGTTTTGGGCGGTATTATTGGGGCTATTGGTTCGGATTCAAAAGAGGGACTTATTGGAGCAGGGGTTTTAGTAGTTGTAGAAATCTTCTTAGTGTGGGCGTTTATTTTTAGCGGTACTCATCGGGTAGTACCAGTTAATAGTATAGCAATTCTTGAAAACACAATGGCTGGTAAAATTGAAAACACATTGCAATCGGGATTAGTCGAAACACCTTTTATTGGATATGAATTACATATGTTTCCGGCTGTACAGAATCTGCAAATTTGCAACGAGTTTACTCCAAGTGTAAAGGGCGGCTATGGTGTAAAAACAAACATTTGCTTTTATATCAACTCTTCTGCTGTTGATTGGAAAGCGCAAGTAAAGAGTTATAACTCTTGGGATACTAACGCTTTAGTGGGAGCGTGGTATAATCAAGTAGCAGGAATTGTAGGTGATACAATCAAAGAATATTCGCCTGCTGATTTGACTGGCAATAAGCTGGCTATTAGCGAATTATTATATGGGAAAGTTAATCCTAAGTTCAATCAATTAGGTGTACAACTAAACTCAGTACAATTTATGAATTGGGATTTTCAATCTGCTGAAATGAGCGCAGAATATGATAAAACCATTACAGCTCAAACACAGTCAATTCAAGCAGAGGCAGAATTAGCAAGGGCAGAAGTTGAGCGAAAGACTCGTATGTACAAACAGGACACTGAAATTTTAGCTATGACTCAATGGGTAGAAGCTCAAAAGAAACAAATGGAACTATTGGAGTTAGAGTCAGAAGAAGCAAAGTTAGACTGGCTAAAACTACAATGGCTTCGTGAAAATCCAAACAGCACAGTAATTGTAACTATGGGTAACAGTTCTAATGTTCTGGTAAATCCAAACAATATTCAACCCGTTACAAAGTAAGTAATTAGAAAATAATAGAGACTCTTACAAGAGTCTTTATTATTGGTCTTGTAGCTTCACAGGAAGCCCCACAAGCGAAGCAATTAGTAAACAGGTCGCATTATACCTCAAACTGCAAAATGCCACACAACGAACCAGAAAGGACTGAGACGAATGAAGATTTCAAACGAGGTTATGGAGATTTTAGTGCAAAGCACTATTGAAGAAAACAAATTGTTCTTACCCGCATTTCAATTAGACCGCAAACTATACTTGGATGTGAATAAAGCATTAGAGTCTATTGGCGGGAAGTGGAATCGTAAAGCAAAAGCTCATGTATTTGAGATTGATCCATCGGATGTATTAGATGAAATTATTAATACAGGAGAATACACAGACGCTAAAAAAGAATATCAATTCTTTGAGACTCCTGAATGGTTAGCTAAGAAAATGGTAGAATTATCAACTGCTGCTGAAATGAGTGGAATGATGTTAGAGCCATCGGCGGGAAAAGGTGCTATTGCAAAGTATTTTCCAAAGAATAATATTGTATTGATTGAATTGAACAATACTAACATAGAATATTTAGAAAAAGTATTCGGTGATAAAGCTGCAGCAATTTATAACTCTGATTTCTTGCTATTTAATTTCATTAAAGATTTTCAATATATTATTATGAATCCTCCGTTCTCTAAACAACAAGACGTAAAACACATTCTCCACGCTTGGGAATTGCTTGCAGATGGCGGTACACTTGTTTCTGTTGTAAGCGAGAGTCCTTTCTTCCGTGAGAATGCTTTGTCTAAGGAATTTCGTAGATGGGTAGAAGATAATGATGTGGATGTAACTTCATTAGATGCAGGTACATTTAAAGAAAGTGGGACTATGGTGAAGACAAGGTTATTAGTGGCTAAAAAGGGCTGTAATGAAAATTGAACTGCTCTTAGCCTTATATGACTTCTGGATTGGTTTCTTTTATGATACAAAGAAACACATTTTATATTTTTGTCCTGTCCTTTGTGTAGTTTTCAAAATAAACAATTTGTTACTTGACAAACGTGGGATTAGCATTATACTTGAATAAAGGAGTTTAAATATGAATATTATTTCTGAGATAGCCAAAGATTCAATCGAATTGAATAATAAATCCTGTTTTCGGTTAAAAAAGCTAAAAAGGAAGTGTGAGTTTTTATTGCATGAGCGTTGGAATTATTGGTTTGAAACAAGCGACGATTTACAAAAAACTAAAGACAATGAAACACACGCTACTGCTTGTAAAAATTTTATTGAAAAACTAAATATTCTTCTAAATGGAAAATAATATGAAATTTAAAATTGTTCCTGATAACCATGCTATCTGGCAACCTAAAAATCCAGAAAAGTTTCACGCATTTATTCATATCAATGGAAACTTAGAATTTATAATGAATTATGGCACACACTATGATACTCATTTCTCGATTTGTTCAAATAGAAATACACGCGGCGATATTTTGGGATTACACGAAGGAATGTTGTCATATATTGAAAAAGTGTTAGACGAAAAATGGGCTACTTTTACAGACAAAGAATTTTGGGAATGGGAGTCGTTTGTAGTAATTGCATCGAGAATGTGTGACTGTGCATATGACGCTTATTGGGAATATTATTCACAACATGAAAAAGAGATGTGCGAGTTTGAAAATGTTGTAAAGAAGATGTGGGAACAGGAAGATAACTTAGAAGAGTCTTCCCCTTATGGTAATGACCTTGAAGATTTCGATGAACGGAGTAATAATTAAAATGGAGACTTTTTTGCAAGCCCTATCGCGCAAAACTTCACAACGGTTACGGGAATTGCGCAAAAAGTATAGAGAGCTAATGCACACTTCTCATAATGGCGGTGCAGGCGGCAGTAAAACGGCTGATTTATATCAAGATTATAAGAAAATCAAAGAAGAAATCGATCATATTTTGGCTAAAAGAAATAAGGAGAATAAGAATGACTAAAATGCAAGGAAATGAGAATGTTCAAGCCTTATTGGAACGCATATATGCTTTGCTGTTGCTTGGTATACGCGGAAGCAATATGTCGCTGGTTAGTGTTGAAAATACAACGTCTGCTGCTTTTATTATTGCAGAAATATATGTGTTATTAAATAGACAAGAAATTTACTTTTCAGAATGCGAGTTTATGACTGTAGAAGTCGAAGAAATTCTTAAGCGAGCTGATAGATTGATTGATATATGGTCTGTCGGTTATTGCGAAACTGCTAATAGACCGGTTGAAAAAGAATTGAAAAATATGCCGTTTTTTGTAAGTGATTTTAAAGATGTTTTGTTTACAAATAGTATAAATAAAGAGACTAAATAATGTTTACCAAAAAGTCAAAAACACAATTTGATAAAAATTTTGAAATAGGTGAGTATTACGAAACCCTCGTTGAGCGTTGGTTAAATTCAATGGGCGTTTATAATGTTGAAAAAGTTGTATGCAAAAAGAATGGAAAGGTGGTTCATCAATATTGTATTAATGACAAGGGGGACGAAATTCCATTTCCTGATTTTAGAGTATTCTTGATAGGAGAAAAAGGATTCTTTTCTAAACCTAAGTTTTTACTTGAAGTTAAAAGTTTTGAAAAATATTATAATAACACTGATTCAAGTATAAAAGAACTGGAACTTTTTAAAAACTATATGATGGTTGATGCTTACCATTTTGATAGTTATAAATGGATAGCTAAAGAATACAAACAAAGTGTAGAGTTTATATTTGTAATTTATTCTGGCTTTACTTATTGGTATACAGAAAGCATTGATTATTTAGATGCTCATAAGATTCTGGTTCAAGGATTGTTTTATGATTCTTCTAATTCACATTATGCTTGGGCGGTTGATATACTCAAAAGAATAAATGGTCATCCTTTAAAGAGGTATGGCTGGGATAGTTTGTAATACAATAAAGGAGAACAAGAATGATTAAGATACAAGGGCATAGCGATGATGTTTTAAATGTGTATTATGAAAACGATGGTTGTCATAGTGCTGATGAATTTTATGTAGATTCAAAAGACACTGTTACCATTGAAATTACGGACATTATTAATAACACATTTGTTATTGTTACATATACGGTAAGCATGAATCAGTATGGAGTATTGCAGTAGAACCAAAGAACGAAGATGTACCAATGCCTAAAATGAGCATTGAAATGGCAGATAACGGGTATTCTCCTTTACTGATTATTGAAAGTTCTAACGAGGTTCTGATTGGCGAATTGTAATACATTTGTAACTTGATATTCACTTTGAAATATGTTATAATAAGGGAATACATATAATTATGACAGTATGGGATAAACTTAAACAATATAATGAAAACAGAGAAGAAAAAGAGAAAGTCCAAATACAAAAAGTAAGCAATGTAGTTTTTATAAATATGTGGTTGAGCAATACAGTTTTAGTAGTCGAAATAATTTTCATAATTTGTTTACTTGGCTTATTGGTTTTTATGAAAGTAGAAGAACAAAAAACAGAATCGGGGTTAATACTAAAATCCAGTTATATATCAGAAGGAGTTGTTACTGGTACAGATAGACACGGATTTAAATATGGACATTATGCCAGAATATGTTATTATATTACTGACAGTGTCAGCAATTGTTTTGATTATTTACCAGAGAACTATTACCATATGTATGTTACAGGTAGCAAAATTAAAATTACAACAAACTTATTTTATAGTGATATTACAAAAAAAGAGCGTATTCGTTTATATATACAGAGCATAGCGGATAATAACTACTATTTTTATTCTGATGCTCAAGGAATGGAATTCAAATAAGAACGAAATTGCAACTTGACATTTACTTTGGAATATGATATACTGTAGAAATAGAATAAACAAAGTCAAGTACCAATCAGATAGAAACAAATTGGTACTTGACAAGCAGAAAATAGTGTGGTAAAATAATAAAGTAAGAGTGAGAAAAGCATAGCCCTGTAGCACAACGGTAAAGCGCGGCGTTCTTATAAAACGAAGACGGTAATAGGGTTCAACTCCCCCCAGGGCTACTAACCGAGTGTATCTCCTCAATCTTCTAAATTGCAGAAAGAGTAACTGGATATTACATGCAGGTTCAAACCCTGTCACTCGGACAATTGGTAAAAGTGTGGTTGCAAACACAAGTTAGTTTTACGAATATTCGTCAGTAGCGGACACGAATTAAAAGTAACTCGCTACAAACGATGATGTGCTGGAATTGGTTTACAGGACATACTTAAAATCTGTTGCCGAAAGGCATGAGGGTTCGAGTCCCTCCATCATCACTAACCGGATGGCGCAATGGCACAAGAAGACGCAGGGTAATTCCCCAAAAGTAAAGGTTCAAATCCTTTTCCGGTTACTTAATATTATAAGCATAAAGGAGTAAAATATTGACAGTAGAAATTCTAAAGTCACCAGATGATAACGATTGGTTGTTAGCACGTAAATGTGCATTGAACACAGTGCATAAAGAAACAGAAAACATTCCTTCGAGCGAACTAAAAAAGAAATTTATTGCAAGCGAACATAGTCCTATTAGAACGCTTCGACTCGTGTGGAAATGGATTGACATTCCTTCTTGGGTATCAGTTCACTTTGTTAGGCACAGTAAATTTGCTGATCATTTTGTACAGTCACAGCGCAACGACCGTCAAAAAGAATATGACCGTAATACAGCCCCTCAAAATAGTCCCGTATCTCACATTGTCGAAACAAATTTTCAAGAGGTATTAGCGATTAGCCGCGTGAGGCTATGCCTTCAAGCAAGCGTAGAAACTCGTAATGAATGGATTGCGTTCTTAGAAGAACTTCGTAAGACTCAGCCAGAGTTAGTTGAAATGTGTGTTCCAAATTGTGTTTATAGAGCAGGTCTTTGCCCAGAGGTGTTTAGTAAATGTAGGTATAACGAAACGGAAATGTTTCGCAAAGAATTGGAACAATATTCAAAGATTTTCAAAAAGGAGAATTGAAATGAAATTAGGAAACTATTGGTTTAGGTTCAATCATCGTGAAACATATAACGACGAAACTTTTTCACACGAAACCGTTTGCGCCATTTATGCCACAAAAGAAGCATATACAAACAGTTCTGAAAAGTATTGGTTGTTTGCTATGGCTGATGGTGTAGCAGAATGTAGGCGCAGTGATAATTTCAATCGTGCAACCGGTAGGAAACTATCATTAGAACATGCGTTGAAAGAAGCAGGCTTTGACCGTGAAACACGCAAGCAAATTTGGCAAGAATACAAAGATTCTGGCGCAAAACTGAACTAAAAGGGGTATTTTATGAGTATCAACGATTCTTTCGGTTATGACCATTGCGAGAGTGACAGAAATGAAAATTACGAAGAACCTGAACCAGTTGAAGCAGAAGAAAGTGTAAATAATTATTTTGTGTACTTCTTCTTATTTATTGGTTTGATTGTTGGGGCTATCGGAACATTTTCATTATTTATTAAATAAAGGAGTTTTGTGAATGTAAATGGAAAAGGTAATTGTTATTTTATATGGAAGTGAAGAACTAAAGGAGAAAGTTAATAATGTTGTAAGAGCTTTTTTAAATAAAGATAATAAACCTGTTTACTGGACTTGGAATGTAAGTCATGTTGAACAAATTGAAAGATTTGCCTCTGGTTTAAACATTGATTTATCAAATCCTATTTTAAAAAAGTATTTTATCAGCGATATGATTTCTGTTTTGAATAAGTATTCTCGGGATTGTGATCTTGAATTTAGCTATTTACAAGAAAAAATATCTCGGTTTCGCAATGACGAACACGCAAATGTGTTATTTATTCACAATTGCGATCCGAAGCATATTCGAGACCTGAAGGAAAACGAAGCAAACCTTTGGGAAATCAGATTGGGAGGTTTACCAGACAATAATACTGATGTAGATTTTCAAATTTACGAAGGCGATTTAGAACGTGAGATTTTGCGCATTTTGCGTGTATTGACTAAAGACTATAATACAGAAAACACTAAGGAGAAGGAATAATCTATGAAGTATACAGTTAATAAGCCAAAGGTTGATATTGGTTCTTACCGTCATTACTGGCGCGGTACTCCAAAGGTAGGTAAGACTACTATGTTTAGGGACTTGATTTTATCAGCCTATGGTAGTCCAGAATACGGGTTTCTTATTTCTTTAGGGAACGAATATGGGCATGAAGCACTAAATAATGTTGTAGCAGTAAAAGCAGAAGCATGGAAAGATTTTATCTTCTATGTAGATGATCTTGTAAAGAATAAAGCCGATAATAATTTTAAGCTGATTGCTTTAGATACTGTAGACCAATTAGTTGCTATTGCGCGTAAGCGTGTTTATGAACTGCATCGTGAAATTTTCAAATGGGATGCCAAATCTGACGAGACTCTTATGGGCGGTTTCGGAAAAGGCAACATTAAAATTTCAGAAATCATCACTGAACAACTTAACCGCTTGCAAAAATCTGGTTATGGACTGGTCTTCATTGGTCATACTAAAGAAAAGGGCATTACAGAAGATGATACTCAATTCTCTGTATTGGTGGGCAGTCTTCCCGAATCTTTGGATAAGATTTTCTTGAATATTGCTGATATTTTTGCAATGATTTGTGAGCAACATGATGTTGTTAAGGGTACTGGTAAATTAGACCAGAAAGACGACATTATTAAGAACGCAAAGATTGATGGAGTTAGCCGCTACGTTTATTTTCGTAGCGAAGATGGTACAATGAAATGCGGTTCTCGCTTCCCACATTTACCAGAGCGCGTAGAACTTCTTTCAACTGAATATCATAGTGCTGACGAATATCTGAAAGCCTTTAATGCTGCTGTCGCGTATAGTGCGCAGATTAAGACAGACGAGTTGAAGAAGGCACAAGAAGACGAAGCTAAGGAAAAAGAAAAAGTCGCCGAACAATATCGTAACACAGAACCAAAAATGAACGATGTTGGTGAAGTGGTTGATGAAGAAGCAGAATTGCAAGAAAAGATTATGGCTATCTGCAAGAAGCACGGAAAGACAGGTACTAATAATCCTGAAATTATGCCAATAGTACGTAAATACTCCGTTGACGGTAATCCGAGAAGCGCACACGGTATTGAGACTCTTACTGCTTTTTATAATGAACTCGTAGAGTTCGATAACAACCAAACAAACCAATCAACTAACTAATTTAAAGGAGAATATATTATGTCTTTTCAAACGCTAATTTTTGAAGGTAATCTTGGTCGTGACCCTGAAATGCGCTTTACCACTTCTGGTAAGCCTGTTACCAGCTTCTCTGTCGCTGTAAGCAATAAGTATACAACCTCTTCTGGTGAAAAGGTTAACGAAACCACCTGGTTTAAGGTCACGGTTTGGGATAAGATGGCTGAAAACTGCAATCAGTATTTGAAGAAGGGTTCTAAGGTGTTGGTTGAAGGCAAGTTGAAACCGGATGAGAAGACCGGCGCACCAAAGATTTGGCAACGTCAGGATGGTACTTCTGGCACTTCATTCGACGTAAACGCCTCAAGTGTGGTTTTCTTATCTGCTTCCGCTACGAATTCAGAAACTCACGCCTCTGCAGAAGAGCCTGGTGGTGGCGATGGCGGTAACGATATTCCTTTCTAAACTACTAACAATATAATAGACAAGGGGCAGTAGCAAGCAATTGTTATCTGCCCCTTTAAATTACAGGGCAGGAGGTAAATATGGATTTGGATATTTCAACTATTAGTGATATTGTGAGCGAGTCGGGGTGTGTAGCGACTTTGTTTTATCATCCTGAATATAGTTTGTTTAGTGAACATTTGAAACCGCACTATTTTGTACAAAATGATAATGGTATAATTTATAGTGCTATTGCAGAATTATATAAGAACGGGGTTACAAATCCAGACGTTTTTAACCTTTGGCAATTTATTTCAAACGATGTTAAATTAAAAAACAATCTTGCATTAACTATTGACGGGTTACGGGACATTAAATCTTATGCCGAAAGTATTGCAAGACACTCAATTGCCGAATATAACTTGCTGGTAAAAAATATTTGTGATTTGGCATATCGCAGGGATATGTATACAGCATTAGAACGAGGAAAGGCGTATTGTAGTATCAACAATACAAACGAAACGTTTGATGTTAAAAGGGCTATTTATGACGAATTAACTAAAGTAGAAAATGGCTTCTCATCTAAAGAAGAAATTCCATTGATGGGAGATATTGTAGACGAGTTGTGGATACAAACATTGGTTAGGCAGGCTAAGAATGGTTATATTGGTATTTCTTCTAAGTTTCCTGCTCTAAACGAGTATATCACATATGACCCTGGTGAACTAACTCTCTTTTGCGGAAAAACGGGTACTGGCAAGTCAATGATTTGTATGAACGAGGTTATTCACAAATTATCATTAGAAAAAAATAGCAATAATGAAGAACTGTCCGTTTTATATATTGACACTGAGATGAGCGATCAGGAATTTTTCAATAGAATGTTAGCCTCTATTACAGGCATAGAAACCAATAAAATCAAAAGCGGCTATTATACAAAAGAAGAAGAAAAACAAATTGATAACGCTATTGCTTGGATAAAAACTAAAAAAGTTGTGCATTTGTATTTGCCGGAAGTAAACGAGCAAATAGTGTGGGAAAAATGCAGACAAGCACAGTTAGAATACGGTATGAACTTTTTAGTTTATGATTATGTGAAAAGCGGTGATGAAATTGAAGCCAATAAAGTTTATAACTCTATGGGTAAAATGCTAAATCACATTAAAAATAATATTGCTGGGAAATTAAAAATCCCTTGCATTAGTGCCGCTCAACTTGGGAGAAATGGCACAATTGCAGACTCTTGGAAACTCATTATGTATTCGAGTGCTGTGATTTTTCTTCTAAAAAAGGACGAAAAAGAAATAGCTAAAGATGGTGTTGATTGCGGTAATTACAAACTTTTTGTAACTAAAAACAGACATGGAAAAGTAATGGGAGAAGTAGAAACAGAGTATATTGATTTGTTGTTTACTGGTGAAAATGCTACATTTACACAGGCAAAAAAGCAACATAATTCTTTTGTTCCTTTGACGCCGTTTGATAATTAGGAGTCCTTATGCCAGAAGTATACGATATAGAAAAAATAATAGAAGCGTATGACCTTCTGGAATATGCTTCTCGTTATACTAATCTTGAGGAACGGCATGAAGGCGATAACGACTTTTGGGGCATTTGCCCTAATCCTGAACACTTAGAAAAAACCGCTTCTTTTGGTGTAAACATTGAAAACGATATTCAGTTTTTCAACTGCTTAGGCTGTCATTGGCATGGTACTATTATTGCGTTTGTTATGAAAATGGAAAACCTTAGCTATTATAAAGCAGTTGAAAAATTAGCAAATGATATGAATATGCCTAAAGTTGAAATATCAAGTGTCCAATTAGTTAGCAGAAAATTTAAAGTAAAACGTGCAAAGAAAAGCGAAAAGGTTCATATTATATTACCGGAAGATATAATGGGTGAGAAAACGGAAGAAATAACAGAGTGGTTACAAGAAGGTATATCTTCTATTGTAATGGACGAGTTTCAAGTTAGAAAGAACAAAATACAAAAAGAGTCTATTGAGTTCCCAATTTGGGATAATAACGGCAACATTATAAACATTTCCCGTAGAACGACTTGCCCAGACTACAAAGAGTTGAAAATACCCAAGTATGTTTATTATAACAAAATTGGTTGTTTGGACTTCTTTTATGGGTGGTATCAGAATCAAGAATTTATAAAGCAAAAAAATGAGATTGTTCTATTTGAAGGGGCTAAGTCAGTATTCAAAGCAATAGATTATGGCTATAGTAATGCGTGTGCTATATTGACAAGCAATATGAGTACAGAACAAGTGAAGATTATTATAAGCAATCACATTGAGAATGTAACATTTGCTTTAGACAAGGGAATTACACCTAAAAAGATTGCTGAAATGACAACACTACTTAGGCACTATTGCAAAGTGTATTATATTGACGGGAGGGATTTGTTGGAAGACAAAGACTCTCCTGTAGACAAAGGGAAGGCGGTGTTTGATACACTATATGCTGAAAGGAAAATGATACGATAGAATTGGGGCTTGACAAAGGATATAGAATAGACTATAATAACTTAAAGGAGATTGGATTATGAGTGATACATATAACGAAATAAAAATATATGGGGCTAAACCAACAGAAAGTATTATAAGCCAAATCAATTCAATATTTGGAGCATCGTGTATATTTTTTGAAATTGATTCTGTTATTTCTCACAAACAAGACACGTTGCGCAATGTAACAATCATCGAGTATGAAAAACTACAGCACCTCTGCAAAGACATTGGGGCAATATTATTAACCTCTCAGATTGATGAATCGTTGCAACACAGTAAAAAAACACTGTGCTTTCCTGATGGTAGAGTAATGGTGTTAGATGTTATATCTGATAAATTAGAGGATCACCAAAAAGACACAGCCGTTTTTGATATGTTTTTTGTCAATAATGGTGTTACAAAAGACGCAAACAAAAAAACAATGTTGCCCAATAAGGGGAAGAAAGAACATGACAGAAATCCTTTCTGAAGAAGAATTTGGTAAACAAGGGCAAGACTTAGTTATTAATTACCTTGAAAAAGATAGAGGATGTAAATTCCTTGCTGGTGAAAGGGACGGGACAGTATACAACATCTTTTATATTGAAGAAACTGAAAAGTGTTTCTTTATACCAGAATGTAGAGATGATGATGAAGAATGGCACGGTAATCAATTGTTGTTTGCAAATGAAGAAAAAGGTATAATCATGCCTGATTTTCTTATGAGTAGACCAAACGACACCGGGGATTATTGGGTAGAGGCTAAGAGGCACCACTATTATTCTGATAAATTATATATTGTTGAAAAAAGTTTTTTAGATTATCAGAAATTCTATGAAGATCATACTGATAGAGATATGTTTGTTATGTTAATTAATCCTTACAACGAAACTCATATTAATATATATTATTGTCCTATTTCTAAGTTAATTGAATCTCCTTGTATAAGAAGTCTATATAAGAAAAAATATTCTCTATTGTGGTCTATAAAGAAAACAATGAAAAAGCTAAACGAATCACCACTGTTAATAACAGACTATCTTTTTTAGTTAAGGAGATTACAACACATTGTCAGATTTCAAGCATAGCAACAGTAGTGTCAATAGTTTCATTACTTGTCCATATAGTTATAAACAGCTTTATGTAGACCGTATACCAACTCGTGCCAATAACTATTATGGGCAATTTGGTTCAGTTATGCACAAGGTATTAGAGTTATACTTAAAAAAGGAAATTGACCTTTTTAGTATTGAAGATCATTATAACCAACTATATAATGAATTTATCACTTGTAATATTCCAATGGGGAGTGCAGAAAGTTATTATACAGCAGGACTAAATTTCTTCAAGTATTTATCCTTTTTAGTTGATAATTATGATATAATTGCAATTGAGAAACGATTAGAGTTTAGTTACTTTGGTATTGATGTTGTGTGTGTACCAGATTTGATTTTGCGTGAAAAGGCTACTGGTAAATACATTTTATTTGATTATAAAACATCCAGTGCAAAAACAGAAAAGGAGTGTGTGGTTAAAGTAAAGAAAGAGCATTATGATAGACAAGCATATTTGTATGTTTGGGCAATATGGGAGTCTATGGATATTGCAATAGACGAAATTAAAATTTGGTTTTTACGACCAAATATTGTAACAGATTTGCAATGGAATCAAGAAGATATTGACTTGACAAGAGACTGGTTTGTGGATACAATAGAGTTAATTGAAAAGGAAAGCGAATGGAAAGCCAATAACGAAAATGCTTTCTGGTGTAATTTTTTGTGTTCTGCAAGGGCTAATTGCCTGTTCAAAAAGGAGACATAGAATGGGAAAATCGCAACGGCAACTCGAAAAGGAAGAAGAAGCACGTATCGAGAGCAAAGATGGTACAGTTCGATATGTAACGTGGAACGGGTACGAAATCTACATTGTAACAGTAATGCGGTTTGATGGTACAGATTATAGTACAGATCAGTGGCAAACTGTAGCAGCATTTCTAAATGGTAAGAAGTTGAACGAAAAGGATTGGTAATAACATGAAAGAATATCCTCCGTTGACACAGATCGCTTATGTTCCATTACATGCAAAAAAGAGATTTATCTCATAAAGACGCGGAATTTGGGTTTATTGCATCAAGTAAGTTGAATGGTAATTCTTATTATTGCCGTTATTGGAGTAAGACTAATCCAAATGAATTGCGCACTAAAGCAAATGGTGAAATTACATATGAATGGTTTATTGTTGAGTATCAGTCACATAAAGATGCGGATGTTATTCGTGTTTGGGACGAAATTCAAAAAGGAGAATAATTATGTCTACATTAAATCCTGTTAGTGTTAAACCATATACATTGAAAGCAGGTGACTTGCTTGGTTTCAAAATTGTTGCAAAGATTTACAGCAATAATAACGGCGAAGGATTTTGGGCGGCTTATCGCGGTCTTACTGATTGGGAGGATGAAAAGGTTGCATCAGATGGTGACAAAATTCCACAGGAAGTTGCAGAAGCATTATTTTATGCGCCCACTGCGTTAGGACTAATTTACAATGATTGAATGCCCTAAATGTCAAACCAATAAGAATTTGATACTTGAACGTCCTGCCTGGGATAAATTTTGTGTAACAGACTCTGTAACTGTTCAAGCACATTGTTGCGAATGTAAACTTGATTTTGAAGTTTCTGCTGAATTATCTAATATTGTACTTTTACAGATTATCAAAACCAATGTAGAATATCCGTTTTCAGCATAAGGGGCGGCAATGAATAATATTCCTTTAGACGAGTCTGAAACAGAATTAAGCGACGCCGATTTTTGGAAAGCTGAAGCTAAAAGCGAAGAATATTGGGCGGAACATTATTTTAAGATAGCGATTGCTGTTTTTGGAGTTTGTGAAAAATATATTACTCAAACCAAAGCAAGCGATGACAGTCAGGAGTATTTATCTTTTAGAGAGAATATTGAAGCACTACGAAGGGAGTTGTAATATGGCTTTATTTGATGATGACTATAACGTTACAGCATTAAAACGTGAATTAAAAGACGAGCAAGAGTTGTCAAATTACTATCTCGAAAACTGGAAAGATTTGACTGCTCAGTGTGAAAGGTATTTAGAGCATGTTTTAAATCCCGCAGCGTTACAAGAAGAAAAAGACGAATGTTTGGATTTATTTGTACAAGCCATCAGAAACACTAAATCTTTGCTTTCATAGCTTATCATAATGACTCTGTATGCCACCAGGAAGGACTAAGGCGAAGGAAGTTTAGGTATAGGTCAAATACTACCTTTGCGTATTCTAAATTGAACCCGGGCTTTCTTGAATAGACACAAAACAAACATCCCATCTATGGTTGAAAAAAGGAGCATTTATATGGAAGTCGAATATGTTGATTGTATTAGTCAGACGGCTCATTATTTAGATATTAGTACAATACAAGAATTATTTGAATATATGAAAACCATGAGAGATTGTGTGTTGCGTATTGAAAACAATCACTTTGTCTTATTAGAAAATTATAGATGAATATTTACTGCCAATTTTATACTTGACAAATTGGCATTTGTAGTTTATAATGAGTGTAAAGGAGTAAGTAATGAAAATATATCGTGATACGTATGTTATGAAACAAGAAACCATCATGTTTGATATTGAATTAGATTATGATAAACACAACAAGATTACCTGCAATATTACCAAATTTCTATCTGGAGAAAGAGGAAAACTTAAAACCAACTATGAAATATATACAAACACTGCTCCAAATAATAACACCTGCTTTACACCAGTATATGACGAAACATTGCATGTTTCTGGATACGATATTACAAATTCAGAAATGGGGAATGCGATTGTTGAAATGTTTAAAGGATATTTTACAATATGATAAATTATTATCAATGCGCCAGAAATATTTTGATAATAAACACAGAATATTATTGTATACTTGGGAAAAACATATTGTAAAAAAAGGAGTAATATGTTAGAATTAGAAAATCAAGAGTTTTACGAATTAGAACTCGAAATATTCAGTAAAGGGAATATTATATTGTGGATTTATGATGAGGGACTTGGTTATTGCGCCATTATTAATGGCGATGTAATTGATAAAGAATTTTCAAGGCATAAAGAGCATTATAATAATAAATTTGAAGCATTAACACATGCTTGGAATAAATATACTATGAGAAAGGGATAGACAAAAATGTTTGATGACAAGTATGTACCACAAGAAGAAACAGATTTTGAGCCACTATCTTTCTTGGGAATTTCTAATATTCAAATTACTAAAGAAGAGAGTATTACTTTTACTTTAGAGTTTGAATATTACAACAACATCCTCGAAACCGTTTGTACTCAAAAAAGAACAATTGTAGTAACTAAAAGTTATACTCAGAATGACAACAGCCCTTGTTATTATTTAGTAGGATTTAATAATTTGGATGGTGCGAGTCGTTGGAATAACCTAAGACCCAACAATTTAGCTATGCAAACCGAAACAGGTAAAAAGATTGTGGATATGGTAAAAGATAGATTTACAATTTAGGAGGCTGTTATGAATATAATTGTTACAAATCAAGAATTAGTTGATCTCGATTGGGGTGACTTTAAATCGGGAGCTTTCTGCGAACTTATAAAGGGAGTTATAACAGAAAATACACGGAAATATGATTTTTATTTGCATAAAACCATTAATCCAAGAAACAAGGAAATAAATTATTCCCTTTTGGTATATTCTGCAATAAATCCCTATCTTAGAGATGTGGAATGCGTGGGGTTTGAACCTTTATTTGTATCTCCTGAAAATCCCACAGGGAGTTATTGCTATCCAATCGAAGATACAGAAGCAGGAAAAGAAATAGTTGAACAATTAAAAAGCAGGTTTACAATATGATAAATATTACAAATGCTTTAACTGAGCTATGCCCTTTTTGTGGCCAAAATCATCAAATAGAGTTGGGGTTTGATATGCACTTTGGAAATAATTGGAGTATATGTTGTAGTAATAGAGTATTATTAACAGCATATACTGAAAGAGAGTTACAAGAAATGATTGACTTTTGGAACAACAGACCTGGCGAAAACATTATGAACAAAATGTTTACAATTTAATTTAAAGAGGAAACCGTGAAATATATAAACGTTTGGAAGTTTTCAATTGTACTAAAAGACGAATTATTTTGTTTATTGGAGGGGTTTGAAGATTTATTATTTAAAGAAATTCGTTATAAATATGAAATAGAGCAATTAAATAAACACATTTTAGAATTAGAAAAAGAAATTAAAGATGCTTCCGATCTCGATTGGGAATAGAATTTGTTTTATAAACGAAAAGGAGAAATTATGTACGGAGTTGACTTGGGTTATATTAAAGTTTTGTCAAATGAAAATAACAAAAAAGAAGTTTACAAATCTTGGGAAAAGAAGATCGCATCTACAGGATTTAATTTATATAGAGATTTTTGTAATAACGATGTATTTATTCGATTTGATGGGGTTGGTACTTCTTTTATTACTGACTGCAAAGAATTATTTTCAGACAAAACTTTTTGTGTTTACGCTTATGGTGAATGTGATACCCAAAGTTACTATTATATTAAGGAAGATAATAAATTAGTAACTATAATTGCTGATAGTACAGGATTTAGTCTGGGAGATACCAAAATTGAAAAACAATGGTTAAGAATAATGGGATTTTCTGATTCTTTTATTGAAAAAGTATTGGCTTTTGACGAAGATCATATGCCTCAAACAATGTTACAAATCTTTTGGAAAGGCGAAAATCCAAATGAATAAGAGCGAGGACACCGTATATCAACTATTAACTCGTTTTGACAACGGTAAAGATTTTAGATTTTTTGAGATTAAAGAAAACAATATAACAAAAGCACAAACTAAAAGGTATTCTGATTTAGATGATCCGGTTGCATATCCTGATTTTGAAAGATATATAGAAAACGAATTAGTATTGCTAATAGAAGTAAAAGGGTATGATGGATTTTTTGATCAAAGAGAAAATACTGTTGCAATGTTGGAGCGGCATTTTAATAATTATTTAGAAGTACAAAAACATGAAGCATTAGAAATTCAGGTTGTATTTGTTATTTGGAGTTTAACCCAATATAACGTTTGCTGTTATTTTTGGGAATCTCTTAATAATCTAAGAAACACTGTTCTATATAAAGAAAAATATGAAATACAATATAAAAAAGGCAATAAAGGAAAGGAACAGTGTTTGTTTTGGAATACTGATAATTTGAGAACAGACATTTGGGAGATCGGACAAATCCCCGGATACGATTATTAAAACGTATTGTTTGAATCTCTTTTGGTTATTTACCCTTGTTTTCAAAGAAGAAATGGATTTGATAGAATCCCAATTGAAAAAAGAGAAGGTAAAATCAAAATTTTATTACAAGCTGTGTGAGAATAGAAAACGCTTGACAAATAATCAGAATGGGGTATACTGAGTTAAAGGATAGAATATTTACAAAGGAGAAGATATGGCAACAAAAAAAGAAGGAAATAAATACTCAGAAGCCGTTATGCGTAGTATTTATCGTATTAACGCCGTTGTCCCGTTTGTGAGATTGGATGTAGATCAGTTTATTGGTGATAAATCTATTATTATGTCAAACGCAGGGTGTTTATTAATGGAATTGTATGCTCTTTTGGGGAATGACCAGATACTAAAAGATAAACCGTCAGAATACTTTGTCTGTAATTTGCACAATGTAATGGAACGTGTAAAATTTCTATTGGATACTGTTAAGTCAATTTATTTAGATGTTGCTCAGGATAGTTTTTATGAGAATATCAAGATAGAAGAAAATAAAAAAATGCAAGAGTTTTGTCATTTGTTTTATTCATATGAAAACTTAGAAACACCTATTCAAAATATAGGAGACTTTTTAAATGACTTATGATGAAAACTCAGAAGAAGCCAAAACGGGAGCTTATTGGGAGGTTCGTATTGAAGAATTTTTAAAAGAAGTATGTACCAAAGTCAATAAAATTGTGTGTTACAATGATAGTGGTAAACGGGTCGCACAAACATTTTTATATGGAGGAGGATACCACTCCAAACCAGACTTTGAAGTTAGTTTAAGCAATAACGGAAATATTGATTTATATGTCGAAGCAAAAAGTAGCAGTTTTGCCTGGATAGACAGAAAAATGTTTTCTGTTTCAGAAGAAATTGTTTTATGTGCTAAGATGTCTCGCCGTCAGTTTAACGATTATGTTTTGTTTCAGAAAGTAATGAATACTAAAGTTAAGGTTATATTTGTTATAGAAGATATGCGCTCTTGGTATACAGAAACAATTGATTGGCTAAACAAACATAAACAACAAGCAATATCAAGTAAAGGTTATGAATATTTTATTTGGAAACTCGATGATTTAAAGAAAATTAAAACAAATATAACATCCCGTCCTGGATCGCAAGAAGAGTGCTATGATAATATACCTGACATGAGTGACGCGGACGGTTTTAGTTTTGGATAATAGTCTTGACAAACACACGTCTATTGGTATAATGAATAAATGGAGATTTTTATGATTGGCGAAGATATGCTTAATAGCTCTTTAGAGAAAGCAACATTAAATGATACTCCTCATATATGGATAATTTGGGTAAAATCGTTTGACGGTATAAACACAATTGTTGCAATTTGTACAACAGAAAGTATAGCTAATACTTTTATAACCTATTTGCAAAAGGTAAATAAAACAGAGCATAATAGAACGGGAAACAAAAAGTTTGCAAAGATATGGAAGGAAGAAACAATAACAAATCACTTGTTTCTAAATATTGCGCTTTTATAGAGAGGGATAATGACACAAACAGAATTAAAATCTTGGGTGTATGACGCTGAGACATTCCGTAATTTCAATTGCTACACTTTTTATTCACCTGAAACCAAAGAGGTTAAGGTGTTTACTATTGCAATTGCTTTGGGTTATAATGATACTGAAAAACTGCGACAGTTTCTTTCTGGTAATCTTTTGCTTATTGGCTACAATAATCTGTCATACGATTTGCCAATGCTTGCATATGCTAACAATTATAAGAATTATAACTCGCCTCGATTTAACACAGACTTGTTCAACGTGTCCACAAAGTTAGTGGACAACGATAATCGAAACGATAATGATACACGCAAGTTACGATATGCTAAATTAGAGACTTGCAAACAGTTAGACTTAATGAAGCTAATGGCATTTGATAAATTGAAAGTTAGTCTAAAACAAATTGCAATTAATCTAAAGTGGTATAAAATTCAAGACTTACCGTTAGAATACGACCATAATGTAACCAAAGATGAAATTGAATTAATTTGGAGTTATAACCTAAATGATGTTATGATTTCAAATAAATTATATGAATCTTTACAAAAAGAAATTAACTTACGAATTGATTTGGGTAAGATTTACAACATTGATTTTACAAATGCTTCTGATAGTAAAATGGCAAATCTTATTTTAGAGAAATTCTATCAAGAAGAAACTGGAATCAACATTAATGATATTAAAGATTTGCGTACAGTACACGAGTCTATTCGATTGGCTGATTGTATTGTGCCTGGAATTGAGTTTAAGACTAATGAAATGCAAGCTGTATATGATGATATTGCTTCTTTGGTTGTAACTGCTAAAGATGGGTATAAATATAGCAAAAAATTGTCTTATGGTGAAAAGCAAAGGGTAGAAGATTTACCAATTGCTGATTATATGAAAGAATGGCTATTAAAACCAGAAATAACTCAAATAGTTTCAGAATTAAATTTTAATGGCACATCATACGAAGTTGGCATCGGGGGTTTGCATAGTGTAGATGCGCCAGGTAAGTTTGTTGCCAATAAAAACTTTATTATTCGTGACGCGGATGTTGCCAGTTATTATCCAAACATTCTTATTAATTATAACATTGTTCCTGCACATCTTAGTTCGGATTTCACTAATATTTTGCGTAGAATTACAGAAGAACGTATTGCCGCAAAGAAAAGCGGTGACAAAACAAAAGCAAACGGTTTGAAAATTACCATTAATTCTATTTTTGGTAAACTTGGCAGCGAAACTTTCTGGTTGCAAGATAATCGTGCAATGTTATCTGTTACGGTGTCGGGTCAACTGATGCTATTAATGCTTATTGAGGCATTAGAATTGGTTGGTATTCATACAATTAGTGCTAATACTGATGGCATTGTGTGTATTATTCCAAAAGAGTTAGAACCAGTATATAATGAAGTTTGTACTTGGTGGCAACAAAAAACTAAGTTTGAATTAGAATTTACAGATTATTCGTTATATGTTCGCAGCGATGTAAACAATTATATTACTAAAAAGACCAATGGTGAAACTAAGGTAAAGGGTCGCTATCTTACGGATATTGACTTAAAGAAGGGGTATCATCACCCAATAGTTGCTCGCGCGATGTATGAATATTTTGTGAATAACAAACCAGTAGACGAAACACTACACGAGTGTACTGATATTCTCGACTTTTGTTTATCGCAGAAAATGGATAAGGAGTTTGTATTACTTTATCAAACCGCAACAGAAACCAAAGAACTACAAAAGACTAATCGGTTTTATGTTAGCAATCACGGCGGTAGTCTTGTAAAGGTCAAGAAAGCCACAGGAAGACGGGATGGTTTAGTGGTGGGTTATCTTACCCAAATCTTAAATGATTACGACTCCAGTCTTCCTGTGAGCGCATATGACATAAATTATAAATGGTATCAGGATCAAGCATATCAGTATATCAAGAAGATTGAAAAAGGAAAACAACACGAACAAACCAATCTGTTTGGTAATATACAATCTGCTGATAAACCTGCTACTGTAGGAAAAAAGGCTACAACTAAAAAGAAAAGTGTATTACAAATGAAGGTTGATAACTACAAAGACTTCTTATATCCTGATGTAGACAAACGATATGTTTTTGTTACCAAAGTTGATAAGTTAGTGGAAACCTATTGTTTGGCTAATGGTAGACTAATGCCACTAAAGGTTACTGCCAGCAATAAGCGCAATATTAAAGAAGGAATGATACTATATTGCGAAGTATTTAGAAAAGATGGTGACAATTGGTGGTTAGATAAGTTTACTGTTTTAACGCCAAAGGAGAAAGAAGAAATATTTGATAACAAATCTAAAGCAGAACAAGTCACGATGTTTTAGATTGATACTTGACAAAGAAAACAAAATAGTATATAATACAATGTGTGAAAGGAGTCATATGAACAGGCAAGAGTTATACGATATATTTGTTCCGTTAGGTTGGCATACTGCTGACGAATTTGAAATTCTATTGCCAGATATTACTAAAAAGGATTTAGAAGAGGAAAGGCTTAAAAATTGGAATAAGAAAACAAACTTTATTATTATTGCATATTGGCGTGGGTATTACACTTTTTTTGATGATTGTGTACCATATACTACTCAATATCCAGATATAATGTATTATTCTTGGGATATTGGAGGATTGTATATTGATAACGATTGTGATGAAGATAGTACCAATAGTGATTTTGTAATTTTATGGAAGGAAAACGAGAAATAGTTATGAATTTAACCGTGCCAAAAACCGAATTGTCTAAAGCCTTATCTATTGTTATTAAGGCTGTGTCTACAAAGAGTCCTTTGCCTATTTTGTCCAGTGTATTACTGTGTGCAAAGGAAGGACAATTAGTGTTAAGTACCACCAATTTAGAAATTGGTATTACAAAAACAATCAAGGCGGATGTAAAAGAAGAAGGCGAATGTACACTACCAGCAAAGACCTTTAGCGAGTTAGTTTCATCATTGGCAGAAGAAGAAGTAAAGCTCAAATTCGATTCAACGGATTTCTCAGTTACCATCACCTCTGGTAAATCTAAGTCGAAGCTGAAGGGTATTGATGCACAGGAGTTTCCTCCAATTACAGTTATGACTGTTGGAAATACTTTCTCATTGCCTGTAACTATTTTCAAAGATATGATTGTTCAAACATCGTTTTGTGCAAGCGATGATGATGCAAGACCAACATTACAGAATGTACAATTAGTAGGCGAGCAAGATGCTTTGTCATTAAATGCAACTGATGGTTATTCCATTGCTCATACTACACATAACAACATTGATTATGACTTGCAAAGAATCAATTCGTTAATTTCAGCCAAATCGTTAGATACACTAAGTAAGATTTTAGCAGGATACAAAAACGATGAGACTGTAAATATTGCTATTTTAGATAACAAAGCAATTTTCCAAATCGAGACTCTTGTGTTTACTGCGCAATTGTCAGAAGGCGAATTTCCTAACTGGAAAGTGATTCTCCCAACTGCCTTTGAAACAAGCGTAACAATGCCTTTGGAAAATTTAGTAACAGCTTGTAAACAAGCAAGTATTATTGCCAAAGAGGGAAATAACGCGGTTGTTTTGAATATCAAGCAAGACAAAGTAACAGTGTCAAGTATATCAGAAGAAGTGGGTAATAGCGAGAATATTATGGATGGTGTTTTGATTGGTAATGAGCTTGAAGTAGCGTTTAATGTGGACTTTTTATCTGCTATTTTAGCAAGAATTGATGGCGAAAGCGTTGTTTTAGAGCTAAATACCAACAAAAGTCCGTGTAGAATCAGTGAAAAAATGGCTGTAAAAGGTACATTTTATATTTTGATGCCTTTAACGTTAGGTTAACCATGTTTGAGAGTATATCCGATACGATTTCTACTGCTTTGGGAGATTGTTTGGATATACTCCCTTCTATTCCAGAAGGGAGTATAGATGCAATTCTCACAGACCTCCCGTTTCAGATCACCCGATCTGAGTGGGACTTGATAATCCCATTTAACAAGTACATAATTCTTGATAACGAAGCGTGTTATTATCAAGAAGCATTGCAACAATTATTAGAACGAGGATGCACTTATCAAGAGTTTAAACTAATTTGGGAATCCGAAAAGAAAGAAGGAATGTGGCAACAAGTAAAGAGAGTATTAAAGCCAAGCGGAGTTTTTGTGACAAGTGCAAGTCAACCGTTTACAAGCAAACTCGTTCTAAGTAATCTTGAAATGTTTAAATATTGTTGGGTGTGGGAGAAGAGTCACGCGACAGGTTTTCTCGATTGTAAAAAGAAACCAATGAAGCAGCATGAAGACATCGTAGTATTCTACGATAAGCAGTGTACTTATAATCCTCAAATGTACAAGAAAGACCCTGCTAAAATCAGAAACGGTAAAAAGAACCCTGAAGTTGTAAGAACGACAGACTCTTACAATAGCTTCAAAGATTTTGTAGATCGCTCTGTGCCGGAAGATGTGGGTTATCCTTTATCTATTCAGTATTTTGCTACTCCATATAAAGGACAGGGCAATAAGGCTGTGGGAGGGCTACATCCAACACAAAAACCAGTAGAACTATATGAATATCTTATTCGTACATATACTAACCCCGGAGACACAGTGTTAGACTTTTGCATGGGTAGTGGCACTACAGGAGAAGCGTGCAAGAACTTAAATCGTAGATTTATTGGAATTGAAAAAGAACAGAAGTATTACGATATAGCTAAAGAAAGGCTGTTGAAGTGTTTACAGCAGCAATCATTGTTCAATGAGTAAATTGGTACTTGACAAATAAACAGAAGTGATGTAAAATGAAAGTATAAGGAGAACAAAGACAATGAGCAAATGTGACTATTTTACTGACTTGATTGGTCATACTGTAACTAAAATAGAAGGCAACATCGAAGATGAAGCGTTAATTTTTATATTAGATAACGGCGAAAGATACCAATTAGCGCATCATCAGGATTGTTGTGAAAGCGTTTATATTGAAGACATTATTGGTGATTTAAACGATTTAATAAATTCTCCTATTTTAATGGCAGAAGAAACCTCAAGCAATGAAAACCCAAAAGATGAGGGGTGCAGCCCTCAGAGTTTTACTTGGACATTTTATAAACTTGCAACCATTAAAGGTTATGTGACTATTCGGTGGTATGGTATAAGCAACGGTTATTACAGTGAAACAGCAGAATGGTATCATGTAGACAAAAATAATTGTATTATTTGGTAAGTTATAACGTGGAGAAAAGATGATAATTATGTACTATTTGCTTTTCTGTATATTATCTGGAATTGCATTAGGCGAAGTAATAGCTTGTGTTTATGGCTTTTTAGAAAGACACAGAACGTCCGAATTGTTCAGGTTTATTATTTGCGCAGTTGTTTGTATTTCTGGTGCTTTTTTTTCTTGCCAATATTGCTGTTATGATAAAAAGGATGTAAAATGAAACAAAAAGTTTGGATGCCAAATTATAGACCTTTTATTTTAGGCGGTGATTGTCGCGCTCCTATTGTAGTAGAGATAGATGTGGCCGGAGAATATGATCTTGGTTTAGGATACAGCGGTTGGTTAATTATTTCTCCAAACGGTAAGACTTTTGTAGCTGAGAGTGAAACAGGAGCTATTGTTGGTAATACAATAACAGAAGTAAGACAAGATATTGCAACTGCTGATCCTGAAATTATACGGAAACAAATTGAAAACGCAAAGATAACTGTATCAAAAGCATATATTGGAACTATTGAAGAGTTTTGGAAAATTTTAAGAGGTTAAAATGCTTGTATTAGAATATAGAGGATATTTGGCAAACGTAGACTCTGATTATTACGGCTATGTAATCAATACTAAAGACCTAATTACATTTCAAGGGACAAACGATTCTGATATTGGTCAAGTGTTTATTGATTCAGTTGATGACTATTTTGACTTTTGTAAAATGCGCGGCGAAGAACCCGAACAGCCAAACTTAATTATTTCTTTTTATAGATAAAAGTAAAGGAGACGCCAAATGTTTATTGTTCAACTCATACTACTTTGTACTGTTTGTTCTATATATGGTTATGGATTAGGTATTATCACAGGAAAACTTTATAATCTTTTAAAGAGTTACAACACTCTCTTTTTATTAAATTGGGTTGCTTGTTTTCTTTTTGCTGTTGTTGGATTATGTCTTATGCTTATTTATGTTTGGTGTTATTAGCTTTTAGGCAAAATGCAAAGATGAATTTTCTAAGATATGTAAATAAACTTTGGAATAAATATTGGACGTGGTATTGGGAGACTCATTTGGGCATAAGCGACACTGATTTTGAAAGTCGCGTTAGAAAATATGTTGCTGAACAAGAAGAGTATGAAGCGCAAAGGTTAGTGAGAATATTGAAAAGAGTTAAGGAGATTCAAGATGAAAACTTCTGAGAGTTATGATGTTTGGTTAATCACCAATTCTGATGAAACCGAATATATTTATTATGATGATTCCGATTGGGAATTTTTCTTTAGTCCCCATATTACTATGGCTACTACGTGGGAAACTAAAGAAGCGGCGGAGTTGGATATTCGGCTAAATATTAAACCAGATTTAAGCGATTATTATACCGGAGAATATAAAGTGATCAATGTTGTAATTCAATATATGAAGGTGTATGATGCGAACTGAAAAACGATTTTACTGGATAATTACTACAGAAGATGAGGCATTATATATTAGATATGACGATAATCAACTTACATTTTCACTTGTGGAAAATATAGAAAAAGCGACACTATATCAAGATGTTATTACTGCTCATAATCATATTCGTTGGATACAAGATATTAAACAAGAAAAGATAGAACACAATCAGTTTGTCACAGACACTCGGGATATTTATATTCCTGATCAGTATGAATATAAACCTCTTAGAATTTGTATTAGTTATAATAAGGCTGAATAAAATGACCGAAGAACACGATTACTACTTTATTGTTTGCAACAAAGATCGAACCTCGTTTTTAGAAGTAGCATATTATAGTTGCAATGATGCTCAAACTAATAATTTGGGTTCTGCAACACAATTCTGGTGGCAAAGCGATGCTAATGAAGAAATAGAATTGCTTATTAAAGATAACAAATTTCCAGAACTGCGATATATAGTAGGAGTCAAAGCATATTATAAATGGGAGATTGATGAAGAATGTACAAACGAGTATTCACAACTTGGCTAATTACTAATAACGATAGAAATTTGTTTTTAACAGACCAGCCAGACGGGATTGTTAACAATTTGCTTTGGGCTATGAGATTTGATACCGAGCAACAAGCGCAAGAATATTTGGAAATAGCTAAAGATTGGCTGAAAGAAAGCAATTTGACTAAAATTATTCAAATTGAAACAACCATAAAAGAAAAAAGGAAAGCTAATGTCAGCAAACGATAAACAACCACAACCTATTGTAAATGATACTACTCCAATCTGGGATTTGGTTATCGAAGATTTTCTATCAACTAAAAAGGTTCAGAGCGATTTTGTAGACGATGTAGTAGCAGACATGATGCAGCGTGACAATGATGGTGTAGCGAAATATCACACTCATCTGCAAATGTATAATGGCAGAGATTGTATGAAAGATGCTATTCAAGAAATTTATGATTGCTTAGTTTATTTAAGACAAGGTATAGCAGAACAATGGGATAGTTTGTTAGATTATGATTATGGACAAACAGCAGTTGCGTTTTATATGAAATGCGTCAATAGTAATAGTAGAATATGCAATGCCTGCGACATTAAAAAGTTTATAGATTTCAGTTATTATTTAAATTTGAATAATAAAACTACTGCTATTCGTGATACTATTGCTTCTTTGTTATATTGCTATGGACTTCAATTTGAAGCGACGGAAACAATGAAGAAGATGTTAATGCAAAGAGATAATAAATAGAATTATCTCTATTTATGGACAAAAACATGAAAACATTTAAAGACACAAAACTACAAAACTTAAAAAAGTTAAAATCAATCAAAGATAAACTTAATCCTGATATATACAACCTCTTAACTACTTTTTATAGTAATTATGACCAATTTGTAGTTCAACAAATTAAAAGAAGTTTAGAAAAAAAAGAATGGTCACAATTAATAAACAAAGGCGAAAAATCACCGCCTCTAAGTGAGATTTTATTAAATACGCAAATTGCCGACAAATATGCAAATGTTAAAACAATAGATGATGCTATTGAATTGCAGAAACTATATCCTAATATTTATCTATCTGCTGATATAAGTGTAGAAGATTATTTCTGTGGTAGTGCGTATGGACAAAAAATAAACAAAAGCATTATTACTTTAGGTTCATATGATTGCTTGCGAATTATTCAATGTAACACAGATGCAAATTATAATATTATAGCATCAGATAATCATGTGTTTACAGAAGACGAAGCGAATGATGTTTTAGAAGAGTATAATGAGTATGGACATTACTCAGAAGATATTGTAGAATATACAGGAAATAGAAAACAAGAATTAGAAAAAACGTTTGACGAAACATTTTATTCTATTATGCCCGATTTTCCTTCTGATATAGATGTCTTGAATGACGTTGTTTTGTTTATACAATCTGACGGTACTGTTACAATTATAATGTTTACATTGACTTGGAATATGCTTATTTTTACTGGCACTATAAACAAAGAAATTTGCACAGACGCTTTTACTAAAGAGTATAACCCGTTTATTCACAAAAGACCATATAAACTATATTTAGACAGTAGAAATTTACCAGTAGTATTTTTATATCCTCGATTGGATGATTTATTCGTGGGAACAGAAGTAGAAGTAGAAAATATTGAAAGATTAATTTAAACTGATCCTTGACAAACGATTGGTAGTATGATATACTAAACTAATACAAAAGAGACAGTACATAAATGGCAACGAAGAAAATGTTAATGGAAAAAAGATTAAATGAGTAACAATAGTAAAACATTGAACGATATTATAAACGGAAGAACAAAATATTCTATCACTCAATATAATTCTCCTAAAATTATAGGATCAATTTCTAAAATATTTGCAGAAAACAGATTTACCTCTTTTGAAGAATATTGTAAATATTATACAAGTAATATTTTAAGTTATGAAAAATTAGAAAAGCTGTCGCTAAAGATATACAATGATGTGGGATTCAACTTTAGTAATATTACATCTTTAGATATTTATAATTATTTGTTTGATTTAATTTTTGTTAAGTCTTGGGAAGGATTTGTCAATCGTATAGATAGGGCAATCACATTCCTTACATTACACGAGTATGCCAATATAGAACATGCGATAGAGGATTATGATTACCATTATGCGATTGACTTATTTGCTACGAAAAACAACAAAGAATTTATTATTCAAGTAAAGCCAAAATCATTTCTCGATCAGTATTACAAATATCATTATTATCAAAACTTAACAAAAAATCTCAAATATCTAAATGAGAAACAATGCGATTGTTATGTGATTTATTTGTTTGATACTGGTAAAACATTTATGCCAAAAGTCTATAGCAAAGAAGGACTAATAAAGGAGATAAATGCAAACAAATAACCTATATTTAGGCGATTGCTTAAATGTAATGAAAGATTTTTCAGATGGTTTGTTTGATATGATTTTGTGTGATCCGCCATTCGGAACTACTTGTTTGGAATGGGATTCTGCAATTGACTTTTCTAAAATGTGGGTTGAATTAAAACGTATATCTAAATCAAATGCTGCGATCCTGTTGTTTGCAGCTAATCCCTTTGACAAACCTTTGGCTTGCTCAAATATTGAAATGTACAAGTATGATTGGATTTGGCTAAAGGAGCAGGGCAGCGGGCAACTAAATTCAAAAAAACAACCTTTGCGTAAACACGAAAATATTTTAGTGTTTTACAAAAAACAGCCAATATACAATCCGCAATTTACACAGGGAAAACCATATTCAATCAAGCGCAATATAAAAACTGAGGGATTGTTGCTATATAACGGAATAGCAAAAGAAACTGAAACTATTAGTAACGGTGACAGATACCCGACAAGCGAATTGCGCTTTAATAGGGAGTTGTCACATCGCTATCATCCAACGCAAAAGCCAGTATTATTATTAGAATATTTAATTAATACATACACCAACGATGGTATGAAAGTTTTAGATTTTACTATGGGAAGTGGAAGTACTGGCGTTGCGTGTAAATACACAAACAGAGATTTTTATGGCATTGAAAAAGAAGAACGCTACTTCAATATAGCCAAAAAAAGAATTGAAGAAGGGCTATTATAATAAACTTGTCTGTTTTTTGATTGGAGGGAAATGGAAAAACCATATACTATTTGCTCTTGTTTTACAAGTTGTGGAAATAAGTTTTTGCTTTTTTGGGACTTATATAAGGATAATAACCATGAATGAAGCAGATATGTTTTGGTCTATAGTTCTTGTATTTGGACAAGCGGCAATAGCATATTATTGCGCAAAATTGATTGCTTTTTTGATTATTGACAAATGGCAAAGCCATATAATATCCAAACGAGACGAAAGACCGAAGGAATATCAAAACAATATTCTATTAAAATATAAAAATGGCAGCGCATGGGGTGAAACAAAGAATATTAGAAAAGAGCAGTGCGAAATGTATTCTAAGTGTAATACAAAGTCTGAGTTATAATGTCTCAATATCTAAAAACTCCTTTGCGTTATCCTGGCGGAAAGAGTCGCGCAATAGACTCTATTCTCAAATATATTCCTCGTAATGCTAAAAACTACATATTTCCTTTTTGTGGTGGCTGTTCTATTGAATTAGCCACTTTCAATCTAATCAGTAAACACGTTTACGCTTATGACTTATTCCCACCACTTGTCAACTTTTGGCAATCTTTGACAAAATATAACAATAAACTAATAAAAGTAATAGAGTCTCTATACCCTTTATCTAAAGAAAAGTTTTATGAGTTACAAGAAACAAGTGTTGATATGGATGACAAGATTATGCAAGGGGCTTGCTTTTATGCACTAAACAGATGTTCATTTTCAGGAACGACTCATAGCGGAGGTTATTCGCAAGAAGCTGCAGATAAACGGTTTACCAGACACGGGATTGAAATGTTACAACTTTTTAACGGGATTGATTTCAATGTAGAGCTAATGGATTACAAAGAAAGCATAGAAAAGCACACGGACTCTTGGGGATATTATGATCCGCCCTACCTTATCGGTAGTAACTATATCTATGGTTTTTCTGGTCACCTGCATAAGCAATTTAGCCATACTGACTTTCATAATTTAATATCTAATAAAGAACATTGGTTATTGAGTTATAACGACTGTACTGAAATACGCGAACTGTACAAAGATCATAAAATAATTACACCTTCTTGGTTATATGGTATGGGAGAAGAGAAGGAGTCTAAAGAAGTATTAATATTCAGCAAGGATATACCAAAAGATGTTAGTAAACAAAGAGTTTCTTATCAGCAAAGAGGACTTTACTAAGTGTGCTAAATTTGCAAAAGATGTAATTGCTACAAATTCAATCTATGCGCAAAGAGGACAAACCGATGTTGCAAGAATAATGCTTCAAATTATTACAGGTAAAATGGGAGAGCTTGCTGCGAGAAATTATCTTATGGGTTTAGGAAAAAAGTGTAGCGATGTTGATTTTAGTATAACTAAAAACGGTAAGTCTTTTGATGCAGATTTGGTTACTGAAAACAAAAACGTTCACGTAAAAAGTCAGGACATCCAATCAGCAAACATTTTTGGTTTATCCTGGACATTTCAATGGGGAGGTGATGGTAAAGGAAATGTTGATACGAAAATATTTAATACATATAGTCAGACTGACGCTGTTATTTTTTGCTTAGTTAATGTAGAGACTCTGACAGTAGAAGTGAAAGCCGCGAATCATGTTAGTTGGTTGCACAAGAATAATTTATTCAAAGAACCGACTAAAGAGAATTTGAAAGGCAAAAAGAAAGTTGTGTTTTATTCGGATATAGAGAAATTATCAAAAGGAGTGTGAAAATTGGAAGAAATTGAAAAACCAGTGTTTTATTTAGTGTCTAAAGTTGGCTGTGTTCCCTGCCGCAATATAAAAATGATTCTTAGTGCTTTGTCTGTAGCTAAGTCGGTGGATTTTGTATATATTGATGCTAAAGATGATGCTGAATTTATTGAAAAGAATCATATTATTGGTGTACCAACTTTAGTTAGAAAGAATGATAATGCTAAGTTTATTGGTTTACCAAAAGAGGAAAAATATGCTGATTTAGTTAAATTCTTGGAGGGGAAATAATATATGAAGTTCCCAATTGAAAAACATTTCAAATTGTCTGAATCTTTTTTAGAGGAATATAAAACAAAGTCTGTAGCCTGGGGTTTCAATGGACTTGGAGGAATCATTTACTACAGAACTTATAGTCGTCTATTGGAAGATGGTAAAAATGAAGAATGGTGGCAAACTGTTCGCCGCGTAGTAGAGGGAATTTATAGCATCCAGTGGCAACATATAGACGACTATCAATTAGGCTGGAATCAAGCTAAAGCCAAACGTAGTGCTGAGATCATGTATGATAGAATCTTCAATATGAAATTCTTACCAGCAGGTCGTTCTTTATGGGCGATGGGCGCACCTGTGATTATGGATAAAGGATTAGCAGAAGCGTTGTTTAACTGTGCTTTCCTGAGTACTGAAAACATTAAAGAAGAACCAGGCAAGGTATTTGCAAATTGCATGGATTTTGAAATGTGTGGAATAGGAGCAGGAATCAATCTTGAAGGATCAGACAAAATAAAAATCAAACAACCTTCTGGAAAGAAACAGATTTATATTATTCCTGATTCTCGTGAAGGCTGGGTCGAATCGCTTAGAATTCTAATCAATTCCTATTTTGGTTTATATTCAGAAGTCGAGTTCGATTATAGCCAGATTAGACCAGAAGGTTTGCCACTTAAAACCTTTGGCGGAATCTCAAGCGGATATAAACCATTAGAAGAGTTGCATGTTTTTGTTCGCAAAACACTTGATGAGAATATCGGAAAACCTCTATCCCAGAGAATTATTGCGGATATTGCTAATAATATTGGGAAAACTGTTGTAGCAGGCAATGTCCGTAGAAGTAGTGAAATTATTTTAGGTGATTATCACTCACAAGAGTTTTTAAATCTAAAGAATTTTGACGTATATCCAGAAAGACAATCTTTTTCTTGGGCAAGCAATAATTCGATTTACGCAGATTTAGGAATGGATTACAAACCATATACGGATTCAATTGTAAAATCGGGCGATCCGGGGTTTGTGTGGATAAAGAATGCACAAGATTATGGTAGAATGCGCGAGACAGAGAAAACAAAAAAAGACTTTCGCGTTGAAGGAGTGAATCCTTGCTTTTCAGGTGATTCTCTATTGCTAACAAAAAACGGGTATGTTGAAATAAGAGAATTGGAAGGAAAATCATTTGATATAATTAATGGATGGACTGGTACATATAGTTTGGGAAGTGTTACTAAAACTGGCGTCAAAAAAACAATCACCTTGTTTTTTGACAATGGTAAAACTTTACGATGCACGCCCGAACATATTATCTATTGTGTAGATAATTTTACAAGTATTGAAGCAAAAGATTCCCTTCATAAAAATATAAGAGTATTTCACGAAGATAAATCGGAAGTTGTCGAAATAAAAGAAAATGAGGAAGAAGAAGTTTACGATTTTAGCATTACTGACGCGCTTTTGCCGCATTGGGGTGTAGTGAATGGATTTGTTGTGCATAATTGCGGTGAAATCTTCCTTGAAAATGGAGAACTCTGCAACCTTGTGGAAACATTTCCAAATAAGCATGAAAATCTTGAAGATTATCTGACTACACTTAAATATGCTTATCTATATGCTAAAACAATTACGCTTTTAAATACAAGTTGGTCTGGCACAAATAGGGTTATGCTGCGTAACCGTAGGCTTGGAATTTCAGTTAGCGGTATTGCCCAATTTATCGCCAATCATAGTATGGGAGAATTGAAGTCTTGGATGGAAGAAGGGTATAATACCGTATCACGATATGATAAAGTCTATAGCTCTTGGTTCTGTATACCCGAAAGCATAAAACTAACAACTGTCAAGCCTTCCGGTACTGTATCTTTGCTAAACGGAAGTACACCAGGAATCCACACTGCCGAAAGTCGTTATTATATTAGGCGCGTTAGAATAGCTAACAATTCTCAACTTATAGCTCCACTGTTAGAAGCAGGGTATACAATTGAACCTTGCGTTGGGCAAGAGGATGTTACAAGTGTTGTAGAAATTCCAGTTGATGCCGGTGAAGGTGTCCGTGAAATTAAAGACGTGAGCATGTGGGAACAATTGAGCTTGGCTGCATTTATGCAAGAAAACTGGTCTGATAATGGAGTATCAGTTACCGTAACATTTGATCCACAAACAGAAGCCAAAGACTTGCACAAGGCATTAAATTATTTCCAGTATAAATTAAAGGGCGTTTCTTTCTTAGCGAGATTGGATTATGGCATATATCCTCAAATGCCATATGAAACTATTACTAAAGAAAAATATGAAGAATTAAGCGCAAAACTTACACCTGTAGATTTTAGTACAATGTATGCTAAGGATAGCGATAAGGAAAATGAAAAGTATTGCACCAACGATACTTGTGCTTTATAAATAGGCATGGCATAAAAATTACCCTCTCATAACGAGAGGGTAAACTGCTACTTGACAAAAGAATGAATATGGAGTATACTGATAATATACTAAGATAAGGAGAAGACATGAGCGTACAAATTGATATGCACTTTACAATATTCGGCAATTGGAAAACCCATGAAATTTTAGTTGATGTTTTTAATAATTTGTTTGAAAACAAATCTTCTTTTAAAATTGTAGAAAACAAAATAGTTTCGGTTGGCTTAAATGATCTTACTGACAATGAAATTGCTAATATTAAACGAATTTGTTCAATCTTTGATCTTTGTTTTTTGATGTATTGGATGGAAGAGTCACAAGGATATGGATATATTGTAGAATATGCCCCCTCTGATCTTTATTGTAAAATGGAATTTTCTGATTTCAAAAATTGGAAAAACGAAAAAGAAATTGTTGATTTTCTTAATTTGAACGATTTCTATGATTTACCAAAAGAAGAAAACACGGAATATGATTCGCCGTTTTGATCTCCAAATAAACCTTTTATTTGGAAAATAAACACAAGAGTCAAAGGAGAAGCAAATATGAGTGTACAGATTGACAGCGGGATAACCTTATTTGGTAAAACACCAACAGCAGAAGATTTATCTAAAATAAATAGTGTATTCAAAAAGTTTAATTCTAAAGATGGTGTGTTTGAGATTGAGGATAATAAAATAAAACAAAAGTCAGGCTGTTTCTATAATTTACCTGATGAAATGGTTACTAAAACTTGGGAGTTGTCTAAAGAATTAGGACTATATTTTCTTCTCACTTGGTTTAACAATGACTTGGGATACGGTCGTGTTTTATATTATCCTGATGGCGACTATACAAAAATGGAAAGTCGCGTTATTATTCCTATGATACCTTTAGATTCTTTTTTGCTTCTTTGTAATTTACAAAAAGAATATAATAAAAAGGAAGTAACTGATGTCATCTAACATTGATTTCTTAGCAGAACTGAATTTTGGTAAACAAGGGCAAGACTTTCTTATAAATTATTTAGAAAAGAATTATAATTTAATATTTGTCGCTGGTGAAAGATTCGGGGATGTAATAAACATAGAATTTATCGAACAACTTGAACACGGAGAATTTATACCTGCTAAAATGACATACCCCGGTCACGGGCCTCAATTGAAACTATTTGGGGAATATGGTGAAGAAACATTGACTTTGCCTGATTTTTTGATGAGAGACAATTCGGACGAAAGTCTATATTGGGCTGAAGTAAAAAGACATCATAATGATAGCAATAGCATTTGGATAGATGAAAAAAGCTATGATGATTATGTGTCTTTTTATCAAAACTATACCCATAAAAAGTTATTAGTATATTGTATAAACCCAATAAATAAAGAACAAACACTTGTTAATATTTATTATTGTCTTATTTCCAATTTAATTGTTACTAATTGTTCCACCATATTATATGACGATTATGGAAAAAAGAAATACATATGGAAAATTTTTAAAACAATGAAAAAGCTAAACAATCATCCGATTTTATTTTCTGATTATTTGGAGTAAAATGGATACTACAACAAAAATGTTTTATAGTGCAATTCAAGACGATGTTTTTACAACACTTCTTTTGGTAATGTTAGATGTGAAAAACAAACAAGTAACTTCTTTAACTATTGGAAAAGCAAAAAGTGTTACGGGTTTCTTTTCTGAACTTGGGGAATCTAATACTTGGCTTCAAATGGTTGCTGGTACAAATCCTGAAGGTTTAGATGATTTATGGATGACTCGATTAAAAGAAGAACTGGACAGCGAGTTTCTTGAAACAGAAGAACTAAATAAAACTAATCTTGAATTTGATCAGTTTAACAAAAGCAATAAGCAAAATACTAAACCCAATCTAATGTATATTCCGGTATATGGCGAAAATGGGGAAATCTATTCTAAACAATTGTACCCAAAAGGAGACTCAAATGACTAAACCAAAAGTACATGCAATCCGCAACAATAACACTGAACATTGTCTTGAAATTCTAAACGATAATGATGAATGGATAAAATTAGACGAACATGATTGGATTTATGTTTATGAACTCGACGGGTATATGAGTACACAAGAATATGCGCATTTCTATAATATTCCTTTTGTATATACTAATATATGTACAATTCCATATTCGGAAGTAGCAAGAATAGAGCCTCACGAATATAGTAGTGCAAATTCATCTAACATTAAATACTATTTAGATGATTATGATAATGTTCTAAATCTTCGTGGTGAAATTATTGGAAGAAAATGCGATTATTTTTCAAATGATCCCCGACACAAACTCTATTTGCATTATACTCCTGTTGATGTTCAATCATTAGCACAAGCAATTAATATGGCTAATTCGAGTTATACTATAACACTTAATAATAAACCGCCTTCTTCTGATACATGCCTGTTAAATTCAAAGGATTTATGGGTTCAATATGACCCTACTTTGAGATTTCAACCTAAAAATTATCAATGGGTAGAAGTAATTGACCAAAATCATGTCAAACTTGATAATAAAAGTTACTTTTTATGGGATGATATTCTTGAAGTCAAGTTTGTAAAATTAAACAAAACAGCAATAACTCCAACTCGCAAACACGCAACTGACGCGGGATTAGATTTCTATACTCCTTTAGACTACACTGACACTTATATTCAACCTAACAACTTTATTCTTGTACACACGGGTATTGCTATTGAAACACCAAAAGGTTATATGCTAAAGTTATTAGATAACGGTAAAGCTATTGCAATAACTGGTAGCGGTGTAGTAGACGCTGGTTATGAAGGAGAAATTGTAGTAAAAATGTATAACACTACTGATACTGTTATTAGAGTTAGTGCTAATCAAAAGATTTGTCAAGGGGTTTATATTCCAATTGCTACACCAAAAGTAAAAGAGGTAACACTGGAAGAATTTAGAACAAATAGTGATCGCGGTACAACCGGCGGTATTCATAATCTGTAAATAAATTTTGATATAAAAATAAGGTAGTCTTTTTGACTACCTTATTTTCTATTTAACTAAATTCCATAGGTATTATTTGGCCCAATAGCCATCCAATTTACTACCAAGTCCGAATCAGCAGTATCAGTTATAAATGTGACTGTAGTAGCAGTAGTTTCTGTTATAGTTGCAACATATGTGATTGGTGAAACACCAGCAATACTAACAGTTTGCAAAAACACTAATGGAGCATAACTATATGCTACAGGGAATGTAACAGTATGTGTGGTTGTAATTGGTTTTGCAACTCCTACCTGAATTTTGGTAGTATTTAAACCACTCAGGGCATATACCTCCGGAGTACCAACGACATTCCAATTTGGCTCAAGCTCACATCCTTGTCTTGCTAAAAAAGTATTGGGTAAAACATTTTCTGTTCTTCCCCAACCACCAGCATATGAGGTATCCCATGACCATTCTTGAGTAGTACCATCGGTCATTTTAATAATAACTGTGGTGTCTGTGTCTGCATAATTTACGGCATCAAAGTCCGCATATTCAACATATTTTATAGCGCGTTCCGTATCAACTCCTACCTCGTTTAATGTTACTTCTGCTTCGCCACCGGTTGTTACATCGGATACTATTTTAGCAGAATCATAAGTTTTAATTGCCATTACATTGTACCTCCATACCAAATAGCATCAGATTTCCAAATACCAAGTTCTCTCCAAAAGCCTACCTGAGACCCTAATCTTTCAACAGTATATTGTAATATCCAGGGATATAAAAAGCTCGGAAGACCAGGAGAATACATTGACAATTCTTTGTCTGGCACAAAACTAATATTCGTATCTTTAAAATTATTAAATGCAATATTGCGTGTACAAGATTCTGCCATGTTACTCCTTAATACAATTCGTGTGATACTCCCAAAGAATCTTTAAACATTAGCTTTTCTGTAGTAGAATCAATATATAACGAACCGTTATATGCTTCACTACCACTCACTTTACCAGGAAGAAAGCATCCGTTATATTTCCAAGAAGAGACTACCCAAGTAGTAGGAGAAGGTGATTGTACTTCAAAAGCATTCCCGTTTACCCCCGATGGTTGTCTGCCAACATAACTTGGCATAATAACTTGTCCGCCCTGAGCGAGAAAACCAATTAGATTACCGTTCATATCCCATAAATTAATAGTGTTTGCGTTTTGGTCATCCGCTTCAGTAATTTCAATTGAAGAAGTATCTTCTGCAGGATGAACCTTTAAAGTATTTGAAAAAGTTGTTGACATTTGTTTTTAATCTCCTTTTAGTTTTAATTAATATGTAGTACGAATGAGTTCAAGGGTTGTTCTGTTTCCGCTATTTACAACTGCTAATATTAGTCCTATTGCATATAGCGCATCGTTTATTTGAGTAGCAGTAATGCCATCATTAGAGCCAATCATATCGTTGTCATCCAACGCTGTACCTCCCGAAGCCAAGCCTAAAGCAGTGTATGATACATTTATTCCTGATAACCTATCTGCTGTTACCAATAATTCAGTTACAGAATCGCGCAATATATTAACAATATCGCTTATTTGTGTTTGAGTTGCCATATTTTATCTCCTATATAATTCCTAATTAGTTTCAATCCACCCTCGCAATATTACATTACATGCGCCAGCATCTACATAGCTAATACACCCGAT
>Ga0265297_10000292_pt1 | contig 165236 bp, 130 predicted proteins | sample Munlanlwell13791_FD_192502 | JGI IMG/M metagenome (GOLD analysis project Ga0265297, IMG submission 192502) | Leachate microbial communities from a municipal landfill in Southern Ontario, Canada - Leachate well 137-91 | ecosystem: Engineered > Solid waste > Landfill > Unclassified | place...
TGCGCGAGGCCAAGCTCGCCTGCCGGATCAAGCACGCCAATGTCATTGCCGTGATGGACGCGGAGCGCGACGGGAAGAGCGGGCTCTACTACATCGTCCAGGAGTTCGTGGACGGCGGCACCGTGCGTGACCTGATGCGGAAGGGGCCGCTCACCGAGGCCCAGGCGCTGGACATCGCCATCGGCGTCACCGAAGCCCTGGCCGCCGCCGCCGAGTTCGGCATCGTCCACCGCGACATCAAGCCGGAGAACATCATGCTCACCCGCAAAGGGGTGGTCAAGCTTGCCGACCTCGGCATCGCCAAGGAGCAGTCGGAAACGGACACCGGTTTGACGCTGTCGCAGGTGATGATGGGCACGCCGGCCTACATGGCCCCCGAGCAGGCGCATGACGCCAAGAACGTCGATGCCCGGGCCGACCTCTACAGCCTCGGCGCCAGCCTCTACCACATGCTCTGCGGCGCCCCGCCCTACACCGGCGACACCGCCTACGCCGTGCTCACCAAGCTGGCCACCGAACCGCCGCCCGACCCGCGCGCCAAACGCCCGGACCTCTCCGAGCCCGTCGGCCGGCTGATCCAGCGGCTGATGGCGAAGAAGAAGGAGGAGCGGCCGGCGAGCGCCCAGGAGCTGCTCACGGAACTGAAGGCGCTGCGGAATCCGCAGACCGCCGCGGGCGACTTGCAGAAGCTGGCCCAGGAACTGATCACCGAAATGCGCGCCGTCCGCGCCGCCACGGCGACCGGCGCCGCGCCAGGCGCCACCGTCGTCGCCACCCGGCAGCCCGGCCAGGCCGCTTCCCGCCGGTTGCGTCCCGCCTGGTGGGGCGCCGCCGCCGCCGCCGGCCTCCTGCTCGCCACCGGCCTCCTGCTGATGCTGAAAAAACCGGCGGCGCCGCCGGGCACGGCCGGCCCCGCCGCCCTGCCGCCGCCCGCCGCCGCCCCGGGCATCACCCCGCCGCCGGCGGCAACGCCCGCCCCCGCGGCACCCCCCCTCGCCACGGTCACCTCGCCCGCGCCGCCGCCCGCGCCCGACCTGGCCAAGCTGCGCCAAACCGTGGACGGAATGCTGCGCAAGGCGCTGGCCGAGCAGGAGCTGGCTGATCCGCGGGTGACGAACATGCTGGACAACCCGGCGCGCTTCGTCAGCCAGAAGCTGAACGCCGTCGATCCCGTCCTGGTCACCCGCGAACTGGTCGAAAAGCGCGTGCCGATCCAGGACGTCTTCGCCCTGCTCGGCAAGCCCCGCGTCGGGGTCGAGATCGCCGAAACCGTAGTCGGCAAGGATGGCCTCGCCTCGCGTGACTCCAAGATTGACCGTTTCCGCACGGCGCTGAAGAAGGGCGTGGAGGAGAAGTACGGCCTCTTCATCGTCGATGTCACCGGTGAACGCGCCGCGCAGAAGCAGCAGTGCGACATCCTGATCACCGGCAACGTCGAGACCGCCTACTTCAACGAGGCGGTGCCGCCGGCGCTCGCCGAGCTGGGGGGCACCACCGCCCTGATCAGCTACAACACCGCCATCAAGGTCCGCTTCCTCAACGCCGTGACCAACCAGGACTTGGATTCGAGCGTGTACGACTTCGAGCCCAAGGGGGCGGAAAAGTACACCGGCAAATCCCAGGGCGACGCCATCCGGAACTCGATCCAAGGCGCCATTGACCAGGTCCTGCCCCAGTGGATGGAGAAGCTCGAATCCGGCTGGGTCAAGCTCCGGATCAAGGAGGAGGCGCCGCCCGGGCTGTAGCGCCGCCCCCCGATTCCACCTTCAATCCGCATGAAACTGAAACTCTTCTTCGCCTTCCTCGCCCTTCTGCTGGCGGCAGCCCCGGCCGTTGCGGACTCCGCGGCGGCGCCAGCGGCGGCGCCCAAAGTCCTCCTGGTCGCCAGCGGCGAACTCCCGGGCACCGAGTTCAGCGCCGCCGACCGGGAAGCGGCCCGGCAGCACCTGGAGACGCTGCTCGGCCGGCAGCTCGCCGAGCAGTTCGGCTTGCGCCTGACCGACCCGGAGACGGTGGCCAAGGCCCGGGCCGACGCCGAGAAATGGGCCGTGCTCACCGGCGGCGACCTCGCCAGCCTCCGCCAGGCGCTCGCGGAATACCAGCCCGACTTTTTCATCCGCGCCAGCTTCCGCACCTCCGAACCGCGCCAGGAAAGCTTTGGCGACGCGGCGACCGGCATCTCCACCTTCTGGTCCTGCACCGCCGACGTCACCTTGGAAATCCTGCCGCGGGGGGCCGCCGCCGCCTTCACCGTCGCCGCGCCCCCCATGACCACCCCCAAGAAGCGGCTGAAGCCGCTGGAGACGGCGCTGGTGGCGCTGGAGGAGGCCGCCGCCGGCCTGCCCGGCCGGTTGCGCGCCCGGCAGATCTTCGCGGCCCCGGAGACCGCGCCCAAGGCGGCGGCGACGCTGACGGGGAAAAAGGTCATCTTTGTCGTCAGCGGCACGCTCGACGGCACCGGGCTGCCGGACACGGCCAAGGCCCGGGCCGCGGCCCAAGTCGAAGCCGACCTCGCCGCCCGCCTCGCCCGCGCCTACGCGATCCAGCATTTCGAGGAGGAGGCCCTCGCCAAGGCACGGAAGAACGCCGAACAGTGGGCCGTGCTCACCGGCGGCGACGTGGACGCCGTCCGCGCCGCCCTGGAACCGTATGCGCTCGACTTCTGCCTGCGGGTGAAGTTCCACGCGCCGGCGCCGCTGGTCCGGGAGACGGCCGCGGGCCGCGTCTTCAGCGGCACGGCCCTGGTCTCCCTGGAGGTCATCAACCTGCGTGCCGCCCGCGGCACCAAGGCGCTGGTGGTGGAAAGCCCGCCCATGGGCACCAACGAGCACCCGGCCATCCTCGCCCTGGAACCGGCCAGTGCCGCCACCGCCGCCCTCGCCGATTGCGCCGACCGCATCCTCGACCGCCTCACCAGCGGCGGGGCACCGGCGACCGTCGCCGCCGCCGTGCCGCCCGTTGCGAAGTCCGCACGCCCCACGGTCGCCGTGCTCTGGGTCAGGCCGGAGTTCAAGGGATGGACGGTGCCGCGCAGCCGCCAGCCGGGGCTGGGCGCCAGGCACCAGCGGCAGGTCAATGAGTTCGTGCGCCAGGCCAAGGCCAGCGGCGAGATCGGCTTGCAGGTCAACGACTGGCTGGTGGAGGCGCTCGCCGCCGGCGGCGGCTTCGTGCCAGTGGAACGCTCCGGCCGGACGGCGGCGGAGATCGCCGGCCTCCGCAACAAGCTGCTCGAATGGCGCATGGCCGGCTGGGTCGGGGAAAAGCTCGGCTACAGCGACCCGGTGGCGGCGGCCCGCGCCGTGGCGGCGGAGTGGGGCGCCACGGCCCGGATCACCAAGATCGCCGAACCCCAGCCCGCCGCCGCCGCCGGCCCCTTCGCCAACGTCAGCCGGGCCGAACTCAAGGCCTGGGCGGAGGTGACCGTGACCGAGGCGCGGACTGGCCGCACCCTGACCGCCACCGGCGAAGGCACCGCCGCCCGCGAAGGCTGGGGCACCGGCGTGAGCTATGTGGCAGGGCTGAAGCTGGACCAAACCCTGCTGGGGCTGGCCATCCGCCAGGCGCTGCAGGAGGCCGCCGGCCGGCTCCAGCCCTGACCCGGGATGAATTGTTTTTTTCTTTCGCAACTTGGGAAACAGCTTCTATAGTACACGACAGTTGTGACGGTCGGCGCGCCGTTCCCGGAACTTCTTCCGGAGCCGGCAGCCGCCTTAAACGAGGAGATGGAGGCCCCATGCTGAACAAGAAGTCCCGCCTGCTGAAGGCCCTGCCGGTTGCCGGGCTGCTGCTCGCACCCGCCGCGTTCGCCCAGTTGCCCCCGGAAGAGTATTATCACTCGGGCAGCTCCGGCGTGGGCAGCCTGGTCGACACCACCCAGATGGCCGGCGCCATCTCCCAGAGCGTGCTCACTCCCTTCTTCATGCCACAATTCCGGCGCGACGAGGAGCAGCCCACTACCCTGCTCTCCAGCGACTTCACCTTCAACAGCCTCCTCCGCTATGAACGCCGCGACTTCAAGAAGCTCGACGACGTCTACTATGACCGCTACGGCCTGACCCTCCATGGCTCGTTCGAGGCGGCCGAAAAGCTGCCCATCGACATCCTGATCCCAATCGACAACATCAACTATTCCGGCCCCGACGGCCTCCGCCCCTCCGACTACACCCGCCTCGGCCTGGCGGTCACCCCCCGCTACATGCTGATGAACCAGGCCGACCACGGCATTGACCTCGGCCTCGGCCTCGGCGGCCTCTACTACCATGACTTCGTCGAACATGGCGACGACCAGGACCGGGTCGGCCTCGCCCCGCTGGTCAGCCTGCGCAAGGACTTCGAGAGCTTCGCCGTGGCCGGCGGCGCCATGTTCCAGCGCGACTGGAACCTCTCGGGCGACGAGCACCCCAACGGCGAGTCCTACCTGGACACCGCCAAGGTCGGCTTCAACGTCGGCATCCCGCTCGGCGACCGGGTCGTGCTCAACACCCACTGCACCTACAACTACCTCCTCGACATGCCCTCGGAAATTGACCCCGACTTCTTCACCGTCGGCGCCGGCCTGACCTGGCTGCTGCAGGACAATTGGACGCTCGACCTCAACGTCCAGACCGACTTGGACAGCAACGAGTACCGGAACTGGGAAGCCATGACCGGCCTCATCTGGAGCTTCTGACCCCGGCTGGGACGCCCACCCGTTCCGACGCGCCGCGGCGGCCGCTCCGCCCGGCGCGTCGTTTGCTTCCACCCCAACCGCAGGGAGATGATCCATGCCAAACCTCCTCCTGGCACCCCTTGCCGCCAGCTTCCTGGCGCTCCTGACCGTCGCCGGCGGCTGTACCTGCCCCCGAAGCCAGCCACCCAGCCCGGAAGGGCAGAAACTGCTGCGCGGCGCCGGCGAGCAACGGCTCCACGAAGAGCTGCTCCGCCCCGCCGAGCCGCCCCCGCGCGCCCCGTGACCGGAACGAACCCGCCCCGCCAGCCATTCCCGGATCCGGATTCCGCCACCATGAACCGAACCACCGCCCGCCTGCCGCTCCTGGCGTTGCCCGTGCTGCTGCTCCTGGCCGGCTGCATGGGCGGCGAGCGCATCACCGGCGGCCCCGCTCCGATCCCGGCCCGGCCGGCGCTCACCGTCGCCGCGCCGCTGAGGGTCATGGTCATGCCGCTGGCCGTGGCGGCGCCCGCCGCCGCCGACGACGCCGACCCCGGACTCGGCCAGTGGCTCACCGCCGAACTCGCCGCCGCCGTGGACGCCCGCCCCGCCCTCTTCCGCCGCGTCCCCCTCCCCACCGGCCCCGAAGCCGACGAGGTCGTGCGCCAGACCGCCCGCCACGCCGCCGGCCTGCTGCCACCCGCGGCGTTTGCCCGCCTCCGCGGCTTCGGCGACGCCGACCGCTTCCTCTACGGCCAGGCCCGCGTGGAACCCCGGACCACCCGCCGCCCCGGCAAGGCCGACCTCCACCAACACGCCGCCACCGTCACCCTCCGCCTGGTTGACGGCCAAACCCTCACCTACACCCCCCTCACCGGCGAAGCGGCCGCCGCCGACCCGCGCCAGGCCCTGCGCCTCGCCCTCGCCGCCGCCCTCGCCCGCCTCGCCCCCACCCCCTGATCTTTCCGCAACCACTTCCAACCCTGAACCTTGCGCCATGAACCCCTCCCTCCTCGGCCTCGACGGCAAGACCGTCGCCATCATCGGCGTCGCCAACCGCCGCAGCGTCGCCTTCGCCATCCACAAGCTGCTCGCCGCCGCTGGCGCCCGCGTCGTCCACATCGTCCGGGACGCAGCGGTGGCCGCCACCGTCCGCCCGCTGCTGGACGATGCCCCCCTTTACACCTGCGACGTCGAAAAGGAGGAGGAGATCACCGCCCTCGCCGCCGACCTCGCCCGCGACGGGCACCGGCTCGACGGCTTCGTCCACTCCATCGCCTTCGCCAACTACCGCGACGGCCTGAAGCCGTTCCACGAAACCGGCCGCGCCGACTTCCTCCAGGCCATGGCCATCTCCTGTTACTCCCTCATCGCCCTCGCCCGCGAACTGAAGCCGCTCTTCAACCCCGACGCCGCCATCGTCACGATGTCCATCTCCACGACGCGCATGGCCGCCGAGAGCTACGGCTACATGGGGCCAGTCAAGGCCGCGCTCGACTCCAGCGTCGTCTTCCTCGCCAAAAGCCTCAGCGCCGACAGCCGCATCCGGGTCAACGCCGTCGGCGCCGGCCTGCTCAAGACTTCCGCCTCCGCCGGCATTCCCGGCTACATTGACGCCTATCTCTTCGCGGAGAAGGCCATTCCGCGCAAGCAGCCCCTGCGCACCGAGGAAGCCGCCGCCGCCGCCCTCTTCCTCCTCAGCCCCCTCGCCTCCGGCATCAACGCCCAGACCGTGGTGGTTGATGCCGGCATGGGCATCAACTACTTCGACCGCGAGATCGTCCGCAAGGTCGCCGCCCCATGATCCTCGGCACCGGCATCGACATCATCGAGGTGGCGCGGATCCGCCAGGCGCTGGAGCGGCACGGGGAGGCCTTTGTGCGGCGGGTCTTCACGCCGGCGGAAATCGCCCTCGCCCCCGCCGCCCCCGCCGCGGCGGCGGCCTTCTACGCCGGCCGCTGGGCCGCCAAGGAGGCGGTGGCGAAAACGCTCGGCACGGGGATCGGCGCCGCCTGCGCCTGGACCGACCTCCAAGTCCTGCGCCAACCCTCCGGCGCGCCGCGGCTGGAGCTGGCCGGCGCCGCGGCGGCGACCGCCCAGCGGCTCGCCATCGCCCGCATCCACCTCAGCATCAGCCATTTGAAGGAGACCGCCTGCGCCGTCGCCGTCGCCGAAGGTGCCACCGCCACCTCGTGAGCCCCCCGGCCACCGCCGCGCATTCACGGGCCCGCCGGCCAGCGCGCAATGGCCGCGAGGAGATCCTGCCGTTGGAGCGGCTTGGTGAGATAGTCGTCCATCCCAGCCGCCAAGCAGAGTTCCATGTCGCTTTTCATGGCGCTGGCGGTCAGGGCGACGATCGGGATGTGCCCGCCGGCCGCCCGCTCCTCTTCCCGGATGCGCTGGGTGGCCGTCACGCCGTCCATCTCCGGCATCTGCACATCCATGAGAATGAGGTCGAACGCCTCGCCACCCGGCGTGGCCAGGGCGGCCAGCACCTCCTTGCCATTGTTGGCCACCACGACCGCGTGCCCCACTTTCTCCAGCATGGCCACGACGATCTTCTGGCTGACGGGATTGTCCTCGGCCAGAAGGACGCGGCGCGGACGCGCCGCCGCCCCCGGCTCCGCCGCCGCCGCCGGTGGCCCGACCGGCACCGCCGCCGCCAGCCCCCAGGCCTCCTGGAGCGCCCTGAACAACGCCGCCTGCCGGATCGGCTTGGCCACGTGGCCCGCGATCCCCAGCTCCTGGCACCGGGCGGCTTCCACCTGCTGGCGGGCGGGAGAGGCGAACATCATCAGGATTGGCCCGCCGCCAAGCTCCGGGTTCCGCCGCAGCTCCGCCACCACCGCGAAGCCGTCCATTTCCGGCATGTTGGCATCAACGAGCGACAGGTCGAACTGGCTTCCAGCCTGCCTGGCCTGGGCCAGCTCGCGCAGCGCCGCCGGGCCACTTTCCGCCAGGACCGGCCGCAACTGCCAGCGCCGCAGCAGGTCGTCGAGGATGCGGCGGCTGGTCGCGTTGTCGTCCACAACCAGCACGGCGCGCCCCTGGAGCGCGACCGCCGCTTCCGGCACCACCCCCGCAGCCAGCCCCAGGCGCACGGTGAAGTGGAAGGTGCTGCCCTTGCCCAGCGTGCTCTCCACCCAGATCCGGCCGCCCATCAGCGCCACGAACCGGGATGAAATGGCCAGCCCCAGGCCGGTGCCGCCATGGCGGCGGGCGGGGGTCGCGTCACCCTGGTAGAAGGCCTGGAAAACCTGCCGCTGCTTCTCCGGCGGGATGCCGGCCCCGCTGTCGGCCACGGCAAAATGGAGTTCCACCGTCCCGGCCGCCGCCGCCGCCGTGGTTTCGGGCCAGACGGAGAGCAGCACCTCCCCGTGGTCGGTGAACTTGAGGGCATTCCCCACCAGATTCACGAGGATCTGGCGCAGCCGCCCCTGATCCCCCACCACGGCCGTGGGGACCGTGGGCGCCAGATGGCAGGCCAGCTCCAGCCCCTTCTCCGCGGCGGCGGCCGCGAACAGCTCCAGGACAGCGTCGAGGGTGACGGCCAGGTCAAAAGGGGCCGCGGCCAGCAGGATCTTCCCCTCCTCGACCTTGGAAAAGTCGAGGATGTCATCAATCACGGCCAACAGCGATTCAGCGGAGGACTTCACTGCCAGGGCATACTCCCGCTGCTCCGGCGTCATCCCGGTCGTCAGCAGCAGTTCCGCCATCCCCAGCACCCCATGCATGGGGGTGCGGATTTCGTGGCTCATGTTGGCGAGGAAGACGCTTTTCTGCCGGTTGGCATCCTCCGCCGCCGCCTTTGCCTTGCGCAACGCCACCGCCGCCCGCTTCTGGTCGCTGATGTCAACAAAGGCCGCCAGCAGGTGTTGGCGCCCCCCAAGGTTGACCTTGGTGACCGTCTTCAGGATGGGCCGCCGCCCCCCGTCCGCGGCCAGCAGCACCCCCTCGCCGTCCGCCAGCGCCCGCCCCAAGGCGGTGGCCGGACACCGCCCCGGCTCGGCGGCAGCGAGAAAGCGGTGGCAAGGCGCGCCCACGACCTGGCCGCGGGCGGCGCCCAGAAGTTGGCAGGCCATGGGATTGGCATCGGCGATCAGCCGGCTCTCCGGATCAATGACCAGCAGCCCCGTCGGCATGGCGTCCATGATCGTCCGCGGCCGCCCTTCGCTCTCGCGCAAGGCTTCCTCCATCCGCTTGCGTTCGCTGATGTCGCGGAAGAATCCCACCAGGCATTCCTCGCCCCCCAAGGAAATGGGGAAGGAATTGATGTCGGCATAGAAGACGCTGCCGTCCTTCCGCTTGACCGGAATCTCCTTCGCCAAGGCGAACTCGCCCCGGGCCAGCCTTTCAAACGTCTCCACCACGGCCGGCAGCTCCGCTTCCGGATGGATCGCCGTGACTTCAAGGGAGAGCAGCTCCGCCTCCCCATACCCCAGCATCTGGCAAATCTTGGGGTTGCACAGGCGGAAGCGCTTTCCCTTCTGGCTCGCGACCAGGATCCCGTCCGCCGCATTGGCAAAAACGGACTCCAGCTTTCCCTCGGATTCCCGGAGGGCCAGCTCGGCCTGCTGGAGCGCGACGACCTTGGCGGCCAGCTCCGCGGCCCGCCGCCCCAGGCTGAGCAGATAGCCGGCCGTGAGCAAGGTCACCCCCACCCCGCCGGCGAGCAGCAGCCAGGCGCCCCGCACCCCGTTCGCTTCCAGGAAGGCGGGCGCCGGCGTGAACCGCAGCGTCCACGGGCGGCCGGGCAGCGCCAAAGTCTGGAAGGAGCAGTACGGTTGGATCGCGCGCCCGGGAGCCTCTGCCGGGGCCGCCGCCGGGCGCGTCCGCGAGCGATGGAAATGGAGGGTGCCGTCCCCGGCGGCGGCCTGGGCGTCCGTCACCAGGATGTCCAGCCCCAGCGGCGGCAGCCGGGCCAGGGTGCGCTCGACCATGTCCCCGGCCCGGAACACCGCCAACCCGAAGCCGGCCAGGTGGACGCGCCGCTCCTCGGGCGTGCCGGCCGGCAGTCCCGGGCTGTAGACCGGCCGGAAGATGAGGAAGCCGGCCTGCCGTTCCCGCTCCTGGACCAGGGTGATCGGGGGAGTGGCCACCAGCTCCCCGCTGTCGCGGGCCAGCTCCAGGGCTTGCCGCCGCAGCGGCTCCGAGCCCAGGTCAAACCCGACCGCCGCCTCGTTGCCGGCCAGCGGCTCGACAAAATAGGCCGGATAGTACTCCGCCCGCGCCGCGGCCTGCCGCCGCCCCCCTTGCTCATCCCGCTCGTTGAACAGGAAGCCGGCCAGGCCGTCCCGCCAGGCCGCGGCCTCCCACTCCTCCCGCTCAGCCAAAGGCACCCGGGGAATCCATTCCAGCGCCTGGACTTCCGGGTTCTTCGCCAAATGGTCGGCCGCGAACTGCTGGAACTGGCTGCGGCTGATCCCGTCGGAAACGGCCTGGAGCGCCCCAAAGGCCTCCAGGAAGGCCACATGGTGGTCCACCGTCATCTGCAACGCCGCGGCGACCCGGGCGGCCTCCACCTCCAGGCGCCCCTGGCAGCGGTTCAGCTCCCAATGCCGCACCCAGAAAAACAGCCCCAAGCTGGCCAGCAGGCCGAAGCCCAAGGCGGCCAGCGCGGCGACCGGCCAGCGGCCGGGCCGGAACCAGCCCCGAAAGTGGAGACCCTGGAAATGGCCCCTCATTTTCCGCTTTCTCCTCCGCACGCCGGCCGGGCCGCGGCGGCTGGATCACGCCCCTCGCCAACTGGTGGCATGAACCTCGCCATAATGTAGCACAAAAAACGCAAGTTATGCAGTCCACTGGGGTGCCGGCGGCCACCACGCCTTGAGCGGGCCGGCCGCGGGCGAATCCGCCGAGGCCATCCCTCCCCGCCAGCCCGGATCGCCCTCTCCCGCACCCGATTCTGCCGCCGCACTCCAAGGCCGGCACGCCAGCCAGCAACCGAGAGGCGTCAGGCCAACCGCGGTTGACTTTGGAATTGTCGCGGCGAGAGCCCATGTTGCCGCGTGAACCAGCGGGAGAAGTGCCCGGGGGTGGAGAAACCCAACGCGATCGCCACCTGCTTGACCTGCGTGCCGGGCAGGGAGAGGCACCGCCGGGCGTATTCACCGCGCCGCCGTTCGTGGTAGCGCAGCACGCTCTGCCCCAGGTGCTGCACGGCCAGGCGGTTCAAATGCGCGGGGCTGATCCCGGCAGCCCGGGCCACTTGCGCGAGGGTAAGCGCCAGATTTTGCGGTTGGCGCTCGATGAACTCCAAGGCCAGGGCCAGCCGCGGATCGAGGTGACCGGGCGGGCGGGCACCGACCCCCACGCTCTCCAGGGCCGCCGCAAACGCCTTCAGGAACTTCAGAAATAGCTGCTGCACATCAAGATACGACTGAATGGACATTTCCTGCCGGTACATTCCGTAGCCATGGCACCGCAGGATCGCTCCGAGCAGCTCCTCCACCGCCAACGCCTCGCGCTCCATCTCCGGATGGCGGCACGAGTCCAGCACGACGGCACGACTGGGGTTGAACGCCACCTCCCCGGTGGGCCAATGGGCAAAAAAATTGAGCGACAAGAAATCGATGTCCGGGCTGAAACGCTGCACCCGGAAGATCGGTTGGGGTATGAGCCACTGCCCCGCGCGGGCCACAGTGGAAACGTTCGCATGGACGACTTCCGCCTGGCCGCGATAGACCAGCCATGCCGTCAGCCCCGGCGGCAAAAATTGGAAGCACAAGTTTCCCGGCCGCCCCCGATAACATGAGATCAGGGCGGTTCGCAGCGGCAGCCACTCTCCATAATGGGGTGCGTTCATGTGTTCGGCCTGCGTCCGGGGGAAAGCGGGCGGAAAACCCGCTCCTGGAGTACAGCATAATGCCGGGAAGCGCAGAACCAACTCCAGCGGCGGAATTGCGGCGCTCGGCAGGCTGCCGGACCGCCTTTCCCGCCCCGCCCCAGCCACGGATTCGGGTTCCATTATGCCTTGGCATGAGCATTTGGGGTAACTCAAAGCTCGCAAAGTGGTATGCCTTTGAGCTGGCTTTTCCCAAACGCCGGAGCTAAGTTGTCAATGTTCGGTTGCAACCGTGCGAGACCGTTGTGGCATCGCCGGTGCGGCCGAAAACCCAACGCCGGCAAAAAAAAGGTTCCAACCTTGAAAAGCAAAGCGAAAAACCGCAACCTGTGCTCCCGTTTCCCCGGCAGCGCCTTCCTGGCCGCCGGGATGCTCGCATCCTCGGCCCAAGCGGCGCTTCTGGTCGAATACAACTTCGGCGAAGGTTCCGGCACCGCGGTCGCCAACACCGGCACGCTGGGCGCGGCGGCCAATGGGACGTTGACGGGCAGTTGGTCAACCAGCACGCCTTCCGGGACAGGACATTCCGTGAGCTTTACCGGAAGCAACGCAGCCGAGGGTGTCAGCACCGGCAGCGCGGTGGCCGGGCTGAACGGCCTGAACCAGGTCACGGGGGTGCTTTGGCTGAATCTTCGGGCGGCTCCGGCGAAATATGACCGCTTGGTGAGCAATTCCTCATCGGGCAATGGATTCGATTTTGCTGTTTCCGGAGTCTCAGGAGGAAATTTCACGGTGCTGTTGAATCTTGACAGCGTCGTTGGCACTGCTTCCGACAGCATCAGCCAGAACCTGAACAATTGGACGTTCTTAGCCTTCACGTATGATGGAACTGTCACCACCGAAAATCTGAAGTTCTATACAGCCACCATCGCCAACAGCGTGGCGCAACTGGGGGGAACCAAAACTGCCAACGCAGGCGCGCTGGGGACAAGCACCAATCCTTTTGAAGTGGCCAACACCGCTTTGACAGGCGAGGATCGCACACCGCCTGCGCTGTTCGACAATGTCCGCATCTACGACACGGTTTTGAGTTCGGCGGAGTTGGAGGCCATTCGTGTTGCCACGGTGCCCGAGCCGGCGGCGCTGGCGCTGCTCGGACTCGGCAGCGTCGCCCTCCTCCGCCGCCGCCGTGCGGCGTGATGGAACCGGGGCGCGCCGAGCCCCAGCTCGGCGTGCCCTCAACGTCCTCAGACCCACCAGCCCCGACGTAACGGTGTGAGGACGGAAAGGAAGCACCGTCCAGAACAGCCACACGCTGAAGCGTGGGACCTGCCGTCCAGGCGATCCCTCGCAGGGCGGAAAGTGGGCCGTCCAGAGGAAACACCGCCGCCCAGAACAGCCGCACGCTGAAGCGTGGGCTTTGGTTGTGGCACCGGGGACGGTGCCACCGACTTTGCCGCTGCCGTCATGGGTCTCATGAGTCCCATGGGACCGATAACCGATCTGACCGATCCCAAGGGCCGCCTTTGCGGCCCCGTGGGGAAAAAAGTCGTGGAAATTCGTGCAATTGATGGATAGCATGCCCCGGCGTTCCCCCTTCACCCTGATCGAGCTGCTGGTGGTGATTGCGATCATCGCGGTGCTGGCCGCCCTGCTGCTGCCGGCCTTGCAGCGGGCGAAGGACGCCGCCAAGCAGGCCGTCTGCCTCAGCAACCAGCGGCAGTGCCACATCGCCCTGCAAACCTATGCCAGCGACTGGGACGGGGTGATCCTGGCCGAAACGGTGGCGGGCGGTCACATTGACCTCTGGGGCCAATTCCTGGCGGCCAACAACTCTTCCTATGCCAAGAACTATGAACCGTACATCAGCCAGGCCGGGGTCTTTGTCTGCCCCGCCAACCGCTTCCACGCCAAGCTCGCCAGCATTAATCCCAGGACCGTTGACAACGCCACCTACGCGCTCTGCCGAAGCTATGGCAGCGACCATCCGGGCTGGGACTTCATCCAGACGGTGAATATCATGCCGGACACCTATCCCTGGACCGCCCCCATCCCGGCCAAGATGGTGATCGAATGGCTGGCCAAAGTCCCCAATCCGGGCGCAACCGTCATGCTGGCGGACAGCCTCACCACGCATCCTTCCTCCGCGTTTGGCGGCGGGGCGCCGATGGGGAATTTCGCCACCCATCAAGCGAGCAATTGGCCGCCCAGCGGCATCCACCTGATCCACAACGGCCGGGCCAACCACATCTACTACGACGGCCATGGCGCCAGCGGCACCATGCGGGAGCTGCGCTACCAGACGGAATCCCAGTGCAAGTACTTCCTCGACCAGAACGGCATTGTCTGCACGCTGCCCTGACCGTTTGGCCGCGAAGAAGTTTAGCCCACGAAACACCCGAAACAGCACGAAAACCCGAACCGTTTTTTCCCACGAATCTACACAAATCCACACGAATTAAAACTTTCGGTCGAACCCTCCGCGAACTCCGCGCCTCCGCGGTGAGGATTTGAAACTTTCGTGTGGTTTCGTGTGTTTCGTGGGCGAAAGGAGGCTAAAGGATTTGTTTCGCGGACGGAACCCGGAACGAAAGATCAAACCAGTGAATCAGGAGACTGCCATGAAGACTCGCCTTCCCTGCCTTGCCCTGGCCTGCGCCCTGGCTTCCGGCGCCCTTTTCGCCCAGGCGCCGGCCACGCCGGCCGCCGCCGCCACCCCGGAGTACCCCGACTTCTACACCGGCGAGAGCGGGAAGGCGCCCAAGGGGATTGATTTCGTCCAGGCGATCAAGGTCAGCGCGCCGGCCTACTGTTCGGAGATCCAGGGCGACACCACCGTGACCTTCCAGGCGCCGGGCATGACCCAGGCCAAGGCATTCTGCTGGCAGCAGCCGCCGCCGGCCAAGCCCAGCCCGCCGGAAGGCCTCTGGCGGCGGGTGAAGCGCGCCCTGTTCGGTGGGGAGCCACCCACCCCGCCGGCCAAGCCCAGCCCGTGGGGGCATGATGCGGCGGTGGCCGACCTCAAGCTCGACGCCGCGGGCAGCGGCAGCTTCGTCTTCCCCGCCGACCAGTTCCCCAACGGCCCGATCACCATCCGCATCCACGCCAAGGACGAGGGCAAGAAGCAGGACATCTGCGAGCTGCAGCTCTTCAACCGGGGCGGCGTAGTGTGGAACCAGGGCATCCCCAAGGCCGACCCGCCGGCCGCCACGGGAATGACGCTGCTCTTCGCCGACGACTTCGCCGGCCCGCTCTCCATCTCCCCCGACGGGAAAAATGCCCGCTATCCCGCACATAAAACCGGCGGCGGCGACTTCAGCGGCTGGATCTTCTCCGACCCGGCCGGCGGAAACGACCCCTTCGGCCAGGCCGGGACCTGGCTGCGCATCCACGCGTCCAAGAAGCCCGGCACCAAGGGCCGCAGCGGCATCCTCTCCTCCATCCGCGGCGACGGCAGCGGCGTTTCCGCCACCCCGCCCTGCTATTTTGAATGCCGCTTCGTCGCCCAGTCGGCGCCCGGCACCTGGCCGGCCTTCTGGACCCTCACCAAAGGGACGATTGGCATGGACAAGGCCGCGCCGGAGTACGAGGCCGTGAAAAAGGCGGGCTGCGACGAGCTGGACATCATTGAGGCCTATGGCGGCTACGGGCCGAAGAACCCGAATTCGGGCGGCAATTACTGCATTGTCAGCCATTTCTGGAGTCAGCCCAAGCCCGCCTGGCATGAGCCGAAGGGTGCCGACGGCAAGCCGAATCCGCTGTACAAGCCGCACAGCGCGGTGGTGGACACCCTGGCCTTGGGCGGCAAGTCCTCCTGGTCCTGGACCTTCCACACCTACGGACTGCTGATCACGGAGACCGACACCGTCTACTACTTCGACGGCAGCGAAGTCCTGCGCCATCCCACCGGGCCGGTCTCCAAGACCCAGCCCACCTGGTTCCTGGTCAACTACGCCATCGGCGGCATCAGCGGCTGGCAGATTGACCTGGAGCGCTACGGCAACCAGAGCGACATGTGGGTGGACTACATCCGCGTCTACCAGGGGGAGAGGAAGTAGCCGCCCATTTTCCGGGCGCCGCCCCGCGGCGGCACTGGCGGCGGGGGCGCCCGCCAACCCTTGCAAAACACGGTGGCCGTGCCATAGTATGCCTCCGCTTGCGCACCCCTGCGCGGCCTTTTCCTGAATGGTGGGTGTAGCTCAGTTGGTTAGAGCGCCAGGTTGTGGCCCTGGAGGTCGCGGGTTCGAGCCCCGTTACTCACCCCATTTTTCCGCCCCCCTGCCCGCGGGGCGGCCGCTGAAGGAAGGCCAAAGGAAGACACTCCGGGCTGAACGCCCCCCCGGACGCTTCGTTTGGCCTTTTGTTTGTCCCCCCACCCGGACACCCGGCTTCCCCCTCCCTTCCCATGCCCCCGGTTCCCCGCGAGTTCGATGTGATCGTGGTCGGCGGCGGCCACGCCGGCTGCGAGGCGGCCTTGGCCGCGGCCCGGCTCGGCGCCCGCACCCTGCTGCTGACGGCCAACCTCGACCACATCGCCCAGATGTCCTGCAACCCCTGCATCGGCGGCGTCGCCAAGGGGCACGTGGTGCGGGAGATCGATGCCCTCGGCGGCGAAATGGCCCTGGCCACCGACGCCACCGCCATCCAGACCCGGATGCTCAACCGCTCCCGCGGCCCGGCCGTGCATTCGCCCCGGGCCCAGTGCGACAAAGTGCTCTATTCCAAGCGGCTGAAGCTGGCGCTCGAACGCCGCCCGGGGCTCAGCCTCCACCAGGCCGAAACCGTCCGCGTCCTCGCCGCCCCCGCTGGCGACCGCGTTTGCGGAGTCCGCACCGCCTTTGGCGAGGAGTTCCACGGCCGCGCCCTCGTGCTGGCCACCGGCACCGCCCTCAACGGCAAGCTCCACTACGGCCTGACCCATTTCGCCGGCGGCCGGGCCGGCGACCCCGCCAGCTCCGCCCTGGCCGAGTCGCTCCGCACCGACCTCCAGCTCGACCTCGGCCGGCTCAAGACCGGCACGCCGCCGCGCCTCCTCGGCCGCGGCATCGCCTTCCACGCCCTGGAACGGCAGGACTCCGACCCCGAACCGGTGCCGTTCTCCTTCCGCGAGCCGCCCCCCGACCTGCCCTGCCTCGGCGGCGCCCGCCCGCCGCCCCAGCCCTGCTGGCTCGCCCAGACCACCCACCGCACCGCCGAAATCGTCCGCCAGAACCTGGACCGCTCCCCCCTCTACACCGGCCGCATCTCGGGGATCGGCACCCGCTACTGCCCCTCCTTCGAGGACAAGGTGGTGCGCTTCCCGCACCACGAGCTGCACCATCTCTTCCTCGAGCCCGAGGGCGCCTACACCGACGAATACTACCTCAACGGCATCTCCACCAGCCTGCCGGTGGATGTCCAGGCCGAGCTGGTCCGCTCCGTGCCGGGGCTGGAGCACGCCGAGATCACCCGCTACGCCTACGCCATCGAATATGATTTCGTCTTCCCCCGCCAACTCACCCCCGACCTGGCGCTGCGCCGCTGGCCAAACATCTTCCTCGCCGGCCAGATCAACGGCACCAGCGGCTACGAGGAGGCCGCTGGCCAGGGGCTCGTCGCCGGCCTCAACGCCGCCCGCCGCGCCGCCGCCCGCCCCACCGTCACCCTCCGCCGCGACCAGGCCTTCATCGGCGTCATGATTGACGACCTGGTGACCAAGGAGATCATCGAGCCCTACCGCCTCTTCACCAGCCGCTCGGAATACCGCCTCTCCCTGCGCCAGGACAACGCCGACCGCCGGCTCATGCCGCTGGCCTACGACCTCGGGCTGCTCCCCGCCGCCGACTTCCGCCGCCTCCAGGAGCTGGAGGCCGCCCTCGCCGCCTGGCGGGAGACGCTCCAAGCCCGCCACCACCAGGGGCACAGCCTCTGGGAACTGCTGCGCCGGCCGGAAAGCCGCTTCGCCGACCTCCCTGGCCAGGACGGCGCCGGCCCCGCCCCCCGCGTCCGCGAACAGCTCGAAATCGAGGCCAAGTACGAAGGCTACATCCGCCGCGAACTCGCCCTCGCCGCCGACATGCGCGCCCTCGACCGGATCGCCATCCCCCCCGGGTTCGACTACGCCGCCCACCGCGCCCTCGGCAACGAGGCGCGCCAGAAGCTGGACCAGGCCCGCCCCCAGACCCTCGGCCAGGCGGCGCGCCTCGACGGCATCACCCCCGCCGACCTCGCCCTGCTCCAGGTCCTGCTCAAGCGCGACGGCTGACGACGGAAATGGCGCGCCCGGAGTTGCGGATTCCGCAACCGCGGCTATAGTCCCTACCGTTTTTCGCCACCCTGGTGGGATACCGAAGTGGCCAAACGGGGCAGACTGTAAATCTGCTGGCTTATGCCTTCAGTGGTTCGAATCCACTTCCCACCACCATCCTTTTCTGCCCAGCCCAGGCCACGGCCCGCCAGCGTCGCCTTTTGCGTTGGGCAAAATAAATGGCACCCCCCCGCCCGCCAGTGCTCAGGTTGTGCGCCGGATGCGGCTACAAACCCTGGCCGCGCCGTGGCCCAAGCCAGAAGCGTGCAACCGGAATTCGGATCGGAGGTTTTGCCCCAGGCGGCGGCAAAGTCACCCCGCCCGCCACCCTCGCGGCCAGGGGTCAGCCCCAACAGGCACGATTGCCCTGCCCCCCCTCCCCCGCCACCGGTTGACTTCGCGGAAAATGGGCGGTATCGCATGTGCAGAGATGGTTGATGGCGCTTCCGGGGTTTGTGTGGGTTGAAATCATGGGGTTGATGGATATAGGTCGAGACCGCCACAATGGAAAAGGATGGCGGTGCGGAACTTCTCTTTGCCGCGGAAGCCAAAGGCATCGCGCTTGATCTTCTCGATCTTGCTGTTGAGGCCTTCGGTGCAGGCGTTGGTGATTTTCGCCGTGATGGCGTTGGCAATGCCCCGCCAGTGGTTCTTGGGGGTGTGCGCGGCCCTGCGCATCGGCGCCAGCCGGGAATGGGTGGCCCACCAGTACCATTTCTTGAAGAAGGCGGCCGCCGCTTCCGCGGTTGGGCAGCGCCAGATCTCCCGGAAGTCCTCCTTGATGGCCCAGGCCCGGTCGGTCTTGACGGCGGCCTCCTTGAGCTGCTGGAACTGCGCGGCGCGGTGGTCCGGGACGTTCTCTTCGTTGTAGAGGAACCACATCCCGCACCTGCCCCTCCTTCAGGTCGGCGATGATGGTGAAATACTGGTGACGCGCAAACACGCTTTTCTCGTCAATGCCCAGCGCTTCAGGACGTTCCGGGCTGCGGCGCGCCATCCCGCGCTCGCCGGCCCGGGCCATGACGGTGTCCATCTCGTCCCAACTCAGCCCCGTCAGCGAAGCGGCGCCCTCGCGGCTGCACTCGGCGAGCGTGTCAATGCAGCGGCGCGGCGCTCCATGGCGCACGTCAAGGATGAACGCCCGTCCGCCAGCGGCGGCTTCACCTGGACAGTCCCATGTTCCGCGCAGGACACCCGCGGCAGCGCGGCGTGCAGCCACGTCTCGTAGTCGCAGGTGTCCAGGTGCCGCCAGGAGCGCTCCCGCGTATGGTCGTACACCGGAAGCGCGCCGGCACACGCCGGACAGGCAAACAAGGCGCCGGAGCCATGCTCCAGCCAGGCATCGCCGCGCCGGATCTCCGGATGCACCTCCACCCGGCAGACCTTCCATGGCGGCGGCGGCTTGACCATCATCTGGTAGAATGGAACGAGATCCATGTCGGCACCCTTTCTTCGGGAAAGTTATCCATGGGCGGCGGCCCGGCGAGAATGGGCAGCCGCAGGCGGGACAAGCTCGTCGGAGCCGGGCCGCCGCCTGTGGGTAACTTCCCCCGCCCCGGCCGCGAAAAACCGGAGCTAATATCATCCTGGGGACAAGCATGTTGCAAACGCCCGTGCGGGAAAACCGCGGACATTAGCCTGGGAAAACCGCCCCGCATCGGCTACGTCACGCCCAGATTCGTGCTCACGCCGACCCACACAAACCCCGGAAGAGCCAAAAAATTTATCGCAACCGCAAAGATGCAACCACCTCAAGCACCGGAAGGGTCCAGGCGAAAGGGACGGATGGCAGCCTCCATGATGTTGATGGCGTCAATGCCGACGGCTCGGGGGTTGTGACGAAACAGAGCTTGCATGACTCCTTGGACGGGATTGTGAAATGGGGGGATGCCACCACCCGCTTGGATCTGCCCATTGCCGTCGCCAGGGATGAAGACGGCAACAAGATGAGCCCAATCGAACTAATCCAACCGGTCACTGCAAATGACACGCCAGAGATCAAAGCCGAACGACTTGCGGATAAGGCGGCCATTACCATTACCCGCACCGGCGCGGCCATTGAAATCACAACCAAGAAAAGCAATGGACATGTCACCGTAGTTCCGAACACCTACACAACGGGAAAAGGTAAAAACAAGGTCACCCATTATCCAGTTACGACTGGCTCATCTTTTACCGACAACCGCGAAGGCAAAGTCATTTCCCCAATCGACATCAATGTTGGCGAGTTGCTCGCGCATCCCGATTTATCTGGCCTGTTTGCGGACGGGATCGTTGTTTATGTGAACAACGTCAACAATCGGACGGGGACGGCGAAAAATCAAGCCGTCCGATTGCTCAACGGAACCAATTTGCCGGACACCGGCTTGACTTTTGCGACACCCGATCCCATGTATGTGAAAGGGGACTACAATACAACTACGCGTTCGGATGGAACGTATTCGCCATCCATGTTGGCCGCCGACGCGATCACGATGCAATCCAACAACTGGAATGACAGCAATAGCACGAAAGACATAAGCAAGCGGATACCGTCGGAGACAACCCTAAACTCGGTTCTCCTCTTGGGAAATGTGCCGACGACCGAGGATTTGATGACCTATAGCGGCGGATTGGAAAATTTGATTCGCTTCATGGAACAATGGACGGGAAGTGGCCACGATTACAAATTCAAGTTCAATGGATCGTTCATTTGCCTTTGGGATAGCTTGGTCGGAAGGGGCCCTTGGGGTAGGAGCAATGTCTATGTGCCGCCAGTCCGCGAATGGGGATATGATGAAATGTACCGGAAGGCGGCCAATGCGCCTCCGGGAGTGCCGAGCTTCTGTGGGATGGAAAAGCTGGGATGGGATTGGACGAATCTGGCGGACTTCGCTGATGAAACCCTGATCACAATCACCGAATGAATGGGAGAGTGAGCGGAGGGGAGGTGTTTTCATTGCCCCGTGACGAAAGTTGGGAAATCGGGCGGTGTCCAAGCGCCAACGCCATTGGCCGCCGATGGCCACCTGCTCTCCCCCGGCAAAAATCCCCCATCCCGCGGATGCCAGGATGTCATCAGGGAAAAAATGGTCTTTTGCGCCCAAGCCAGGAGGGCCGCGCCATGCTATAGTAGCAGGGCCGAAGCCCCGGCCCGTCCCCAGGCCGGAGCCGGCGGATGATCCCTTGCGCCATGCCCCCTTCGCCCGACAACTCCGCCGCCGCCGCGCCCGATCCGCACTGGCTGCGGATGAAGGACTGCGCCGACCGCACCGGCTGGCACCGGCACCTTTCCCACCGGGAACACCAGCGCCTGGCGACAGTGGGCGACTGGTTCGGCAGCCTCGCCACCGCGGAAATCCTCCAACGCCAGCCGCCAGCCCGCGCCGCGGCGGAAGTGGTCGAAGGCGCCCTCGCCCGGCTCAAGCCCGCCTTCCCCGCCCCCCTGCTCCTCATCCAGGGGCAATGGGCAACCCTGGTCGGGCCGGAAGTGGCGCGGCAGACGCGGCCGGCGGCGTTCCGCGACGGGCAACTCTTCGTCGAAGTGGCCAACGCCACCTGGCTCTACGTCCTCGAAACCATGCACAAGCCATTGATCCTGAAGCGATTGCAGGCCGCCAGCGACGGCGCCATCCGCGACCTGCGCTTCCTCGCCGGCGACCGCCCGGCACCCAGCCGCCCCGCCGCCCCCCGCTCCGGAAAGAAACCCACGCCATGATCCCCCCCTTCTGCATCGGCCGCGGCGCCCCCGCCACGGCCATCGCCGCCAGCGAACAGGAAGCCCTGCTCCAGGAGCTGCTGCGGCGCGCCGGCCGCCCCCTGCGCCGCGTCCTGCTGCTGCCGCCCGACTTCACCCGCTTCAACTCCGGCGCCGGCGCGCTCTGCCGCATCCTCCACCGCCTGCTCAGCCCCACGGCCCAGGTTGACATCATGCCCGCCCTCGGCACCCACGCGCCCATGACCGAGGCCGAGCTGCGCACCATGTTCGGCCCGGAAATCCCCCTCGCCAGCTTCAAGGTCCACGACTGGCGCCACGAGATCCGCCATCTGGGCGACGTCCCCGGCGAGCTGCTCCGCGACTGGTCCGAGGGACGGGTGGACTACAGCGTCCGCATCGAGGTCAACAAGATCCTCTTCGCCGGCTATGACCTGATCCTTTCCCTGGGGCAGATCGTGCCGCACGAGGTGGTCGGCATGGCCAACTACACGAAGAACCTGATGGTCGGCGTCGGCGGCGCCGACATCATCAACAAGTCCCACTTCCTCGGCGCCAGCTATGGGATGGAACGGATCATGGGGCGGGCCGACACCCCCGTGCGCCGGCTGTTCGACCACGCCGCCGCCACCTTCCTCGGCGAGCTGCCGATCCTCTTCGTCCAGACGGTGATGCAGAAGGACAAGGGCAGCGGCGGCATGGCCATGCGCGGCCTCTTCCTCGGCGCCGGCGCCGAACCGTTCCAGCGCGGCGCCCGCCTCAGCCAGCAGGTCAACCTCGACCTGCTCGCCCGGCCGCTGCGCAAGGTGGTGGTCTACCTCGACCCCGCCGAGTTCAAGAGCACCTGGCTCGGCAACAAGGCGATCTACCGCACCCGCATGGCGATGGCCGACCAGGGCGAGCTGGTCATCCTGGCGCCGGCCCTCAAGGAATTCGGCGAGGATCCGGAGATCAACCGGCTCATCCAGAAATACGGCTACCACGGCACCCCCGCCACCCTCGCCGCCGTGCGCGACCACGCGGAGCTGCGCCACAACCTCAGCGCCGCCGCCCACCTCATCCACGGCTCCAGCGAAGGCCGCTTCACCATCACCTACTGCCCCGGCCCCCACATCAGCCGCGCCGCCGTCGAAGCGGTCGGCTTCCAGACCGCCGACCTCGACGCCATGCTCCGCCGCTACGACCCCGCCAAGCTCCAGGACGGCCCCAACACCCTGCCCGACGGCGAGGAGATCTTCTTCATCAGCAACCCGGCCCTCGGCCTCTGGGCGCTGAAGAAGGACTTCGCCTGACCCCGCGGGCCGCCGGCCTTGCCGCCCCCCCCGATCTCCCACCCCGAGAAGAAAACGACCCCATGACCTCCACCCGCCCCCAATCCCGCCTCCCCCGTTGGCGCCAACTGCTGCTGGCCCTGCTCTTCCTGCTCTGCGGCCCGGGGCTGGCTTCCTGCAACGCCGCCGAACCCACCGCGGCGGCGGCGACGACGGAACCGGCGAAAACCCCAGCCGCCGGCTGGCAGCAGCCCACCCCCACCGCCCTGGAGGCGACCGTCGCCCGCGTCGTCGCCCAGATGCTGCCGCGGCTGCATTACGAACGGCTGAGCCCGGACGAGACCCTCTCCGAACGCCTCTTCACCGCCTATTTCGAGCGGCTCGACCCGGAACGCAGCTACTTCCTCGCCAGCGACCTCGCCGAGTTCGCGGGCCGCCGCCAGGAGCTGTGCGAGCTGCTGCTCAAGGGGCGCCTCGAGTTCGGCTTCCAGGTCTATGACCGCTTCGTCCAGCGGGTGCGCGAACGCGTCGAGTTCGTCCGCGAAGCCGTGAAGACGCCGCCGGACTTCACCGTGAAGGAAGAGCTGCTCCTCGACCGCGCCAAGGCGCCATGGTGCGCCTCCCGCGCGGAGCTGGACGAGCTGTGGCGGAAGAAGGTCAAGAACCAGATCCTCGTCTACACCCTGATGGCGGAGGAATCCAAGCGCAAGGCCGCGGAGAAGAAGGGGAACGGCGGCGCGGGCGAGGCCGGCTTCATCCCGCCGCCGCCGGCCGAGCGGGTCCTGCGCTTCCACCAGTCCCTGCTCGCCACCTTGGAGGAGAACGAGAGCCTCAACCTCACCGAACTCTACCTCACCACCTTTGCCCAGCTCTACGACCCGCACTCCGCCTACATGGCCCCCACCAGCGAGGAGGACTTCAACATCCAGATGCGCCTCTCCCTCCAGGGCATCGGCGCCGTCCTCACCAGCGAGGACGGCTACGTCAAGATCGTGGAGGTCATGCCCGGCGGCCCGGCGGCCCTCGACGGCCGGCTCCAGGCCGGCGACCGGATCATCGCCGTCGCCCAGAATGGCAAGGAGCCGGTCGAGGTGATCAACATGAACCTCAACAAGGTCGTGCGCATGATCCGCGGCCCCAAGGGCACCAAGGTCGCCCTCACCATCCTCAGCGCCGCCAAGGGCGTGCATGGCCTCCCGGCCACCATCACCCTCACCCGCGACGAGGTGAAGCTCACCGAGCAGGAGGCCAAGCTCAGCCAGCAGCCGCTGCCCACCGCCCCCGGCCGCCACGTCGCCATCCTCGAACTCCCCTCCTTCTACGCCGACTTCGACGGCCGCCGCAACGGCGACAAGGAGTTCAAATCCGCCTCGCGCGACCTGGAACGGCTCCTCCGCGACGCCACCGCCGGCGGCGCCGCCGGCGTCATCCTCGACCTCCGCTCCGACGGCGGCGGCAGCCTCGACGAAGCCATCGCCATCGCCGGCCTCTTCCTCCCCCGCGGCCCCGTCGTCCAGGTGCGCGACAGCGAACGGCGGCTGGACATCCAGAAGTCCACCCGCCCGCAACCGCTCTACACCGGCCCGCTCGTCGTCCTCACCAACCGCCTCAGCGCCTCCGCCTCCGAAATCGTCGCCGCCGCCCTCCAGGACTACGGCCGCGCCGTGGTCATCGGCGAAGGCTCGACCCACGGCAAGGGCACCGTCCAAAGCGTCATCAACCTCGACCAGGCCATCCGCCTGCCCTTCCAGGCCCAGCTCCGCCGCGACCCCGGCTCGCTCAAGCTGACCCTCGCCAAGTTCTACCGCGTCAACGGCGGCTCCACCCAGCGCAAGGGCGTCACCCCCGACATCGCCTTCCCCTCCTTCACCGACTTCATGGAACTCGGCGAAAGCAACCTCCCCGCCGCCCTGCCGTGGGACGAGATCGCCCCCCTCCCCCTGCCCGCCATCGCCGGCGACGTCCGCCCCTTCCTGCCCGCCCTCAAGCAACGCTCCGCCGCCCGCCTGGCCGCCGACCCCGAAATGGCCGCCTACCGCGACTCCGTCCAGCGCTACGGCGAACTCCGCGCCCGCAAGAACCTTCCCCTTTCCCGGGAAGGGCGCGAAGCGCTGCTCCATGAGGAGGAGGCCTTCGCCGACCAAATCCAGGCCAGCACCTTCACATCCCGCCGCCGGCCCACGCCGCCGACCCCGGAGGGGGAGGAGGCGCCGCCGCCACCCAAGGACCTGATGCTCGCCGAGGCGCTCCAGGTCATGGCCGACCTGCGGGAACTGCAACGGCCCGCCCCGCCCGCCGCCGTCGCCGCCGGCCACTGACCCGCCCCGCCCCGCAACCATCGGGCGGCGGGCGGCGGGCGGCGGGCTGCGGGCGGCGGGCGGCGGGCTGCCGGGCCACGGGCTGCCGGGCCACGGGCTGCCGGGCCACGGGCTGCCGGGCCACGGGCTGCGGGCTGCGGGCCACGGGCTGCCGGGCTGCCGGGCTGCCGGGCCACGGGCTGCGGGCTGCGGGCTGCGGGCTGCAGGCGGCGGGCGGCCGGGCGGCGGAAATGCAAGGCCCCGTGAGGGGCCGGGGTGTAGAGCCCCCGGCTTCAGCCGGGGGTCGGGGGGACAGCATCATTGATTTGCGCCCCGGCGGGGCGCAAGTCGGCTTGGCCGGCGGAGACCCCAAACGGGGGGAGTCCCTGGGGTTGCGGCGCCCAGCCCGCCCGCGGCCTCAGAGGTTGGCCTTGACCAGCCGGGCGCAGAGTTCGGGGAAGCTGATCCCCGCCACCTTGGCCGCCTTCGGCAGGAGGCTGGTCGGGGTGAAGCCGGGGATCGCGTTCGCCTCCAGGCACCAGGGGGTGCCGGCGGCGTCCACGATGAAGTCAACCCGCAGCAAGTCCTTGGCGCCAAGCACCTGGTAGCTCCGCTCCGCCAGCTCCTGGGCGCGCCGCTGCACGGCCGCCGGCACGCTTTGCGGCGGGCAGAGATACTCGGTGTGCCCCTGGCGGTGCTCATACTTCGCGTCGAAGTCGTACCAGCGCCCCTCGCCGCTCGGCTGGATCTCGACCACCGGCAGCGCCTGGCCGTCCAGCAGGCCGACGGTGATCTCAGTGCCGCGGATGAACTCCTCGCAGAACACGCAGCGGTCCAGGTCGAACGCCGCCTGCAGCGCCCGCCGCCAGCCGGCCAAGTCGCCCGCCTCGACCTTGCTCACGCCGATGGAGGAGCCCTGCTCGTTTGGCTTGACCACCACCGGGAAGCGCAGCTCCGCCGGCGGCGGCGCGTCCGGCCCGGCGAGCGCGGCCCATTTCGCGGTGGGCACCCCGGCGGCGGCCAACGCCTCCTTGGTGGCCAGCTTGTCCATGATCCGCTTGCAGGCGGCAGGGCCGCTGCCGACGTAGTGGATGCCCTTCGCCTCCAGCAGCGCCTGGATCTGGCCGTCCTCGCCGAAGGCGCCGTGCAGCACGGGGAAGACCACGTCGAACTGGGCCGGCAGCTCCGGCAGCGCGGCGGCGGCGAACTCGACCTCGGCCACCTCATAGCCCGCCTCGCGCAACGCCGCGGCCACCCCCGCCCCCGACCGCAACGAAATGGCACGTTCGCTGGACGGCCCGCCCTTGAGCACCACCACCCGCGGCGCCGGCAGCCCCGCGGCCACCTCCCCCGCCGCCTCAACCCCCGCAAACCTGACTTCCGGCATGAGCAACACTCCAGTCCGCGCAAACACCTGCTGCCGCACCCGCAGCAGCAAATTCAGGAAATCCTTTTCCGGGACGCGCCCCTCGGTGAGAATGAAATTGGCGTGCAGCCCGCTCACCGACGCGCCGCCCAGCACCATACCCTTGCATCCGGCCCGGTCAACCAGCCGCCCCGCCGGCAGCTCCGGCGCGGGGTTGCGGAAGACGCAGCCGGCGCTGGCCCCCCGCGGCTGCGAGGCGCGCCGGCGCTCGCCGGACTCGCGCAGCCGCCCCTCGGCCGCCGCCAGTTCCGCCACCGGCAGCCGCAGCGTCGCGGCGGTGACGATCACCGCCTCGGGAATGCCGGACCGGCGGTAGCCCCAGCCGAGCGCCGCGCCGGGGCGGCGCCAGGGCGAACCGTCACGCCCAACCCCCTCGACTTCCACCACGAACTCCCCAAGGCAGACGCCGTCGGCGCCGGCGTTCATCCGCAGGGCGCCGCCGAGGGTGCCCGGGATCCAGGCCAGCGGTGCGAACTCCGCACAGGGCAGGCCGGCGTGGATAGCAGCCTCGAACAGCGTGCGCAGCGTCACCCCGGCCCCGGCCCGCCACAGCGGCGCGGCGCCGGCCGCATCCCCCGCCGCGGGCCGGCAGTCGCCGCCCCGGAACTCGCCTTGGCGCAGGCAGAGCCAGATGCGCGGCGGCTCCCAGTCGGCCCCGACCAGGTTGCTGCCGCCGCCGAGCACGGCCACCGGCGCCTTTGCGGACTCCGCAAAGGCCAGCGCCGCCCGCAGTTGGGCCAGGGTCGCCGGATACACCACCAGCGGCCGGGCCAGCCCCGCGCCGAGGGTGGTCAGCTCCGCCCAGCTCTTTTCCCGCGAGACGGCGCCGCCCGCCAGCGCCGGCAGCGCCAGCAGCGCCGCCCGCGCCCGCTCCAGCCAGGCCTCGGCCAGCGAACTCCGCAGCAGCCCCGCCAGCCGCCCCACGTCCCCCGCGCCGACCACGGCGAAAAGTTGCCTTGGCTCCTGAGTCACCTGGCTCCCGGCCGCCGCCGCCAGTTCCGCCGCCAGCTCCTCCAGCCCCTTTTCCCAGTAGGTTGCCGGCGGGCCGTGGATCGCCGCCACGATCCCGCGCGGATCGGCCAGGTCCTGATCCTGGCGCCAGGCGGCGAAGGGGGGGATGAGGAAGACGGCGTCCGCCCCTTCCGCCAGCACCGTCGCGAACTCCGCGGCGTAGCGTTTGACGCGCTCGAAGCGGTGCGGCTGGAAGATGACCGTGAAGCGCCGGCCGGGATAGCGTTCGCGCAACCCCTGGAGCGAAGCCCGCAGCTCGGCCGGATGATGGGCGTAATCCTCGATGACCACGGCATCGCCGGTGGGGGAGGCGTAGCGCTCGCTCAGGCGGCGGGAGACGCCCGGGAAATTCGCCAGCGCCGCCAGCGCCGCCGCGGGGGGCACGCCCAACGCCGTCGCCACGGCCAGGGCAAGCTGGGCATTGCGCCGGTTGTGCAGCCCCGGCACGGCCGGCGCCAGCCCGGCCGGCAGCGCGGCGTCGCCCAGGAAATGCGCCCGCGGATGGCCGGCGAAAAGCCGTTGCGAAGTCGGGTCATCATGGCAGAACAGCTCCCGGGCCTGGCCGACGAAGTCGCGGAAGCACTGTTCCAGGGCCGGCACGCCGCCGAGGCTCCAGCAATGGTCGTCGTCAACATTGGTGACGATGGCGTGCGAACTGCGCAGGCAAGCCTGGGTGCCGTCGCTCTCGTCCACCTCGGTGACCAGGATCTGGCCGGCACCGGCGGCGGCGGGGGCGGCCCAGCCGGGCACGTCGCCGCCGATCAGGTGGCCAGGGCGGCGGCCGGTCTCGCGGAGGATGTGGGCGAGCATGGCGGCGGTGGTGGTCTTGCCGTGGGAGCCGGCGACGGCGACCACGGTGGGGAAGGCCAAGGCCAGCTCCGCCAGGAACTCGCCGCGCCGCACCAGGCGCAGGCCGCGGCGGATGGCTTCGGCGAACTCGGGGTTCTCCGGCGGCACGGCGCTGGAATAGACCGCCACGTCGGCGCCGGCCGGGAGCTGGGCGGCATCATGCCCGACATGGATCACGGCCCCCAGCCGCGCCAGCCGTTCGAGGGCCGGCGAGTCCGCCGCGTCCGTGCCGGAGACGGCCACGCCGCGCTGCAAGAGGATGGTGGCCAGCCCGGACATGCCGACGCCGCCGACCCCGATGAAATGGACCACCTGCATTCCTGGAAAAGCCACAACCGTCCTCCGGCCGCATCGCGCCCAAATGAATTCCCGGTAACCTAATCCGCCGCCCCCGCCCTGCCCGCCCCCCGCCCATATTCCCGTCCTGTGGGCAAGGACGCGGACGATCATCAGCCATGGCCTTCTGCCAAACTCCAACCCCAGGGTTTGGCAACCCTGGGCTGGCTCCGTGCGTCGCCGTTGGTGACGGGAACGGGGCACAGAGATTCCGGCAGCGGGGACGGGCCACCACTTTCCCGGCCGCGCCGGGATCCCGACCCCGATCCCGGTTTTCTCTGGCTAACCGGAAATTAACGGCCACCGCGTTGCCCCGGCACTGGCAGGCACTATGGTAAATGTTTCCGGTCGCCAACCCGCCTTTCCGGCAAAGGAACGCAAAGATGAAACGTCGCCTGCCACCCAACGCGCCCCTCCAGCCCGCCAGCGGCAGCCGGTGGTGGCTGGCCATCCTCGTGGTTTGGCTGGCGTTTGGGCTGTTGCGTTCCCTGGCACTTCCCGATTTCGTTGACGAGGACCACCAGGAACGGCAGGCGGCGTACACCTTGGACCTGCTGCGCAACGGGCATTGGTTCGCCCAGGAGGACCAAGTTGGCCGGCTGGCCGGGAAACCGCCCCTTTACACTTGGCTTTCGGCCGCGGCGGCCTTGCCCACCGGCGGCCGGTTGACCGAGCTGGCGCTGTACGCCCCGGCCCTCCTCGCCACGTTGGCGACCATGCTGCTGCTCTGGCAGTGGGGCCGCCGCGCCTTCGGCGAATGGGAGGGGCGGCTGGCATCCCTGCTCTTCCTGCTCTCGCCGTTCGGGCTGCGCTCCCTGCACCAGGCGCGGATTGACGGGCTGTTCGCCGCCTGCGTCCTGGCCGCCGCCTACGCCGCCTACCTGGCCTGGGAACGCCGGCGCGGCTGGCTCTGGTTCTGGCTGGCGGCAGCGGTGGCGACGCTGGCCAAGGGGCCGCTGGGGCTGGCGCTGGGCGCCATGGGATTGCTGGCGGCACCATTTGCGCCGCGGCATGAGCCCGGCACGCCGGCCCCGGCCCAGCCATCGCCCGTCCGCGAACATCTTCTGGGGCTGCTGCTTTTCCTGGGCATCGGTGGCGGCTGGTTCCTGCTGGGCTGGCAGGAGGCGGGACCGCGGTTCTGGGATCGCCTAGTCATCCAGGAGCTGGTCAGCCACGCCGTGGGTGGGCAGGAGCGGCAGGCGGCACCCGGCCTGGCGTTCTGGTTCAAGCCCGCCGGCTACATCCTCAGCCGGATGCTGCCGTGGTCGCTGCCCGCGGCGCTGGCGTTGTGGCGCCTCTGGATCCGGCCGGATCCCTCCCCGGAGCGGCGGCGGGCGGGGCGCTTCCTCGCCGCCTTCTTCCTGGGCAGTCTGCTGCTCTTTTCCCTGGCCACGCACCGCCGGCCGGACCTGATGCTGCCGCTGGCCCCGCCGCTAGCCCTGCTGGCGGCCGTGGAAGTCGCCCGCTGGTGGCGCCCCGCCAGCCCGCGCCAGGCGGCGGCGCTCCTCGGCGTGCCAGCGCTGGCCCTGCTGGTGGCCATGGCCTACTACTTCGGGCCGCTCTGGCGCCAGGACCGGGCGGTCATGCGCACGGCCGGGACGCTGGAAGTCCACCGGCAGTTGCGGGCGCTGGAAACGGCCTGGGCCAAGGCCGGCGAGCCGCCAGAGCTGATCATCACCAGCCGCGCCGCCGTCGGCCTGCAAATCATGGAGAACACCCTCGTCCGGCAACCACCGCCCGAAAAGGCGGCCCAATGGCTGCGCACGGCGAAGCGGCCGCTCCTCATCGTCACCGGCGTCGGCACCAACGACGACCTGGACGACGGCAAGCTGCTGCGGGCCGCCCTGCCACCGGGGACGCCCCTCCACGAGGTCATCCCCTGGCCCAAGGGCATTCCCGGCTTCGACCCCAGGCACTGGGGAAAAACCGGCGCGAATTTCCTCCGTGTCTTCAGCAACCTCCCGCCGCCCGCCCTGGCACCAGCCGCCGGAAAGACACCTGAAAGGACAAGATCCAATGGAACGGCACCCTGACTCCGGGAGCGTGGCGCGCCGCTGGCTGGCACGCGCCGCCTGCGCCGCCCTGACCCTGGCGTTGGCGTATGCGCTTTTCACGCTCTACCATGGCGCCTATGAGCATGGGCTGGGCGAGGCGCCGGCCAACCTGGGCAACGCCGTGGCCAAGGCGCTGCTGGCCAAACGCCCCGGCGCCGGCGGCAACGACGATTTCACCTTCGCGGTGATCGGCGACATCAACACCGGCATGGAGAACTTCGAACTCGTCGTGGAACGGCTGCGGGCGGAGCCCAACGTCGAGTTCCTGGTGCTCCTGGGCGACTGCGCCGCCGACCCGGCCGCGCGCCACCACCGCTTCTTCCGGCTGGAGTTCGCGGAAACGGGGCTGGAGTTGCCGACGTTCATCGTCGCCGGCAACCACGACATCGGCGATGGCTTCGGCCCCAAGGAGTTCGAACAGGACTACGGCCCGGTCAACTTCCATTTCGGCTACCGCGACTGCCTCTTCATCGGCCTGGGTGGCACCGTCGTCCCGGAACTGCGGGAGGCGACCCTGCACGAGCTGGAAGGCATCCTGCGCAAGGAACGGGGGCGCTACCGCCGCTGCTTTGTCTTCATGCACTACAGCCCGCCCGCCGCGGTGGACATCCCGACCAGCGACTTCCCCGGCGCCGCCCAGTTCGGCGAACTCTTCGAACGCTACCGGGTTGACTACGTGCTCAGCGGCCATTACCACCGCCTGGCGCGCACCCAGGTCGGCCCCACCGCCTATCTCGTCTCCGGCGGCGGCGGGGCGCGGCTGCGCCATGACAAGTTCGGCGACGTCGGCCTCTTCCACCACCTCCTGCTCTTCCAGGTCCGCCCCGGCTCGGTGGCCGAACAGGTGTTCCAGGTGGAACCGGTGGCGCGGCTGGAAAAACTGCTGGCCAAACTCGAGTCCCGCGCCGCGACGGAAGCCTGGCCCTTCCTCCGCCGCTGGTGGCCCCTCCTGCTGCCGGCCTGGCTGGCCGCCTTGGCCCTGGCGCTCCCGGCCGCCGCCGGCCGGCGCCGGCCCAAGGCCGTGGCCAGCCCACCGGCAACGCCGCCGCCAGCTTGAGGGACGCCGTCGCCAGCGTGAGGGACGCCGTCGCCATGACCACTGCTGCGCCAAATCCGCCCCGCCCGACCCCCGCCTGGATTCCCCTCCTCATCGTCGCCGGAATCTGGGCGGCCCTCTTCCTGCTCCGCATTTCCGCCCCGCCCGACCTCCTGGACAAGGACCAGGAACGCCCCGCCGCCTACATGCTGGACGCCGCCCGCAACGGCCATTGGATCGTGCAGCGGGACGACTTCCAGAACCTCCCCGGCCACGAAACTCTCGCCATCACCTCGAAGCCGCCACTCTACACCTGGCTCGGCGCCGGCCTGGTGCTGCTCCTGGGGCGGATGAGCGCCTGGAGCTTCTACCTGCCGACCGGCCTCGCCATGCTGGGCAGCGCCCTGCTCATTTGGCATTGGGGGCGGCGGTACATGTCGCCGGCAGCGGGGCTGGCCGCGGCCCTGATGCTGCTCACTTCCAGCCTGGGGGTGCGGATGCTCTGCCAAGGCCGCACCGATCCGCTGTTCACCTTCACCGTCACCCTGGCGCTGCTGCTCGCCTTCCGCGCCTGGGAAAGGCAAGGCGGCTGGGTCTGGCCGTGGCTGGCCCTGGCGGCGGCGACCCTGACCAAGGGGCCGGCGGGCGCGCTTTTCGTCGCCTGCGCCTTGGGTGCCGGACTGTGGTGCCGGCGCGGCGACCCCGCCTCCCCGCCCCTGCGCCCGCGGCTGTTCCCCGGCCTCCTGCTGTTCCTGGCCCTCACCCTCGGCTGGCTGCTGCTCGCCTACGGTGAGCTGGGCGACCGGCTGCTCCAGAAGATGATCGGGAGCGAGCTGGTGGGGCACGCGGTCGCCAAGAACGGGCACCTTCCCGGCAGCGGCCTGTTCAAGCCAGCCCTCTATTTGGCGAGCCGCTACCTGCCCTGGAGCCCGCTCGCCGTCCTGGGGCTCGTCACGGTTTTCCGCCGCCCAGCGGCGGCGGCGGCGGAGCGGCGCCTCGAACGCTTCCTCGCCTGCTTCATCCTCGGCAGCCTGGCCATCCTCGGGCTGGCCTCGCACCAACGTCCGGACTTGATCATGCCGCTGCTGCCAGCCGCCTCCCTGCTGGGGGCGCGGGAGCTGACCCGGCTCCCATTCCGGCGCTGGCTCCACCGCCCGGCGGCGGCCTGGTGGGCCGCGGCGGGCACGACGGCACTGCTGATTGCCACCTACGCCGCCTACTACCACGGACCCTGGAGCCAGGGGGAATGGACCGCGCAGACCGTTGCCGTGCGCGACCTGGCGAAACGGCTGGAGGCCAGCTTTGGCCGACGGCCAGAGATCGTCTACGCCGAAGACGCCGTCTTCGCCCTGCAATTCTACCTGGACACCATGACCCCCCGCGTCCCCACGGCGGAGGCCGCCGGGCGGCTGCAAGGGGCCAAGCCCTGCCTGGTGGCGGTGCGTGACGTGGCGGCACTCCAGGCACGGCTGCCCCCGGGGACGCCCCTGCACGAGGTTGACCACGCCTCCCTGCCGGGGGCGCCGCCGGTCGTGGCAGTGGTCAGCAATGTGCCCCTGGAACGCCTGAGGCGGCAGCCGCGGTAGCCGGCCGGTCACGCCAAGCGGGCGGGGATCCAGCCGCGGAGGGAGTTGAACAGGGCAATCTCCTCGGCCCGCTCCAAGTCGGCAATGGTCACCACCCGCTCCCGCAGCCGGCCGCGCTCCAGGAGGGCGGCACGCAACGTGCCGGGGAGCAGTCCGCTTCCGACGGGCGGGGTCACCCAGACGCCGGCCAGCTTCACCGCCAGGTTGGCAAGGGTGGTCTCGGTGACCTCGCCGGCGGCGTTCCAGAGGATGACGTCGTCCACCTCCGGCCGCCCGGCCCGCGCCGCCTCGTAGGTTTCGCGGCGGGTCGTCTTGTGGTAGAGCCAGACGTCGGAGGCATCAACCGGCTCCCGGGCCAGCGCCAGCCGCCAACGGCGGCGGGGCCGGCCCCGCTCGGGCGTGAACGGCACCGCCTCCAGCGTCGCCGTGCCATCCGCCGCCAGCAGCAGCCGGACGCGGCGGCCGCCGCCGCCGCCCGTGGTTGCGAACTCCGCGGCGGCGGCCGCCAGCCGTTCCCGAAGGGCGGCCAAGGCACAGGGGAAGCCGAAATACGCGGCGGAGTCCGCCAGCCGCGCCAGGTGCCGTTCCCGGAGGACGAAGCCGCGGGCGGGCGTCCACCGCAGCGTTTCCAGCAGGCTGAAGGCGGGGCGGCGGGCGGTCAGCACCAGCGCCTTGGTTTGGCACTCGGCCCACTCCTTTTCCGCCGTGGAATCCCAGACGATGCCGCCGCCGGTGCCGAAGCGGGCGCAGCCGGCGGCCCGGTCAAGGTGCACGGTGCGGATGGCGACGTTGAAGCGGGCCTGCCCCGCCGGCCCGATCCAGCCGATGCCGCCGGTGTAGATGCCGCGCGGGGACGGCTCCAGCTCGCGGATCAGCCGCATCGTCGCCACCTTCGGCGCGCCGGTGATCGAAGCGCAGGGGAAGAGGGCGCGGAGCAGCTCCGGCAGCGGGGCGCGGGTGCGGGCGGTGACGGTCGAGGTGAGCTGGTGGACGGTGGCGTAGCGCTCGACCTCGAAGAGGCGGCGCACCCGGACGCTGCCCACCTCGGCGATCCGCCCCAGGTCGTTGCGGACCATGTCCACGATCATGACGTTCTCGGCCCGGTCCTTCGCTGACCGGCGCAGGGCGGCGGCCAGGGCGGCATCCTCGGCGGTGGTGCGGCCGCGCGGCGCGGTGCCCTTCATTGGCCGGCAGGTCACGCTCCCCCCGTCCAGCTCGAAGAACAGCTCCGGCGAGGCGCTGAGGAGCGCGTGGCCGCCAAGGTCGAGGAAGGCGCCGTGGCGCAGCGGCTGCTGGGCCTGGCAGAGGGCGGCGAAGAGCGGCCAGGCCGGGACGCCCGCCGGCCAGGCGGCCTCCAGCCGCAGGGTGAGGTTGACCTGGTAGGTGGCGCCGGCGGCAATGGCGGCCTTGACCCGGCGGATGGCGGCCTGGTGCTCCGCCTCAGCCATCTCCGGCCGCCACTCCAAGGCGGGCGGCGGCGCCGCGGACTCCGCGGACGGCCAGGGAAACGGCTCGTGGCCGGCGTAGAGCCCGAACCAGAGCAGCGGCAAGCCGCCGGGAGTAACGGGGTGGACGGCCAGGGCGGCATCGAAGGCGGGCGCGGCCTCGTAGGCGATGAAGCCGACGGCGTGCAGGCCGCGCCGCGTCGCCGCCGCGATTTCCGCCAAGGCCGGCAGCACCTCGGCGCAACTCCGCGCCTGGATGACCGTGCAGGGGTTGTGGAACCGCCGCCAGACGCAGCCGCCGCCGCGGCCGTCCGGCAGTTGCAGCACCGCTGTCCCCGGCAAATCCATCTCAGTCCCAGACCGTTTCGGAGGCGGGGAAGACCGGGCCGTCAATGCAGGTCCGGGAATACTCCCAGCCGTCGGCATTGGCGGCCTTGCGCTTGACCACGCAGGCGAAGCAGGCGCCGACGCCGCAGCACATGGCATGGTCCAGGCTGATCTCGGCGTCGAGGCCGCGGGCCAGCACCAGCCCGGTGACCGCCTTGAGCATGGGGTTCGGGCCGCAGGCATGGATGGAGAAGGGGCCGGCGCCGGGGGTGTCGAGCAGTTCCGCCAGGAGCAGGGTGACGAAGCCGGCCCGGCCGGCGGAACCGTCGTCGGTGGCGATGCGGACGTCGCAGCCCAGGGCCTGGAACTCGGCGACCAGCAGTAAATCGTCCCGGGTGCGGGCGCCGAAGAGGCAGACCGGCGGGCGGCCGGCGGCGCAGCGGCGGGCGAGCAGGTAGGTCGCGGCGCAGCCATAGCCGCCGGCGACGATCACCGGCAGCACGGCCGGATCGGCGGGGATGGTGAAGCCGCGCCCCAGCGGCCCGAGCAAGTCGGCCACCACCCCGGCAGGCTGCCGCGCCAAGGCGGCGGTGCCCTCGCCGACGATCTTGTAGATGACGCTGAGCGTGCCCGCCACCGGCTCGACGTTGTAGATGCTGAAGGGGCGCCGGAGGACGCAGTGCTCCAATTGCGGAATCCGCACATGCACGAACTGCCCGGGCTGCGCCAGCCGGGCGATCCGCGGCGCGGCAAAATCAACCTGCCAATAGTCGCCGTGCAACCGCCGGTTGGCCAGGATGGCCGCCTCTTCCTGCACCTTCATGCTCTCACTCTCACTCCGTGCCGCGAAACTCGGAACTCGGAACTCGGAACTCGGAACTCGGAACTCGGAACTCGGAACTCGGAACTCGAAACTCCCCCCTCACTCCGCGCCGAACTCGCGGCGGAGGGCCCCCTTTTTCGCCTCGCGTTCCGCTTCGAGGCTGGCGATCTCGGCGGCCAGGCGGCCGCGGACCGTCGCCTCGCCGGCGGCATCGGCGGGGCCGAGCTTGCGCATTTCGGCCTCCGCCATCAGCTTGGCATGGGCGATCTTCGCGGTGTAGAAGGCGGTGACGTCGGCCAGTTTCGCCTTCTGCTCCTCGGTGAAGCTGGCGGTGCCGCCGCCGAGGCGTTCCATGGCCCGTTCGAATGCGCTTTTCATGGCAGGCTCCTTGCGGGGTTGCGGGTGCGTGGCGGGCTTCAGCCCTTCACCGGAGGCAGGCCGATGATGCGCCGGGCCAGCTCGACGTTGGCGGGATGGCCGGGCTTGATCCCGATGAAGTGCCCCTTCAGCCGGCGGCCGGCCAGGAAGAGGTCGCCGACCATGTCGAGCATCTTGTGGCGGACGAACTCGTCGGGGTAGCGCAGGCCGTCCTTGCTGAGCACGGCGTCGCCCTTGATCACCACCGCGTTGTCCAGGCTGCCGCCGCGGATCAGGTTGTTCTTGATCAGGTACTCGATCTCGTGGAAGAGGCAGAAGGTGCGGGCGAGCTGGAGCTGGTTGCGGAAGCTTTCCGCGGTGATTTCCAGGGAGAGATACTGGCAGTCGAGGATGGTGGCGTTGTACTTGACCGAGCAGGAGATGCGGAAGGCGCTGTCCGGCAGCGCCACGACGTGGGTTTCGCCGGCGCTGAACCAGACCGGCTGGTCAATGACGAAGTAGCGCCGGGGCGCCTCCTGCTCCGCCGCGCCCGCCGCGTCGAGCAGCTCCACGAACTGCTGGGCGCTGCCGTCGAACACCGGCGGCTCGGGCCCGGCCATTTCGACGATGAGGTTGTCATAGCCCAGGGCGTTGGCGGCCGCCAGCAGGTGCTCCACCGTATGCACCGCCGCGCCCCCCTCGGAAATGGTCGTGCCGCGCCGGGTGTCGCTCACCTGGCCGGCATGGGCCCGGATCTCCGGCGTCCCCGGCAAGTCCAGCCGGCGGAAGCGCACGCCCGTCTCCGGCGGGGCCGGGCGCAGGGTGATCTTCACCCGGTTGCCGGTGTGCAGGGCGATCCCGGATGCGGAAACCGGCTGGCGGATGGTCCGCTGCCGTTCCGCCGTTGCAATCTCTTCGCGCATAACTCCTCGGGGGATGGCCGTCGTGGGAATGACCTGGGGAATGTAATGGAACGCCGGCGCGGCGCAACACGGCGCCCGATGGACAGCCCCGCCGGCCGATGGTATGTTTCCGCACCACCCACGCCGCCCAGGAGCCACACCCCCATGAGCAATGGCAACGACCTTCCCGCGAAACTCAACGACTTCGACCCCGCCGTCCGCAAGGATGCGCTGAGCCGGCTGCTGGCCGGGACGAAAAGCTGGCCCGCGGAGGTGCCGGCGGTCAACCTGCACATGCACAGCTTCCACTCCTTCAACGGCGAGGGCTGGTCGCCCAGCCGCATCGCCTGGGAAGCGCGGCAACGGGGGCTGGCCGCGGCGGGGCTGGTTGATTTCGACGTGCTCACCGGCCTGGAGGAATGGTTCGCGGCCACGGATCGGTTGGAGCTGCGCGCCGCCGCCGGCTTCGAGAGCCGGGTGTTCCTCCCGGAGTTCGCGGAAGAGGAGGTGAACTCGCCGGGGGAACCGGGGGTGGTCTACTTCATGGGGTTCGGCTTCCAGGGCGCGCCGGCGGCCGGCAGCGCCACCGCGGAGCGCTTCGAGGCGCTGATGCGGCAGGCCCACCAGCGCAACCGGGAGCTGATCGCGCGCATCGCGCCGCACCTTGGCGGCCTGCGGCTGGACTACGAGAAGGACGTGCTGCCGCTGACCCCCGCCCAGAACGTCACCGAACGCCACCTCGTCCGGGCCTATTACGAAAAGGCGCTGCACCGGGCGGAGGGGCAACTGGGGGCCATGGCCGAATACTGGGCCGGCGTCTTCCGCATGGCCGCCGCCGACGTGCTGGCCAAGGCCCATTCGCACAACGCGTTCCTCGACTTCCTCCGCGCCAAGCTGATGAAGCAGGGCGGCCTGGGCTACGTCCAGCCCGGCGAAGCGACCTTCCCCAAGCTCGACGAGGTGGCGCGGCTGATCCTGGACTGCCAGGCCCTGCCAATGCTGGCCTGGCTCAACGGCCTCAGCGCCGGCGAGCGCGACCCGGACCGGCTCCTGGACTGCGCCGTGGCCAAGGGGGTCGCCGCGGTGGGGATCATCCCCGACCGCAACTGGAACGTCAAGGATCCCGCCGAACGCGCCCGGAAGGTCCAGGCGCTGCATGAATTCGTGAAGGCCGCCGAAGCGCGGGACTTGCCGGTCAACGTCGGCACCGAGCTGAACGCGCCGGGGCAGCGGTTCGTGGACGACTTCAGCGCCGCCGAACTGCGGCCGCTGATCCCCGGCTTCCTGCGCGGCGCCGAGGTGTTCGTCGGCCAGACCCGCCTCCTGCGCCATGCCGGCTATTCCTACGTCGGCCAAGGCGCCAGCGACTTCCCCGCCCGCAAGGCGCGCAACGACTTCTTCGCCACCGTCGGCACCCTGCCGGCGCCGGATGCCGCCGTGCGCTCCCGGCTGGAACGCTCCTCCCCGGCCCAAAACCTCGACTGCCTCCGCGCCAGCGCCAAGGCCGGCCGCTGGTGGGAGGGCTGAGGCTGGCTCAGATGAACAGGGTCGGCCCCCCCTTCTCGGCCAGGGCGGCGAAGTTGGCGACGCCGGCGGGCTCGACGCCGTCAATCAGCTCCTCCAGCCGGATGCCCATCACGTTCATCGCCATCTCGCAGGCCAGGAACTTGACCCCCAGGAGCTTCGCCTGGCCGAGCAGCCCCGGCAGGTCGGGCGCGCCCTTCTGCGCCATGACCTGCTTCATCAGCGCCGTGCCGGCGCCGAGGAAATGCAGCTTGGAGAGCGCCAGCCGGCGCGGCCCGCGCGGCAGCATCCAGCCGAACATGCGGTCCAGGAACCCCTTCCGCAGCGCCGGCGGCTGCTCCTTGCGCAGCAGGCTCAGCCCCCAGAAGGTACAGAAGACGTTCACCTCGTGCCCCAGCGCGGCAAAGCCGTTGGCGATGATCAGCCCCGCCAGCGCCTTGTCCAGGTCGTTGCTGAAGAGGACGATGGTCGTGCGCTTGCTGGGCGCTCCGGCCGGCGGCGCGGCGGCGGCAACCGACGCCGGCGCGGCGGGCGCCGCCTTGGCCACCAGGGCCGTGATCCCTTCTGACGTCGCCTTCAGCTCCAGCAAGGCATGCCCCGTGGCGCCGCAGAAAGCCGGCAGGTCGTTCAGGAAGCCGCGGTCGCTGGCCAGGATCCGGAGCGTGGCGCCGGCCGGCAGCCCGTCCAGCGCCTGCTTGACGGCGACGATCGGGCCGGGGCATTGCTGGCCGCGGACGTCGAGCGTCGCCACCGGCTCGGCCGGCGCGGCGGGCGCCTCCCGCTCCAAGTCATCAAGGGGCGCCCCACAGACCGACGGCAGGCAGGGGGCGGCCGCCACCGCCGGTTGCGGAGTCCGCGGCGGATGGAACAGTTTCCAGGTGGTGAAGCCGCCGTCCAGGTTCCGGGCGCGGAAGCCGTTCTGCCGCAGGATGCGTTCGGCGAGATAGCCGCGGATGCCGACGGCGCAATAGATGACGACCGTCCGTTCCTTCGGTAGCTCCCCCAGGCGCGAGCGGAGCTGGCCGAGCGGGATCAGCGTCGCCCCGGGGATGGCCCCGGCCTCGAACTCGGCGGGCTCGCGCACGTCGAGCAGGAAAGCGTCCGCCGGCAGGGCGTCGGCGTGGACCGGCTCGGTGTCGCCGCGCAGGAGGTTGCCGGCGACGAACCCGGCGAAGTTGACCGGATCCTTGGCCGAGCCGTAGGGCGGCGCGTAGGCCAGCTCCAGCCGGGCAAGGTCGGTGGCCTTCAGCCCGGCCTGCATGGCGGTGGCGAGCACATCAATCCGCTTGTCCACCCCCTCGCCGCCCACCGCCTGGGCGCCGAGGATGCGCCCCTCGCGGTTGAAGAGCAGCTTCAGGTGGAGCTGCTGCGCGTCGGGATAATAGGTGGCGTGGGAGAAGGGGTGCAGGTAGATCTTCTCGAACGGGACGCCGGCCTTGCGCAACGCCTTTTCATTGGCGCCAACCCCCGCCGCGGTGAGCCCGAACAGCTTGACCACGGCCGTGCCGAAGGTGCCCGGGTACTCCTCGCCGCCAGCCCGCCCGAGGATGGCGTCCGCCGCCAGCCGCCCCTGGCGGTTGGCGGGGCCGGCCAGCGGAACCTGCGCCGGCACGCCGAGGACGGGGTCGGTGACCTGCACGGCGTCGCCCACGGCATAAATGTCCGGATCGCTGGTGCGCATCTGGCCGTCCACCACGATCCCGCCACGGTCGCCGACCGCCAGCCCGGCGGCCTTCGCCAAGCCACTATTGGGGCGGACACCGATGGAAAGCACGACGAGATCGGCGGGGAGCACGGCGCCGTCCTTCAGCTCCACCAGCAGCCCCTGCGCCGGGTCGCGCCGGAACCCGGCCACCGCCGAGCCCAGCCGCACATGCACCCCCTGGCGCGCCAATTCGCCAACCAGCGGCGTGGTCATCTCCGGATCCAGCGGCGGCAGCACCTGCGGCAGCAGCTCCACCAAAGTCACCTCGACCCCGCGATGCCGCAGGTTTTCCACGACCTCCAGGCCGATGAACCCGCCGCCGACCACCACCGCCCGCTTCGTGCCGGCGTCCACCCGCGCCTTGATCGCGTCCATGTCGGCCATGATCCAAAGCTGGAGGATGGCGGGATCCTCGATCCCCGGCAGCGGCGGCCGCAGCGGGGTGGAGCCGGGGGAGAGCAGCAGCTTGTCGTAGCGCTCCTCGAAGGTCTCGCCCGACACCAGGTTGCGCACGCTCACGGTATGCGCCGCCGGCTGGATGGAGAGCACCTCGTGGCGCAGGCGCAGGTCAACCGCCATCCGCCCCGTGAACTTCTCCGGCGTCATCACCAGCAGGCTGTCGCGCTGGGGGATCACCTCGCCGATGTGGTAGGGCAGGCCGCAGTTGGCGAACGACACGTATTCGCCGCGCTCGAAGAGCACGATCTCCGCCGCTTCATCCAGCCGCCGGAGCCGCGCCGCCGCGCTGGCGCCGCCGGCGACACCGCCGACAATCACGATTTTCATGGCTGCATTCCTTTCCGTGGATTCTGGGTGCGAAAAAAACGAGGCGCCGGCGGATTTTCAGCCGACCTTGAGCACATCCCGCAAATGATGGTGAAGACAGGTGAAGAGCTTGAGGATCTCGGGGTTGCGGATGACGCAGAACTTGAGCGTGCCCTGCTTGCGGCAGGCGACCAGCCCCTGGCTTTCGAGCAGCTTGAGCTGCTGGGAGAGCATGGACTGTCCGGCGCCGGTGCGCTCCAGGAGCTGGCGGCAGGTGAGTTCGCCGCCGGCCAGTTCCTGGAGGATCAGGAGGCGCAGCGGATGGGCGAGGGCCTGGAGCACGCGTGCGGCGCGCTCCCGCTGTTCCGGGCTGCTGCCGCTGGCGTTGGCTGGGGGTGGCGGGGTGTTCATCACGCATTTATTATATCATGGTTTTTTGATATTGCAAGCGCCAGTCGAACCAATGGCCCGGGAAGTGTCGCTGCTGACCCATCTGGAGTGCGGGATTGTGCTGGGAGCTGGTGGGTTCCGGCGCGGGCCGGTGGTCGGCCTGACGGCGGGAGCTGGTCATTTCAGGGATCGGACAACGGCGAAGGCTTGTTATGTCTTCCCGTTTGCTTCGCAATCCGGCCGATTGCCCAGTCAATGTACTCCGCGAGTTGCCCTGTAGCGATATCCTTGTAGTGCCGTAGAATGTCCATCGCCTCCCCGGTGCCGATATTGGCTAAGGCGATGACGGCATTTCTCTTCATGACAGGCGTTTGAGCATTCTCCATCAACTCCCTGAGATTCGGGCACCTTGCCAGCCCTCGTAGTGTTCGATGACTGTCATGGTTGGATGGGTCAAACCCTGCACGCGGATCCCGCATCCGTGGTTTGAGACCTTGGTTCATCGGGCAGACCTCTTGGCATATGTCGCAACCGCACACCCAATTGCCCATCTTCCTGCGCAACTCCCGCGGTATATCATCTTCCTTGCGAGTCAACGGGTTTATGCAGAGAGCCGGATTGACTTTGTATGGAGCATAAAGCGCTCCCGTTGGACATGCCTTCAGGCATCGTCCGCATTCTTCACATCGTAGCTCAGGAGGCTCGAAGGTGTCAGATTCCAATTCTGCGTCGGTAATGATCGCACGCAAAGCAACGTAGGAACCGAATCTTTTGCTAAACAAAAGCCCGTTCCGCCCGTATGATCCCAGACCGATTCTGCTTGCAACGTACTTCAGTGGAATTTGTTGTCCATGGATAGCCTGAAGGCCGTTATCCTTGATGAAAGACGCCACCTTTTCCGCTATCTGTCGAACCACTGGATAGTAGGCATAGGTTCTGGCTGTCTTGCCCTGTAGTTTCAGTCTTGTCGTTCGATAGTCGCATTCCTCGTCGAAGGAATAGGCACCAATGATGACAATCGCCTTCGCTGGTGGAAATCTGCGGCGGACATCCGCAAGAGTCTCGAAGAATATCCTTGCGTCCTCGGAAAGCATGTAGTCTTTGGCTGTCGCCCCCGTTTCCTGGAGTCGTGCCAAGACCTCAGCGCCGTACGCAGAATAGGCTTCCACAGTGGCAACCCCTACAAGGTCAGCGCCCTGAGATTTGGCTAGCGCGACTATTTCATTCTTCATAGACATAAGTTGGCATTCACCGTTTTTCCACAGCCACCCCACAGGAGATGAAAACTACCTGGTCAGGGCTTCTTCAACCTCGGTGGCCCACCGGTTGAAGTGCCCCTCCAGGGCACAACTGACCATCGGACAACAACCTGGGGCGTTGCCCCAGGCTATGGTGAGGCCGCCCCGGTGGGGCTGAGATCGGGAATCGGGAACAACCTGGGGAGTTGCCCCAGGCTATGATGACTCCGCGCCTTCAGCGCTCCGATCCAGCGAACCTGAATTATTAACCACGAGCGCCGCGGAGCGGTGGAGGTTTTAGTTTTACAGGGCAACCAGCCAAGGATGGACAGGCCGCAGAGGGCGAATCCGGACGGGAGAGGCCCCCGCCGGCGGCGGCGGGCCGTCACTCCGCGGTTCCGGGACGAAGGGCGGGGGCAAGGTCGAGGCGGATCCAGGGCCCGGCCACCGCCGGATGGGCGCCCCGGGCCCGGGCCAGCTCCAGGCGGCGTTCGCCGGGCAGCAGCAGCATCGCCTGGGCGTTGAGCAGGGGGAGGCGGACGCCGGCCAGCGTCCGTTTCAGCCACGGCCCGTCCGCGGCGGGGGCGCCGCCGGCCAGGCCGGCGATGGCGGCGGCCAGCTCGCGGGCCCGGCGGTCGTGCTGGACGCCGGCCGCATCCGGTTCGCCGTTGGACCAGGGCAGCCAGCCGTTTGCCGCATCCCGCCGGTGGAAGCGCCCGGCCGCGTCCTGCCAGCGGACGCAGGCGGTGCGCGCGTCGGCGACCAGCAAAAAATGGCTGGAGGCGACCGGGCCGGCGGCAAAGATGGCCGCGCCCTGCTCCGCATCCGCCGCCCGCTCCAGGATCTCCCGGGCGCGGAACGCCACCGGCGTGCCGGCACGCACTTCCTTCGTGCTGCCATGGTTCTGGAGGATCGCGACCGTCACCCCATGTTCGTTCATCCCGGTGATGACCCCGGCGTAGCCCGGCCAGCCGATGGAGGCGAAGGCGTGCGCCCCCGCGGGGCGGCGGAGCAGCACGACGGTGGCCGGCCCGAGCAGGTGCGGCGGGAAGAAGTCCATGTTGCGGGCGATCCGCACCGGCCCGGCCCCGTCGGCGCCGGCCACCAGCACGGTGCAGAGCGTGTCCAGCGCCACGTTGGCCGCCAGGAGCCGGGCATAGGGCACTCCGGCGGCGGCCGCCATCTGCTGCATTTCCCGCCGGTGGGCGGGCGCGATCCGCCCTTCCAGCTTGGCCACATCGGCGGCGGCAACGGCAAACTGCGGGCTGAAGCGGACCAGCTTGAGCAGCGTCCGGATCTGGTCGCCGAACAGCTCGCCCTGCTGCCGCCCGAGTTCGGCGGGGCCGCCCTGGGTCTCGGCCAGCGGCACCCCCTGGCGGAGCGCCACGCTGCCCGGACCGGGGGCGAGCGTCCGCTCCCGGATCGCCGGCGGCGCCGTGGCGGTGCAGGCCGCCACCAGCAGCAGGGCCGCCACCCCGGCCAGGCGGCCGCGGCGGCGCTTCAGCCAGCCCCACGCTTGCCGGATCGCCATGGCTTTACCCATTATCCATTCTCCGCCGGATCGGCTTCGCCCTTGAGCAGCTCTTCGATTTGCATGGCCACATCCTCCCAGCGGGCGGTGGCCGCGGCGAGCGCCTGCTGGATTTCCCCCAGCCGCTTGCTGATCGGTGCGAACTCCGCGCCGGGCTGTTCCATCCGTTGCAGCAGCCCGGCCTGCTCGGCATGGAGCGCATCGGCCTCCTTCTCGGCGGCGGCCAAGGCGGCCTCCAGCGGCTTCCGGCGCTTGTACAGCTCGTTGCGGCGCTCCGCGGCCTCGCGCTTGCGCGCCTTCCGCCCCTCGGCGGCCGTCGCCGCCTCCGCCGGGGTGCCGGGGCCGCCCGTTGCCGCGGCGGCGGCGGTTTCGGCGGCCAGCTTGGCCCGGAAATAGTCATAGTCGCCATAGTAGCGGGCCAGCCCGGCGGGGGTCAGGTAGAAAATGGTGGTGGCCGTGCGGCGGACGAACTCGATGTCGTGGCTGACCATGAGCATGGTGCCGCCGTATTCGCGCAAGGCGCGCTCCAACGCTTCGCGCGAGGCGATGTCCAGGTGCGAGGTCGGCTCGTCGAGGATCAGGAGGTTGGCCGGCTTCAGCAGCAGCCGCAGCAGGGCCAGGCGCGACTTCTCGCCGCCGCTGAGCACCTCGACCGGCTTCTCCACGGCGGCGCCGGAGAAGCGGAAACTGCCCAGCAGCGAACGCAGCTCCTTCTCCGGCAGGTCCAGGTTCGCCTGGCGCGCCGTCTGGAACACGCTCCAGTCCGGGCGCATGGTCTCGATGAAGTCCTGGGAGAAATAGCCGATCTCCACCTGATGCCCGGGCTTGACCGTCCCCTCGCTGGGGGGCAGCCGGCCGGCGAGGGCGCGCAGGAGGGTGGTCTTGCCCATGCCGTTGAGCCCGATCAGCGCCGCCTTGTCGCCCCGGTTCAGGACCAGGTCCACGTGCCGCAGGATCCAGCGGCTGCCGTCGTAGGTGACGCCGACCTCCCCGGCACGCAGCACTTCGGCGCCGCAGTGCGGGGGCGGCGGCAGGCGGATGTGCGGCGGGTGGAGGATCTCCTCGGGAAGCTGGATCTCCTCCAGCCGCTCCAACTGCTTGAGCTTGCTCTGGGCCTGGGTCGCCTTGCTCGCCTTGGAGCGGAAGCGTTCGACGAAGCGTTCGAGCTGCTCGCGCTTGCGGTCCTGGTTCTCCTTCAGGGCCGCGAGCTGTTCGTGGCGTCCCCGCCGGGCGGCGATGTAGGCGTCATAGTTGCCGGGGTAGCGGGTGACCCGGCTGGCGGCGACCTCGAGGGTGACGGTCGTCAGGGTGTTCAACAGGTAGCGGTCGTGGGCGATCAGCAGCAGCGTGCCGCGGAAGCCTTCGAGCCAGCCATGGAGCCATTCGATGGCGGGCACGTCGAGGAAGTTGGTCGGCTCGTCGAGGATCAGCACGTCGGGGTCGGTGAGCAGCACCCGCGCCAGTTCGGCGCGCATCTGCCAGCCGCCGGAGAAGTGGCGGAACGGCTTGGCGAACTCCGCAACGGCGAAGCCGAGGCCGCCGAGGATCGCCTGGGCGCGGTGGCGGAAGCTGTAGCCGCCGAGATGCTCGAAATCGGTCTGGAGCCGCCCCAGCCGCGCCAGCGCCTTCGCCCGCGCCTCCCCGGCGAGCGCGGGCAGCTCCGCCTCCAGGGCGTGCAGCTCCGCCTCCAGCGCCGCCACTTGCGGCAGCGCGTTCTCCGCATATTCGAGGACGCTTTCCCCGACCCGGTCCGGCCGGAGCTGCTGGCGCAGATGCCCAAGCCGCGCCCGCCGCGGAACCACGACCTCGCCGCGGTCCGGCCCCAGGTCGCCGGTGACCAAGGCGCACAAGGTGGATTTGCCGGCGCCGTTGGGGCCGGCGATGCCGACCCGCTCGCCGGGATGGATCCGGAAGCTCACGTCATCCAGCACGACCTGGGTGCCGAACTGCTTGCTGACCTGCTGGAAATCAATCATTGGTGGCGCTGGCGTCGGCAATCCTGGGCTGGGGACACGGCCGGCCGCCCGGGACGTCGGCGCCCTGGCGGCCAAGCCGGCGGCGCTCGCTCAGGCCGTCTTTTCCGCCTTGATCGCGGCGTGGGCGGCGGCGAGGCGGGCGATGGGCACGCGGAACGGCGAGCAGCTCACGTAGGTCAGCCCCTGGCGGTAGCAGAACTCGACGGACGCCGGGTCGCCCCCCTGTTCGCCGCAGATCCCGACCTTGAGGCCGGGACGGGTCTGCCGCCCCTTGGCGGTCGCCATCTCGATCAGGGCGCCGACGCCGTCCTGGTCGAGGGTCTGGAAGGGGTCGGCGTCGAGGACGCGCTTGTCCTGGTAGTGCCCCATGAAGCCGCCGATGTCGTCGCGGCTGAAGCCAAAGGTCATCTGGGTCAGGTCATTGGTGCCGAAGGAGAAGAACTCGGCGACCTGGGCCATGCGGTCGGCCAGCAGCGCGGCGCGCGGGATCTCGATCATGGTGCCGACGTGGTACTCGAGGGCCGCCAGGCCGCTTTGCTGGAGCACCGCGGCGTGGACCTTCTCGATGATCCGCTTGGTGAACTCGAGCTCGCGGACGTCGCAGGTGACCGGGACCATGATCTCGGGGCTCACCTTCGTCCCGGCCAGCGCCAGCTCGGCGGCGGCCTCGAAGATCGCCCGGACCTGGGTCTCGGTGATTTCCGGATAGGTGACGCCGAGGCGCACCCCGCGGTGCCCCATCATCGGGTTGCTCTCGCGCAGCGCCTCGCCGCGCTTGCGCACCTCCTCGACTTCGACGCCGAGGGCGGCGGCCAGTTCCTGCTGCCCCAAGCTGGAGTGCGGGACGAACTCGTGGAGCGGCGGGTCGAGCAGGCGGATGGTCACCGGCTGCCCCGCCATCGCCTCCAGCGTCGCCTTGATGTCGCGCTTCATGAAGGGGAACAGCTCCTGGAGCACGGCGACGCGGTCGGCCGAGGTGGCGCTGAGGATCATCTTGCGCAGGAGGAAGAGCGGCTTGTCGGAGCCTTCGCCGTAGAACATGTGCTCGGTGCGGAAGAGGCCGATCCCCTCGGCGCCGAAGGAGCGGGCGAGCTTGGCGTCGGCGGGGTTGTCGGCATTGGTGCGGACCCCCATCCGCCGGTGCTTGTCGGCCATCGCCATGAACTGCTGGAAGCGCGGGTTCTCGGAGGCGGCCATCATCGGCAGGACGCCGGCGTAGACATGCCCCTTGCTGCCGTTGAGGGTGAGCACGCTGCCGGGGCCAAAGACCACCTCGCTGCCCTTGATCCGGAGCTGGCGCTTGGCCAGGTCGATGTGCAGCGCGCCGGCGCCGACGATGCAGCACTTGCCCCAGCCGCGGGCGACCAGCGCCGCGTGGGAGGTCATGCCGCCGCGGGCGGTGAGGATGCCGATGGCGGCGCGCATCCCCTCCACGTCCTCCGGATTCGTCTCCTCGCGGACCAGGATCACCTTCTTCCCCGTCCGGGCGGCAACCACCGCCTCTTCGGCGGTGAAGACGATCTCGCCGCAGGCGGCGCCGGGGCCGGCGGGCAGCCCCTTGACCAGCGGGGCGGCCTTCCTCTCCGCCACCGGGTCGAGGATCGGGTGCAGCAGCTCGTCCAACTGCGCCGGCTGGACGCGGAGCACGGCGGTCCGCTCGTCGATCAGCCCCTCCGCGAGCATCTCCATGGCCATGTTCAGCGCCGCGGTGCCGGTGCGCTTGCCGGAGCGGCACTGGAGCATGAACAGCTTGCCTTCCTGGATGGTGAACTCGATGTCCTGCATGTCATGGTAATGCGCCTCCAGCTTGGCCCGGATGGCGGCGAGCTGAAGGTAGGTCTCCGGCATCAGCTCCTGCATGGAGGGCAGGTGCTTGTTCTGCTCGTTCTTGGTGTCGTCGTTGAGCGGGTTCGGCGTGCGGATCCCCGCCACCACGTCCTCCCCCTGGGCATTGATCAGCCATTCGCCGTAGAACTTGTTCTCGCCCGTGGCCGGATTGCGGGTGAAGGCCACGCCGGTGGCGGAGGTCGCACCCATGTTGCCGAAGACCATGGCCTGGACGTTGACCGCGGTGCCCCAGGCGTCGGGGATCCCCTCGATCCGGCGGTAGGAGATGGCCTTCTTGCCGTTCCAGCTCTTGAAGACGGCGCCAATGCCGCCCCAGAGCTGCTGCAGGGGATCGTCGGGGAACGGCTTGCCCAGCATTTCCTGGACCCGGCGCTTGAACGCCTCGGCCAATTCCTTGAGGTCGGCGGCGGCGAGGTCGGTGTCGCTCTTGTAGCCCTTGAGGTGCTTGTACTGGTCCAGCATGTCGTCAAGCTGCTTGCGGATCCCCTTGCCCTCGACCGGCTCGACCCCCTCCGCCTTCTCCATGACCACGTCGGCGTACATCATGATCAGGCGGCGGTAGGAATCCCAGACGAAACGCTCGTTGCCAGTCTTCCGGATCAGGCCGGGGATGGTGGCGGGCGACAAGCCGATGTTGAGCACGGTGTCCATCATCCCGGGCATGGACTGGCGGGCGCCGGAACGGCAGCTCACCAGCAGCGGGTTCGCGGCGTCGCCGTAGCCCATCCCCATGGCCGCCTCGGCCTGCCGCAGCCCGGCCAGCACCTGCGCCTCCAGCTCGGCGGGGAAGCGGCCGCCATTGGCGAAATAGGCGGTGCAGCATTCGGTGGTGATGGTGAAGCCGGCGGGCACGGGCAGGCCGAGCCGGCACATCTCCGCCAGGTTCGCGCCCTTGCCGCCCAGCAGGCTCTTCTGCTTGGCATCGCCTTCCGCCGCCTGCTTGCCAAAGGTGTAGACGTATTTCACGGCCATGGCCATTCGCCTTTCCGGGAAAAAACTTGGAGCTAATTGCCGTTCACCTTGCGGTGGGTCAATTAGCTCCTTGGGGTGCTTCGGACTTGACTTGGGGTTGCGCGGAACGCCTCACTTCTTCTTCGCGGCCGCCACCTTGGCCCGGGCCTTGAGCCGTTCCTTGTAGCGCAACCGCCGCGCCCGCTTCTGCACCTTGTTGTACTGCATGCCCATGATTCGGACTCCTTGCGCGCTGGTTTCAATCGCGCGGCCACGCCGCGGGGGAAAACGGAGCGTCCACGCCGGCCAACCCGGACCGGACACCTTACAAAGCCAAAACTATAACCGATTGAAGCGCGATTTCCAGTTGACTTCCGCCCGGCCGCACCGATGGTATGGCCAAACCCGCCCCAGCCCGCCGCCGCCGCCACGAGGAGCCCGCGTCATGCGCCATCTCGAACTGCGCCGCCATGCCCAGCGCGACAAGCCCCACGACCGCCTCTCCGCCGCCGGCCGCGACCTGGCCCGCCACGTCGGCAAGACGATCGGCCCCTTCTCCCACGTCCTCGCCAGCCCCGCCGAACGCGCCCGGGAGACCGCCACCGCCATGGGCTTCACCCTCGACGCCACCTGCGCCCCGCCCCCCGTCCCCCCGGAGCTGGCGGAACTGCTCGACCGCTGCCTGGCGGAAAAACGGGCCTTCCGCGGACTCGCCCAGGCCCAGGCCGGAACCCCGGCGCTGGCCAGCTACCTCCGCCAACTCCGCGAGTTCTGGCTGACCCTCGCCGCCAGCGTCCCGGAAGACGCCGCCGCCCTGGTCATCACCCACGCCGGCATCCTCGAACTCTCCGCCCTTGCCTGCCTGCCCGCCGCCGACCCCGGCACCTGGGGCCCCGCCTTCGCCCCCTGCGAGGGCATCCGCCTCGCCTACGCCGGCGGCGACTTCCAATCCGGCGTCCTGCTCCGCGTCCTTGCCTGACCCACCCCCAGCGCCGCCGCCTCTCCAAGGGAACCCCCCACATGCGCCTGATTGGCATCACCGGCAGCCTCGGCGCCGGCAAAAGCACCGTCCTCGGCCTCTTCGCCCGGCTGGGCGCCGCCGGCTGGGACGCCGATGCCGCCGTCCATGAACTCTATCAGCCCGGCCGCGCCGGCTGGCGGGCGGCCCGCGACCGCTGGGGCGAGGAGATCCTGGCCGCCGACGGCCAGCTCGACCGCGCCCGCCTCGCCGCCCGGATCTTCCCCTGCCCCGCGGAACGCAAACGCTGGGAGGCCATCATCCATCCCCTGGTCCATGACCACATGCTCGCCACGGCGCAAGCGGCCGCCGCCCCCCTCTTCTGCGCCGTGCCCCTCCTCTACGAAGGGGGCTGGGAAAGCTGGTTCGAGGCCGTCGCCTGCGTCTGGTGCCCACCCGCCCTGCAACGGGAACGGCTCCGCCGCCGCGGCCTGGCCGAGGCCGACATCAGCGCCCGCCTCGCCGCCCAGCTCCCCGCCGACGAAAAACTGCGCCGGGCCGACTTCGGCCTGATCAACGCCGGCAGCCTCGACCTCCTCGCCCGCCAATGCGCGGCGATCTGGAACCGCTTGACCCAGCCGTGACCCCCCGCCAGCCCGCCCCGCCAAGCCAGAAAGAGCATCGGATGCCCGCCGCCCCCCCCCCAATCCAACCACCCCCGCGGCCAGCAGCCACCCCGGCCGCCGCCAACCTCTCCCTCGCCGAAATCCAGGCCCTGCCCATGGCGGAACTGACCCGCATGGCCATCGCCCTCAACATCGAGGGGGTCGGGACCCTGGACAAGCACAACCTGATCTTCGCCATCCTCCGCGGCCTCACCGAAAAGGGCGGCCTCGTCCCCGGCGGCGGCGTCCTCGAAGTGCTGCCCGAAGGCTTCGGCTTCCTCCGCCTGCCCGAGTTCAGCTACCAGCCCTGCCCAGGCGACATCTACGTCAGCCAGTCCCAGATCGCCCGCCTCTCCCTCCGCACCGGCGACAGCATCCTCGGCCAAATCCGCCCGCCGCGCGACAAGGAACGCTTCTTCGCCCTGGTCAAGCTCGACTCGGTCAACGGCCTGCCCCCCGAACACAAGAAGGCGATCACCCCCTTCGAGAGCCAGACCCCCTGCTTCCCCACCCAGCGCCTGGTCATGGAACACGGCAGCGCCGAACTGTCCATGCGCGTGCTCGACCTGATCGTGCCCATCGGCCGGGGCCAGCGCGGCCTGATCGTCGCCCCCCCGCGCACCGGCAAGACCGTGCTCATGCAGAAGATCGCCAACAGCATCGCCGCCAACAACCCGGACGCCGAGCTGATCGTCCTGCTCATTGACGAACGCCCCGAGGAGGTCACCGAGATGCGCCGCTCCGTCAAGGGCGAAGTCATCAGCTCCACCTTCGACGAACCGCCGGAACGCCATCTCCAGGTCGCCGAAATGGTCGGCGAAAAGGCCAGGCGCCGCGTCGAAATCGGCCGCCACGTGGTGATCCTCCTCGACTCCATCACCCGCCTCGCCCGCGCCTACAACACCGTCGCACCCCACTCCGGCCGCATCCTCTCCGGCGGCCTCGACGCCACCGCCCTCTACAAGCCCAAGCGCTTCTTCGGCGCCGCCCGCAGCCTCGAAGGCGGCGGCAGCCTCACCATCCTCGCCACCGCCCTCGTCGAGACCGGCAGCAAGATGGACGACGTCATCTTCGAGGAGTTCAAGGGCACCGGCAACCTGGAAGTCCATCTCGACCGCTTCCTCGCCGACCGCCGCGTCTTCCCCGCCGTCAACATCGAGAAAAGCGGCACCCGCAAGGAGGAACTCCTCCTCCACCCCGACGAACTCGAGCGCCTCTGGACCCTCCGCCGCGCACTCCAGGGCGTCCCCCCCCACGAAGCGATGGAACTCCTCCTCGGCAAACTGAGGAAGACCCAAAATAACGCCGAGTTCTTGATGTCGCTCCAAGTGTAGGTATACTTCGGTGGTTTCACCCCCCCCCACCCAGCGCGGAAAGGACGGACTCTCCATGGAAATCATTCTCTGCCCCTACTGCGAATGCAAAGTGGACATGAATGACGTCGACGACGAAGGCGGCGTCTGCCCGGAGTGCGGCGCCCTCATCACCGGCTCCATCCTCTTCGACCAGGAAGACGAGCTGGAGGAGGAGGAGGGCGCCCACCCCCGTCGCCACGATGGAGACGACGATGATGAGTTCGAGGACGAATCCTGACGCCGCAAAACCTGGCACAGGCATTCTGGCCTGTGCGCCCGGGGCGCTGGCACTTCCTCCGCTCGGGGGCAAGGCAGCGGTTTGATCATCATCATCTGTCCCCAATGCTACCGTCTATCGTCCCCCCACCCCAGGGGGGAAAAATCCCGGCAGTTGCGGGGGGGCCGTAGCTTGGGGGTGGGTTTTTTCCCGGTCGCCCCATTTTGCCTTCGCCGCCTTGGGGACAGATATGCGGCCTTGAACGGTGGCCGGGCGGCGCCGCTTTTCGGGATCAGCATTTCGGCGCCGCGGCCGGGCGGCGGGCGAACTCGCCGGGGGGCAGGCCGGCCACGCCGCGGAAGACGCGGTGGAAATGGCTGGCTTCGCGGAAGCCGCACTGGCGGGCCACGTCGGCGATGCTGAAGCGGCCGGTGCGCAACAAGGCCTGGGCGCGCTCGACGCGGGCGCGGTGGACGAAGGCGACGAGCTTCTCGCCCGTGGCCCGCTGGAAGGTGCGGCCCAGGTAGTCGGGGTGGCAGCCCAGCCGGCCGGCCAGGGTCTTGATGCTCCACGGGGCGGCGGGATTGGCGTGGATGATGGCCATGGCCCGGCGCACCAGCTCCGGATAGGGTTGGTGGTCGTGGAAGGCGTCGTAGGCGCTGCTTTGCAGGATGGGGGGATTGCAGGCCTCGATCAGCCCCTCGATCACCAGCCGGCAGCGGGCGGCTTCGCGTTTCAGTCTGGCCAGTTGCTCCAGGTTCAGGCAGGGCAACGAGGCCCAGGCCTCGGCATGGGGGCGCGGCGGCACGGCGAGGCGCCCGCAGGCAGCATTGAGCCGGGCCTGCGCCTCGCACTGGCGCCGGCGGAGCACGAAACTGCCGTAAAACAGCGCGGCCACCACGCGCCCCTGGTAGGTGATCGGTTCCGCGCACTCGATGAGCCCCCAAGGGCACATCCCGCACAGGGCACGGCGGCGGCGCTTGAGGACGCTGACGACGCTGTATTTGTGGAGCACGCAGGCGGCCAACCCTTTTTGCGTGGACTTGGCGAGGGTGCAGAGGGCCGCGTGGTGCCGTTGGAAGCTGATGGGCAGGCGCAACTGCGGCATCGCCTCAAAGACGCCGGCGTAATCGTCGAGGCTGAGGGTCAGCCCGGTGCGCTCCGCGAGCAGCAAGAGGAGGTGCTGCAGGGCCGAGGGCGGTCCCTGGTCGGCGGCGGCTTCCCGCAGCTTGGGGTTGGTGACCAGTTCCCACGACGCGGGGTTGGGAAGGGAAGGGTTCATATCTGAAAATGGTACTGTATTTCGCGGGTTCAGACATTGCAACCCGGAAAAACGGGGGGTATGCTTCTTTCATGCGGCAAGGTTATGGTGCCGGCAGTGATCCCCAAGCCCCAATTCAACCGAAAAAGAACAGGAGACGCGCAGATGACGGAAAATCCTCGCATGACCAAGAAGTTTCTGGGTGGCCTCGCGGCGGCGGTCGCGGTGGGAATGGTTGGCGCGCCGCGGGCGGGTGCGGCGATCATTGCGGAGTACGGCTTCGGCACCGACCATGTCGCCACGGTCGAAGACTTGAACGTGACGTCCCAGGATGCGAACGTCACGGCCACCGCGCTTTCCGGCACCAACGTGGGCACATTCGGCACCGGCTGGGGCGTGAGCACCACTGTTGGCAATCCCAGGGACAGCCTCTTTCAACGCAACGTTCCAAATAAGACGTTCGACAGCACGAAATATTTCAGTTTCACGGTGACGCCCACGGCGGGCTACCAGATGAACCTCACGGATTTGAACTTCGACTGCTCCTTGACAAGCGACTATGCTGACAAGTGGGGGACGTGGCAGGTGCGCACCAGCGTGGACGGCTTCGTGGCCGATGTGGGCAGCGCGATAACGCTCACCGCTCCCTCCACGGCATGGACCACGAAGACCATTGACCTCTCCGGCCCGGCCTTCCAGGGCCTGGGTTCATTGGAAGTTCGCCTTTATACCAGTGCCAGTGAGACTTCAAGCAACCTGGTCTTGCGGACGGACAACATAACCCTCGGAGGCGGCGTCGTCCCCGAACCGGCGGCGCTGGCGCTGCTCGGCCTCGGCGCGGCCGCCCTGCTCCGCCGCCGGAAGGGCGGCTGACTGAGGGCGGGCGGAGTTGGTCGCCGGCGCGTCCCCGCGCCGGCGCGCCTCCAGGCCAGGTGAAGTGCCCCGGTGGGCCGGGATCGGAGCCGCGCAGCCGCTGCCGGCCCTCGCCACGGCGCGTGAAATGGCAGTGCGGCCGCAATGCGCCAACAACATTGAACTGACGGAATTAAGGAAAGAAAACGAACATGGTTTGCAGACAGGCAGTGTGGGCGGTCGTGGGCACTTTGCTGGCATTTGCCGGCGTGGCGTCCGGGAATCTGGTGCGGAACGGTGACTTTACGCAGGTCAGCGGCGACAGGCCGGTTGCCTGGACGATTGTCGAGTCGGGGCAGAAAGTCACCGCGCAGAAGCCCGACGACCGCGCCGGGGCGCTGCGGGTGGAAATTGTGCGGGAAGCCGGCAAATCGGCCGGCGAAATCCGCCAGACGGTCAAAGTCCGGAAGAACCAGAAGTACCGGCTCAGCGCCGAGATCAAGAGCAGCAAAGCGAACGTGGCGCTGATGCAGGTCAAGCCGCGGGCCGGCCGCCAGGAGCTTGGGCGGCTCAACACCGCCTCTTCGGGCACCGAATGGACGAAGGTGAGCAAGGAGTTCGACAGCGGCGCCGCCGAGGAAGTGCAGGTGCTCTGCCGCTTCTTCCAGAAGGCCGAGCACGTGGGCGCCATCTGCTGGTTCACCAACGTGGAGCTGGTGGCGCTGGATGCCGAAGGCCAGCCGCTGGCCTCGGCGCCGGCCGCCGCGCCCGCGGCCGGCAGCGGCCCGGCCAGCGCTGCCCCCAAGCCGGCGCCGGTCAACCTGAATGGGAGCGACCAGTATGTGCTGCCCAAGCCCAGCGGCGACGGCAGTGGCAAGGACTTCGCCAATGCCCGCGGCGTTGATTCCCTGCAGGCGGCGTTGGACGCGGCCGGCGCCGGCAACACCGTGCGCCTGGGCAGCGGGGAGTATGGCCGCGTGACCCTGACCTTCACCACGGGGGGGACCAGCGACAAGCCCAAGACACTCCTGGGCGTGGACACCGGCGCGGGGCTGCCGGTCTTCACGAGCAACTTCGACGGCAAAAACCCCGCCCAGACCGGGGGGACGTTCCTGACGGTGCCGGGCGGCGTTTCCCACCTTGAAATCAAGGACATCATCCTGAAGGGGTTCAACGCGGCGGTGCGCTTGCGCGGCGGCAACGTCGGCGTCCGCCTCAGCAACGTGGACCTGAGCAACGGCCGGGATGCCTTCTGGTTCGAGGGCGAGGGGATCCGCGACCTGGTGGTGAAGGATTGCGACGTCAAGAAGTACACCAAGCGCGCTTTCCGCATCGTCCGCGGCGTCTCCGAGGCGCGGTTTGAAAACTGCCACGCCGACGCGGGCGGGAAGGAGAACGCGCTCGAAATATTTCCGGTCGGGTTCCAGGTGATCGAGGGGGAGAAGATCACGTTCAGCGACTGCAGCGCGGCGAACAACTGGCACGACGCCGGTCCGAACAAGTATTGGAATGCCGACGGCTTCTGCTCGGAGCGCAAGGCCACGGATCTGACCTTCATCCGCTGCCTGGCGTATGGCAACACCGATGGCGGCTGGGACCTCAAGTCCAACCGGTCGAAGCTGGTCAACTGCATCGGCATCGCCAACAAGCGGAATTTCCGTTTCTGGGCGAGTCCCGAGCCGGCGGTCATGGAAAACTGCCTCTCGGCGTTCGCCATTGACTATGGCAAGCGTGGGCATGACCTGGGCGTGTGGCAGCAAAGCGGCGGCGGCTTGGTGATGAAGAACTGCACGCTGTGGGGCGATCCGGTCTCGCTGGTGATCGATCAAGGCATCCCGGGGAAGCCCACGCCGGTGACGCTGGAGAAGTGCCTCATCGTGCCGGCGGCCGGCAAGAGCGCCCAGCAATTCAGCCCCGGCGTCGAGGTCGAGAACCGCGGCAGCATCGTGGCGGAGAATGGCCAGCCGGCCGTGCAATTGAAGAATCCCTCCCCCACTTGGCGCGGCGGGGACGACTCTTTTGATTCGACCTCACATCCGGACGCGGGGTACCGTTTCGCCAGCGGCGCCGCGGGCCGCTGAGGCCGGCTGATTGCCATGGGCCGCCGGCTTCGATCGGCATTGTGCGGTCTGGGGCTGGCCGCCGTGTGCGCCAGCGCGGCGCCCGCCGAGTCCGCCCCCGCCATCCGGCGCATCGTCCTGGTTGGCGACTCGGCCGTGGCCGACAAGGACGGATGGGGGCGCCCGGAGCTGGCGCCCGATTTCAGATAAGGAAGTCTTGCAGAAGTCAAAGGAACCGCCATGACGAAGCGTCCGCAGATCGTTTTTCTTCCCCACGGGAACATCCAGTATTCGCAACTCGCGCCCGAACGCCGCGGCTGGGTGATCGAGAACTCCTACGAAAAGCTCTTTGACCTGGTCGCCAAAGGCGGCTACCGCATCGGTTTCGAGGCGTCGGGAGAGACCATCGCCGCCATCGCCCGCCTTTCGCCACGCGTGCTGGGCAAGCTGCGCTCACTGGTGAAGGGCGGCCAGATCGAGGCCGTCGGCTCCCCCTACACCCACATCATGCTCTCCAACATCGCCCCGGAGATCGGCTTGGAGACGCTCAAGCACGGCCTCGACGCCTGGGAGCGGCACGTGGGCGTGCGCCCCACCACCGGCTGGAACCCCGAGTGCGGCTGGGCGAGCTACGTGCCCGAGATCTTCAAGGCGGCCGGTTTCAAGAGCCTGGTCATGGACGCCGACTCCTTCCTGCTCTCGGTGCCGGAAGTCCGCGAGGCGACGGGCCTCAAGTTCGACGTGCGGGGGCACAGCAACAAGAGCCAGCTTTTCCGCATCGAACAGTACATCGCCGACAAGCCGCGGTTCATCCGCCACCTCACCAACCCCTCGCAGTTCCAGGGGCTGTCGCTGATCTTCCGCTCCGACATGATGAGCAACTTCATGCTCTGGTACCTGATGGGCGCCACCGAAGAGATGCGCGACACGCCGGTATCAGTAGCCGAAATCCGCGACATGCTGCGGCGCTGGAAAGAGCGGGTCGCCGCTTGCGGCAGCTTCATCATGCCCTACGCCGAGGATGCCGAGTACATCGGGACATCGGCGTATTTCTACGTGAAGCAGTTCGGCCAGGCCCGCTTCTTCGAACCCGAACCCGGCAGCGTGACGCGCTTCCAGCAGCTCCTCGACACCGCCATCGCCGAGGGCTACGAACTCGCCACCCCCAGCGAGGCGATCGCCCGCGGAACGGCGCTGGGCGAGAACCCCGACATCCTCAACATCGAGAACGGCGTCGCCTGGCACGGCGGCACCGCCAAGGCCTGGACCAATACCACCTACTCGCGCATCCTCGACCCCACCTGCCGCAGCGTCTTCGATGGCCTGAAGGCGGTGGCGGCGCAGCTCGGCCGCGACATTCAGACGCTCGACGGCGACCTGCGCAGCGCCTTGCAGCGCCTCACCTCCGCGTACGTCTCCGATTCGCGCTGGCCGCCGGCGCCCACCAGCCCGGGGCGCTTCAACGTGCAGGAATCCATCGCCGACCTCCTGGCCGCCAACGATGCCATTGCCGCCGCCATGCAGAAGCACGGCCTCGCCCAGCGCCGCTCGCTCTACTCGCCCCAGCTCATGGCCACGCAAATCCGCGCCATCGAGGCGGAGCTGATGGCAATGGCATACTTCGGCGAGAAGGCGACAACGGAAGGGAAGGCCACCCGCGCCGCCACCGCCGCCAGCGTCCCGTAGCCTTTGTTGACACCCCTGGAGTCCCTGATGAGTTCCACAAGACGTTTCGCCGTCCCCCTGCCACTACGCCGGACTGCGCTCGCAGTCGCCCTCCTTTCCCTCGCCGCCGCCGCCTGGGCGGCGACCGTCGCACCGCCGCCGGCCGGGCGCCAGCAGAGCCCCACGCATTCACCGGTGGGGATGGCAGTGGTCGCCGCCACGCGGCCGGCATCCGCTCAGCTAGACCTCGGCGCCTGGCCAACCGACCGGGTCTTCCAGGCTGACACCCTCGAACTGCCCGCGCGCCTCCGCGGCGATCCGGACAGGCCATTGACCTGCACGGTGCAGACCATCCTCAGCGAATATCGCCCCAACCAAACCGCCGCCACCCTCCACTCGCACCAGCGGACCGTCACCCTCCGCCCCGGCGAAATCGCCGACGTTTCCGTGCGCCTTGCCGCGCCTGCCCCCGGCCCTTATCACTTCCGCCTTGCCGTCTCAACTGGGAACGAACTCCTGGCGCAGCAGGAGGGAACGCTGCTCTATCGCCCGCAATCCTGGGCCCTGCCCAATTTGGAGCCGCGCGACTTCGACGCCTTCTGGCAGTCCACCCTTGCCGAGATGCGCACGCGGCCGCTGGAGGTGAAGTGGCACGAGGCCGGCGAAAAGCCCGCCCCCGAGCCCTTCCGCGAAATTTCGTTCACCGGCCTCGGCAACCGCCGCATCCGCGGCTACCTCGGCATCCCACCGCAACTGAAGCCGGGCCAGAAAGCCCCCGCCATCCTCTCGCTCCCCAGCGCCAGCTACCACTCGGCCGCCGTTGATCTGAAGGCGGTCGAGCAGGGGTACGTCTTCCTCGCCTTGAGCATCCACGACATGCCCTTTGGCGGCGACTCCTACCGCACCCACCCCAAGCCGCACTGGTTCGCCGAGGAATACCAGGGCATCGGCCGGCAGAGCAAGGAAACCTTCTACTATCGCGCCGCCTACGTCGCCGGCCCGCGCGCCATTGATTTCCTCCGCTCCCTGCCCCAGGTTGACCCGCGGAAGATCGTTGTCAGCGGCATGAGCCAGGGCGGCTCTCTCGCCCTCGCCACCGCCGCCCTGCAACCAGACATCGCCCTCGCCGAAGCCGATGTCCCCGGCCGCAGCCGCATGGACCTGCTCACCACGACCTATAAGGCCAACATGTCACTCCCGCCGCCGGCCGGCATGACCGCCTGGGAGATGTTCGAGAAAACCCTCGCCTACTTCGATGTCAGCTACTTCGCCCGGCGCATCCGTTGCCCCATCGTCATGCGCATGAGCCTCGATGACCCGGTTAACCCCGGCCCCCTGCAATACTGGGCCTTCCTGCAGCTCAAGCAGAGCCCCGATGCCCGCAACGTCCTGATGCCCGGACTCAAACACCAGACGCCCCCGGACCGCGAAGGGCACGGCGCCGCCATGCGGCAGAAATACGCACCACCCGCACGCTAGCCCGGGCCGCATGGCTGCGGCACAAGCGCCGACTCGTCCCGTCGAGACCTTGCATCCAGTAAATCAAAAATCCCTGGCAGTGAAAATGAGAGCTGAAATCCCATTGCTGTGTTTTTTGCTGGCAATCATGCCATGTGTGGCTCATCTCCATGCGGCGGAGAGTGCCGTGAAAAAGCTAATCTTTGTCGGAGATTCCACTGTCCAGGATTATCCCGACGATGGCCCCAAGAGAGGGTGGGGGCAGGTGCTCCCTCTCTTCTTCGGCACCGGGGTCGAATGCCAGAACGCCGCCGCGGGCGGCAGAAGCACGAAGACATTCATCGGAGAAGGGCGCTGGCAGAAGGTGCTCGAAGAGAAACCCGATGTGATTTTCATACAGTTCGGGCACAATGATTCGCACGCCAAGGACAGGCCCGAATCCACCGATGCGTCCACGGACTACAGGGCTTTCCTCGGACAATATGTTTCAGAAGGCAAGGCAATAGGGGCAAAGATCATACTGGTCACCCCAATGCATCGGCGATACTTCAACAGTCAAGGCAAGCTGAAGGACAACCTCAGGCCTTATGCGGAAACGATGAAGGCCGTCGCAAAGGAAACCGGCACTCCATGCATAGACCTCCACCAGCTCAGCCGCGAACTCCTTGAAAAACTTGGCGAGGACGGTTCGGAAGCCTTGTTCTGCTGCCCGACCGACCGCACTCATTTCTCGAAGAAGGGCGCGACGGCGATGGCCAGATTCATAGCCGAGGCGGCCGCCAAAGAGATCCCCGATCTCAAGCCGTACCTGAAGGATTCAAGGGAATGGCCGGAATGAAAAAAACTGCGGGACCCAAAAATGCGACACCGGGGAGCACGCTATGAAGAAGAGATCATGGAAAACCGACGCTGGAGATTGGATATTTGATTCAGGCGGCGGAAATCGAGGGTCGGGCGTCGAGCGTCATTCAACCGTGATCGAGCGGTTGGTGGCTGCGCCCGCCATCGTCCCGAGACCAACCAACGGGGGCGTGCCCGGGACGACGGCGAGAGTCGCACGATTTACTCTAATCGAGCTACTCGTGGTCATCGCCATCATCGCGATTCTGGCGGCGCTCCTCTTGCCCGGCCTCCAACGGGCCAAAAGCTATGCCAAACTGGCCAACTGCTCAAACAATCTCAGACAGGTAGCCGTTGCTCTCTACAACTATGCCGACGACAATGAGGATTGGATTCCGCATCCGATGGGATACGATCCGAGCTGGGGGGTCGGCGGTCAGTGGTATGCGACCGCTGAAAAACGCTGGACCGGCATCATCAATGATTACTTCAGCACCACGACCGGGAGCAACTGGAGGCTTCCAGCCGAGATGCGCTGCCCAAGTGGCAAAACCAATGAGACTTACTGGTACGGATTGAACATCTACAGTTCAAACCGCAAGCTGACGCGGATCGGCAGGCCCGACTACACCGTCTGGGTTGGCGATGTCGGAACGCACTGGGGAGTGAGCAATAGTTTCTGGCTTTTTTCGAACAACTGGAACATCGTATATATCTACAGACATTTCGACGAGAACGGCTTCAACGGAAGCTTCAACACCGTATGCGTGGATGGGCATATCGAGACTTTCGACTACCGCACGGACGATGGCAAAGAGATATCCAGACCGCACAGCACTTGCAAGTGGTTCATGGCAAAATGAAAATGATCGGATGGCTCATCTGCGGACAGCAAGGCGGTCAAGAAGGCCGCAAACAGCTATTCCCCCGGCCGCCCCAGCCCCTGAAATCAAAATTCCTGTCAGTTGGAAATGTACACCAAAGAAAAAGAGCTGATGATTGTCGGATGACGGCACGATTGGTATAATGCAACCATCATAGTTCACAGAGATGCATAAAAAATGTCCTATTCCATCCAGTCCACCTCCATGGCCATGGCCAAGATGACGGCCAGTTCTTATGTGAACCCGTACATCCCCCCGTTGGCGGCCAACGGAATCCTATCGGAAGGCAACCGGTGGCTGCCCGACATGAATGCCCCAGCCCCTCATTGGCTTCAATGTGAATGGCCGCATCCGAGAACAGTGACCGGCTTCACGGTCTATCTGTGGTTTCCGGTGGAAGAATCGAAAGTAAAGGAGCCTGCGGTGGTCATCTTCGATCTGCAGGTTCGCAGGGATGGTCAATGGCTGACTGTCAAGGGCAGCCATTACAGCGGGAGAAAGAGGGGTGTGATCCACCGGGGGCTTCTTGTGCCTGTTGAGGCGGAGGCGTTCCGGCTTTATTTCCCCGAGATGCCGGAATGCGTAGCGGAATGGCAGCTTCATTCCGCGAATGAGGAAGCTGCGCCACCGGCAAAGAAGCAGCTTCCGGCCCTGGAAAGGGTGTATCACAACCCGGATTATAACAATGATATACGTGTATTGGTCTCCCAATACGGGTATCATCCGGAACACCGCAAGGAAGTCATTTACCAATCCAATGGCTATGAACTTGCGGACACATTCGCCGTGCGCCGCGCGCAAGACGGGGCCATCATCTACTCCGGCCAGCTTCGGGAAACACAGGATGATTTCGGAACCGTTCATGTCGGCGATTTCTCTTCCGTCACCGAAGAAGGTGAATATTATGTGGCGGTTGGCAAGTTCCGTTCCGTCGGAACATTCCGGATCCGTCAGGGGCTGTGGGATGAGTTCCCGAAGATGGTGGCACGTCAATATTTTGGCCTGCGCCGAATCGGCGAGGACAATATCATGGGAAATTTGGGCGCGACGGTTGCTGTCCGGTGGGATGATGCGGTTACCAAGGACGGATCGTATGTTTATATCGGCAAAGGCTTCGCCGACGGGGACGATCTGCGGCGGTATGCCAACGGCTCGCTGATCGTAGCCCAGTATTGTTTGCTGGAGCGGGCCAAGCCAACGTGGAACCGGGGAGACTGGCTCTATGAGCAGGTGCGCTGGGGCTTGGACGGCACGCTCTCCTTTCTCGGCAAGAACGGGCTGCTCAAGTATGCTCTGCACGGGTTTAACGGCGATTCGGCGTGCGGAACCGACGGGATCTTTGAAAGCGGGGATGAGGGGCTCGTTGTCGATCCGTTTAACGTGCATGATAACGTTTATGAATATAACGATTTGAACCGGGAGATCATCTACACCTCTCTCTTGCTGGGCCCGGCAGAGGCGTGCCTGGAATACCGCGAGCGGGATCCGGAGTTTTTCGGACGGGTGTTGGCTTTGGTGGTTCGCGGGTATGAGGAGATCACCCGATTGTTCGATCCGTTCCCGCGGAAATATTCGTTAAGCGCATGGATTTGGCTGAACACCATCCTGTTCCAACTGACGGGGGAACCATCCTATAAAGCTAAGGCGATTGCGGCAAGCAACCAATTTATTCGGCTGCAGGTTGCGGAGAAGCACGGAGATGATTCTTTTGCAGCTTCCGGATGGTATCGTTACATTGCCGATCCGGAGCAGGATCCTTGGCGGCAGGCTGAATTCCGGTATGGGAAGTGGACCGACCTGGACAGCGCGACCCGAAGTCCCTGGGGCGAGAAGCCGGAGCAGGAAATCATGTTGATCCCGTGGATTTATCAAGGGCTGTTCCGGGCGATCGAATGCTTCAAGGACGCTCCCGAGAGACAAAGCTGGATCGATTCCATCACGGCGTATGGCAAAGAATACTTGGAGAGAATCGCTTCGCGCAACGTATACGGTCTGACGCCGATGAAGGTGGCTTCCAAGGGATTGATCCGGCAGATTGGGAATTTGAGCTTCCAATATCATGCGGAAATCGGCAGGGCGTTCCATCAGTTGGGCAATGCGGCGCTGCTAATGAAGACGGGCAAACTGACGGGCGACTCCGCCTTGCAGGATGCCGCATGGAAACAACTGCAATATTTCAGCGGCGTGAATCCCTTCGGCGTCGGGATGATCTTCGGGATTTCCAGCAACATCCCGTCCGGGCAATACCATTCTCATTATTCGGGGCGTGCCTTTCCCGGGGGGACAGTCAACGGCTTCAACTGCGTCTCAGCGGATAATGATTACCCTAACTTTCAGTATTGGGAGTATTACGGGTATGCAAATCTTGCTTGCTTGTGGATGGCTACGGAGATCGTCGGCAAAACGCAGCAGGCGCCCATCGAACTATGGCCCAGGCAGACGCAGGAAGCGCCCCATTCGAAGAAGCCTGATAGCCATTACCGGTATTCGTTCCCGGTCCGCTTCAAGGGAGGCTTCGCCTACCGCTTCGAGGCGACGGTGCGGGATGACGAGTCCCACCAGGTCAGTTGGCTTGTCAACGGGGTCGAAGGTGGTTCCGCGGCCAGTGGGCTCATCAGCAAGGATGGCGTCTTTCAGGCGCCGTTCGTCCTGGAGGAGCAGACGGTCGTCATATCGGCACAAAGCGTCATATACCCGCATTACGTCGAATCCACACCCGCTGCCATCATGCCGGTACCCAAACAAGTGGAAGGCTTGAGGCTCGAACGGACGCCGGAAGGCGTACTGTTGAACTGGGAACCGCTTGCTTGCAATACGACCGGTTACACAGTATGGCGGCGGTTACCGGCCGGGAAGACGGAGGTGGGCACCATCTTCGAACGGATTGGCGTTGTGCATGAAGCTGAAGGCTCCTCATTCCTGTATCGGGAGCCGGTTCCGGCGGGAACAGAGTTTCTGGTCAGGGGCTATCATCGGTCCGATGACAAAAACTACGGCTACGGTCAGGACTCGAAGCGGGTTAGGTTGTGAGCATCATTCAATCCAGGAAGGAAGAGGGCGTAAACATGAATCAGATTAATCTGCATCCCGGTGAAGGTGAAGGGGTTAACCGCAGCATCCTATTTTACAGCAGGCTGATCGACCTGGAATCGTTTCGGCGCTTTGCCTATATGGCTGCGGAGCTGGGGGCGACACATGTCAACGTAGACAGTCTCCCTTTCAACCGATGGCGGTGGGAACTCGACCTGAACGATCCATACCCGAACTGGAGCATGATCACATTCACCTTGTTCGATGTGGCTGTTCCGGAGGTGTTGAAACAGTGGATTCCCGCCGATCGGGCGGAACGCAACCTGGAGCTTATCGCACGGAAAGGGCAAGTTCTGCGGGAGCTGGGGCTGAAGGGCTTGGTCATGGGATGCGAGCCGATGTGGCTGCCTGGAGGCGCGTACCGAGAGCATCCCGAGTGGCGTGGGCCGCGCTGCAATCATCCGCTAAGATCGCGCAACTCCTATTACAGCCCATGCATCGACAACGCTGAAGTGCTGGCGATGTATAAGGAATCGGTAGCCAAGCTATGCCGCGCCGCGCCGATTGACCGCTTTTCCTTTCTGACGAACGACTCGGGAGCGGGCCTCTGCTGGAGCGAGGGGCTGTACCCAGGCGTTAACGGGCCAAGCGCGTGCCGGCAGCGGCCGCTGCCGGAGCGTATTAGCAGTTGGATGTCTGCCATGCAGGAAGGAGCAGCCCAAGCCGGACAGCAGGCTCAGATTAATCTGTATGGCACCATTCCGGCTTCGGAGGTGAATTACACCGCCGGGCAACTGCTGCGGGACCAACTCATCGAAGGCCGGGGGCCGGGGATATCTGCTGCCTGGGCGGAAGCAGGGGCGCCCAACTTTATGTACGCTTCGTTCCAGTATCCGGTGAAGGAGTTGCCGCAGGCGGTGGATTTCGCCGAGCAGTTGGAAAGGGCGTTTGGCCGACAACATGACAACGTGGTAGTAGGCTTTCCATCGGACCGATCCAGGGAATTGTTCGAGGTGTTTCGCCAATTCCGGAAGCAGGGAGGCAGCGGCCTGGCAGCCCGTGCCGCTCTGTTGCGCAATGCGGCAGAGGGGATTGCCGGCAGCGAAAGCGCCGGGCAATTGCTCGACGTATGGGAGCAGATCCGCCGTGCGATTGATGCAATCACCCCGCTTGAGAACGGCGGTCCCATCCTGCTGTTGGGCGTCGTCGGACAAAGATGGCTGACCCGTCCGCTCGTACCGTTCCCGCTGGAGCTTGCGGATGAACGGAAGGCGTACTACCGCCGTTTTCAATTTCAAGCGCGAAGCGAGCAGAATGCAGCAGATCTGATGGACTGCCAGGCAGCGAAATTCGCCCAAGGCAAGGTCGGCACTTGGCTTGCGAGCAAGCTTCTGAACCGTGCGATCAATCACGCGCAGGCTGCAATTCAGCTCTTGGGCGCCATGAAGCCGGGTACGGCGGCGGCACAAGCGCAGGCCGCGGGGGCGGAAGCAGAGGGCTGGAATCGGGAGGAACTGCAGCGGCGTCTGCGCGTATTCGTCTGTATGCTGCGATGTGCGCTCCACACGGCCAACTACCAGGATTTGCTGGAGCGGTCGCGCAGCGCAAGCGCCGAGCCGGAGGTGGACCGCGGCGGCACCGCCCGCATTCTGCCGGTCGACATGCAGACGGTTGTCCGTGCCGAAACCGATAACATGCTCGAGCTGATCGGACTGCTGGAATCTGCCGCGGAAGCGCCGCTGATCACGGCTTCTGAGCCGGACGATGAAAGCGTCTTTCTGCTTAGCCCTGACCTGGTGCGGCAGCTTCGGCTGAAAATCGATCTCATGGAGGAGCACTTCATGGAGCACAAACGGCTGAACGCCTCTTCGTGAGCCAGGCCTGAATCGGCAAGCGCGCTTTCCGCATCGTCCGCGGCGTCTCCGAGGCGCGGATTGAAATCAAAATTCCGGTCAGTGAGTGGCTGTCCCCAAGAAGCGCGCCCCCCAAAGAAAAACGGCGGCCGGGAGAACCCGGCCGCCGTCGCTTCTTCAAGCCCGTGTCGCCACGGGCGGGGAAGGGCTTAGAGCCCCTTCTTGATCATGTACATCATCAGCTCGGAGACGCGGTTGGAGTAGCCCCACTCGTTGTCGTACCAGCTCACGAGCTTGAAGAAGTTCTTGTTCAGCTCGATGGAGGCGCCGGCGTCGAAGATGGAGCTGAGCTTGTCGTGGATGAAGTCGCTGGAGACGACCTCGTCCTCGGTGTAGCCCAGGATCCCCTTCATGTAGCTCTCGGAGGCCTTCTTCATGGCCGCCTTGATCTCCGCCAGGGAGGTGTCCTTGGCGGTCTTGAAGGTCAGGTCCACCACCGAGACGGTCGGGGTCGGGACGCGGAAGGCCATGCCGGTGAGCTTGCCCTTCACCTCGGGCAGCACCAGGGCCACCGCCTTGGCGGCGCCGGTGGAGGAGGGGATGATGTTGATCGCCGCGCTGCGGCCGCCCTTCCAGTCCTTCTTGGACGGGCCGTCCACGGTCTTCTGGGTGGCGGTGTAGCTGTGGATGGTGGTCATCAGCCCCTCGGCCAGGCCAAACCCTTCCTTGAACAGGACATGGACGACCGGCGCCAGGCAGTTCGTCGTGCAGGAGGCGTTGGAGACGATGTGGTGCGCGGCGGCGGCGTACTTGCCGTCGTTCACGCCCATGACGACGGTGATGTCCTCACCCTTCGCCGGGGCGGAGATGATCACCTTCTTGGCGCCGGCGGTGAGATGCCCCTTGGCCTTCTCGGCGTCGGTGAAGAGGCCGGTGGACTCGATCACCAGCTCGACCCCCAGCGCCTTCCACGGCAGCTCGGCCGGGGTCCTGGCGCTCACCACCTTGATCTCCTTGCCGTTGACCACGAGCACATCGTCCTCGGCCTTGTCGGCAGCCGACTTCTTCGAGCTGACGGTGCCCTGGAAGCGCCCCTGGATCGAGTCGTACTTCAGCAGGTAGGCCAGGTTGTCGGCCGGCACGATGTCGCCCACCGCGACCACATCAACCTCCTTGCCGAGCAGCCCCTGCTCGACGATGGCGCGGAACACAAGCCGGCCGATGCGGCCGAAACCATTGATCGCAACTTTGACTGCCATGTCCATCACTCCTGTCTGGGTTCGGTTCGTGGGGAGAGCACTGCCCGGCCTGGGGCCCGGGGAAAGAATTGTGATAATTTTCACAATGTAGCGGGCGGCGGCGGAAAAACAACCGTTGCCAGCGCCCTTTTTCCAGTCTATAGTGCCGGCAGCCACGGCCAGCCGGATGCTGGGCGCGGCCCCGGAAGCCCCATGCTCCTTCTCCATCTCCACTGGTCAACCCTGGCGCGCCGCCTGCTGCGCCTCGACCCCTGGCTGCTGCTGGCCACCCTCTTCCTCCTCGGCGTCGGCACCGTCACCATCTACAGCACCGGCATCCAGAGCGGCGGCGGCTTCGCCACCTATTGGCAACGGCAACTCCTCTGGGCAGCGCTGGGGCTGGCCGCCTACCTCGGCCTGGCCCTCATGGACTACCGCCGGCTCGGCCGCGGCGTCTGGTTCGCCTATGGCGCCGCCCTCGCCCTCCTCGTCCTGGTGCTGCTCTTCGGCCGCTCCGTCTACGGCTCGAAAAGCTGGCTGCCCCTGCTTGGCTTCACCCTCCAGCCCTCGGAGCTGGCCAAGCCCGCCACCCTGCTGATGCTCGCCTGGGTCGCCTCCCGCCCCGGCTGGCGCCCCGACCACCTCGGCCCGCTGCTGCCCCTCGCCGCCGTGCTCGCCATCCCCCTCGGCCTCGTCTTCCTCCAACCCGACTGGGGGACGGCGCTCGCCTTCCTCGGCATCGCCATCCCCCTCTGCTTCGCCGGCGGCCTGCCCTGGCGCCTGATCCTCGCCGGCCTCGCCCTGGTCGCGGTGCTCGCCCCCGTCGGCTACCTCTATGCGCTCAAGCCCTACCAGCGCGACCGCATCGCCACCTTCCTCAACCCGGCGCGCGACCTCACCGACTCCGGCTGGAGCGCCCGCCAATCCATGCTCGCCGTCAGCAGCGGCGGCCTCCATGGCAAGGGCTTCATGAAGGGCACCATGCACGTGCTGGGCTACCTGCCGCGCACCGTCGCCCCCACCGATTTCATCTTCTCCGTGGTCGCGGAGGAGAACGGCTTCATCGGCGGGGTGGTGGTGATTGGCGCCTTCCTCCTCATCATCCTGCGCTGCCTGCGCATCGCCGCCCTCTCCTCCGACGAGTTCGGGGCCTACCTGGCCGTCGGCAGCGCCGGCCTGCTCTTCGTCCACGCCTACATCAACATCGGCATGAACATGCAGGCGGCGCCGATCATTGGCATCCCCCTGCCGCTGGTCAGCTATGGCGGCTCCTTCGTGGTCGGCACCATGATCTGCCTCGGGCTGGTGCAGTCGGTCTACGTCCACAACGGCCACCCGCCGGAAACCGCCCGTGAGGAGCCTTTCCTCCTCGATCCCCTCTGATTGCGCCCGCCGCCGCCCGTAGCCCGCAGCCCGCAGCCCGCAGCCCGTAGCCCGCAGCCCGTAGCTCCCCCTCCCCCCCATGCCCACCTCCGCCCTCGCCACCCGCGCCCGCCCCGAACCGCCCCGGGCCCTGCTCGTCGCCCTCGACCCGCTCGGCGAAACCCCGGCGGCGCCCGGCAACACCCCCGCCGACCTGCTGGCGGAGCTGGAGCAGCTCACCCAAACCCTGGGGCTGCAAACCGTGGCCAAGACCATCGTCCGCCTCCGGGAGCCGCAAAGCCGCTACCTGGTCGGCAGCGGCAAGGCCGAGGAGCTGGCGGCCCAGGCGGCGGCCCTGGGCGCCGAGGTCATCGTCTTCGACGACCCGCTGAGCCCCTCCCAGCAACGCAACTGGGAAAAGCTGGCCAAGCTCCCGGTGATCGACCGCGAAGAGGTGATCCTCGACATCTTCGGGCTCCACGCCCGCACCAGCACCGCCGTCCTCCAAGTCGCCCTCGCTTGCGCCCGCTACGACCTGCCGCGCCTGAAACGGAAATGGCTCCACTTCTCCCGCCAGCGCGGCATGCGCGGCGGCATGATGGGGCGCGGCGCCGGCGAACAGCAGATCGAAGTGGACTCCCGCCTGGTCAAGCGCCGCATCCAGCAGCTCCAGGGACAGCTCCGGGAACTGGCCCAGTCACGCCTGCTCCAACGCCGCTTCCGCCGCAAGCGCGCCATCCCCGTCGCCGCCATCGTCGGCTACACCAACGCCGGCAAATCCTGCCTCTTCAACCGCCTCACCGAAGCCGGCGTCCTGGTCGCGGACAAGCTCTTCGCCACCCTCGACCCGACCCTGCGCCGCCTGCGCCTGCCCAACAACCAGGAGCTGCTCCTGACCGACACCGTCGGCTTCGTCCGCAAACTGCCGCACCAACTGGTCGAGGCCTTCAAGTCCACCCTGGAGGAGGCCGCCAGCGCCGACTTCCTCCTCGAAGTGCTCGACATCACCAGCGCCGCCGCCGAGATCCACCACGCCACCACCTGCGCCGTGCTCAAGGAAATCGGCGCCGACCGCCTCCCCGTCATCACCGTCTACAACAAGATCGACCTCCTGCCCGAAAGCGACGCCTGGCGCCGCACCCGCCGCCGGGCCGGCGACGCCAGCTTCGTCTCCGCCCAGACCGGCGAAGGCCTCGATGCCCTCCGCGACCGCCTCGCCGCCCAGCTCGCCCACACCCGCCGCGAACTCTGCCTGCGCCTCCCCCCCAGCCGCTACGACCTGCTCGCCCTCCTCCACCGCCACGGCCAGGTCCAGCAGCTCGCCTACGCCGCCGACGCCATCCACGTCACCGCCACCCTCCCCCTCCCCCTCTGCCCCCAGTTCGAACCCTACCTGGACGACGCCCCGCCCCCCGAACCGCCGGAGACGGGGTAATGCTTGACCCTGTACGCCACTCCCGCACCCCGTGAAAATCCACAATTGCCGCATTGTCCGGAGGTTTTCGCCCGGCGCCCGCGGAGTCCGCGGCGGGGGAAGTGTTTTCTCCGTGGTTTCCGGGTGCTCCGTGCGAAGACCGGATTTGCCTGTCCCCCCAACGTGCGAGGGGACAGGCAAAACCGGGCGCCGGCAGGTCCGTGGGCGTCCGTGCCCTGTCCGTGTTCCGTGTCCACGCCGCCCGCCGCCCGACCGGAGCCACAACATGCAACCGCACCTTGCATTTGGAAAAACCAAATGTATTTTACGATGCCATGATCCAAAGACCTTTCTGGCAGCAGCGAATCGCGGCGGCGTGGCGCGAAGCGCCCATTGCCTGGCTCTGCGGTGTCCGCCGCGTGGGCAAGACCACCTTGGCCGAAAGCCTGGACGCCGGACAACTGCTCTACGTCAACTGCGACCTGCCCGCGACCGAAGAGATGCTGCGCGATCCGGAACTGTTTTTCCGCGGCTGCTCCAAGCCGGTCGTCGGATTTGATGAAATCCATCAGCTTCGCGACCCGGCGCGGGTTTTGAAGATCGGTGCCGACTGCTTTCCGAACCTCAAAATCCTTGCCACCGGTTCTTCCACGCTGGCCGCCAGCAAAAAGTTCCGCGACACCTTGACGGGCCGCAAGCGGCTGGTGCATCTAACCCCGGTCCTGTGGGATGAATTGGCGGCCTTTGGCGTCACGCTGCCGCGGCGGTTGTTCCATGGCGGCTTGCCGCCCGCGCTGCTGGCGGATGCGAAATTGCCGGCCTTTTACCGGGAATGGCTGGATTCCTTTTTCGCCCGGGACATCCAGCGGCTATTCGGGTTCCGGGACATGAACCGCTTCAATGCGCTGTTTGAATATCTGCTGAAACAGAGCGGGGGGCCGTTCGAGGTGACCAAGGCGGCGGCGGCACTGGGGATCAGCCGGCCGACCGTGGAAAGCCACGTCAGCGCGCTGGAGATCACCCATGCCGTCACGCTGGTGCGCCCCTTCCACGGCGGCGGACAGAACGAACTGGTCAAGCAGCCCAAGATTTACGCCTTCGACACGGGGTTTGTGAGTTTCGCGCGCGGCTGGGATCCCCTGCGGCAGGAAGACTTGGGGACATTGTGGGAGCATTTGGTCCTGGAACATCTCCAAGCCCATTTTCCGGACACGCCGGTGCGCCATTGGCGCGACAAGCAGGGACGGGAAGTGGATTTCGTCCTGCCCCGCAGCCGGGATGAAGTGGATCTCATTGAGTGCAAGTGGGATCCCGGTGCGTTCGATGGTGCCGCCCTGCACGTCTTCCGCGGTTTTTATCCCAGAGGCCGCAACTACCTGGTCAGCCCCTCGGGGCGGGAGGGGTACACCCGGCGCTTCGGCGAACACGAAGTGCGGATCTGCACCCCGTCGGAACTGCGCGGGCCGTAAACTCGCCGCTTGATTCACGACCTTCAAGGCCGAATTTGCCTGTCCCCAAGGCGGTCCCGGCGGCCTCAGCCAGCGGTTGCCGGCGGCGGGCTACATCAGCCGCCCTTCCTGGGCCAGCCGCTGGAGTTCCTGCTGGAACGCCATGATGTCCTGCTGGGTGGGCTTGGCGGAGCCGGCGGCGGGCTGGAGGCCGAGCCGGCCATAGTTGTCCACGTACCATTCGCCCTTGGCGCCGGAGGCGAAGCTGACTTCGCCGCTGATGGCGGCGCCGGGGCGCACCAGCTTGTTGACGCTGACGGTGGTCGCGCCGCCGCCGGCCGGCGGCGGCGCGGCGGCGAAGTCGTCGCCCGGCAGTTCCTCGGCTTCCAGCCCCTCCTCATCCGCGGCCGTCCCCGGAATGCCCGGCGGAGTGGCGGCAGCCATGGCCGGCGCGGGTGCCGGCTTGGGGGGGGCGACGGGATCCTGCCGCTGCCAGTTGACTTGCAGGTCGGCCGCCAGCAGGCGCAGGTCGAAATAGGTCAGCTTGACCCCCTGCCGCTCCAGCTCCCGCTGCACTTCGGAGAGACTTTTGCCGGCATTGAGCAGTTGGACGATCAAGTCGTTGCGTTGGTCATCGGTCAGCATGGTGGTGAAGAACTCCAGCGCCAGCAAGGACGGCGGCGGCGCATTCCGGGTTTCAGGCTTCAAGAATTCTCGCCCCACAAGGGCTGGGGATAGCGGCCGGCCACGGTCAGGGCGCGGATGTTGGCGACGACCTCCGGCCGGTCTTCGGGGTAGGTCATGCCGAACCAGGCATCGCCGGTGCGCAGGACCTTGACGGTCGCCTCCCCCTCGCGGACGAGCCGGTCGGCCACGCTGGGAATGTAGAACTCGGCCTTGGGGTCGTGGGCGTGTTCGTGGAGGAACTCGACGAACAGCCGGTCGAGATGGGGGAAGATGGCCGGCGTGAAGCCCCACATGTTCATCGAGACAACCGTCTCCTCCGGCAGCGGCGTGAAGCCGCCGTCGGGGTTGGCGTTGCGGATGCCGGCGGGGGAGTCGGCGATCTTCGGGTGCTCGACGACCCCTTGCAGGAACCCCTCGCCGTCCAGCCGGCAGACGCCGCGGCTGACCGTGCCGAACTTGGAGAGGGTGCGGCGCAGGGGGAAGCCGACCATGGCGAAGGGATGGGGGCGGGTGGAGGCGGCCGGCTGGCGGCGGAGGAAGTCGCCGAGCACCTCGTAGGATTCGGCGCCGTAGAAATCGTCGGCATTGATGACGGCGAACGGCTCCTGGACGGCGTGGCGGGCGGCACGGATGGCGTGGCCGGTGCCCCACGGCTTCGAGCGGCTGGCGGAAAGCTTGAAGCCCGCCGGCAGGTCGGCCAGCTCCTGGAAGACGACTTCAACCCCGAAGCCGGCGGGCAGCTTGCCGGCGAAATGGTCGCGGACCGGCTTCTCCAGTTCGCGGCGGAGGACGAAGACGGCCTTGCCGAAGCCGGCGCGCCAGGCGTCGTGGACGGCGTAGTCCAGGGCGATCTCGCCATGGTCGCCGACCGGCGCGATCTGCTTGAAGCCGCCGTAGCGGCTGCCGAGGCCGGCGGCGAGGATGATCACGGTGGGTTTGGGCATGGTCGGTTCGGCCTTTCCGGGTTCGCCGGCCGGGATGGGCGGCGTGGCGGCGGCAGGGGTTGTACTGTAGCCGCGCAAGGCGCTGGCGCAACCGGCTTGACTTCCGGTGGGGAGGGAGTAGACTTGGCAGTGTTAAAAAATTAACGCGACCGCGCCAGCAAGGGAGCGCGACCATGCCTGCCGCAACGACCGCCGGCAAGCCGGAACGCCGGATCACCTGGCCGACCGTGCTGCGGCTCTCGGAGTACCTGATCATCCTGGAGGAGCTGGCGGACAGCCACACCGAGGTGGTCTCCAGCCGCGAATTGGCGGCGATCTACGGCAACAACGCCAACCAGGTGCGGCAGGACCTGTCCAGCCTGGGGCACACCGGCCGGGTCGGCCAGGGCTATTCGGTCAAGGAGCTGGAACAGATGATCCGGCGGGCGCTCGGGCTCAACGTGCGCCGCAACCTGGCCCTGGTCGGCTGCGGGCGGCTGGGGACGACGGTGGCGCTGCATGTGCCGCTGGCCAAGTACGGGATGGACCTGGTGGCGGCCTTCGACGTCGCCCACCACCTCGTCGGCACGCACCTGGGGCCGGTGATGGTCGAGCACGCCTCGCGCATCGCCGAGGTCTGCCGCGAGCGCAACATCAAGCTGGCGGTGCTGACCGTGCCCAAGAGCACGGCCCAGGAATCGGCCGACCAGCTCGTCCTGGGCGGGGTGGAAGGGATCCTCAACTACACCCGCGTCCGGCTGCGGGTGCCGCCCCACGTGGTGGTGCAGAACCGGCAGATCGTCTGCTCTTTCCTGCAACTCTTCCATGCCACCTGCAACCGCGACCGGATGGCCCCCGGCGACACCGGCACCGCCCCCGCCATCGCCCTGTAGCCGCCCCCACCCCGCCGCCCGGCCACCTTCCCCATCCAACCACTTGAGGTTATGCCCATGGACGACCGTGCCATCTACGAAAACCCGCTGGCGCAGCGCTACGCCAGCAAGGAGATGAACCGGCTCTGGTCGCCGCGGACCAAGTTCAGCACCTGGCGCAAGCTGTGGGTGGCGTTGGCCAAGGCGGAACGGCAGCTCGGCCTGCCGATCACGGCGGCCCAGGTCGCCAGCCTGGAGGCGCATCTCACGGACATCAACTTCGCGGCCGCCGAGGCGTGGGAGAAGAAGCTGCGCCACGACGTCATGAGCCACATCCAGGCCTATGGCGAGCAGTGCCCGGAGGCCAAGCCGATCATCCACCTCGGCGCCACGAGCTGCTACGTCACCGACAACACCGAGCTGATCCAGATGCGGGAGGGGCTGCGCCTGCTCACGGGCAAGCTCGCCGCCGTGATCCGTTCCCTGGCGGCCTTCGCCCGGCAATGGCGCGGCCTGCCGACGCTCGGCTTCACCCACTTCCAGCCAGCCCAGCTCACCACCGTCGGCAAGCGCGCCTGCCTCTGGCTCTACGACTTCACGCTCGACTTCGCCACCCTGGAGCGGCTGGCCGAGGAGCTGCCCTTCCGCGGCGTCAAGGGCACCACTGGCACCCAGGCGAGCTTCCTCGAACTCTTTGCGGGCGACCACGCCAAGGTCCGCGAGCTGGACCGCCTGGTCACCGCCGCCATGGGCTTCAAGGCCGCCGTGCCGGTCGCCGGGCAGACCTATAGCCGCAAACATGACTTCGCCGTGCTCGCCGCCCTCTCCGCCCTCGCCCAGTCCGCCGCCAAGATGGCCACCGACCTCCGCCTGCTGGCGCACCTCAAGGAGATCGAGGAGCCGTTCGAGACGGGGCAGGTCGGCTCCAGCGCCATGGCCTACAAGCGCAACCCCATGCGCTGCGAACGGATCTGCGCCCTGGCGCGCTACGTCATGAGCCTCGAGGCCAACGCCGCCCAGACCCAGGCCAACCAGTGGTTCGAACGCACCCTCGACGACTCCGCCAACCGCCGCCTCTCCCTCCCCCAGGCCTTCCTCGCCGCCGACATCATCCTCTCCACCGCCGCCAACGTCGCCAGCGGCCTCCAGGTCTGGCCCAAGGTCATCGGACGCCATGTCCAGGCCGAACTGCCGTTCATGGCGACCGAGGCGGTGATCATGGCCGGCGTCAAGGCCGGGGGCGACCGCCAGGAGCTGCACGAGGCCATCCGCACCCACTCCATGGCCGCCGGCCGCCGGGTCAAGGAGGAGGGCGCCGACAACGACCTGCTCGACCGCCTCGCCGCCGACCCGCTCTTCGCCGCCATCCGCCACGAACTGCCCACCCTCACCGACCCGCGCCGCTTCACCGGCCGCGCCCCGGAGCAGGTGGCCGAATTCCTCGCCGAAGTGGTCGAGCCGCTGCTCGCCCGCGCCGCCGCCACCACCGCCGCCACCGCCACCCCCGACGAGGTGCAGCTCTGACCCCCCCCGGAATTTTCGCTTTTCGATTTTCGATTTTCGGTTGCCGGTTGCCGGTCACCGGTTGCCGGTCGCCGGCATCCCCGGACTCGCGGGAAAAGATGTGCGGATTTGTGAAGATTTGGGGGGCTGAAACTTGAAAATCGGCAAGCGGCAAGCGAAAATCCTCCCATGACGCCCGACTACCTCCAGGAATTGGCGGAGATCATGGCCCGGCTGCGCGCCGCCGATGGCTGCCCCTGGGACCGCGCCCAGACCCACGCCACCCTCAAGCAGTTCCTCGTCGAGGAATGCGCCGAGTTCCTTGACGCCGTGGACGAGGGCGACGACGCCGGGATGTGCGAGGAGCTGGGCGATCTCCTCCTTCAGGTCGCCTTCCACTGCCAGATCGCCCGCGAACGCGGCGCCTTCGGCCTGCCGGACGCCGCCCGCTCGATCTGCGAAAAGCTGCGCCGCCGCCATCCCCATGTCTTTGGCGGCGCCACGGTCAAATCCACCGCCGAGGTCCATGCCAACTGGGACCGGATCAAGCGGGAAGAGAAAAAGCACGACCCGGAACGGCAGTCGGCCATTGGCGGCGTGCCGCGCCACCTGCCCGCCCTCCACCGGGCCCACAAGACGCTCAAGAAGGCCGCCAAGACCGGCTTCGAATGGGAAAGCCTCGAAGCCGCCCTGGCCAAGGTCGAGGAGGAATTGGGCGAAGTCCGCAAGGCCCTGGCGGCGCGGGACGACGCCGCGCTGCGCGAGGAGCTGGGCGACCTCCTGTTCAGCACCGCCGCCCTCAGCGCCCAGCGCGGCTGGGTCGCCGAGGAGCTGCTTGGCGAGGCCCTGCGCAAGTTCGAGCGGCGCTTCCGCCACCTGGAACACCTCGCCGCCGCCACCGGGCGGAACTTGGGCGACCACACCCCCGCTGAACTCCGCGCTCTCTGGGGCAAGGCCAAGCACGCCACCGCCGCCGGCCAGCCCTGAAGCCGCGGGGCCGGAACGCCTCACTCCGCGGCGGCGGTCAACACCAGATGGTCGCGGTGGATGAGTTCATCGTAGACCACGGGGCCAAGAATGGCGGGCAGCTCGGCGGTGGCATGTCCGACGATCCGGGCCGCGTCGGCGCTGTCATAGTTGGAGATGCCGCGGGCGATCTCGCGCCCCTCGCCGTCGAGCACCCGCAGGGTGTCGCCCCGCTTGAAGTTGCCGCGGACTTCGCCGACCCCCTTGGGCAGCAGGCTCTTGCCGCCCTGGAGCAGTGCCCGCGCCGCGCCGGCGTCCACCACCAGTTCCCCCGCCGGCCGGGAGAAGAAGGCGAGGAAGCGCTTGTGCGCGCTCAGCTTCGTCCGGCGGCCGGGGATGAACAGGGTGCCGAGGTCGGCGCCCGCGAAGAGGCGCGGGAGCACGCCGAAGTCGTGGCCGTCGGCGATCCAGAGGGCGGCGCCGCTCTTGAGGATGCGCTCCGCGCCGAGCAGCTTGGTGATCATGCCGCCGGTGGAGAAGGGGTTGCCGTCCGTGCCGCCCGCCATCGCCTTGAGGTCGCGGGTGACGGCGGTGACCACGGAGAGGCGCCGCCCCAGCTCGCCGTCGCCGAGACGCTCGCGCATGCCGTCAATGGTGGTCAGCAGGATGGCCAGCTCGGCGCCGACCATGGCCGCGACCAGCGAGGCCAGGGTGTCGTTGTCGCCAAACTTGATCTCGTCCACCGCCACCGAATCGTTCTCGTTGATCACCGGCAGCACCCCCATTTTCAGCATCTCCTGGAGGCAGGAGGAGACGTTGAGGTTGCGCTCCCGGTCGCGCACGTCGGCGGCGGTGAGCAGGAGCTGGCCGCAATGGAAGCCGTAGACGCCGCAGGCGGTCTCGTAAAGGGACATCAGGCGGCACTGGCCAAGGCCGGCCAGCGCCTGGAGCGCGGGGATCTCCTTCGGCCGCCGCTCCAGCCCCAGGGCCTTGATGGCGGTGCCGATGGCGCCGGAGGTGACAAGGATCACCTCCAGCCCGCGCTGGCGCAGGGCGGCGAGCTGGGCCACCAGCTCGAACACCCGCTGCGCCTCGGTCGTGCCCGGCACCCGCATCAGAAGCTGCGAGCCGACCTTCACCACCACCCGCTTGACGCCCCGGAGCAGCTCCGCGCGCTGGCCGTCGTCCTGATAGGAAATGCTCATCGCCGAACTCTCCATCCGCCGGCCGCCCGCCGCATTGCCGGATGCGGCCTGGCATGATACATTACGCGCCCGCCAGCCGTTTTTTGTCGGAGCGTAGCGCAGTCTGGTTAGCGCGACTGCTTTGGGAGCAGTAGGTCGCGGGTTCGAATCCCGCCGCTCCGACCAGTTTTCCCGGCCCCGGCGGCCGGCCTGCCCAACCGCGGGAAACCCCAACATAGCACGCGCCGGCAAAGTTGGAAGCGCCCGCGGAGTCCGCGGCGGGGGAAGTGTTTTCTCCGGGGTTTCCGTGTGCGCCGCGCGAAGACCGGATTTGCCTGCCCCCGCAAGGCTTCATCCCCGGCGGCTTCCGCGCCAGCGTCGCCTGGCGCGCCACCAACTGCCGCTCCTCGTTGGCCGCGATCTCCCCGTTCAGCCGTTCGACCTCCGCGATCCGGTCGGCCATCAGCAACTGGCCGGGGTCATCCCCGGCCTGACGCTCCGACTTCCGCCCGAAAAGCCGCTTCGGCAGCTTCGCCACCAGCCGCTTGAGCCGGGCTCTCGGCGTCTTTGCGGTCATGTCACCCGGAATCCCGACTTCAGGTCCTCCAGGATCTTGTTGATCTCTGCGACCGTGCCCTCATCGGGAGTGTGTTCGGCATCGCCGACCTCGATGCGGACTCGGAACTTGATGGGGCAGCCCGACTTGCTCTTGATGGCCAGGAGCTGGGGAACGGCGTCTCCGAGATCCTGGATCCCGGAAGGGTCAAGCTCCGCCTCTGCCCATTTGACATTGGTCTCGTGGACTTCCCTGCCACCGGAACCACCGCCGTAGCCGCCGCCGTAGCCACCGCCCTTTCCGCCGCTCGTCGCGACCTTGAGCTTGACGCCTTGGGCGGAGGGGTACTCACACGGCCACGAACCGGAGGTCGGATCCAGTTCCGTGAACCGGGCGTTCAGTGACGCCGCAATGACCTCGCGCACGGTCTTCCATGGGAGCGTCTTCCCTGACTTCTGCGACAACGCCGTGGCCACTGCGAGGGCAGTCGTCTGGTCGTTGGCCCATGCGTCCGGCAGGTTCGCGGGCAGGATCTCGGCGGCCGCGATCATCGCCGGTGGCCGTTGGAGAGAGGCCTGGTTGCTGAGCACCCCGGCAGGGATGGGTTCGCCGAGGATGCTCGCGGGCCCGCTCGTGAGCCAGAGCGCGCCCTCTTCCACCGCCAGTGTGACGCCTGCCTTGACCACCTCCTCGCGGGCCTTGGGGATCGCCAGCGGCTCCATGTACCCATTCCGCTGGACCTGGACGATGTTGCCGCCCTTGAAGTAGTCCACCACGTCCTGCACGCTGATGGCCTCGCCCGGCCACAATCCGGGCAGGCGGCCAGGGGCAAGCAGGGCAGGCGGGATGTCTCCCAGTTCAGCCGCTTCCGGCAATACCAGTTCAAGCGCGGGATCAGCCATGGCCGCCTCGTCAGGGCGCGAGCGCCACCAGGTACGTACGGAACCGTCGGGACGGCTGAGTCTCAGCACGAACGATCCCGCGTCACACCCGGCGACAAGAGTGTCGGCGATGGCTTGGGCCTTCAGCATCTTGGGCAGGTGTGGCAACTGCGCGAACGCCCCGGACAGGTCCTTGACGCGGCGGCTCGTCTCGCCCTCCCGCCACAGATTGTATGGGCCGTCCGGCAGTAGTGCCTCGGCGGTGATCGAAGAGTCCTGAATCCGGGATCGGGAGTCGTTCTTGACGATGGTGAAATGCGCGTCTTCGGTCACGTTGATCTTGAAGGCCTGCACCTCGTTCCTGTCCGAAACGGAGACGACCGTGCAGTACGCCTGCTTCACCGCGTCGGGGATACGGCCCCGAGCCTTGTCGCTGCTGATGGTCAGGGTCTGCAGGCGCGCCACGTCGACGTTGCCGTCCTTCTCCTGCTCCTTCAGATCCGACCGGACTTCCTCCCATGCCAGATAGTCGCGGACCCTGGCCGACGCCACCTCCAGTCCGTCCCGCGACGGTGCGAGCAGGATCAGTGCATTGCGGTAAACCCGGGGTTTCTCCGGGCCGGTCGTCTCATCCAGGTAGCGTTTGGCCTCGGCGCTGGGTTTCCCCGAATCGCTGGTGGCGCTTGGCCCGAGGATGCCGAAGTGGAACGCTCCGTCGTCCTCGATGTCGCGCGGCCGCGTTGGCAGCAGGTGGACGCGGACGCCTGCTGCGGAAGCCCCGGCGCTCAGGGTCTTGCACTTGCCGACCTCATCGAGCAGTCGCGCCCGCACCACATCGTCGGACACCCGGCTTGCCGCCACGGCGTGCATCTGAGTCAAGTTGGGGCGATTCCCCAGCCGCCAGGTATCCGGCAGCAGGTTCTCCTCGGTGGCGGCGTACCGGTCGTCGAGCCAGAAGCTGGTCTGCGCCCAGCGCGTCAGTCCCTTCTCCAGTTCGATCCGGTCGGGACGGCTGGGGGCGATGAGCACCATCAGGTCCCGGGTGCGCGCACTCTGGCCAATCGGCTGGGAATGCAGGAAGGTGGCGACAACGGCCTGCTCGACCTCCCGGTAACGAAGCCCCACCGATTCCCGTTGGATGTCGCGAGCTTTGCCGGTCTCGCCTTCGATGATCCCCGTCCACGCCTGCTTCTTGCCCTCGTGCTCTTCGGTGTCCGCCACCGTCACCAGCTCCCGCATCGCCTCCGAAAGCCCTTCGCGCTTGGGGTCGGCGAGGAACACGGCGGGCCCCACCAGGGGGCTGGTATCCCAGCGCTCCGCCTCCCGTAGCGCCAGGGCGAAGGTCCGCAAGACGCCCCGGGTTCGCTGGAAGCGATCCAGTTGCGTCCATTTCGCATAGAAGACTTCCGTGAGGTCGGGGTGGAACGGGTAACTCCTCAAGAAGCGCTCCTCGGCCTCCGCGCCCTGCTTCTTCGTCTGCTCGTCGATATCGAACACCCCCTTGATCGCCGCTTGGACGTGGGCGCGGAACGCATCCTTGTCCTTGATCGATTCGGGAGTGAAGAACCGGCGGCGCAGCACTTCGGCCACGTCCTCCTTCACCACGGGCTCGACGATGGCCTCGCGCTGGCGCTGGAAGATGTCGTACAGCTCGCCCTGCAACTGCCGCCCGAAGCTGTCGCTTTTCGCCGGATCGCTGGCCAGCAGCGAGGCCACGACACAGCAGCGGTCGACCTTGGTCGCGGCCTGGGTCAGGTACTGGAAGAAGTTCACCATGCGGTCGCGCCACTTGCGGTCGGCGGAGACCTTCTCCCGGACATACATCAGGACTTCATCGATCAGGATCAGCACGCCCAGACCTTCCTTGACCGGCAGTTCCAGCAGTTCGGTCAAGGTGTTCTCCGCCGGAGCGGACTCGCGTTCGTCTGGCGACTTCCCGGCATTGAGCACCCGCAGACCTTCCTCGCCCGCCAGTTGCCACGCCAGGATGCTCCACGGCTGCACCAGCCGCCGGGTGTTGCCCTGCGGGTTCCGCACCTCCATGCCGGTCTCGACATCCAGCTTGTCGAAGCACAGCCCGGCCACCCGCGCCCGCGGCGGAGCCTGGCCTGCCTGTGCGTCGCACGCAGACAGGCCGATGGCTTCCTGGAATTCATGCACGGCGGGCAGGTCGGGCAACTTCTCCGGGTCGGTGACCAGGTGCCGGAGCGTGATCAGCGTGTGCGTCTTGCCGCCGCCGTAGGTCAGGCTGAGCTGGCGCACCGCCTTGTCGTTCTTGCCCGCCACCCGCAGCACCACGTCCCGCACCAGTTGGCGCAGGTTGTAGGTGGGGAAGGTCAGCGCAAAGAAGTTGCTCGGGTCTTCATAGGTGGGCCGCTTGCCGCCCTGCATCATGACTTCATACAGGTCCGCCGCGAACATGTGCAGCGGCAGTTCGCCGGACTTCAGGTCATCCCGCAAGGTGACGACTTCGTGCCAGCTCTTCCATGGGTTCTTAGCCATTATGCCAGTCCTCCTGCTCGGCATTGCGTCTTGGATTGCGTCTAACAATCAAATAAAACGCAATCGTTGTTAATTATATCTCTTTGTAATTTAGGCTATTACAACTGTATATCTTGGATAGCCTTTGCGTCATAGCTTGGTGTCTTTCGTAGAAACGACGCAATCTGCCATAACAGTCATCGGGTACCATTTGCCGGCCCGTGTCGTTCCTTCCAGGCGAATACGGTTTTCGTGTTTGAGTTGCCGAACTAAAGCTTGTACTTGGCATCTGGACAGACTCGGCAAGACTTGGAGCAATTCTTCCAGGCGACTGCCAGTATTGGCATTGTCCCGAATATGTTTAAGCAGCAGCTCCTTGTTGGTTTCTCGGTCAAGGCCGCGCTTTCTGGTGTAAACGCCTTTTTTGCCGATGGTGGCATAGAACCGTCGTCCCAGAATAAAGCGTCCGTGCGCAACCCGTTCGATTACACCACGGTCAATCAGGAACGGAATCCGATCCCGCAGATTATCGGGAACTGGTTGATCGCGGCGGACATGGTTGACCACGAGAAAATCAGCCGTTCCAAAACTCTGAAGGGTCTCCAAGCCGATACGCTCCATCATGGTCAACAGTTTAGGGTCTTGAACCAGACCGTCTAAGGTCAAGGTCACATGCATGCGATCCGTGCCTCTGAAGTCCGGGAGAGCTTTGGCCTGCTTGACGCTCAACTCGAACATCAGGTTCATCCCCTGCCCCGATCGTTCGACAAGGCCACAACGCGCCAGGATGTCGGCGATCCGCCGGTTGCGTGGCGACTGCCGATCCAGGATGTTTTCCAGGGTGATGTCCGGCGGGAAACCACCGGGGCTGTCCACAACGAGCCGTTGCGGGTACTGGCGAACGAAGACGGGGCCGCCCAACTGGTAGTCGCGGTGGCACACGGCATTCAGCACGGCTTCGCGCACGACCCGTTCATCAAAGGTGAGCACATCGAAAACGAAGAGTCCGTCCTGATAGTGCTGCTTACTGTTGCGCAGATTAATCAATTCCCACAGCCGGTCGTGAAACGCGAAGAGACCCTGCCGGAACTCATCCCGCTGTTGAGCCGGACCCGATGCTTCATTGGCCCGGTATTCAAAAATCACCTCGGCCTGCCCAAGCAGACGGCCAAGAGCCTCCCGACGGCCAAAGAGGGTTAGGGCGGCATAGGTGACACCCTTGTCGGTGATCGCCTCGCAGTCAAGCAGCAACTGCTCCTGCGACTTTGCCGCTATGCCTGAAGATCTCGACTTCTCCAGCCACTTTCGCCTGAACGCTTCAATGGCATCGCCGTCCAGATCGGTCAGGTCAGCCCCCTTGCATATGTCCGCCGAGAAATCATGACCGACTTCGGCGAAGATCGCCCGCATCTCCTCCATCGGCATCTCGACCAGACTGTCGCCTTCCCGCCACCAGGTGATCCCCTTGTCCTGGATGGGCACACCCACCGGACGCGGCGGGATGTCGAACACCAGTATGCGTTTGCCCTCGTGATTGAGCAGATGAAAGTCGACCCGCAGCCGCAACCGTTCCATCAGGCCATTGCGCGTCCGTTCCGGTTGTTCGAATGCCTTGCTGCCGACAACTTGGCGCGGGCGCTTGTCGGTAATCCCGAACACCACATAACCTCCACCCCGATTGGCCAGGGCGCAGGCATACTTGGCCAGGTCGTCGAATTCAAAGGAGTTCTCAGCCCGTTTGAACTCGATATTTTCGCCTTCCTTGGCCTCCAACAGCCAAGCTATTTCGGGAACTCTCATGCCTGTTCCTCCAGTGCGAAACGACCCTGTTTGTCATCCTTCACCGCCCCGCGTGCGCCGATGTGGTTGCTGAGGCTTTCCAGTAATGTACGCTCTTCGCTGCCACGCTCGGACAGCTCGATCAGGGACTGGACGAGGCGGCGGAACAGCTCGTGGCGGCGGAGGCCATTGTCGTCCAGGTATTCGTCGACCTTGTGGACGTCGCCCGCCCGCCAGAGGTGCATGAGCCGATGGATGCGGTCGATCAGGGGGACCGGACGGCCTGCCTGCCGCGACGCACTCGGCGCAGGCAGGCCGCTCGGCGCATCATAGCCCATGTTCCGACCCTGGCGCTGCGACCACGGCTTGAGCCTCATCTGGCCGCCGGAACTGGTGCCGCCAGAGTCGCTGTCCTCATCGTCGGACAGGTCGGACTCGTCAGACGCGTCGGACTCATCCGCAAGCGGGACGCTTGCGCCACCCTTGGTCGAGATCAGATCCCAGGTGACTTCAAGGTCGTGATCGGAGATCCCGCAGGCGGTGGCGTAGAGAATGCAGGCTCCGGCGGGGGCTTCCTCGAGCCCGAAGTCATGGCGGTGCAGCAGGTAGTAGGCGGTCGGGCTGTCCATGTCTCCCAAGGGTGGCGCAACCGTCCCGGTTGCGATCTCTCCGGATGGCAAGCGGGACGCTTGCCCCACCATTACCTCACCAACGACGAAATCCACCACCATGCGGCGCACGTGGACGAGGAACTCGCCCACGCTCATGATCTGGCCGGGATCGTTGGCCTTCTTGACCACCGGGTGTTTGCTGTAGGCCTCCAGCGCCGGGCCGGTCGCGGCCCAGACAAAGTCCGGCCCGCGAATCCCCGCGTCCCAGAAGTCCCGCAGCCGCGTCGTGATATTGGCCCGCATCTCCTCCAGCACCCGGTTGTCCCAGCCCAGCCTGGCGGCGGTGGGGCGCTTTCGGCAGACAATCCACAGGGAGGAGGCAAGGGCGGCGGAGGCTATGCCTCTTGTCCGGTTCGCCATCTCTGTCTGGATCGGCCAACTGCCGTCGACGATGAAACCCGCCCGGATTATCGCCGACGCCAGCGTCTCCCATGCATCAGGATGCTTGTGAGCGAAAACAATGACGAGGCGGCCATCCGGCTGGAGGCTCTTCTCGCAGGCCACGAAGGCCCGCGCCATGCCGTCCTCGTAGGCAGCCTTGGACTTCTCCGCATCGCCGCCGTGGCGGCTGGAATCGTCGATCAGTTCACCGTCATTGGCCTCACGGTCCCATTTCGGCGACGTACTCGCCGCGAAGACCGAGGAAGGATCCAGCCGCGTGCCATGGACAACCCGTTTGATCCAGACGTAGAAGAAATCCATGCAATCGGAATAGGGAATGGCATCGTAGTAAGGCGGGTCCGTAAGAACAAGATCAAAGTTGCCAACAACGGTTTCTGTTGCTGAACGCTTCTGCACGGTCGGCTTGGCCAGATCACCTCCGGTATTGACCGCCGTATCAACTGACCTGGTTACCGATCCCAGCATCGACTCCCAACTGCCTGATGCACCACCGATAGGATTAGTCTCGGCACAATCCCACTTGATCGGCAGGGCAAAACGGTTGAACAAGTGCGTGATCTGTTCGTTCTGGGTGTACCAGGATGCCAAGGAGCTTCCATAGTCAAGCATCTTGCTCATAACGCAGGCCAGATATGCCGCAGCGGCTTCGCGCCAGTCGGGCGGCAAGGCGGCGTCGCTGGTGGCGGTGACGCCCCGGATCTGCCGCACCAGCGTCCCCAGCGCCAGCAACTGCCGCGAGGTGAACAGGTCGCACCACCGCATAAGGCCATAGCCCTGGATGGAGAACGCCCGACCCGCGCCACTGCCGCCCCCGGCGGGTGTGGGTTCCGTGGGCAACCCAAACGGGATCTCGGCGAAGACGCGCTCAAGTTCGGCTGCGGCGCGGCTGGCGCAGTCGATCTCATGGGCGGTCGGTAGACGGTAGGCTTTGCTGGTCTGGCTCTCGGTGACCACGGCGGTGGCGACCATCCCCAACCGTCCGGCTTTGCCCTCGAACCGGATGTCCTCCATGGTCATGATGGCCGAGCAGCAGGGACACTGCGCCCCGGCCCGGGACATGGTGCCCGCGCCGATCCGCTTGTCGTGCTCGCGGCGCTGGGCGGCGTTGCCTCCCTGGGCCGGGACATCGGCGTCGATGCCAAAGACCAGGGTGGGGCAACCGTCCCGGTTGCCATCTTCCTGCTCCACCTTCGCAAGCGGGACGCTTGCGCCACCCTTCACCTCCATGGTCAGCAGCACGCGCTTGTTGGCCTTCTTGCAGAGCCACCGAGTCTTGAGCAGCGGCACGGTAGCCCGGCAGTTCTTGCAGGTGACTGTGCGGGCCCAGAGATAGGCGACCGTCGGCTTGGCCACCCAACGCGGGTTCCGCTTGTCCGCCAGGTACTCCGCCGAGAACTCGGCGTTCAGCGCCTCGAGGTTCGGAGTGCCGTCGTCCTTGAGCGGCACCAGACGCATCAAGGGTGGGGCAAGCGTCCCGCTTGCCTTCTTCTGAAAGCTCCAGAGCTGCTCGACCCTGGCCGTGTCGTACTCGCCCGCCCGAGCACTCCCGACAACCGGGTTGTTCATGATGTACTGCTCGATCCGCCACAGGGACTGCGGACTCCGCACGATATGGTCGTAGCTCTCGTGCTGCCAGAACTCGCCTTCCCGGCCAAGGAGCTTGTTGATTGCATGGGCGGTGAAGGACTTCCAGGAATGCAGCACGTCGGAGAGGGTGTGGTTGTCCCTCGGTCTGACCAACGCATGGACATGGTTGGGCATAATGCACCATGCCCCCAAGTCGTACCGACTCCCATCGAAATGCATCAAGGTGTCCGCGACGATCCGGCGAACCTGCGGACTCCGCAGATGGCACTCGCCCTCGCCAGCGTCCAGCCATGCCTCCATGCGATCATTGAAGAGACGGTAATACTCTTTGCGGAGTTCGGGGGTCAGTTCCGACTCCGGGTGAGCCGCCAGCCACGCTTCCCGTTCGCGTCGCCATTGTTCGAGTCTTGGCTTTGGGATGGAATCCGCAAGGCGGAAGGTGACAAAGAAGGCTGTGCCGGGCTGTGTCCAGTGGGGCAGCCGGCGTTCTCGGATATCGACTGGTTCGTAGGGATTGAAGTACAGAGTATCGTTGGCCCAAGATGATGGTGGGGCAAGAGTGGGGCAGCCGTCTCGGTTGCCATTTGCCTTTTCGGAATCCGCAAGCGGGACGCCACCCCTTTGCAGAGGCTCCAAGTGCGCGTAGGTCGGGTAGAAGGTTGCCAACTCCTTGCGCGCCTCGTTCAGCACCCAGCGTCCCCAGGCGCGGACGTGCCAGGCGAGGTCGGCCTTGGGGGCGCGCCCGGAGTCCGGCTTGACGAAGCCCGGGATCCAGCTCTCATCTTCCCTGAGCTGTTTCCTCGTCTTCTTCGTGCGGCCGACCAGCTCCGGGTGCGCCCGGTAGAACTCCTCCATGAAGGCTTCGTCGGCGAGGATGAAATCCGGCAGCGGATGGGTCTTGCCCGCCAGCTTCTGCGGGTACTCCAGCGTGCACTTGAGGATGAACCAGGCGACCGGGTTGATGTCCACCGCCGTCGCCTCGCAGCCGAGCCGCATCGCCTCGAGCGGGATGGCCCCGCCACCCGCGAACGGGTCGAGCACGCGCGGCGCGCGGCCGCCATAGGCCTTGCGGATTTCGTCCCGGAACCATTGCAGTTCCTGCTCCCGGTGCGCGACGATCGCCCGGTGCTCCTTGAGCTTGCTCGCACCGCCGGATTTCGGCTCGGTGCCGATCCAGTTCAGGATGCCGCCCTCGACTTCCTCCTTGACCACCTCAATCACCTTGCCATCCGGCATCTTCTTGCGCTCGGTCGTCTCCACCACCTTGCCGCCGATGCGCTCGCACAGATCCCGGCGTTTCTCCGGCGTTCCCGGGTCGGGCAGCAGCGTCGCGATCAGCGCCGCCCGGCAAGCCGCCAGCGGCCGCCGCGCGGGCCAGATGTGCAGCGTCGAGATATGCCCATGCCGCACATTCTTCTCATGCACCGAAGTCAGCGACGCCTGCTTCAGCGGGAAGGCGTGCTCGATCAGGCGGGGGGAGTCATTGGATGGAATAGTTGACATCTATGAAAGGGCCTCCACGAGAGAGAAAGCGTCCGCCAATGTGGCGACCGAAGATCCGGGGTAGCGACGCCATGAACCTTGCCCATGCTTAGAACGTTCAACTACGACTTCCTGTCCAGTCTTGCCGGCCTGTCGCACGCGCCAATCCCATCGGCGCCAGTCCGAGGCGGTGTAGACTCCCGCCTCGTCCGCAAGCCAGTTCGGTACGGTGATGCGGGTCAAGTCGGATAGGAATTCAGACGCGGAACGAGGACGCTTGCTGCAGTCTGGATTGGTGGTAGCCCGCACCAGCCGGGACAGTTTGCTGGAGAAGTACGGCCGGGGCGTCCTCCCGTGCTCCAGCAGTTTGCCCCGACGTGAAAAGTCAGCGATGCCATCGTCCACTGCACGAGACTTCTCGAAAGAATCCATCGTCGAGAAAGTCAGCTTCCGCCGGCGCAATTCCGCCTTCTTGGAACGGGAGAGGTAGTGCTCGTCATGGTAGTCCAGTTGACCGTTCACCAGTTCGTACAAGACCATTCCCACTTGGTAGAGATCGGATTGGGTCAAGTACTTGGACGGCGTTTCCCATCCCTCTGGCGGAACGTATAGAACGGAGTGCTTGGATGCCTGGATCGGTTGGTCATCCCCGGCCAGCAATGCCACCGACCCAAAATCAGAAATTCGCGGGGTGTTCCCATGAAGCAGGATATTCGCTGGTTTGAGGTCGCGGTGGACCATCTGCTGCAAGTGTAGATGGGCAACCCCGGTCAGGATACCCGCTGTTACCCTGACCGCGTCCTGTTGACCGAGGGGACCGTCAGATATCTTCCCGAGCAGGCTAACCCCAGAGACATATTCCATCTGAAGACACAGGAACTGGGATGAGTTAACCGTCATGATCTCGGCATCAAATACTTGAACCAAGTTCGGGCAAAGGGATGGGGCTTTCGTCGCCTCCACAAGCAGTCGTGGCTCGCGCAGCACACCGGAGCGATTTTCGTGTATGTAGTCATAGACCTTGAGGAAAACATCCCGGTCAAGGTGCGTGTGGCGGGCTTTGAACGCGAACGCATTCGCACCTTCGTGGATCTCCACTAGATCGGCATACTTTCCCGTAGCCTTCAAGGCATCACTGATCTGACCGGTTGTCGCCATCTTACATGACACTCCACGCGCAATATGTGGCTCTTTCGACATATTTCAATGCTATCGGTTTTCCACCCCAGAAGGCCGCCTCCATCGTTGCACCCGCCGTGCCCGCGAATTTCTTCTGCTTGCTGGCAACCGTCTGCGGTGCCACAAGAAGACAGGGTACACTTGCCTGCTTTGCCGCCAACTGGACTACGCATTCCATCTTGCACCGAGAGACCGAACAACCTTTATCAACTGCTCGCAATACGGCCACTTTTTCGATCTTCTTGTCACGAATCACCGCATGGACAATGTCTTTCAGCCGCAAGAGGTTCCCCGCGTCATCATTTTCAGACTGGGGAAATGGTTGCTTTGGCACATCGAGGTTCTCAGCCCTCCCGCCACTGGCGGTACCGTCCAAGATGACCCAGACCAAGTCAGAGGCATGGATATCAACACCGAGTACTCTCATTGCCGGCTCCTTGTTGTCTTATCACTGTTACACCACCCCCGCTTCGGTCACTTGCTGCTGCGAGATGCTTACCCCACCCGTCTCAATCGTGGCCGTGATCGTTCGGGTGACGGCTTGGCTCTTGCTGAACGGGCGGACGAGCAGCTTGTCGAACGGATCCTGCACCCGCACGAGTTGCAGTGACGCGCGCACGGCGTGCCGTGGGCGTACCGATGGGACAGCGCTAGGTGCCCCAAGTGCGCGGGATAGGGGGGGGGCAAGCCACGGCATGCCGTGGCCGTGCGGATGGGGACTGGGGGGCATCATAGGTACACCACCTCCTTTTCCGGGTTGGCCTCGGAGAGGAGGCAGGCGAGCATGCCGTCGGGGTTGAGGTTGCCCACGACGAGGCGGTCGCAGTGCTCGATGACGTACTGGTTGCACCAGACGGCGCGGCGGGCGTTGGGGGTATCGAGCCCGGCATCGAAGGGTGAGGCCAGCAACAGGCGCCCCTCGGCCAGGGCCACTTCCGCAGCACCACGGCATGCCGTGATGCCACCAACGGCATCCAACCCCCAGGGCACGACCCAGACCATGGGGCGGCGGTGTTCGAGGCAGGCCTTGAACACCGCCTGCTCCATGGGCGAGAGGAAGCCGGAAATGACCGCTTCGCCGGGCTTGAGCGGCAGCCTGCCATGCGGGTTCTCCTCGCCACGCGAGGCGAGGAAGCCCACCTTTGGCAGGTCCAGAAGGGCGCGGTTGCCGAGGTACTGTGGCTCGGCGCCCTGCATGACAGCGGCGAAGTTCTCGGGATTGTGGCGAATGTAGGCACGAATGTTCTCTCGCGCGGCATCGTCGCGGGCCCGCATGTCGTAAAACCGGCTCTGCCAGAGCTTCTCCCCGAGGGCGCGGGTGACCGCGCCCTTGTACGAGCGCAGGATGGTTGGTATCGAGCCGGCCACTGGCTTGCCGAAGGCCTCCATACGGGCACGGCATGCCGTGGCCCCACGTGCCGTGGCCCCGACGAGTTGCAGCAGGCCATGCACATGATTGGGCATGACCACGTACTCGTCCAAAACGGCCCGAGGGAAATGCGCCGGGATTTCGCGCCAGCACCGGTCCGCGACCTTGCCGGCCTCGTTCTGCACCATGTGCCCGCTGACGACCGTGCCGAAGACCGAGCGCATGTTCTGGGTGCAGATGGTGAGGAAATACCAGCCGGGGCTGGAGTAGTCCCAGCCCTGGAGGCGGAGGTTCTTGCGGCGCCCCACGGCATGCCGTGGGGGCGCGGAAAGCGTCGGCATGGCTACACCTCCCCCGCTGCGGTCACTTGCTGCGGCGAGATGCGCACTCCGCCAGACTCGACCGTCGCCGTGATCGTCCGGGGGACGGTCTGGCTCTTGCTGAACGGGCGGACGAGCAGCTTGTCGAACGGATCCTGTACCCGAACCAGTTGCGGGGTCGGGGTAGCGCAGTGATAGGCCACGTAGAGCCAGTAATCGTCGCGCAGATTGCAGGCGCGGGCCCACTCGTTGTCGGTGACTTCGATCTCGCCGATGGATGCCCGCCCCTTGACCTCGATGCAGCGGCGATCAAAGGTGGGGCAACCGTCCCGGTTGCCATCTGCGGAGTTCGCAGGCGAGACGCTTGCGCCACGCTTTGGCCGCAGCGAAAGGATGTCGAACCCCGGATTCTCGGGAAGCCCCGCAGCGCGGGCGAGTTCGGGCGTATGGACAAAGCGCACGTCCGCCCCCGACGCTTCCTCGTAGGCCTTGACCAGGTTCATGGCGATCTGTTCGACGTTGGCATCGAGCCGTTCGCGGTCGGCCTTGGCGGCGGAGGGCACAACGAGGGCATGGGCGATGAAGTCCGTGTTGCCGGGCACCAGCAGCTCCGGTTCGCGGCGGATGATCGCCAAGGCCCGGTCCCGACGGTCGTGCAGTTCGCGCTGCTGATCCTTGATCCGGGAGAGTTCAGCGGCGGCCCCCTTGTTCCCGTCCCGCGCTTTCGGGGTGAGCTTGGCCCGCGAGGCCGCCAGTTCCGCTTCCTGGAAGTCGAAGCCACGTTCCACAAAGGACTCACGCTTGGGCAAGGCGGCCATCATCTGGTTTCGGCGGTCGACGGCCATCCCACGGCAGACCCGCTCCATGAGGTAGGCGTTGGCTTGATCGCGCAGCTTGGTTGCCGCCACGGCCAGGCGCTGGGCCTGCGGAGGCAGCCCTTCGCCACCGCGCAGGAGCAGCAAGTGTTCCACGGGGCACAATGAAATGTCGGCCCCTTCGGTCTGACGGACTCCGACGAGACGGCACACGACGGTTTCCTCGTGAGCCAGTCGAGAAGGTGGGGCAACCGTCCCGGTTGCCGTCTTGTCGGTTGCGGAGTTCGCACGCGGGACGCTTGCGCCACACTCGGGATCGGCTTTCCGTACCACAGTCAGGCGGGCCAGGTGGAAGAGGTAGGGTTTGTCCGCCGTGGGATCGACAAAGACGGCACCCCGGAGGGCGTCCCGCCCCAGCCGCTGTCGCACCAGTTCGCGGAAACGCTCGAAGACCGGCTCGCCGGGATGCATCCAGATGCAGGACTGCCGGCCTGCCGGCGCCGCGCCCGTCGCGGCAGGCAGGTCATCCGGGCGCTGGACAGAAAGGTGCCGCGACATGGTGGGCGAATAGGCGTCCATGGCTTCAAACAGTGGATCGGCCGCCCCTTTCCTGGCGGGCACGAGATCGAAGGTTGAGCCGAGATCGCCGTCCACTTCGATGCCGACCTGCGGGGCGGCCGATTCCACAAAGCGGCGGACATAGCCGGGGAGCAGGCGGAAGAACGTTTCATGCTCGATTCCCTCGCGCAGGCGCGGCAGTTCTCTTTTGACGTCCCCGCCATCGCCATAGAGGCGCCGCTCGCGTTCCTCGATGGCCTTGACCTGTTCCTTGGTCAACTGACCGTCGAGTTCCTCGGCCACGGCCTCGGCTCCGTCCCGCAGCGCCCGCTCCATGTAGTCCTTGATCGAGACCCCCACGAACACGCGGCCGATGCTGTCGAAGACCTTGTCGGACTTGAGCTGCTTACGGATCTTCTCCAGCTTGTCGAGCAGCGTCTTGAGCACTCGGCCTTCGCGGGTCGCGGGGGCGATCAGGTTGACGATGCACACGGGATCGTGTTTCTGCCCGTAGCGATGAATCCGCCCCATGCGCTGTTCAAGCCGGGCCGGGTTCCAGGGGATGTCGTAGTTGACCATGATCCAGCAGAACTGGAGGTTGACGCCCTCGGCGGCGGCATCGGTACAAACCATCAGCCGCGCTCCCCCCTCGGCGGCGGGAAGGCGGAAACGCTCGATCTGGTCTTGGCGCTCCGTGAAGTGCATGCCGCCGTGAATCTGGGCGATGTGGCCCGCGTATCCCATGCCGCCGAGTCGGCGCACCAGGAAGTCCATGGTGTCGCGATGCTCGGTGAAGATGAGCATCTTCTCCTGGACGTAGCGGCTGTCCGTGATCACTTCACGCAGTCGGTCGAACTTGGACTCGACTCCGGCGTCATGGACGTGCTGGGCGAGGTTACGAAGCGCGACGACCTGTTCGCGTTCCGCGAGGAGTTCCGCCAGGGACTCGGCGATGACTCCCTGGAGCAGCGTGTCTTCGGCCGCCTCATTCTCCTCGACCCCTTCGGTGGTGCTCTCCTCGTCGGCCGCCTTCGACTCGAAGACATCGTCGTCCTCTTTGATCCGGCACTGAAGGGTGAGCAACTGTTCGATGGTGAGTCGTCCAGCCTGGATGTCCTCGATGATCTGGTCCAGCTTGCCGAGACGACGTTTGAAGGAACACAGCAGCGCATAGGTCGAACTGGCCAGGCGGCGCTGGAACACCCCCATGGCCAGGCGGGCGGCGGACTGGTTGAGCACCTTGGCCTTGTTGTAGACGTGGCGCAGGTACTCGGTGGTCTCGTCGTAGAGACGCTGCTCACCGACTTCGCCAGCGGAAAGCTGGAAACCGAGGGTGTCGCATTGCCGGATCGGGTACAGAGGCTGACCGTCCAGGCGAACCATCTCCTCCTTGGTACGGCGGATGAAGTAGTGCTGCCGTCGCTCGGTCGGGAAGTGCTCGAAGGCCTCGAGCGTCGTCAGGACGTCGGGTTCGAGCAGCCGCCAGAGCGCGTAGTACGGGTAGTCCTTGCCCATGTGCGGCGTGGCGGTCAGGAGAAGCAAGTGGTGGGCATGCCATGGCAGAGAAAAGGTGGGGCAACCGTCCCGGTTGCCATCTTTCGTGGGGCAACCGTCCCGGTTGCCATCTTTCGCAAGCGAGACGCTTGCGCCACCATTGTAGACACCCGCGAGAGCCTCGGCGAGTTTATAGCGGGATGTCTTTCGGATACGGAAGTCGTTGCCACGGTCACAGGCGAGCTTGTGCGCTTCGTCGAAGACGACCAGCTCGTAGGGCGCAACGGCATCTTCGGCCAGCCGCGCGAAGACGCGTTCCCCCGCCAACGTATCGACACTTATGATGACGCGCTCGCTGCCGGGGCCAGCGAATGGATTCCCGTTCTTCGCGTCCTGCCCGGTGACAATGCGGAATGGCAGGTTGAAGAGGACCTGCAGTTCCCGCTGCCAATTGCCGACCAGTCCAGCCGGAGGCACAATCAGCACGCGGGACAGCAGTCGCCGCGACAGCATCTCGCGCACGTACAGGCCGGTCATGATCGTCTTGCCCGCGCCCGCGTCGTCGGCCAGCAGGAAGCGCAACCGGGCATGCGGCAGCATCCGGTCGTAGACTGCGATCCGCTGATGCGGCAGCGGATCGATACTCGAGATCTCGGTGGCGAAGGTGGGGTTGGCCAGGTGGCCGAAGGATAGGCGCTCGCCTTCGACCAGAACGCGGACCACTTCAGGCTTCGCGGTGAAGTCCAGCAGCGGCGGTTCCGCAGTGCAGGGCGGCGGCTCCGGCTCAGCGCCCCCCGACCCTGCGGCCCTTTCCTTGTCGCCCTCGTCCTTGCTGAGATCGAGGATGGCTTGCCAGGACAACTGCGATGGACGCGACTTCCCGTTCTCCCACCGGTTGACCGTGGGGAACGACACTCCCAGGCGTTCGGCCAGGGCGACCTGCGTCAGCCCCAGCTTCGCCCGCAGACCCTTGATCTGCTCTGGATAGTCGTCTGTCATTCCGTCCGCCATGTCCGAAAGCTGCCTCCAGTTGGGTGGCAAAAGAACATGAACCAGACTATAGCGTCTGATATATCGCCGGCCAAGCCCCCACGCGATGACTGCCACCGGCCGACCCATGCAGGCCCCGCGCAGGCCCGCATCGAACAGCTTCGGGCGCGGTCATGGAAGCCGGCGGCGGCTTGGCTGGCGACCGTCGGAGAAGGGTCGGAAGGCGGCGCGCGCCCAATGACCTCTCCGAGGGCAAGGCGGGGTGTTTGCCCGCGGAGTCCGCGGCGGCGGAAGTGTTTTCTCCGGGGTTTCCGTGTGCGCCGCGCGAAGACCGGATTTGCCTGCCCCCGCAAGGCCCGCCGGGCCGGGGCCGCTCACTCGCCGATGATCTTGACCAGGACGCGCTTGCGGCGGCCGCCGTCGAACTCGCCGTAGAAAAGCTGCTCCCACGGCCCGAGGTCGAGCTTGCCTTCGGTCACCGCGACAACCGCCTCGCGCCCCATGACCTGGCGCTTGAGATGGGCGTCGGCATTGTCCTCGTAGCCGTTGTGGCGGTACTGGGAATAGGGGCGCTCCGGGGCGAGCTTCTCCAGCCAGGCCTCGAAGTCCTGGTGCAGCCCCGCCTCGTCGTCGTTGATGAAGACCGAGGCGGTGATGTGCATGGCGTTGACCAGGCAGAGCCCCTCGCGGATGCCCGATTCGCGCAGGCACTCCTCGACCTGGGGGGTGATGTTGATGTACTCCCGGCGGCGGGAGGTGTTGAACCACAGCTCCTGGCGATAGCTTTTCATGGGGACGGCCCACCCTTTCCATGGCGTCTGGAGAGTTTGCCGGAACTGTACCACGGGAAAGGGGAAATGCCGGGACGGCTACTGGCGGCTGGCGTCCGCCAGCGCCTCCCGGCAGAGGCGGGCGGCCCCCAGCAGCGCCGCCCGGTCGCCAAGCACGGCGGGGAGGATCCGCGGCTGGGCCACCGCCAAGGTCCATTCCCGAAGGGTTTCCTCCATGGCCGGGGCGAAGAACGGCCAGGCCTCGGCCACGGCGCCGCCGATGGCGATCCGCTCGGGGTCGAGGGTGTTGACCAGAAAGGCGGCGATGACGCCCAGGTTCCGCCCCAGCGCCGCATAGGCCGCGCCCGCCGCCGGGTCGCCCTGCGCCGCCAGCCGGTGGATTTCCGGGCCGGGGCAGGAATGGCCGCTCCGCCGTTCGTACTCGGCGGCGACGAAGGGGCCGCAGGCCTCCTCCTCCATGCAGCGGCCGTTGAGCGGCGTCTGCCAGATTTCGCCGGCGCAGCCGTGGGCGCCGCGGTGCAGGCGGCCATCGAGGATCAGGCCGAGGCCAAGGCCGGTGCCGACGGTGAGCCCGCAGAAATGGCGGGTGCCGCGCCCCGCGCCCTGCCACCATTCGCCGGCGGCGAAGCAGTCGGCATCATTCCGGCAGAACACCGGCAGGGCGAGCGCCGCCTCCAGCCGCTCCCGGAGCGGGAAGCCCTCGAGCGTCGGGAAGTTGCCGGGGAAGAGGAAGCGGCCGTCGTCGGCCACGGCGGTGGCCACGCCGGCGGCCAGCCCGGCCGGCGGCGCCGGGGCGGTGGCGCGCAGTTCCGCCACGATGGCGACCAGGTCCGCCAGGATTTCCGCCGCCGGGCGCTCGCGCCGGGTCGGCCGGCGCACCACTGGGCCGCAGCCGCCATCCGCGGCGACCACCGCGGCGCGGATCCAGGTGCCGCCGAAATCCATGCCAATGACTGGGGCGTTCTTCATTGTCATTCCGCCTCCAGGCGCAGCCGCGGCCACTGGCAGGGCCAGGTCTGGGGCACCGTCAGGAGGCTGACGGGCGCCAGCCCCAGGCCGCGGAGTTGAAGATCAAAGGCCACCGCCACCGCCCGGGGCGGGCGTCCGGCGGCGGCGCGGCCGAAGCCAGGAGCGACCCGGGCCAGTGGCAGCCGCAGCTCGACCGTCGCCAAGCTGCCGTCAGGCGTGAACGCCTCGCTCCAGGCGAACCCCTCGGCGGCCGGGCCCAAGAGGATTTCCACGCCGTCGCGGGCGGCATCCTCCGGAGCGAAACCGGCGCTCCCAGCCGGCAGGGCGACAAATTGGGCGAAGCCGCCGAAGCCGCGCTGGGCCAGGAGCCGGAGCACGGCCGGCTCCGTGAACTTGAAGGCCAGGTACAACTGGTCGTCCTTGCCCCAGCGGGCGGCGGTGGCCACGCCCGGGCGGAGAGGGCGGAACGCGGCGCTGTCCCAGTCGTCCAGGTAGCCATCCACCTGGAGGCCGGCGGCCGGCGCCGGCTTCACGGCCGGCGCCGACGCTGGCACCGGTGGTGGCGATGCGTCGGCGGCGGGGGGCAGCAAGGCGGCAAACGCCGTGTCCGTGAGGCGCACCGCCCGATTCTCGACCAAGAGGAGGAGCGCCTCCTGCCGGGCCAGGCCAGCACCGCCCCGGACGCGGAAGGGGGGGAAGAGGAACGGCACCAAGGGCGTGCCGGGCTTCAAGTCGTCGGCGACCGCCACCACCCGCGGCGGCTGCCCCGCCCCCATCTGGCTGACCCCGAAGAAATGCCAGGCCTTGCCCTTCCAGAGCAGGGAGAAGTCATGGGCCGGAGCGAAGCGGGCGTCAATGAAGCTGCCCAAGTCCAGGGGCTTGCGATAGAGGAGCCGCCCCGCCTTGCGGTCGAGCACGCCGACGACGAGTTTCCCCTTCTCGGCCTTTTCCGGCAGGAGCAGGCCGGCGGCCAGGTCGTCGCTGAGCAGGCTGGGTGGGACGGCGAACCGGGCTTTCGCGGAGAGGTCAACCTTGTGGCGGCCATCAACCAGGCTCCAGCCGTTCCGGTGGAGGCGCACGGCCAGCAGGTCGGGGGCGAGCTGGCGGTGCCAGGACTGCCAGGGGAATTCGCCGAAGTCGCCGCCACCGGCCTCGCCCCAGTCGGCGGTGGCGAAGGGCGCAAACTTGTCGGCGGTGATGAGCAGGCTGCCCTTGGGATGGTAGGCCAGCCAGGCATCCGGCTCCAGCCGCGCCAGGTGCCGGCTGGCTGTCCACCCCCGCCCTTGGCCGCCGGCCGGGTACGGCGCCTCGGCGAACTGTTTGTAGACGCCGCCCGCCGGCCGGCAAAGGCGAAGCTTCCGATCCCGGTCGAGCAGCAGGTTGCCGTTGCGGAAGAGACCGAGAGGCTGGCCGCCCCGCTCCTTGAGGGTGGCGACGGTGCGGACCGTGCCGCGGGCCAGGGCGTAGACGCTGACCTCGTGGGTTCCGGGCGGGCGGAAGCCGAAGAGCAAGCCGTCGTCAATCCGGATCGGCGCCAGGATGCTGCCGCTGCCCGGGCCGGTGGCGGGGAACTGGCCGACGGGGCGGCTGGAGGCCCGGTCCAGGGCGGTGACGGTACCGTTTTGGACGATGTAGACGGTGGCGCTAACCACCTCCACTCCGGCGCCCGCCTCGAGCAGCGGCCAGCTCCATTTGCCGTGCAGGTCGGCGGTCAGCCCCACCACCGCGGTGGCGGCGTGCAGCACCGGCTCGCCGGCGCCGGCGTCGAGGACGGCCGCGTCGGCCAGGTTGGCGGGGAACCCCGGTTCCACAGGCAGCGGCGGGCTGGCGCCGGCCGGTTCGCTGAGCACGCCCAGCCACGGCTCCGGCGAGCCCCGCCGCCACCCCCAGCAGCGGCTGCCATCAAAGCCGGCCAGCGCCAGCTCGGCGGGGAAGCGCCCCGACGCGCCCGCCAGCCGTCCCGTCTCCGACCAGAGTTCAAGCCGGTTTTCGCGGTTCAGGAGGATTCCGTCGGCGCAGGAGGCGAGGATCTCGGTGCGGCCGCCGGCGAGGGTGAAGCTTTCGCGCAGATCCCGGAGGGAGAGCGCCGCGGCGCCGCCGTCGGCCAAGGTCAAGAATGCGGTGTTGGCGCCGGCCGGGCGGCAATCGAGCCATTGCCGGCGGCTGCTTTCGGCCACCAGGCGGCCGGTGGCGCGGTCGAGGAGCAGGAGGCTGGCGCCGTCACGGGTGGCGCAGAGGAGGTTGCTGCCGCCGACCACCGGCGGGCAGCCCCGCCGTTGCACCGGCAGGGCGGCGATGTCGCCGGAAATCAGGAAGGGCAGCCGGTTGTAGGTGCGCAGCCATTGCAGGTGGCGGCCGGGCAAGTTGACGGCGGCGATGACGCCCAGGTTGGTGTTGAGGTAGGCCATGCCGTCCGCCACCGCCGGCTCGGGCATGAACCACTCCAGGCGGGTGCCGCGGCTGCCCCCACCCAAATCGCTCTCCGGGTTGGCCGAAAACAGCAGCAGCTCGAACTCGCTTTCGCCGGTGGCCGCGTTCCAGCTCGCAAGGTAGAAACTGGGCATGACATCCGGTTTCATGACGACCGCCAGCACCGATTCCCCCCACGGCACCGGGTCGGTGCAGAGCTGGTGGCCGGGGTCATCCCAGGTCCAAACCGGCGCGCCCGTGGCCAGGTCCAGGGCGGCCAGGACGAACCGGCCATTGCGGAGCAGGCGGGCGTAGGCGCGGCGGCCATCCTCCTTGGGGCTGAACCGGTCACCGAGGATGCGCTGGCCGGGGTTGCCCAGGGGGCGGGAATTGTCGAAGCCGGTACGCCAAAGTTGGCGCCCCTGGCTGGCCCGGGCGATCAACCGGCTGTTCTGGAAGAGCAGCGTGCCGGAAAAATTGGCGGATGGCCAGCCCGGCACCGGCTGGCCGGGTGCGCCCTCCACCCCCGTCCGGGCCAGGTGCGCATCCACCTCGCCCGGCGGCAACGCCACCGCCGGCGCAAACCCGAGGGGAAGCAATCCGGAAACCGGTGCCGCCAGGGCGGCGACGGCGGGGCCGGCGGCGGCGGCGGGCCGCGGGGCCGGGCGGGCCGGCGGCGGTTTCAGGGAAAGCCGGGCCAGGATTTCGTGCGCCTGGGCGGCGTCGTAGCCGAAGCGGCGGATGAGCACCTGCACATACTGGCGCACCGCCGGCTCGTACATCTCCGCATAGGGCTGGAACGCCTCGCGGTAGCGCACGACGGCCCCGGTGTAGAGCCCCGGCTCCGCCCCCTCCACCACCAGGGCGGCCTTCTCCTGAAGGCAGGCCCGGATCCGTTCCGCCAGCCGGATGCGGTCGTTCTGCCGGGCCTGGAGCGCCACCTCGTTGAGGGCCAGCTCAAAGTCGAGGTCGCGCGGCACCTGGGTCAGCGACCGCTGCAACGAAAGGACGAACCGCCAGCAGCGGTCGAAGGTCTGCTTGCCGCTGGGGGAAAGCTGGTCCTGCGGGAGGGCGCGCAGCAGTTCGCGGGCGCGCTCCGTCTCGCCGCGGCTGATGAGCATCCGGGCCACCCAGAGGTCCCAGTCGAGGCCGAGCAGCGGCCGCAGCGTCGCCTGCTCCGCTTCGAGGAAGGCCAGGGCCTCGGTGAACTGGAAGCCATTGCCCATGGCCTCCAGGCAGTGGCCGGCCGCCTTCTGGCGGAGTTCCGGGGGCAGCTCCGGCGAGCGGACGAGCTGCTGGCAGAAGTGGGCGAACAATCCCTCCGCCCCCTGGGCATGGCAGCGGTTGCGGATGCGGTCGAGGAGCTGGCCGGCCTGGGTGGCGTCGGCGGTGTTGCGCAGCACGAACAGGTGCCAATGGAGCGCATTGGGCAGGTCGTCCAGTTGCTCGTAGGCATCCGCCAGCGCCTGGGCGGCCGGCACCGCGGCGGCCGGCTCGCGCTCGGCAAAGCGGCGCAACGCATCGGTCCGGACGCGGATCGGCTTCCACAGCGGATGCTCCTCCAGCAGCCAGGCGCGCACCCCCCAGGCACCGCCCACTTGGACGAGCTTGACGAGAAGCCGGTTGTGGTTGCCAAGCACAATCGGGACCACGGCGGCTGACCGCCCCGCCGCCGTGTAGGCCACCCGATGGTTGACCCGGACCAGCGCGCCGTCGTCATGTTCGATCTTGAGGAAGCGCCGGCCGGGGCGGGCCGTGAGGTCGGGCAGGTAGAACAGCGCGGCGAACTGCTCCAGCTTCGGGTCAAGCGCCGGCTGGGCCGGATCCGCCTGCCGCCGCCAGGCGACGCGCCGCCCGTCCTTCCCCGCCACGGTCTGGGCGATGTTCAGCTCCGCCTCGCCGGGCAACGTCTCCTCGAGGGCATTGCCTTGGCGGGAGTCGAGCGGCCCCAGGACGTACCAGCCGGAGAGTTCGCTGAGCTGGGGCTGGTTCCCGGAATGCGCCAGGGAATCCTTGAGCACCTCCTCCAGCGTCGCGCCGGCGGCGACGAAGAAGCGGGTGCCGTCCCACCACTCCGGCTTCTGCGCATAGGGCGCCGGCGGCGCCGCGCCGGCCCTGGTGGTGGCCGCCAGCGCCAGCAGCGGCAACAGCCGCCCCGCCGCCACCAGCCAACTCCTCCAGCCCCGAAACAGCTTGCCATTCATCATCCACACTCCCGGCTCCGGACGATCCCACTCCCGGCCGCGGCACCATTGCCGCCCCCCGGCGGCCACCGGCCGGCACAAGGGTAGCGCCCGCCCGCGCGAGTTCGTAGCACCGACACGCATGAGGCGCAAGAGACGGCCGTGTCAGCGCGGCTGCCTCTTGTCGCTCTCAATGTGATTGTTGGGCAGATACTATTTGTCTTTGGGACACTTTTTCAGACACATGAACCAGTCCAGGCATGTGACATCGGGATCTGGTTTCTGTATCCGGTCCTTGGCTACCCCGCAGGATCCCGGAGGAGGAACAATGACGTCGTCGCCTGGCTGCCAGTTCGCGGGGGTCGCAATGCCGTGTTGATCAGATGTCTGCATGGCGATCAGCAGGCGCATAACCTCGTCCATGTTGCGCCCGTTTGATAGCGGGTAATACAGGATCGCCCGGACGATACTCTTCGGATCGATAACAAAAACCGCTCGGACAGCTTGAGTGCTGCTGGCTCCCGGCTGAAGCATGCCGAAAGCTCTGGAAACGTCCATTTTCAGGTCTTCAATGACCGGAAATGTCACCTCGATATCCTTCATGCCCTTGTAGCTAATCTTTTCCTTAATCGTGCGCAACCATGCGATATGCGCATAGATACTGTCGATAGAAAGCCCAAGCAGCTTGCAGTTTCGCTTGGCGAAATCCTTCTGCATAGAGGCGAACGTCATGAACTCCGTTGTGCATACTGGTGTGAAATCCGCCGGATGTGAGAAGAATACAAGCCAACTGCCCTCAAAATCCTTCGGGAAGTTGATTTCTCCCTGCGTTGTTTTTGCCCTGAATTCTGGTGCCTTGTCTCCGATCAGTGGCATTCTTACAGTCTCTTCATTCATTTCTGTTTTTCCTTATGATTGTGTGTAAACACATACATGGCTCGGCTAACCGATTGCCGTTTGTTTCCGAACTCTTTGCGATCATCCCTCCTTTCAGTTGCCCAACTTATTATTCAACGGTTTCTCCGGGTTTGCCGGCCGAATCGGACGCGGCGGTGGCTGGCGGCCTGGGCGGCCAACCGCCGCCTAGCCTCGTCCGCAAGCGGTTGGGGCGGCGGTTCCCGCCGCGCTGGGCCGGCAAAAGGCACTGTACCCGCCGCCCGGGGGAAAGCAAGCCTCCGGGCGGGGCGCGCGGTGTTTGCCGGAATGCGGTTCCTGGAATTCGCCCAAGCCAGGCCGGGCCGCCCGTTTGGGTGACTTGGGGACAGAGAATGCGGATCGGGGGTTTCGCACGGAGGCCACGGGGAACGCGGAGGCGATGGATCGAGGTTTTCCCCGTGGCCTCCGTGGGCTCCGTGCGAACCTTCCCTCCCGCGCTTCCGGGCGTCCGGGAAGGTGAACGTGGATGCTTCCAGGCCACGGCCGGCCGGAAGAACGGGGTCACGGTTTTGCCGCTGGCGGGGCCGGGGCGGGCTCAGGCTTCTTGAGCAAGGCGTCGCGGGGGATCAGGAGGTTCTCGAAGGCGTACTTGTCGAAGCTGAAGACCCAGCCATCGAGCTTGCGGGCCAGCTCCGCCGCCCGCGTCGCCGCCGTGGCCGTGGCCTCAGCGGCCGCCTTCGCCTTCGCTTCGGCCGGCGTCCCGGCCTTGGCCGCCGCCGTGGCCGCCGGTGCGGACTCCGCAACGGGGGGGGAGGTGAAGCCGACCGCGACGGTGGCGGCCCAGCCGCCGGCGTGCTCCGCGGCGGCGATGGCCACGGTGGTGCCGTCCACGGCGGTGACGGTGTAGCGCCAGGGGAACTCCTTGACCGGCACCCCGGCGGCGCCGGCGCGGCCGAGGACGTCGCTGAAGCGGATCCAAGCCAGGGCGTTGGCGATGGTCTGGAGCTTGGCGGCGTCCGCCGTCTCGGCCGGCTGGCGCCCCGCCAGTTCGAGGCCGTCCTTGCCTTGGCGCAGCTCCCACTGCAACTGGCCGGCCTTCTCCAGCCGTGCCGTGCGCAGGTCGGTGATTTTGACGAAGTCCGGATCGAGCCAGGCGGCGGGGGCGGCGGGGCGCAGGCCGGGGTCGCTGGCGAGCACGGCCACGGCGCCGGTGGGGAGGCGGACGTAGCGGGCGTCCCAGCCGCCGCCGAGGGAATCGGCCTCCGCCTGCTCGGGGTCGCGCAGTGGCTTGCCGAGGATGAGCGTGAACTCCTGGCCGGCCTCGGTGCGCAGGCCGAGGCGCGTCCCCGCGCCGTCGCCGCTGCCCGGGTCGGCCAGCTTCAGCCGCGCATAGTGGGCCGGGCCGGCGGCGACGGTCTGCGTGGCCTTGGCCTCGGCCAAAGCCAGCAGGAGGCGGCTGATGGCGGCGAAGTCGGCGGGGTAGTCCTGCCGTTCGGCGACCGTCCACTGGCCCGCCGGCCGGTGCAGGGTCAGGGTGGCTTCAGGCGCGGTCACGGTGACCGTAGTGACCTCGTTGACGGGCAGGCCGGGCAGCAGCAGTTGCCCCGTCGCGGCCGCCGATGCCCGCTGTTCCTGGCGGTCATGCCAAAGCCGCCAGACGCCGCCCGCCGCCGCCACGAGGGCCAGTGTCAAAAGCACAAGCAATTGCTTCAATCGCATGGTGGTTCCTCCAAAGCAACGGGGCAAAGGAAACAAAAGGAGAGGGAGCTGGCGCTCACCGGCGGCGTTTGCGCCAGAGGCCGACGCCGAGGCCGACCAGCCCCACGAGGGCGGGCATGGCCGCGATGTTGAGCCATTCCAGGCGCGACTCCAGCCGCTCGATGTCCTGCCGCAACTGCTTGCGCACCTCCTTCAGCCGCTGGCGCGTCTCCGCCTGCTGCTGCTTGAAGGCGGTGATCGCCCGCTGCTGTTCCGGCGAGAGGATGACCTTCTGGTCCTTGCCGGTGGCGCGGAGCTGGAGATCCTGGAGCTTGCCCTGGACCTCCTCCAGGTTCTTCTCCAGCCGATCAATCTCGACGCGCCAGGCCTCCTCGGCCTCGGCCTGCATGCGGTTGACCTTCGTGAACGGCCGGCGCAGGGTGCCGCGGCTGCGGATGCCGATCAGCCGGGGATCACCGCCGAGCTGGTCCATCAGGTTCTGGACAAAATCCAGGTTGTCATTGAGCGGCAGGAGGACGCGCTGGCCGTAAAGGGCGCGGACCTGGACGGCGAACTGGTCGTAGAGCAGGTCCGCGTCGCCGACGAGAATGACAACGCCCGGCTTCGCCCCGCCCTTGAGCGGCGGCGGCGCCTCCTGGGCGGTGGCCGTCGCCGCCGCCGGTGGCCCGCCGGCGGGCTTGGCCGCGTCCGGGGGGCCGCCAGGGAAGGCGGTCTTGAAATGGCCCGTCAGCCGGATGGCGAGGGCGCGCTTGAGCCCGTCGCCCTTGAAGCTGCGCAGGACGGCGGGCCCCATCTCGGCCATGGCCGCGTCAACGGGCGCCGAGCGTTCCGAGGTGGTGAGCAGGATCGTCCTGGCCAGCCCGGCGGCGCCGGCGCCCTCGAACCAGCCGGCAAAGGGCAGGAGCAGGTTTTCCAGCTCGGCGGTCGCCGGGTCGTCGGGGTCGCACTGGGCGCGGGTGAGCTGGAGGACGGCGGGCATGTCGAGCGGCTGCCCGTTCTCGTCGGCGCTCTTGGCCATGGTCAGCAGGTCGCCCGCGACCTTGTCGGTGGCGAAGCTGACGCCCCAGGCCTTGAGCAGCGGGCCGAGGGTCGAGGGCCCAGGGGGGGAATCCGTCCCCATGGCGCCGCCGCCGGTGGCGGCGAGGATGCGGGCCTCGGTGTAGCAGAGCGGGTCGAGGAAGGCCAGCAGCCGGCCGCCGCGGAGGAGGAACTGGTCGATGGCGAAGAGCGTCTTTTGCGGCAGCTCCTTGGGATGCGCCAGCAGCAGCACCTCGACGTCGGCGGGGATGGCCGTCCCGTCGGCGGGCAGCTCCTGGAGCTTGAAGCTGCGCTGGAGTTCGCCGGCGACGACCCAGGGCGGCTGGCCGCCGCGCCCCATGGCCATGAACATGGGGTTCTGGCGGCCGAGCAGCGGCAGGGCGCCGAGCACGCCGACCACCGGCTTTTTCGGGTTCAGCACCCGGCTGATGGCGGAGAGCAGGTCGTATTCCAGCAGCCCCTCGCGCTGGGGGGAGAGGAAGGGGATGGCGGTCACCTGGTCGAGGCAATGGACGGCCAGCCCCAGATAGACCGGTTCGCCGCCGGCCAAGGGCTGGCCGCTGACGCCATCGAGGTTGGCCGAGTCCTCGGCGTCCGAATCCGGTTTCGGGTCCAGCAGTTGCAGCTTCAGCCGGCCGCCGGCCAGCGCCTGGAATTCGCGCAGCAGGTCCTCGGCGCGGTCGGCGAAGAGCTTCAGCTCCGCCGGCATGGTGACGGAGTCGCGGGTGCGGTAGAAGCGGATGGTGACGTCCGCGTCCATCGCCCGCAGGATCTGGCGGGTCGCCGGGGTCACGGTGTGCAGCCGTTTTCCGGTGAGGTCCAGCCGCAGCCGGCTCCAGCGGCCCGCCACGTTGACCGCCAGCAGCAGCCCGGCCATCAGCGCCACGCCGGCGGCGGAATAGAGGATCGTCCCCAGCCGTTTGGGTTCACGCATCGCCATGTCAGAAGCTCCTTCGCAACTTGAAACGGGGAAAACGCGGCGGTGGCCCGGGCCGCCGGCGTCAGCGGGTCCGGCGGTTGCGCAGGATCACCGCCGTGGTGAAGAGGCCGAAGAGGATCACCGAGAGGAAATAGACGAGCCCGCGCAGCTCCACCAGCCCCTTCTGCATGGCGCTGAAGTGCGGGTAGACGCTGAACTGGGCCACGCCGTCAATCAGCCAGGGGGGCGCCCAGCGCACCAGGAAACCGGTGACCGGCGGCCAGCCGGCGAGGTTCAGGAAGAGGCAGAGGCAAAGCGAGAGGATGAAGCTGATCACCTGGTTGCGGGTGAGGGCGGAGGTCATGGAACTGACCGCCAGGAACGCCCCCGCCAGCAGCAGCGCGCCGAGGTAGCCGCCGAGCAGCGCCCCCAGGTCCGGCTCGCCCAGATAGGCCACCGTCAGCAGCAGCGGGAAGGTGAGCAGCAGCGCCGCCAGGAGCACCGCCCAAGCGGCCAGGAACTTGCCGAGAATCGCCTGCCAGCCGGTGAGCGGCATGGTCAGCAGCAGCTCCAGCGTCCCCGCCCGGCGCTCCTCGGCCCATAGCCGCATCCCGATCGCCGGGACCAGGAAGAGATAGAGCCAGGGCAGCCAGACGAAGAAGGCCGCCAGCGACGCGTCGTTGCCGGCGAAGAAGCCGCCCAGCTTGAAGGTGAAGACCCCCGAGAGGAGGAGGAAGAAGAGGATGAAGACGTAGGCGACCGGCGAGGTGAAATAGCCGCTCAGCTCGCGGGCGCAGACGGCGCGGATGTTGCGGCAACTGGTCATCATGCGGTCATCTCCCGATCCTGGTGGCGCGCGGTGTCGGCCACGGTCACGGCGCGGAAAACCTCGTCCAGCCGTCCCGCCTCCGTGTGCAGTTCGTCATAGGCCCAGCCCTTGCCGCGGAGCAGTTCCGCGATGGCGACGGCCAGCCCCTCCGCCTTGCCCGGCGCCGGGCGCACCCGGAAGCTGGCGCCGGCCACCGTTTCCGCGAGCGTATGGGCTTCCGCCACGGCCGGCAACGCGTTCAGCGCCGCGACCACCTCGATGGCGGACGGGACGCGGACGTGGACGGTCACCGTCCCGGCGGAGGCGGCCTTGGCCCGCAGCCCGGCCGGGGTGCCGTCGGCCACGATCCGGCCACGGTCAATGATGATCACCCGCGAACAGACCGCCTCGACCTCCTCCAGGATGTGGGTGGAGAGGATGATCGCCTTGCGCTCGCCCATGCGGCGGATCAGGTTGCGGACCTCGTGCTTCTGGTTCGGGTCGAGGCCGTCGGTCGGCTCGTCGAGCACCAGCGCCTTCGGGTCGTGCAGCAGCGTCTGGGCGAAGCAGGTGCGATGGGTGTAGCCCTTCGAGAGGGTGTCAATCGGCTGGTGGCGGACCGGGGCGAGGAAGCAGGTGTCAATCACCCGCTCGACCGCCTGGTCGCGCTCGCGCCCCCAGAGCCCGCGGGCCTCGGCGCAGAAGCGCAGGAAGCCGGTCACCGTCATGTCCGCATAGACCGGCGCATTCTCCGGCAGATAGCCGAGGCAGCGCTTGGCGGCGACCGGCTGCGCCTCGATGTCATGGCCGCCGACGCGCACCGTCCCCGCGCTCGGCGGCAGATAGCCGGTGATCATCCGCATGGTGGTGGACTTGCCGGCGCCGTTCGGGCCGAGGAAGCCAAGGACCTCGCCGGGGCTGACCGTGAACGACACGCCGTCCACGGCCACCTTCGGCCCAAACCTCTTCATCAGGTTGCTGACCGCGATCATGGCTCCGGTTCCATAAGGTTGTCGGTTGCGAGATTTGTTCCCGAGGGTGCCCGCCCGCGGTTCCGGACGGCCGCACCCGAAAAAAAAAACGTCCACCTGAGACACCCGGCGGGCCCGATGGTTCCCGCCGGCCGGAGGCGCGTCCGGGCCGCGCCCATTCGTCAGTCCGCCGGGTTTTCCGGCTGCCGGCCGAAAATGGTGACGATGTCGCGCACCCCACCCTTGCCCCGCTTGCGCACCCTGCCCTTTGGCGCCAGCTTCACCCGCACCTTGGCCTTCTTCGCCCGCTTCCGTACCCGCCTCTTCGTCTTCTTCGCCTTTTTTTTCGCCTTTTTCTTGGCTTTCTTCGCCTTCTTGGCCGCCGCCGCCAAGGCGGCCGCCTCCGCCTTCCGCAGTTCGGCCAGCAACTGCTCAAGCTCCTGGATGGCGGCGGCGCGGGCGGCCGCGGTGACGCTGGCGACCAAGGTGGCATAGCGGCGGCGGCCAAGCGGCAGCGGCAACGCCGCCCGCGCCGCCGCCCGGGCCATTTTTCCGGCCACCGCCCCAAAGTTGGCCCGTTGCCGCCGGAAACGCCGACTGGAATTCCCAAAGGAACGTCTGGCCATGGGCAAAACTCCCGTTTGCGCAATCCGGATCGGAACGCCATAACCTAGCCCCCCGAACGGGGCCTGCCATTCCCCCGGAATGGGGGGGGGTGACGTTTCCGGGCCGCCGCGGCGACCGCGGGCTCCAACCGGGAGGCGCCGCCTCAGAAGTCGCCGCGCCAGCGGCGGACGGCTTCGGTCAGGGCGATGAAGTTCTGGGGGGGGATGTACGAGGAAATCTGGTTGCCCGAGCCGATGGCGACGCCGCCGTGGCCTTGGGAATACGCCAGCACCTCCCGGACATACTCGCCGATCTCCGCCGGGCTCTTCAGGCAGAGCACGTTCATTTCGATGCCGCCGAAATTGCCGATGCGGTCGCCGTAGCGCTCCAGCCAGGTGCGGAACGGGCAGATCTGATCCTCGTTGGAATGCTTGGCATCAATCTTGGCGTCGCGGATCAGGTCGTCCATGACCTCGTGGATCTGGCCACAGCTATGGAGCAGGAACGGCTTGCCGTGGCGGTGGACCAGGTCGGTGATGCGGCGGTATTGCGGAATGATGTGGGCGCGGATGTCGTCCGGCGAAATCAGGGTCGAGGTGCGGAAGCCGAGGTCGTCGCCGAAGCGGCAGACGGCGAAGATGTCGGCGAACTCCGCGAGCACCCATTCCCAGAAGCCCACCAGCATGTCGCCGATCTGCGTCCAGAGCCGGGCATAGACCGCCGGCTCGTCCACCATCAGGTAGGCAAGCTGCTGGTAGGGGACGAAATCCTGGATGGTCTCCATCAGGCCGTTGCCGACGCCGCCGACCACCTTCATGCCCGGCGGCAGCACGGAGCGCAGCGCGGCGAAGGCATCGCGCGCGGCGGCCTGGTATTCCGCCAGCTTCGCCTTCCAGGGAAACGCCTCGACGTCGGCCAGCGTCTGCACCAGCGGGCCGGCCTGCCCGACCAGCCCCTTCCCCTTCTGGACCACTTCGCAGGCGCAGACCTCGAACGGCACCACGTCGTAGCCATGCTCGACCAGGAGGCGGCAGAAGATGCGGAAAAACTCGGCCTTGTCGGCGCGGTTGCCGTTGAACAGCCCCTCCGCATCCTTGCCGGTGAGGGCCGCCACGATCGGCAGCGTGACGTTGTGCTCGTAGAGCGGCAGCCGCTTCGGGGTGCGGTTGAGCGCGGCGTCAACGATGTGGCGGTAGTCGGGCTGGAAAGGTATCATGATCGGCCTCCAGGGAACGTGGGGGTGGACACGCCCTTTCGGCAATTTACCTTATCCCCAGCCGGATTGCCTTATCCCGCGGAGGCCATTATGAATCATGAACGCTCAGCACACGCCCCCGACTGCCCACGGCTGCCCGGCGAGGTGCCGGCGCTGTTCCCGGCCAAGGCGGACCAGGCGCGGCTGGGCTGGCTGCGCCCCTATGTGCGCGAGGCCGTCCACACCTTCCGCCCCACCTGGACCATGGGCCCGCGGCGGCTGCTGGATTACCTGATCCTCCACATCCGCGAGGGGGAAGTCCGGCTGCGCCTCGAGGAGCGGGAGTGGCAGGCCGGCCCCGGCGACCTGCTCTGGATTCCCCCCGGCCAAATCCACACCCTGGCCGGCGCCGCCCCCGGCACCCGGATGCTTTACCTCCACGCCGACCTGATCTACGATCCGAAGCGCAGCCACTGGGCCGCCATGTTCCCCCCCGGCACGCTGGACCTGACGCCGTGGCGCCGGCTGCGGCATCCGCCCCTGCCGGATGCGGAACTGGCCGCCTGGGGTGGCGTCCTGGCACTGCCGCCGGGGCGGGCGGCAACGGCCGGCCGGCTCCTGGAGCAGGCCGTCGCCGACTTTGGCCTCCACGGCTGCTGCACCCTGCGCGGCAGCGCCTTGCTGCTGGAGTGCATCGCCGTGCTGGCCGCCCCGGCCACCGCCGTGCCGGGGCCGCGCCAGAGCGTGCGGATGGATCAGGCAATCACGCGGCTGCGCCAGCGGCTGGGCGGCTGCGACCTCGCCGCGCTCGCCCGTGAACTCGGCTTCAGCCCCTCCCACTTCCGCCGCCTGTTCCGGCGCAGCTTCGGCCAGGCGCCGCGGCAGTTGCTGGCGGCCGAGAAGATGAAGCGCGCCTGCCACCTGCTCGCCTACACCGACCAGCCGGTCAAGGCGATTGCGGCCGCCCTGGGGTTCACGGCGGTCCAGAACTTCGCCCGCGCCTTCCGGGCCCACACCGGGGCCAGCCCCGCCGCCTTCCGCCGTGCCCCGGGGCGGTGACCGTGGCTCGGCGCGAATCCTTCTCCCATTCTGGACGGGATAGGGACGGAATGGCTGGACTGGCCGCGGGATACGTGACGGTTTTTGTCTATATTCGTAACCGCTTGATTCCGAGAATGGATAGCGTTCCCGTCCCCGGTTTTTTGGAGCGGGAACCTACCTGCCGTGATGACGATGATGCAGGTCCGGCCAGTGCGGATGTGAATGGACGACAGGCGCATGTCCGTGGAGATGGGAGTGCGCCGCGCCGGACGCCAGCCACTCATGGGAATGCTCGTGGTGCTCGTCGCCGTGGCGATGCTCGTGCTCGTGCATCATGACCTCGTGCTTATGGGCATGCCCGTGCCGGTCGAGAAACATCAGGGCAAGCGAGCCGGCCATGATGACGATGGCGAAGGCCTGAAGCGTGCTCAGCCCTTCGCCCAGCCACAGGAGCGAGGCCAGCACCCCGAAGAACGGGGCCAGGGAGAAGAGCATCTGCGCGCGAGTCGCACCCAGTCCGTGGGCGGCCCGGATGTACAGGACGATGCTGGCGCCGTAGGACACCCCGCCCAGCAGCAGCGCCCACAACCAGTCGGCGCCAATGCGCCAGTCGAACAGCGCCAGGCCGATGGCCAGGTTCGTCGTTCCGGCGATGAGCCCCTTCCAAAAGGTGCTCTCCTCGGGACTGATGCCGTCAATGACGGCGGTGAAGTTGTTATCCAACCCCCACGCGAGGCCCGCCCCGGCCACGCAAGCCAGGCCGATCCAACCCGCCCAGCCCTGCCCAAAGCTCAACAGCACCCCGGCGGCCAGCACGCCCACGTTGCCCAGCCAGACCCACTTGCCCAAGTGCTCGCGAAACAGGAGGAATGCCAGCACGGCCGTGGCCACCGCCTCCAGGTTCAGCCACATCGCCACTGACGCCGCCAAGGCATGCTTCAATCCGACCAGCAGCAGCACCGGCCCGACAATGCCGCCGAAGAAAATCGCCCCGAGCAGGTTGCGGCGATTGCGTCCGTCACGCGGAACGGGCACATGGCCGGACAGGCTGCGGCGTAGTACCAGCGGCAGCAGGCAGACGGCGGCGCCGAGGTAGAGCAGTCCGGCAAGCTGGTTGGCCTGGAGGCCGGCCAACAGCGTCTTGCTGAACGGCGTGGCGATGCCGAACAGCGCGGCTGACGCCAATGCCTGGATAAATGCCCGGTACTTCATCGGAATCCCTGTTCGCCGAGACAGACCGGAACATTGTAACTGCCAGAATCCCGACGGCAAGCTCTTGTTTCGAACGCCGGGCCGCCCGCCAACTGCCGCTGTATCGTTTTATGGATTTGTCCAGTTTTGGAGGATTCCGGGGCCAGCCCCGCCGCCTTCCGCCGCGGCCCGGGGCGGTGACCGTGGCTCGGTGCCGGGCTGATGCCTGCCGTCACGGGATCAGGGCGTTCCAAGGCATGGCGTAGTCGTTTTCGGTCAGCGGTGCCATCTCCGTGACGGGCGCCAACACCAGTCCGGGGGCAATTTGGGATCGGGGATAACTTTTCCGGAAGGCGGACAGGCCGGAGGTGTCCCGGCGGGCAACGGCGCTGGCGAGCTTGACTTCCAGGGGGAAAAGGCGGTTGTCGCGCTCCAGGATCAGATCCACTTCAGCGCCGCCGGCGGGCCGTTCAAAATAGCGTTCCATGAATCGCCCCACGCCTTGAATTGCTGGCAAAATGCACGCGCAATCATCAAATTGCAAGGTTTTTTGGGGGCAGGGAACAACGGCTGGAGGGCGGCCGCGCCGCGCCGCCGGGAAGCGTGGCACAGACATTCCGGCCTGTGCGCTGGAGTTTGGCGGAAGTTCTTGACTGATGATCGTCCTCGTCCTCGTCCTCGTCCTCGAATCGGAAGGGATCTCATCCAAAATCGAGGACGAGGGCGGGGGGGAGACAGGCGGGCCGGCCGCCGCCAACGGCGGCGCGCAGGCCCAGCCCAGCTACTTCGGCGCCACGCCGGTGTAGCTGTCAACGAGGCTGAAGGCCCGCACCCGCTGCCGCAGCGCCGCGGTCGGCAAGGCGCACTCCAGGATGCAGACCTGCCTGGTTTCGCCCGGCTCCAGGTCGAAGAAGTTGTCGGAAAAGGCCTGGCCGGCCGCGCCAGGAATGTCCAGGCAAACCGCCAGGAGCAGCGCCTCGGCTTCCACGGTGAGCAGGTGCCCGCCCGCGGCGTCCTTGGCCTTCGCCAGGGCGAGCTTCGGGGCGCGGCGTTCCAGGTCCAGCCGTTTCGGCGGTGCCAGCGGCAGCAGCTTTTCGGAGATGATCCCCTCCTTGTCCGCCATTGTGGCCTTCACGTAGAGGTTGTCGAGGCCGTGCTGCTGGACGAGCGTCGCCAGCGGGATTTCCTGATGGCACTGGGAGCTGCCCGGGGGCAGCGTGAGCTTCTTGCCGCCCTTGAGCAGCACCTGCCCGTCGAGCCGGCAGACCCGCCATTCCAGCCGGCCGCTGACGGCGGCGGGGCGGTCGTTGCAGAGCCAGAGTTCCGCCCTGGTCACCGGCCGCGAATAGCTGTTGCCGGTGCGGATGGCCTCCTCGCCGTCGAGCCGGATGCTCGCCAGCACCGGCGCATAGAAGCGGCGGGCGGCGTAGTGCAGCGCCTTCCAGCGGCCGCCGAACTCCAGGCTGCTCCAGGAGGCGACCGGCCAGCAGTCGTTCAACTGCCAGTACATCGTCCCCATGCAGTGGGGCATCAGCCGGCGGAAATGGCTGACGGCCACCTCCATGCAGTGGGCCTGGTTGAGCTGGGAGAGGTAGGCCAGCGCCGCGTAGTCCTTGGGGAAGCGGTAGAGGCGGGAGACATAGTCGGCGATGATCTGGTTGCCGCCGCCGTTCTTCTGGTGGTTGTCGAAGATCGGCGAATAGACGTTGAGTTCCGCCGGGGGGCAGAAGGTGAGCGCCACCTCCTGGGAGGGGTAGGACTGCATGCCGAACTCGCTCAGGAAGCGGTGGGCCTGGGTTTCATAGTGGGAGACCGGTTTCCGGCTGTGCCAGACCTGCCAGTCATGGGCGTCCTCGCTGGGCAGCTTGGTCGCGGGGCAGCCGGCGATTGCCATGCAGGGGGAGCCGTGGATGTAGGGGGCGCGGGCGTCCCAGCGGCGCAGGGCCGCGGGCAGGGTCTTGATGAACAGCCGTTCGTAGTCACGGGCGAGCTGGCGGCTCTTCTCGATGAAGCCGCCGTTGATCTGGATCAGCTCGTTGTTGCCGCACCAGAGGGCAATGCTCGGATGGGTGTGCAACCGCCGGACCTGGTCGTCGGCCTCCTTCTCGACGGACTTCACGAACGCCGGATCCGCCGGGTAGAGCGTGCAGGCGAACATGAAGTCCTGCCAGACCATGAGGCCAAGTTCGTCGCAGAGGTCGTAGAAGGAATCGTCCTCGTAGATGCCGCCGCCCCAGGCGCGGAGCATGTTCATGTTGGCGGCGGCGGCGGAGCGGAGCAGCGGTTCGTAGTCCGGCCGCGCGAGCCCGGCGACGAAGCTGTGGGCCGGAATCCAGTTGGCGCCCTTGCCGAAGACCGACCGGCCGTTGACGAGGAAGCGGAAATGGTTCCCGCCCGCCGGATCCGGCGACTGGTCCAGCAGGATCTCGCGCAGGCCGAGCCGCCGCGTCCAGCGGTCGAGGATCCGCCCCTCATGCACCAGCTCCAGTTCCAGGTCGTAGAGCGGCTGGCCGCCCTGCCCGTTCGGCCACCACAGCCGCGGGTTGGCGACGGCCAGCTCCCCCCCCTGCATCTCGGCGACGGTGGCGCCCTGCCACAGCAGCCGCCCGCGCACGGTGCCGGCCCTGGGCTTCGCGCAAGCCGCCGCGACTTCGACGACCACCGTGCCGGACAAATGCCGCTGGGTGACGTTGACCGAGCGGAAACGGTTGCCCGACCACGCCTCCAGCCGCACCGGCTTCCACACCCCCGCCGTGACCAGCCGCGGCCCCCAGTCCCAGCCGAACTGGCACGGCTGCTTGCGGATGCGGACGCTGTTGCCGACGGGGTCGTTGACCTGGTTCGGCGGGGTGAATTCCGTCCGGTAGGCGCGGATGTATTTTTCCGCGCTGGCGAAGCGGACCAGCAGTTCGTTGACGCCGGCGCTGAGCAGCGGCTTCACCTCCAGGCGATGTTCGTGGAACATGTTCTCCGAGCGGAGGATCACCTTGCCGTTCAGGCTCACCTCCGCCACGGTGTCCAGCCCGTCGAAGCACAGTTCCATGTGCTCCTGCTCCAACCAGCCCCGCGGCACGCGGAAGCGGCAGCGGTAGGTCCAATCCTCTTCGCCGATCCATTGCAGCAGCTCCTCGTTGCGCCCGTAGAAGGGGTCGGGAATCAAGTCGTGCCGCCGCAAGTCCTTGTGGACGCAGCCGGGGACCGCCGCGGCAAGCCACTGCCCCCGATGCTGGAATTCCCAGCCCTCGCCCAAGACCAGGCTCTGGAGTGCCTCAGGAGACGGCAGGGGAACGGGACGGCGGGTTTTCATGGCTGGCGTCTTTTCCATGGTGGGCGGGCCTTGGGTTTTCTGGCTGGCGTCATTTTGCGGACTTCGCATGGACCTCCACCTCGGTGGTGAAGGCGAAGGCCGGGGAAAAGTTCACATCTTCCTTGTGATTTTCGACGTACGTCACCCGGACATAGCGGGCGTCAACCGGGGGGAAGCTGAAGACATGGCGTTCCTGCTTGCGGAGGGCGAAATCATGGGCGCCCACTTCGGTGAACGCCTGGCTGTCGGCGCTCACTGACACCTTCACGCTCTTGGTCGAGCCAAACGCTGGCACGCCCAGGACGACCATGCTGACCGGCGCCGGCCGCTCCAGGTCAATGGTCACATGCTTCGGGAAGGCCGCGGCGTTGCCGGTGGCGAAGCAGCCCGAACTGGTTGTCTCCCAGGAGCCGTCGGTCAGGCCGCCGCTCCCCCAGTTGTAGTTGTTGGGATCGCTGCATTCATATTTCTTGTGAAGCGCCAGGTTCGGGCCTTCAGGGGCGGGGACAATGGCAATGGCCACTTCCGGCCGCCGGCCGGCGGTCGCCCAGATGGCCTCCTGGAAGCCGGTGTCGGCGGCCATGAGCCCCTGGCAGATCGAATCCCGGTAGGCCGGGTCATCCATCAAGGGGAGGCGGACGGTGCGCCAGGCCGTGTAGTAGTTGCCCTGCCGGGCGCTGATCAGGTCATGCAGCAGCTTGGCGGCGGGGCTGGCGGCCGGCAAGGGCGTGCCGCTGGCCAAGGCCTGAGCCGAAACGCCCTTCAGGATCGCCTTGCCGTCCACCAGCACATCGTAGAACCCCTCGGGCAGCCCCTTGACCACCAGCTTGGGCAGGGCAAACTCCAGCAGGCCGCAGTCGCTGGCCACCCCCTGCGAACTGGGATCGATCCAGAAGGGGAATGCCGGGAGCTTGCCCTTGAGGACGGCCTGGTTGCCGGCCTGGCTGACCAACTGCACCCCGCCTTCGGCGGTGCCAGCCTTCAGGTCGGCGGCGCCGAGCGGCGGCACCGGTTCGGCAAAGGCCGTCAGCATCTGCCGGGCCATCACCAGGTGCCCCTTCGCATCCGGGTGGACGGCATCGGGGATCATGCTGAACCCCGGCTGCCTCGCCTTCTGTTCCGTCTGGAAGGCCAGCATGGGATGATGCACGTCCACAAAGTCGCACTGGTATTTTTCGGCCAGCCCCTTCCCGGCATTGCCCAGCGCTTCAAGGGTCTGGTTGTAGTCGCACGCCCCAAGCGCCTTCTTCCGGTCATAGTCGACGCAGCCGGGAGTGAAGACGATGACCCTGACATCCTTCGCCTGCAGCGCCTGGATGATCTTTTCCAGGTTGTCGCGGTAGGTCGTGAGCGTGCGGTCATTGAGGGCGGCGTAGTTGCCGTCGTTCATCCCGAAGAAGAGCGTCACCACGGTGGGTTTGAGGGAGAGCACGTCCCGTTCGAGGCGGGCCAGGGCGCCCGGGGCGCGGTCGCCGCTCCAGCCGGCATTGAAGAAGGTGGCCTTGAGTTCCGGATAGCGGCACTGGATGTACTGCTGGATGTAGAGGGTGTAGAGCCGCTGCTCGGTGATGCTGTCGCCGTAGAACACCACGCGGTCGCCGGGCTTCAGGGGCGTGGCCGCCTGGAGGGACGGCAATGCCTGAAGCAGGAAGAGGAGCGCGGCAAACCCAGCCAATCGTTGAATCCTGGACATTTCACTTTCCCTTTCGTTCAACCTGCTGTTCCCGGTTTTCCAGTTAGTTGGACAATCCGCACAGCCGGCGCCAGGCAAGAGTGCCTGGGGGAGCAGGCGGCACGCCGCTCCCCCCCATGGGATTTTGCAATCTACACCGCTCAGCGGCAGATGAAAGCGCGGAAGCGGGCCGGATTTTTCTCCTCGCCGATGCCGGGGGTCATCTGCACCCACTGCTTGCGCCCCAGGCCGTCATCGTCGTTGACAATGAAGTTGAGCCGGAAGGCATTCCGCGGCGCCCCCCCAGTGAATCCCAGCATCTTCCATGGCAGGGCCAGGCGGTAGACAGTCCTTCCCTCCCCGCGCGTGGCCGCGCCCCGCGCCGGATCCTTCAGCCGCCCCAGCGATTCACGCCTCCGGCGGCTTCCGCGCGGCGGCGACGGTCAGGGCCGGGGCCGGGCCGGGCTGCAAAACGACCACGCTCACCGTGCCGCCGGCCGTCGCCGTCCCGGCCTCCGCCATTGTCAGCCGGTAGTTCTGCCCCCCCAAGCGGAGCGTATGCTTCTCCCGCCGCACCGCCTCCAGGAGCAGCTCCAGCCGCTCCGCACCCTCGCCGCCGACGAACAAGCCCCGGGCCTGGCTGTTGGCCAGCAGCAGGTCGCCGCTGGCGTTCAACACCAGCGCCGGCACGGGGATCGCCGCGACCAGCGCCTGCGAGACCTGCTTCTCCTGGGCCAGCCGCCGCCGGCTCTCCTCGGACATCCCATTGAGGTTTTCGATCAGCCGGTTGCAGGCGATGGCCACCCGGTTGAGATAGTCCTCCTTCAGTTCGGGCAGGCGCAGGCTCAGGTCGCCGGCGGTGACGCCTTGGATCAGCCGCTGCATCAGCCGGGCCGGGCGGATCAGCGCCTCATCAACCTGATAAATGAACAGCAGCAGCACGAGAATCCCGGCAAAGGTGAGCGCCACCATCCAGAAGGCCAGGGTGCGGGCGCTGCGCGTCGCCTGTTCGCGGGTGGCGGCCAGTTCACGGTTAGTGGCGGCCAGCCATTCGGCCAGCTCCCGGCGGGCCGTCACCGAGGCGGGGACCGCCTGGTAGCGGAAACGGTCGAGGACGGCGGCGGCCGGGGACGGCGGCTCCGCGGCCGCCAGCAGCCGCCCCACCGCGTCCAGTTCCCGGACATACCCCTCCACGGCCGGCTCCACCCGCAGGAACGGCGCCGGCGCCCCCCCGGGCCGGCGGGCCATCTCCCCCGCCACTTCCTGCACCGTCTGCCGCAGCTCGCGGCCCACCTCGGTCACCTGGACGCCCCCCCGCCGCCGCTCGTCCGGCCGTTCGGGCAAGGCGGCATCGCTCAGCAACTGGCGCAGCTCCTGATGCCGTTCCACCAACTGGAGCAGGAGCCGTTGCCCGGCCATCGCATCGTCGTGCTCCCGCGCCATTTCCTGGCCGACGGCCAGCTCGAACCGGTGGAACCCCACGACCGCGCCGAGGCCGGTCAGCAGGAGAAGGGCAAACAAGGAATAGACCCAAGTGCGGATGCTCAAATGGAAACGCATGGCTCATTCACCCCAGGCCGGAAAGGCGGTTGATGTCGGCTTCGTTCCCCACCACCACCAGCTTGTCGTCCGCCAGCAGCGGATCCTTGGGCGACGGATTGAGGAGGAGCTGGCGCGACTGGTCCAGGAACCGGCGGGCGCCGGATTCCATCGCCGCTTCCGTCGCCGCCGACTCCGCCCCGCCCTCCCCCTCCCCCTCCCCGGCCGTGGCCGCCGCGGTGGCCGTGGCCTTCTTCGCCGTCACCCGCTCGATGCCGAGCACGGTGACGTTGTATTTCCGGCGCACCTGAAGGCTGGCCAAGGTCTGGCCGGCAAAGCTCGGGGGGACGGGGACCTCCGCCACACAGACCCCCTCGGTCAGCTCGAAGACCTCCCGCAGGCCGGGGCGGGCCACCTGCAACGCGACCCGCCGCCCCATCTCCTCTTCGGGATTGACGATTTCCGTGGCGCCCACCTGGCGGAGGATGCGGCCATGCAGGCTGTTGAGGGCCCGGGCGACGATCCGCGGCACCTGCAACTGCTTCAGCAGCGCCACGGTCATGATGCTGTCCTCGATGTGCTCGGCGCCGATCGTCACCACCGCCACCGGCATCTCGTCGATCCGCGCCTCATACAGCGCCTCCTCGTCGGTGGAATCCAGCACCATGGCCGTGTCCACATCCTCCTTGATCGCCTCGACGGCCGCCGCCGCCTGGTCAACCCCCAGCACGGAATAGCCCAGCCGGGCGAGCTGCCGCGCCACCTCGCCCCCGAAAACGCCGAGGCCAATGACCACGATTTTGCCTTTCATGCCCGCTCCTTGACGTTGGCGCCCGCCTCTTCAGGCCCGCCCGGCCGGCCCGGGCTTGCGCGCAGCAGTGGAAACTGTTCAAAGCTGAAGTGTAATCGGCAAGGGCGGGAGTTCAACCCCTGGCCCGCCCCGGCCCCGCGGCCGTCACGGCGTGGTGGTGCCCGCCGGCGGCGCCACCGTCCGGAGCTTCGCCCGCAGCTTCGCCGGCTGGGCATGCCCGGCCGCCAGGGCCTTTTCCCACCAGCCGCGCGCCGCGTCCGGCAAGCCGAGTGCGGCGGCAATGTCGCCCGCATGGTCGAGGATGTCCGGATCCGGCGTGGCGCCGCCCAGGCCGATGGCCCGTTGGACTTCGCGGTAGGCGGCCGCCGCCTCGCCCTTGCGGAAGAGGAGCCAGGCCAGGCTGTCAATGTAGGGCGGAAGCTCCGGCGCCGCCGCCAGCGCCTGGCGGATCAGCCGTTCGGCGCGGGGCAGGTCGCGGTTCTGGTCCGCCAGGAGGTAGCCGACGGTGTTGCAGAGTTCGGGCGAGTCCGGCGCCAAGGCCAGCCCCCGTTCGGCGGCGGCCAAGGACTCCGCCGGCCGGCCGGCCTGGTCAAGCAGCCAGGAGTGGTAGAGGTGAAGGTCGGCGCTGAAGAAGTCCTCCTGCTCCAGCCGCCGGGCCGCGGCCATGGCCGTTTCCAACTGCCGCAACGCCTCCCCATGGTTCCGCCGCAGCGCCGCCACCCGGCTGAGGATCCAATGCTTGCCGGGCACCTCCAGGCGGATCGGCCGCACCGTGGCGGCGGCCCGGTCGGCCTCGCCCAGTCCCAGCAGCAGCTCCGCCACCATGACCCGCAACCGCCAGTCGCGTGGCCGCAGTTGCACCAGCCGTTCCAGGATCCGCAGGGCCGTCTCCGGCTGCTTCAACGCGACGCCGTGGCTGGCCAGTTCGACATGGCGCTCCACCAGGGCCGAGGCCGCCGCCGGATCACCGCCGGCGCGGCGCCAGGCCTCGGCCTCAGCGGCCAGACGCTTGTCCAGCGCCGTCAGCAAAGCCACGGCCTCGGCCTCCCGCCCCGCGTCCGCGAGGAACTCCAGCAAGGCCAGCTCCAGCTCATCCCGGTCGGCCGGGAAACGCTCGATCCCCTGGCGCAGCGCCTCTTCGGCCCGGCGCGGATCGCCCAGTCCCTGGAAGATGTGGCGCAGGATCATTGCATTGGCCGCGGAAGCGCCCGCCGCCGGATCGTCCGCCGCCTGGAGTTCCAGCGCCTTCCGCGCCCAGGCGACACCGGCCCGGCGATGCCACCAGCGGCTGCCAGCCCAAGTGGAACTGCTTTGCAGGCAGTGGTGGTGGTACTCGGCGGTGAGCGCCACGATGCCGGCATGGCCAGCCAGCCGGCCGTGCCCCCGGGCGGCGGCGAGCACCCGCCCCGCCTCCCCCAGCCGCCCGGCGTCCACCAACAAGGTGAACAGCCGGATGGCGAGCGCCGGGTCGCGCCAGCGGTTCAGCCGGGCGCAGTTCCAGAGCCAGCGCCGCGCCTCCGCCGGCCGGCCACCGGCCTCCAACACCTCCACTAGCTCCAGGACCAGCCCAATCGAGCCCGGATGCTCCGCCGCCAACTGCTCCAGTTCGAGCGCCAATGCCGGCCGCCCCCCGTGGCGGAGGCTGGCCATGACCAACAGCTCCAGCAACTCCGGCTGCTCCGGCGCCAGCCGGACCGCCTCGCGGAAATGCCGAAGCCACGGCGGCGGCGGCGGCGCCAGCGGCCCCACTCCCGGCGGTTTCAGCCGGCGGCCGGCAAACGGCGCGGCGGCCGGCAACGGCGGACACAGATGCGGCGACGGCAGGCGGAAGCGCGCCGCCCCCGCCGTCACCCCTGCCGCCCCCTCTTCCGCCCGCAACTGCAAATGCAGCCCCCAGGCGCCATGGGCCAGGGCCTGCGCCTGGCGTTGCGCCGGCGCCTCCAGCCGCAAGTCCGCCGCCGGCACTTCCAGCCCGGAGACGGCAAGGGCCGCACCCGCGGCATGGCCAACCCACGGGATGAGCAAACCCGCCATCCCGGCGACGATTCCAAACGGAATCCGCTGGCGTGCCATGCGCAATTGCGGCCCCTCGTGGACGAAGGCCCAGCCGGCTACTTGTTCTTATGCCGGAGCGCTTTGAGCTGTTTCCGCCGCTTGTGCTTGGACATCTTCTTCAGCCGCTTCTTCTTGACCGAACCCATAGCCGCTCCGTCCGTTGTCATTCCGTTTGGGGAAACGAGGGAAACTCAAATGAAAGCGGAAAATGTAACCGGTTGGGGCGGGTTTGCAAGACGCCCAGGCCAAGCCAACTGGAAACTGGAAACTCGGAGGACGAATTCGCCGGCCCCCCAAGGCCGCCTCGGCTTGCCGCTTGCCGCTCAGCCGCCGCCGGCCAAGTCGCGGAAGCTGGTCTGGCGCAACTCCGCGGCAAAGCGGCCAAACCGCTCCTCGTACAAGCGGCAGACGGCATAATCCTCGCTCCGCAGCCGCCCCAGTTCCGCCCCGGCCGGCGGCGGCTTGGCCCCGCCCGGCGCCCCGCTGCCGGGCGGGGCCTCCCGCAACGCCCGTTCCACATCCGCCGGCGTCAGCAGGTCGGGCGGCCGGGCGGGGGTGAAGGCGCCGGGGCGGCCGGCCACCTCCACCAGCAATCCGGCGCGGACCAGCTCCCGGAGGCAGCCCATCACGTCCGGGAAACGCAGGCGGTGGCGGTGGGAGAACTCCCGGGCCGACCACGGTTCGCCACCCGCGCACATGCGTCCCACGGCCTCCTGCATCATCACCAGCCCCAGCCGCAGCCGGATGGCGAACGAGAGCATGCCGGGCGCGCCCGGCTGCAAGAGCGAGTCGCGGTTCTGGAAGACATAGCCACAAATGGCGCCGAGGAGCACGATCACCCAGTTCACGTAGAGCCAGGCCAGGAAGAGGGGGATGACGGCAAAGGCACCGTAGATCTTGAACTGGAGCGCGCGCTCCGCCGTGCCGCCGCCCTGGAAGATGCCAAGCTGGAAATACATGTAGGCGAACTGGGTCAGGTACCAGACGCCGCCGCCGACCAGCCCGCCGACCAGCGCCGCACCGGGGCGCACCCGCGTGTTCGGCATGAACAGGTACAACAGGGTGAAGGCCGCCACGATCAGCGCCAGCCCGGTCATCCCCAGCCCCGCCTTGACCAGGACGTAGAACGGCCCAAGGCTCTGCGCCAGGAACTCCTGGACGCGGGCGGAATTGAGCAGGGCGTTGGCGCTGGTGGCCGCCAGGAAGAAGATCGGCAGCAACACCAGGGCGCTGATGTAGGTCTGGAAGCGGCGCAGCCACGGCCGCGGCTCCGCCACATGCCAGATCTGGTTGATCGTCGCCTCGATCTGCCCGAGCACGCTGACCGCCGTCCAGAAGATCAGCAGCAGCCCCACCAGGCCGAGGGTGCCAAAATTCGCGTTGTCCACCGCGGCGAACAGCTTCTGGATGAAGTGGATCGTGGCCGGCGGCAACGCCGCCAGCTTGTCCTGGACCGCCGCCATCAGCCGGTCGTGGGCGTTGAACCCCTTGGAGACGGCGAACATCAACGCCAGCACCGGCACCAGCGACATGAGCGTCACATAGGTCAGGCCGGAGGCCTGCAACCCGCACTGGTTCTCCACATAGTCCCGCGCCACCACCGCCACAAACCGCCAGCAGGCCCGCCCGAAGCCCCGCCCGCCCGCCACCATCCGCTTCAGCCTCTCCATGCCACACCTCCAAAGCCCGGCCGCCCCCCACGCCGTCGCGCCCTGGGCGGCCCCTGTCCTGGCGCAATATGGCACGGGGCCCGCCCGCCTGCAAGATTTGCAAACGGCGGGGCCACCGCTACGTTCCCCCGGTTGCCCTCAACCAAGCCCCGAACAACTTGGAGTCCAAACATGAACCGCCGCACCATCCTCGCCGGCCTGCTTCTTGCCGCCGCCACCGCGTTCCTCCCCGGCGCCACCCTCCACGCCGCGCCCCCCGTCCTCGCCAAGCCCGAAGCCGTGGAGCTGGCCAAGGACGAGGCGCTCAACCTGATGCGCGCCCATTTCAACGTGCTCATCCTCGAAAACAGCCTCGCCCACATGAACAACCGCCAGCAGGATCTTGTCCGCGGCCTCCAGGCCAAGTACAAGCTTGCCAGCGGCGACTACATCTTCGACGTCAGCGTCGGCGCCTTCATCACCCGCGCCGCCGCCGAACTGCGGCAGGCCGGCAAGCCCATCCCCCCCGAGGCCGCCAAGACGGTGGACGTGGCCAAGGACGACGCGCTGCCGGTGATCAACCTCCAGTACGCCCTCCAAAGCACCGCCGCCGACCTCAAGCAGGCCTATGTCCAGCGGGAGCAGTTGCTCGCCGCCCTCCACCAGAAAAACCAACTGGATCCGGCGGACTATGTGGCCGACGTGTTCAACGGCCGGCTCGTCCGCGCCCAACGCCCCGCCGCCCCGCCGCCGCCGCCCCCGGCCGCCAAGCCGGACGCCGCCGCCGCCGCCCCCAAAAAACCCTGACCGCCACCCAGGAACGGTTTGACGACCATGGCCGACCCCGCCCCCGCCGCCACCCCAGCCCCGCTCCGCGCCATCGTGGACTTCGCCTGCCTCGACGCCGAGTGCCAAGCCCCGGTGAGCTTCAACCTGCTCGACGCCCAAGCTGGGGGCGGCCGCCTCCAATGCCCCCTCTGCCGCCGGGAATACCTGCTCGCCCCCGAGTTCCTCGACAAGCTCCAGCGCCTGCGCCGGCTGATCCTCACCGTCCAGGACACCGCCGACCTGCTCGGCGACGTCAATGTCGCCATCACCACGCCGATGGGCGAAGTCAAGATCCCCTACTGGCTCATGCTCACCCGGCTCAACACGGTCGTCACCCTCGAACTCAACGGCCGGAAGGTCGAGTTCCACTTCCGCATCGAGCCGCTCAACGAGCAAAGCACGGTCCGCTGAACGGATGGCCACGCCCGGCATCTACCTGCTGCTGATCCGCCTGGCGCGCCAGGCCGTCCTGGCGATCGCCGGGGCGCCCCGCCCCTTCCCCGCCGGCTGGTACGTCTACACCGGCCGCGCCCTGAACGGGCTGGAGGGACGCCTCGCCCGCCACCTCCGCACCCGCGAGCCGCGCCATTGGCACCTCGATGCCCTGCTCGCCGCCGGCCGCGTACTGGATCTCCAGGTGCAGCCCGGCAGCGACCCCGCCGCCGAATGCCGCGCCGCCGCCCTCGTGGGAAGCTGGCCCGCCGCCACGGCGATCTCCGGCTTCGGCGCCAGCGACTGCGCCTGCCCCACCCACCTCCACCGCTTTGCCGCCCGCCCGGCCGGCGCCCTGGCCGCCCCCGCCGTCGTCCCCCATCTCCCGGAAATGGTGGCACGGCTGCGCCGCCACGAGCCGCCCGCCGCCTGGGGCCGGCGCGACCCGTTCCAGACCCTGGCCGCCTGCATCCTCTCCCTGCGCACCCAGGATCCCGTCACCGACGCTGCGGCCGACCGGCTCTTTGCGGAGTTCGCAACCCCCCAGGCCCTGGCCAGCGCCGCGGCCGAAACGGTCGCCCGCCGGATCTTCCCCGTCGGCATGTACCGGCAAAAGGCGCAAACCCTGGTCGCGATCAGCCAGCAGCTCCTGGAACGCTTCGCCGGCCAGGTGCCGGCCGAAATTGCCGCCCTGCTCACCCTCCCTGGCGTCGGCCGCAAGACCGCCAACCTCGTCCGCTCCTTCGCCTACGGGCTGGACGCGATCTGCGTCGACACCCATGTCCACCGCATCAGCAACCGCTGGGGGCTGGTGCGCACCGCAACCCCGGACGAGACCGAATTGGAGCTGCGCCGGCTGCTGCCCCGCGAGTTCTGGCGCGAACTCAACCCCCGCCTCGTCCGCCACGGCCAGGAACTCTGCCGCCCCCGGCGCCCCCGCTGCTCCGCCTGCTTCCTCCGCGGCCTCTGCCGCTACGACGAGCTGCGGGCGGCGCAGGCCGTCATCGCCGCCATCCCCGGCGCCCCGCCCCACCCCAGCCTGGGCACCGTCCTGCCGGCGCCGGCCTGAGGTGGCGGCGGCGCCTCAGCGGATCTTGACCAGCAGCCCGAAGAGCACCGGCGTGAGGAACGCCTGGATGATCAGGAAGCGCAGCAGCACCTGGGCGTTGGACCAGTTCAGGTTCTTGCGGCAGTGGTCGTGCAGCGGGAACCGCACCCGGTGCAGCGCGGAAACCAGCGGATGCTGCTCGGGCAGCGCCAAGCCCGGCTGTTCCGCCACCGCCTTCTGCCGCTGCTGCGGAGTCCGCACGTCAAAGCCGAGCCGCCGGAAGCCGCGCAACAACGCGACCTTGAGGATGCCCGTGCCGCCGTTGAGCAGGACGACGGGCGAAACCACCAGCACCAGGAACGGGTTGCCGGCGGCCAGCACCGCCAGCCCCACCAGCAGGCCGAGGAAGCGCGACCCGGCGTCGCCCATCAACACCCGGCTGGGTTCGGCGTTGTGCCAAAGATAGCCCGCCAGCCCGCCGGCGGCGGTCGTCAGCAGGATCGCCCAGGCGGGGCCGTCGGCCGCATGGCGCACCAGCAGGTAGCGGGCCGCCTCCACGTGGCCGACCACGACGTAGAGGAACAGGGCCAGGAAAAAGAGGGAAAGCAGCGTCAGCGACCCGGCCAGGCCGTCCACGCCGTCGGTGCAGTTGGTGGCGTTGATGGTCCACCAGAGGATGACGGTCGCCAAGGGCAGGAAGCCCCACACCGGCATGGCGAAGTCCCCCTTGACCAACGGCAGCCACAGCATGACCTGGCCGGCCAGGAAGGCCTGCGGCACCTCCGCCCAAGGCCGGGCGGCCAGCTCCGCCACCCGCGCGGAGTCCAGGCAGAAGAAAATGCTGGCCAGCAGGGTCACCCCCAGGTCAAGCACCCCCTTGAAATAGTCGCTCCACGGCCGGGACGCCCGGTCGTCCAGATAGCCGGTGACCATCGCCAGGAGCAGGCAGACGACGACCCCGGCCATGCGGACGCTGAACGGCACGACCAGGAGGATGACCGGCAACAGCAGCAACACCAGCAGGCCGCCGGCGCCGGTGGGCTTGCCGGCCGCCGCCGCGCCGGCGGTTCCGGTGAAGGCGCGCCCCCGGTCGCGGGGGAGGCGGTGCCACGTGCGGGGCAGGCCGATGCCGACCCCAAAAGCCGCCAAGGTGGCGCCCAGCCCCATCAGCACCAGCACGGATTCGAAAAGGCGGAACGGCCCCCAGAAGGCCTGCAGCGTGTCCGACAGATGATAGAGCATGGGATGCGATGCCCGGCGGGGCGGCGATGAGTCCAAAGGTTGGCGTGGCGGCGACGTCACCAAAAAATAACGACACCTTTGGCAAAGACAAGACAACTCCGGAATTATAGTAGGGATGCTCGGCCCGGCGGCCGAAGTTGCAACTCCGGCCGCCGCCGGCCATATTGGGCCGCAACCAAGCCAATGGGGTTCCATGAGTTCTTCTTCGGATGAAATCCGCCAATTGATCCTGGAGCGGGAGTTTGAACTCCGCAAGCCGGGCTCGCAATTGTTCTCGCAAAGCCGCTACGAGATCCAGCGGGCGCTGGGCGAAGGCGGGATGGGCATCACCTGCCTGGCCCAGCAGATCAGCGCCGGCAACCTGCGCCGCCCGGTGGTGCTCAAGTTCGTCAAGGACAGCCTGGAGCCGGAGCACCTCAGCCAGTTCTTGAACGAGGCCCAGCTCAGCATCCTCTTCAACCACCCCAACCTCCTCCCGGTCTACGGCCTGGAGTCGGAGCTGCTGCGCATCGAGCTGCCCAAGGCCCGCTTCACCCGCACCTTCGACCACACGATCTACTATACGGTCATGCAGTACATTGACGGCTGGAACCTGCGCCAGATCGTTGACCGGCTGCGCTCGCTCGAGCTGATGATGAACCCCGACATCGCGGTCTACATCATCTCCCGCATCTGCCGCGGCCTCCACTACGTCCACCAATACCGGGACGAGAACCGGAACGAACTCGGCCTCGTCCACCGCGACGTGTCGCCGGAGAACATCCTCATCGACCGCTTCGGCCGGATCAAGGTGGCCGACTTCGGCATCGCCCGCGCCGTCAAACGCTACGGGATGGATCCCAACATCAACCCCGGCAAGCTGCTCTACTGCTCCCCGGAACAGCTCGATGCCAAGGCCGTGGACTGCCGCTCCGACATCTACTGCGTCGGCCTGCTGATGTATTTCCTCTTCACCGACACCGACCGCTTCATGGCCGAGATCAACGCCGCCCGGCCGCGGGACCGGATCCGGATGAAGATGAAACGGCCGCCCACCGCCGCGGAACTCAAGCACGTCCATCCGCGCCTGGCCCACATCTGCATGGTCTGCCTGCGGGAGACCCCCTCCGAGCGCTACCAGAACGGCGAAGACCTGGCGACCGACCTGGACATCTACCACAAGGATTCGCAGAAGGTGGTCACCAACGACATCGTCGAGGAATTCCTCACCGACCTCTTCAGCGCCAACCCGAACTTCGTCTCCCGCCGCTTCATCTCCATCGGTGGCACGCCGCAGCTCGAACAGCCGGCCTTCGTCGCCAACCCCGACCTCGCCCCCGAAGCGCTGCCGGAGCACATGTCCACCGTCCGCCTCACCCTCGAGGACGAGGCCGACTGAGCGGAGCGGCTCAGTCCATCTCGAAGAGGACGAGCTGCCGGTCGCCAGCCGGCGCCGCCGCGCCGCGGCCACGCTGCCGGCGGCGGGCCAGCTTGGGCTGCCCCACTGGCGTGACCGCGTCGTTCTCCAAGTTGGCCAGGATCTCCCGGGCCCGGTCCACCACCGGCCGCGGCAGCCCCGCCAGCCGCGCCACCTGGATGCCATAGCTCTGGTCGGCGCCGCCCGGCACGATCTTGCGCAGGAAGATCACCTTGTCCTCCCATTCGCGGACGGCGACGTTGTAGTTCTTGACCCCCTTCTTGGTCAGCGCCAGCTCGGTCAGCTCGTGGTAGTGGGTGGCGAAGAGCGTCCGCGCCTTGCAGCCGGGGGTGTCGTGCAGGAACTCGGCGATCGCCCAGGCCAGGCTCAGCCCGTCGAAGGTGCTGGTGCCCCGCCCCACCTCGTCGAGCACGATCAGGCTCGCCGCGGTGGCGTTGTTGAGGATGTTCGCCGTCTCCACCATCTCCACCATGAAAGTTGACTGCCCGCGCGAAATGTCGTCCGCCGCCCCGATCCGGGTGAAGATGCGGTCAACCACCCCGACGGTCGCCTCGGCGGCGGGCACGAAGCTGCCCATCTGCGCCAGGATCACCAGCAACGCCACCTGGCGGATGTAGGTGCTCTTGCCGGCCATGTTCGGGCCGGTGATGATCGCGAGCTGGTTCTCCGCCGTGTCCAGCCGCACATCGTTGGGGATGAACCGCTGCTCCGTCATCCGCACGTCCAGCACCGGATGCCGTCCCTCGCAAATCTCCAGCACCGGCTCCAGGGTCAGGCGCGGCCGGACGCAGCGCTGGGCGAGGGCATAGTCGGCCAGGGCGGCGACGACGTCGAGCGCCGCCAGCGCCCGGGCCGTCCCCTGGACCGCCGCGGTCTCGCGCACGGCGGCGTCCCGCAGCTCCTGGAACAGCTCGTGCTCCAGCGCCTTCGCCTTCTCCTCGGCGCCGAGGATCTTGTCCTCGATCTCCTTCAGCTCCGGGGTGATGAAGCGCTCGGCGTTGACCAGGGTCTGCTTGCGGATGTAGTCGGCCGGAGCGGCCTCCAGGTTCGCCTTGGTGATCTCGATGTAGTAGCCGAAGACCTGGTTGAAGCGGACCTTGAGCGAGCGGATGCCAGTGCGCCCCTGCTCCTTGGCCTGGAGCGCCGCGATCCAGTCCTTGCCCGCGGTGGCGGCCTGGCGCAGCCCGTCAAGCTGCGCGTGGTAGCCGGCGCGGATCATCCCCCCGTCCTTGACCGCCAGCGGCGGCTCCTCCACCACCGCCCGGCGGAGCAGCCCGGTGAGGTCGGCCAGCTCCCGCAGGCCGCCGCGCACCTCCTCGACCAGCGCGCCGCCGAGCCCGGCCAGCAGCGAGCGGACGCCCGGCACCGCCTCCAGCCCCTGGGCCAGCGCCAGCAGGTCGCGGGCATTGGCGTTGCCGAGGCAGAGGCGGGTGATGGTGCGTTCCAGGTCGCGCACGGCGCCGAGGGTCTCCCGCAGCTCGGCCAGCAGCAGCGGGTCGAGCACCAGCGCCTCCACCGCGTCCAGCCGGTGGTTGATCAGCTCCGGTGAGCGCAGGGGGCGCAGCAGCCAGTCGCGCAACAGCCGGCTGCCCATCGGCGTGACCGTGCGGTTGAGCACGGCATAGAGGGTCGCATTCCTCGAATCGGTGAAGATCGGCTCGACCAGCTCCAGGTTCCGCTGCGAGATCCGGTCCAGCAGCAGCGTCTCCTCGCTCTGGAAAAGCTGGAAGCGGGTGATGTGGGCCGTCTCCTGCCGCAGGTTGGTCTGGGCATAGGCGAGCACGGCCCCGGCGGCGGCGACGGCCAACGGCAGGTCGCGGCAGCCGAAGCCGTCGAGGGTGGCCACCCCAAGCTGGCGGCAGAGCTTCTCCCGCCCCAGCTCCAGGTCGAACAGCCACTCCTCCACCGGCGTCCAGACCATCCGCTCGGGCGCCTCCGGCCAGCCGTCCCGCCCGCAGCTTTCCCGCCACGGCGCCGGCACCAGGCATTCCGCCGGCGCCGCACGGCTGAGTTCGGCCTCCAACGCCCCGCGCGCCGGCAGCTCGCCGGCCCGGAACTCCCCCGTGCTCACGTCCAGGAACGCCAGCCCGAACCGCTCCTTCCCCGGACAGACCGCGGCGAGGAAATTGCTGCGCCCGGCCGCCAGCGCCCCCTCCTCCAGCACCGTCCCCGGGGTGATGACCTTGGTCACCCCGCGCTTGACGATCCCCTTCGCCAGCTTCGGATCCTCAAGCTGCTCCGCGATCGCCACCTTCACCCCCGCCGCCAACAGCCGGGCGACGTACATCTGCTGGGCGTGGTACGGCACCCCGCACATCGGCACCCCCGCCCGCTGCGTCAGCACCACCTCCAGGATCGGCGCCGCCCGCCGGGCGTCGTCGAAGAAAATCTCATAGAAATCGCCCATGCGGAACAGCAGCACCGCGTCGGCGGGGATCTCCGCCTTCGCCTGCATGTACTGGCGCATCGCCGGGGTGAGGAGGTTCTGCGGGGTCGGGTCGGACATTCAGACAGCCTTCCAAGGCCGGAACGGCGCCGGCGCGCCCCCGGCCGCCGGCCGTTGCGGAGTCCGCACCCCGGAACAGGGTGCCCGTCGGCGCCCGGATGGACGCAATAGCATAACCCCCGCCGCCCCGCCCGCAACCCCCGCCGCGCCCGGCCCCGCTGGCCACCACCCTACCACAGGGAAATCGCCAGCCGCGAATCCGCGCCGACGGCGGCCAGGTGCCAGTTGACCGTCGCCAGGGCGTGCAGGAAGCGGGTGTCGTGGCTGACCAGGAGCAGGCCGCAGGGACAGTCGGCCAGCGCCGTCTCCAGGCACTCGATGCTCGGCAGATCCATGTGGTTGGTCGGCTCGTCCATGACAATCAGGTGTGGCCCAGCGGCGATCCCCTTGGCCAGCAGGATTTTGCGGACTTCGCCGGGGCTCGGCGCCGCGCTCTCCAGGAGCCGCTGCGGCCGCGAGCCCAGCCGGCTGACAATGGTCATGATCCGCCCCAGCCGCTCCTTGGAGAGGCTGGCAACCTCCGCCAAAACCGCCCGCGACTCGGCCGCGCTGATCTCCTGCGGCACGTACACGACCCGCTCCGGCTCGACATTCAAATGCCGCAACAGGTGCCGGACCAAGCTGCTCTTGCCCAGCCCGTTGGCGCCGGTGAGGGCGACGCGGTCCGTCGGCCGCACCACCAGCTCGGGAAACCGCAGCCACCGGTTGCCGCCCAGGGGGAGGCCGCCCGCCGGCAGCCGGCAGAGGTGGGCCCGTTGCGAGCAGGAATCCGCCTCCAGCCAAATCCCCAGCTCATACTCCTTCTTCACCTTGACCGCCGCCCGCTGCTCCGTGGCCCGGCGGACGCGCCCGCCAAGCTGGGCGATGAGCTTGCCGGCAAAGGCGTCCTTGCCGGTCATCTTCGCCAAATTCCGCAGGGCGCGGCCGTCATGGTCCTGCATCGGCGGCTTCTTCTGTTTCGCCGCCTGGTGCCGGGCGGCGTTCTGGTCGGCGACCTCCCGGCGGCGCTGCGTCTCCTGGCGCAGGCGGGCGACCTCGTGCTTGGCCCGGTCATCCCGGCCGCGCGCCGCGCCCTGCTCGATCGCCGCCTGCTCCGCGCCGGCGCTGACGCCGCCGGGCCGCATGACGGCCGCCGGCGGGTCGAGGAACAGGCACTGGGCGCACAATTCGTCCAGCAGCTCCCGGTCATGGCTGACCAGCAGGCCGACGCCGCGGTAGTCGCGCAGCGCCCCGAGCAGCATTTGCCGCGCGTCGGCATCAATGTGGTTGGTCGGCTCGTCCAAGGCCAGCACCTCCGGATTGAGCCAAAGGGCGACCCCGATCTGGGAACGCTTGCGCTCGCCGTGGCTGAGCGTCTCCCAGCGGTCGAGCCAGTCCTCGCCGATCCCGAGCTGGCGGCGGAGCGCGAACGCCGCGCGGTCGGCGGCGTCGAGGAATTCGGCGAACGCCGCCGGCGGCTCGTCCGTGCGCTGGGCGCAATACAGCGCGGAACCCAGATGATGCACCTTCCCCTCCTGGGGCGGCAACTCCCCCACCGCCAGCTTGAGCAAGGTGCTCTTGCCGACGCCGTTGGCGCCGACGACCCCCGTCCAGCCACAGGGGAAATGCGCCTCCACCCCGGCCAGCAGCGGCCGGGTCATGGTCGGATAGGTATAGGAAACATCCTGGAACTGGAGGAAGAAGGAAGCCATGCCCGGCAACATAGCCCCCGCACCGGCGAAGGCAAAGCGGGGCATCCGCCCCTTCGGGTGATACATTGCCAACCGGAATCCCCAGCCATGCCCCCTCCTCCCCCTTCACCCTCCCCCATCACCCCGGCCAGCACCGACGCCATCCTGGAAAGCATCTCCGACGGCGTCTTCACCGTCGATGCCGCCTGGCGCATCACCTCCTTCAACCGCGCCGCCGAACGGATCACCGGCATCCGGCGCCAGGACGCCATTGGCAAACCCTGCGCGGAGGTCTTCCGCGCCAGCCTCTGCGAAGCCAACTGCGCCCTGCGCCACACGCTCGCGACCGGCCGGCCGGTGGTCGGCAAGAATTGCTTCATCGTCAACGCCCACGGCGACGCCATCCCCATCAGCGTCTCCACCGCGGTGCTGCGCGACGCCACCGGCCACGTGATCGGCGGCGCGGAAACCTTCCGCGACCTCAGCGAGGTCGAAGCCCTGCGCCGCGAACTCACCGGCCGCGGCCAACCCGGCGGCCTGGTCAGCCGCAGCCCGGCCATGCGGCAGGTGCTGGAGATGCTCCCCGCCCTCGCCACCAGCCCCACCACCGTCCTGATCCAGGGTGAAACCGGCACCGGCAAGGAACTGCTGGCCCGAGCCATCCACGAGATGGGGCCGCGGGCCAGCCACCCCTTCGTCGCCGTCAACTGCGGCGCCCTGCCCGACACCCTGCTGGAATCGGAGCTGTTCGGCTACAAGAAAGGCGCCTTCACCGGGGCCGGCCAGGACAAGCCGGGGCGGTTCGTCCAAGCCGGCGAAGGCACCCTCTTCCTCGACGAAATCGGCGAAGTCAGCCCCGCCCTGCAAGTGCGGCTGCTGCGCGTCCTCCAGACCCGGATCGTCGAACCGCTGGGCGCCACCCGCGGCGTGCCGTTGCGCGCCCGCATCCTCGCCGCCACCAATCGCGACCTCGCCGAACTCGTCCGCAAGGGGCACTTCCGCCAAGATTTGTTCTACCGCATCCACGTGCTCCGGCTGAACCTGCCACCGTTGCGCCAGCGCCCCGAGGACCTGCCGGCGCTGGTCGCCCATTTCGTCGCCCGCTTCAACCACCTGCAACAGCGCGGAATCCAGGGGGTCACGCCGGAAAGCATGGCCTTGCTCCTGGCCCATGACTGGCCCGGCAACGTGCGCGAGCTGGAAAACGTCGTCGAACGCGCCTTCATCCTCTGTTCCGGCCCCTGGATCGAACCCCGCCACCTGCCCGAGGAACTGCGGCACGCCGCCGCCCCACCACCGGCCGCCGCGGCCGCCGCCGCCCCCAAGCTCGGCACCGCCCGCCGCGCCGCCGAAGAACAGGCGATCCGCGCCGCCTTGGCGGCCACCCACGGCAACCGCCAGGCCGCCGCCGCCAGCCTCGGCCTGCACAAGACCACCCTCTTCCGCCGCATGAAGGCCCTCGGCATCCAGCCCCCCGCCGAGGACGGCCGCACCCGCCGCCGCCAGCCGGAATGATTCACCGCAAAGGCCCGCCGGGCACAACGCCCGGCCGGAGTTTTTCCGCGGGCGCCATTGCGGAAATGCAATCAATCCCCGGCAAATCCCGTGCAACCATGCAGTGACCGCCCCGCCAAAGGTGCCCGCCCAAAAATGGCATCCGCTTCGGTGGCAAAGAAATGAAGCGGCAGTGCGACGCCTGGCCAGCAGCCTGCTTAATTCATGGCAGCACCGCCGCGGCAAGCCCAGCCCCGGGCCGACAGCCGGCGGTTCCACCCCCCCCAAGGACAGACAGGAGATGCAGCCATGCCAGGATTGAATGGGACCGGCCCGTTGGGCCAAGGGCCGCTGAGCGGCCGGGGAATGGGCATGTGCGCGGTTGTCGCCACGCCCGGAATGGGATTGGGCTGCCGGGGCGCCTTCGGCTTCGGCGGGCGCTGCCGCGGCGGCCTGGGCGGCCGGGGCCGGGGCGGACTTCGCCAACGGTTCTTCGCCGGCGATGCCACCGCGGAACGCAACGCCTTGGAACAGGAGGCGGCGGCGCTGGAGGCCCAGCTCACCGCCATCCGCGGCCGGCTCGCGGCAAGCGGGGAAGGCAAGCCCGCATGAAAATCGCCATCACGACCAGCGGCGACTCGCTGGCGGCCCCGCTGGATTCCCGGTTTGGCCGCGCCCCGCGCTTCCTCCTCCTGGAGCTGGCGGACGGCTCGTTCACCCTCGTGGACAACCGCCAGAACCTGGACGCGGCCCAGGGCGCGGGCATCCAGGCGGCGCAAAACCTGGCCGCCACCGGCGCCCGCGCCCTCATCACCGGGCATTGCGGCCCCAAGGCGTTCCGGGTGCTCCAAGCGGCGGGAATCCAAGTCTACACGACCCCCGGCGCACCGACGGTCGCGGCGGCGGTGGAGGCCTACCGGGCCGGGCGGCTGCAACCGCTGGCCGCGGCGGACGTCGAAGGGCACTGGGCATGATCCTGGCCATCGCCTCCGGCAAGGGCGGCACCGGCAAGACCAGCGTCGCCGTCGCCCTGGCCCAAGCCGCGACGGGCAAGGTCCAGTACGTGGACTGCGACGTCGAGGCGCCCAACGGCCACCTCTTCCTGCATCCCGCCATCACGGAACGGCGCGAGGCCTGCCTGCCCGTGCCGGCGGTGGATGCCGCCCGCTGCACCGGCTGCGGCGAATGTGCGCGCTTCTGCCAATACAACGCCTTGGCGGCGCTGGGGACGAACGTGCTCACCTTCCCCGAGCTGTGCCATGGCTGCGGCGGCTGCGCCAAACTCTGTCCGGCCGGGGCGATCCGCGAAGTCCCCCGGCGCATCGGCGTCGTCGAGTCTGGCCAGGCCGGAACCGTCCGGGTGACACAAGGCCGGCTGGATGTGGGGCACCCCGCCGCCCCGCCCCTGATCCGGGCGGTGAAACGCCAGGCCGGCGCCGACGGCCTGGCCATCCTTGACTGCCCGCCCGGCACCGCCTGCCCGGTGGTCGCCGCGGTGCGCGGCTGCGACGCCCTCCTGCTCGTCACCGAACCCACCCCCTTTGGGCGGCATGACCTCACGCTCGCGGTGGCGCTGGCCCGCGGACTGCGGCTGCCGCTGGCAGTGGCCATCAACCGCTGCGACACTGGCGACCGCCAGACCGAGGCGTATTGCCGCGCGGAAGGGCTGCCCGTGCTCCTGCGGCTGCCGGATGACCGGCGGGTGGCGGAAGCCTATTCCCGTGGCGAAGGAATGCTGGCGGCCCGCCCGGAATGGGCCCGCCTTTTCCGCCAACTGCCGGCGGCAATGGCAACGCTGGGGCAAGGTGGCGCGCCATGAAGGAACTGGCAATCGTCAGCGGCAAGGGCGGCACCGGCAAAACCAGCGTGACCGCCAGCTTCGCGGCGCTGGCCGGCGGCCGCGCCGTGCTGGCCGACTGCGATGTCGATGCGGCCGACCTCCATCTGATCCTCGCGCCAACCGTGGTGGAGCGGCAGCCGTTCCGCGGCGGCCACGAGGCCGTGATCCGCCAAGCGGATTGCATTGGCTGCGGCGCCTGCCTCGCCCATTGCCGCTTCGAGGCGGTGCGGATGGCAGCCGATCCCGAGGACGCAACCGCCCCGCCACGCTTCACGGTCGAGCCGACGGCGTGCGAAGGCTGCGGCGCCTGCGTCCGCTTTTGCCCGGTCCAGGCGATTGCCTTCCCCGAACGGGAGTGCGGCGAATGGCGGCGCTCGGAGACACGCTTCGGGCCGCTGCTCCATGCCCAGCTCGGAGTGGCCGCGGAAAACTCCGGCAAGCTGGTGAGCCTGGTGCGCCGGCAAGCCCGCCGCCAGGCGGAAGCCACGGGGCGCGACCTGATCCTCAGCGACGGCCCGCCCGGCATTGGCTGCCCAGTGATCGCCGCGCTCACGGGCGCCACCCTCGCGCTGGCCATCACCGAACCCACCGTCGCCGGGGAACATGACCTGGAACGGCTGCTGGCCCTTGCCCGCCATTTCCGCCTGCCCGTCCTGGTCAGCGTGAACAAATGGGACCTCAACCCGGCCATGGCGGCGCAAATCGAGGCGGCGGCGCGGCGGGCGGGGGCCCGGATCGCCGGCCGCATCCGCTACGACCGGGCGGTGACGACGGCCCAAATCCGGGCGCAAGCCGTCGTGGAAGGCCCGGAAACCGGCTGCGCCCAGGACATCCGCCAACTCTGGGCCACCGTGCTGGAGGCGCTGAATGGCTGAACGCGGCCCGCCACGCCCCCCCCGAATGGATGCCCCGCCATCTCCGCCAACCCGGCACGGTTGGCGGCTTCGTTGACTGCCCCCACCTGAACCACAAGGACACCACCCCATGGATTGCCCCAACTCCCCCACAGACCACCACTCCCCGTGCGTCGCCGCCCCCCTCCCCGGCGAAAACGCGGCGGAGCGTGACGAGGGTATCGCCCTGCGGCAACGCCGGCTCGGCCGCATCGCCCACAAGATCATCGTCCTCTCCGGCAAGGGCGGCGTCGGCAAGAGCACGATCGGGGTGAACCTGGCCGTGGCCATCGCCATGGCGGGGCGCCGCGTCGGCTTGCTCGATGTCGACATCCACGGCCCAAGCATCCCGACCATGCTCAACCTCAAGCCCGCCCCCCTGCGGTCGGACGGCCACAGCCTCCTGCCCGTCGAGATCGGCGGCTTGAAGGTCATGTCCATCGGGTTGCTGCTGGACAATCGCGACGCCCCCGTGATCTGGCGCGGGCCGCGCAAGACGGCGATGATCCAGCAATTCCTGCAGGACGTCGAATGGGGCGAGCTCGACTATCTGATCATCGACGCTCCGCCGGGCACCGGCGACGAGCCGCTGTCGGTCTGCCAGCTCCTGGGCGACGGCGCCCGCGCCGTCATTGTCACCACGCCCCAGGAAGTGGCGGCGGCGGACGTGCGCAAGTCGCTCAACTTCTGCCGGCAGCTCAACCTGCCGGTCCTCGGCGTGGTCGAGAACATGAGCGGCTTCGCCTGCCCGCACTGCGCCCAGGTGACCGACATCTTCAGCCGCGGCGGCGGCGCGGCGATCGCCGCAAAGTTCGCCGTGCCGTTCCTCGGGCGCATCCCCATCGACCCCGCCATCGCCATGGCCTGCGACGAGGGCACGCCGTTCATCCACCGCTTTGCGGACTCCGCAACGGCCAACTGCCTGAAAACGATCATCTCCCCGATCCTGGCACTGACCGACACCGCGCCAACGCCAGAACCGGCCGCCGCACCCGCCCCCACCCCAACCGAGGCCCCACCCATGAAAATCGCCATCCCCATCGCCAACGGCCGCCTGACCCCGCACTTCGGCCACTGCGCCCAGTTCGCCCTGCTTGAGGTCGACCCCGCCACCCAGAACCTAATCCAAAAGACGGTCATCGACGCGCCGCCGCACGAGCCGGGACTGCTCCCCCGCTGGCTGGCCGGGCACGGAGTGGGCGTCATCATTGCCGGCGGCATGGGGCAACGCGCCCAAAGCCTTTTCGCGGAACAGCGGATCATCGTCCGCGTCGGCGCCCCGGCCGAGACCCCGGAAGCCCTGGCCCTGGCGTTCCTGGACGGCTCCCTGCAAACCGGCGCCAATGCCTGCGACCATTGAAAGGAAAATGACCATGGCACACCGGATTGACCATGCGCTGCGGGCGTACCATGCCCGCACCCACAACTGCGCCCAAAGCGTCCTGCGGGCCTTCCAGGAAAGTCATGCCGTGGCCGAATGCCAAATCGCCACCGCCCACGGCCACGGTGGCGGAAAGGCGGCGGCTGGCCGCTGCGGCGCGCTGCATTCGGCCTTGGCCTTGACGGCCGCCGAACCGGAGCGGCAGGCGCAGATCCGGCGCCAGTTCCAGGCCGCCACCGGCAGCGAGGCCTGCCGCGAGATCCGGAGGCTCAAGCAGAAAAGCTGCCGGGACTGCGTCGCGCTCGCCGCCAGCCTGCTGATCCAGACGGAGAAGGGCGATGCCTGAGCCCGTCCCCCGCCCCGCCAGCCATGCCGGCTGCCTGCTCTGCGGCGACCGCGGCCCGGCGGGATTTGGCCTGCGTTTCGTCGCCCAACCCGATGGCGAAGTCCGCGCCACCCTCGAAGGCCGCGCCGAATGGCAGGGCTACGAAGGCATCCTCCACGGCGGCGTGGCCGCCGCCCTGCTCGATGCCGCCATGACCCACTGCCTCTTCCAGCACGGCATCGAAGCGGTCACCGGCGAACTCACCGTCCGCTACCGCCATCCCATCCCATGGAATGCGCGGCTGGAGCTGTCGGCCCGGCTCCAGAAACGCATCCCGCCGCTCTACCTCCTGGTGGCCGAATTGACGGTGGCAGGCAAACCATTGGCCCAGGCAACCGGCAAGTTCATGCGGCGCCGGCCGCAACTGCCCGACAGCCACCAGCCACCTTGACCCAATGCGGCCGCGGCTGGGCGGGGCCGCCGCCGCGGCCGCCTGGCCCTGCCCTGGGCTCATCCCCCGACACAGGGGCGGCACTCCGCCGCCGTGGCCGCGGCGAACCCGGCGAGCCGCGGGCAGGCGGCGGCGGCGGCGGCCTCGCCCAGCAGGCCGAGGGCGGGCAGGATGAACGGCCGATACCAGTCGAGGCCATCGCCGCGCCAGAGCTTGCCATAGGCGCCCAGCGCCTGGAGGAGCCGCTGCACCGCCGCCGCGTGGAAGACCCGCTCCGGCGGCGGCCGGCCACCGAGGGCGGAAGCCTCGTAGAAATACTGCACCCAAAGCCGCCGCCGCCGTTCCGCCGGATGCGCCAGGTAGGGGTCGTAGAGCAGCGACGCCACATCGTAGGCCGCGCAGCCGAGCCGCATCCCCTGGAAATCGATCAGGTAGGGGCGGCCGGCGCAGAGCATGATGTTGGCGCTCTGCAAGTCGCGGTGGACCGGCACCAGCGGCTGCTCCAGCAGCAGCGTGCGGAGTCCGCACCATTCGGCGGCCACCGCCGGGCTCCACAGCTCCGGCCGCACCAGCAGCCGCTCCAGGATGTGCTCGCGGAAATAGTCGCGCTCCCAATCGTAGAGCCCCTTGGTGAAACCGTTCTGCAGCGGCAGCTCCTCCAGACGTGCCGCGCGGTCGCCCAGGACATGGAGCCGGGCCACCTGCCGCAGCACGTCGGCCAGGAGCGGTTCCGCCACCGCCGGGTCGGCAATGCCGGCGAGGTCCGTGCCGCCCAAGTCGGTGGTGACGATCTCGCCCACGTCGCCCAGATGGACTTGCACCTCGGGGATGTTGAGCCCGAGCCGCTCCAGGAAATCGGCCAGCGCGGCGAAGGCCGCATTCTCCCGCCGCTCCGGCGCATAGGCGCACCAGATCCAGGTCCGCTCGCCGCCATTTTCGGCGCGGGCCCGCAGCCGGGCATAACGCCGGCCGCTGCCCTGCTTGCGCAGCGGCTCCACGGCCAGCGCGGCCGCCGGCGGCAGCCCAAGGCAGAGCGGCAGCCGCGGATCCGGCTGGCGCGCCTCCTCCACCGGCGGCGGCGCGACCATCCCCCCGGTGAAGACCGCATCGGCATAAAGCAGCGGCCGCGGCAGCTCGGTGCCGTCCCAGAGCACGACGTTGTGCAGGTGGGCGCCGGCGGGGACATGCAGCTCCGCGCCAAGCCCGAGCGCACCCGTGCAGCACACGCCCGAGCGTTCCAGCTCCGCCCGCCGCCGCGCCTGGAGCGCCACCGCCTCCCGCAGGCGCGGCGACCAGCGCAGCCCCCGGTCCGCCACCTCGCCGTGGGCGCGGATGTAGCTCTCCGGCCGCCCCAGGTCGGACCAGAAGGCCTCCCCCGTGTCCAGCCCCAGCACCGGCAGCCCCGCCGCCGCGGCCGCCGCCAGCGCGGGAACGATCGAACAAACCTCCGCCGCCGGCAGGAACTCCAGCACCGGCCGCTCCAAAACATAGACGCCGGCAAAGGTGAACTGCCCCGCCGCCGGCGGCCGGCGGAAGGCCATGATCCGCCCGTCGGCGGCCAGCTCGACCGTTTGCGGCCCGCGCCCCGGCACCAGCAGCACGGTGGCGGCCGCGCCCCGCTCGCGGTGGACGCGCAGCAGCTCCGCCAGATCCACGTCCAGCAGCACGTCCGCGTTGTGCACCAGCACGGTGGACGCCTCCGGGACCAGCGCCAGCCCCCGGCGCAGCCCGCCGCCCGTGTCCAGCAGCCTTTCCTCCCGCGAGACCCGCACCGGCATCGGCCAGCGCCCCGCGGCCGCCGCGCAGAACACCTCGATTTGATCCGCCTGATGCCAGGCGTTGACCACCACGGAACGCAAGGCCGGCAGCGCCGCCAGCCGCGCCAACGCCAGCTCCAGCACCGGCACCCCGCAGAACGGCACCAGCGCCTTCGGCCGCACCAACGTCGCCGGCCGCAGCCGCCGCCCCTCCCCCGCCGCCAAGACAAATCCGGCCACTGCCATCTGATGCCCCAACCTTCCGCCATTGCCCACTTGCCAGCTTCGGCTTTGCCCCCTGGCTGCGGAATCCGCAACGCCAGGTGGCCGGCCGCCCATAACATAGCCGGCGCTGGCCCAACCCGTGGCGGCCGGCAGCGTTGAGAACGTTGAGGGACAAGGCAAACTCCACCCTCCCAGGTTGTCCGCAAGCTTCGAGCTTCAACCCGGGGGGTGGCGCATTCCGCTGCCGCGGTGTATTTTTTGGCATCAGCAGCTTGGGATCCCAGCCATCCGGGCCGGCCACCAACCGCCCGGCGAGCGAGGAGGAGAACAGCATGCGCGCCGCATCGGCAAGCACCATCACGGCGGACGGCTACCGGGCCGGGTGTGAACTCGCGGAACCGCTGCGGGCGGCGGCGCCGGAGGTGATCCTGCTCTTCGCCTCCATTGACTACCAGCCGGAGTTCCCGGACCTGGTGGCGGGACTGACCGAAACCTTGGGGCGGACGGACGTCCTGATCATCGGCGGCACGGGCGACGGGATCTACGAAACGGGGCGGGTCGCGCACCGCGGGGTCTGCGCGCTGGGGCTGCATTCGGAAGGCAAGCTGCAATGGACGGTCGCCGTCGAAAAGGGGGTTGCGGCCAACTCCTTCGCCGCCGCCCAGGGCTGTGCGCGGCGGGCGCTGGCCAGCCTCGGGGGCGCCGCCCAGTTCGCGTTCGTGCTGGCCGACGGGGTGAAGGCCGACGGCACGGGGATCGTGGCCGGCCTCGCCAGCGTCCTGGACATCCCCTTCTTCGGCGGGCTGGCGGGGGACGACCGCAAGTTCGCCCGCAGTTGCCTGGTGGTCGGGGGCGAGGTCATGGAGGACGCCGTCGCCGTGCTCGCGGCCCGCGGCGAGCTGGCCTTTGCGGTGAACGCCGCCAGCGGCTGGACGCCGGTGGGGCAGGTCGGAAGCCTGGAGCAATGCAACCACAACCTGATCCAGCGGATTGGCGGCATGACCGCCGAGGAGTTCCTGCGCGAGCAACTGGGGAAGAACCCGAGCGAGGTGGACTTGGGGATTGTGCCGCTGGCGGTCTACGAGACGGCCGGGGAGGAGCATTTCGCGCTGCGGACGCCGTCGCGCATCGATCCGGCCAGCGGCGCCCTCACCATGTTTGGCAGCATTCCGGCGGGCGCCCCCGTCCGGGTCTGCACGGCCAGCCGCGCCGAGGTGCTGGCGGGGGTCGAGGCGGCGCTGACGGGCGTCCGGCAGCCGCCGCTGGCCGCCGCCGCCGCGGTGATTGTGGTCAGTTGCGCCGGGCGCAAATGGCTGCTGGAGGATCAGACGAAAGAGGAGGTCGAGCGGGTCTTCGCGGCCATCGGCCGGCGGCTCCCCCTGATCGGCTTCCCCTCCTTCGGTGAAATCGGCCCGTTCCGCAAGGCGGACGGTTCCTATACCAGTTGCCGCTTCCACAACGTCACCTATGTGGTGTGCCTGCTCGGGACGTAGCATGGCCGACTATCCATTGCTTTCCCTGGTTGCCGCCGCCCCGCCGGGCTTCCGCCACTGCCCCAGCCCGGCCCAGGCGGAGGTGCGCCGCGGGATCTTCGCCCTGTTCGCGCCAACGCCCGAAGCCGGGGAGGCGGCGCTCCAGCCCTACCTGGGGAAGATCACGGGGCTGCTGGTCACCCCCGCCCCAGCCCTGCGCTGGGAACGCCGCCCCTCGGGGCTCCACCATGCCGGCATCCCCCCGGCCTGGGAAGGGCTGATCCCGGACATCATCCGGCCGATCCTGGAGTTGCTGGCCCTGGCCCAGGCCCAAACCGACGCGAAGATCGGCATTGAACGCGAACTCCGCCGGGCCGGCGAGGACCGGCAGCGGCTGGTCAACGAGTTCGCCGCCTTCCGGGAAAGCCTGCTCAAGGAAATCGCCGAACGCCGGGCGGCGGAAGAGGCCCTGCGGGAAAGCGAGGCGCGCTTCCGCGTCATCTTCGAATCGGTCAACGACGCCATCTTCATCCATGACCCGCAAACTGGCGCCATCCTCGACGTCAATCCGCGGACCTGCGAAATGTATGGCTACAGCCGGGACGAGGCGCTGCGGCTGACCGTCGGCGAGATCAGCTCGGGCACCCCGCCCTATACCCAGGAGGACGCCCTCCGCTGGATGCGCCGCGCGACCCAGGGGCCGCCGCGGCTTTTTGAATGGCGGGCGCGGGACAAGGCGGGGCGCCTCTTCTGGGTGGAAGTCAACATGCGCCAGGCAAACATCGGCGGCCAGGGGCGGATCCTGGTGACCTTGCGCGACATCACCGCCCGCAAGGAAGCCGAGGCCAAGCTGCGCGACCTGAACCTGGATCTGGAGCGGCGCGTCCAGGAACGCACCTGCGACCTGGAATCCGCCAACCAGGAACTGGAGGCCTTCGCCTATTCCGCGTCCCATGACCTGCGCACCCCCTTGCAGAGCATTGATGGCTGGGGCCAGGCCCTGGCCGAAGACTATGGCGACCGGCTGGACAAGACCGGGCTGGGCTATCTCGCCACCATCCGCGGCGAGGCCAAACGCATGCGCCAGCTCATCGACGCCCTGCTCCAGCTCTCCCGGGTCGCCCGCTCCGAAATGAGCCGGGAACCCGTGGACCTCAGCGCCCTGGCCACCGAGATGGCGGCAACCTTGCGCCAGCACGACCCCGGCCGGGCGGCGGAGATCGTCATCGCCCCGGGACTCACCGCCCGCGGCGACCCCGTCCTGCTGCGCACCGTCCTGCAGAACCTCCTGGGCAACGCCTGGAAGTTCACCGCCAAGACGGCCGCCGCCCGCATCGAGTTCGGCCAGGCCCGCCGGGACGACGGCCGGCCGGCCTTCTTCGTCCGCGACAACGGCGCGGGCTTCGACCGCGCCTTTGCCGCCAAGCTGTTCCTCCCCTTCCAGCGGCTGCATCGCCAGGAGGAGTTCGCCGGCACCGGCATCGGCCTCTCCCTGGTCAAGCGGATCATCACCCGCCACGGCGGCGAGGTCTGGGCCGAAGGCGAGGTTGGCCAGGGCGCCACTTTCTGGTTCACCTTGGCGGAGTGACGGCCGGAGCGCCGCCGGGAAGCGTGGCACAGGCATTCTTGCCTGTGATTTGCCAAACTCCAGGCACAGCCATTCTTGCCTGTGAAGAAGGTGGCACAGACATTTTTGTCTGTGCGACCGCGGTGCCTTGGGGGACAGGGTAAACCGCCGCTCTTCCATACGGCCGCCACTCGATCCAAACATCCCTAAAGCAAGTATCCGTGCTTAAAAAACAAGCTTGCCCTCAATGGCTTGAACTGGCGCCAGCCCCCAAACCCGCACAATCTTTCCCCCAAATCTCCACCAATCCCCACAAAAAGCCTCCCCCCCCTGTGCGAACCACCGTCCCCACCCGCGCCAAGCCCAGACGTAATTCGTCAGCGCGAGGAAGCATCACCCTTGCCATGACCACTCCAAGTGACTACATTGTCGGTGGCCACGATGGAGGATGTCCAGCATGAAGACGATGGCAATCACGGATTTCAAGGCCCACGCACTTCAGGTGCTTGCTGAGGTTGCGGAGCACAAGGAAGCGGTTCTCGTTACGAAACACGGAAGGCCTCTTGCCGAAGTCGTGCCGTATACCGAATCGAGGCCTGCCGCCGGACGCCTTGCCGAAGCGCTCGTGTTTGAGAAAGACATCGTTTCCCCCCTCGGTGCGGGGATGTGGGACGCCGGCAGATGAAGTACCTCCTCGATACGCATGTCTGGGTCTGGTGGAACATGGAGCCGGGGAAGCTCTCGCGCAAGGCGCGATCCGTGATCGAGAAGGCCGACAGCTATTCCGAGATTCTTCTTTCCGCGATTTCGCCGTGGGAGTTCTGCAAGCTGATCGAGAAAAAACGGCTTGGCATTTCTTGTGGCGCAGAGGAGTGGATGTCTCAAGCCCTGCAAATGCCAAAGCTCCGACTTGTACCCCTGACGCCGGCCCTCGTTTACCGGTCGACCATCCTGCCACCGCCGTTCCACGACGATCCCGCTGACCAGATCATCGTGGCGACTGCCCGAGAGGAAAACGCGACGATCATATCCAAGGACATGCTCATCAGGGAGTACCAGCATGTCAGGACGGTTTGGTGAAGACGCAGGTAAGCGTCGCTGCTAACCCATGTTGCCCGCGGGGGCGGGCGGCGGGATAGTAGGAGCCAGCCACGGCAGCCGGTGCCGGAGCTGGCTCTTTGACATTCCGGGCGGGATTCAGGCCGGCGCGGCGGCAGGGGCGTCAGCGGTCCTGGCGGCGGGCCAGACGGTGGGGGAGGAGTTCGGCGCCGCGGCTGGCGGGATGGCCCTGGATGCGGGCGAGGACGTCGGCGAGGTACTCGTAGGGGGCGGCGCCGATGGCGGACTTGGGCAGGACTTCATTGCGGTCCAGGGCATTCCTGGCGCGGGCGAGCATGCCATCTCGAAGGCGACCATGGCCAGGAAGCTCTCGTCGTCGCCGCCGCCGGGGATGGCGAAGTCCGGCGCGGGGGAAGTGTCTTCTCCGTGGTTTCCGTGTGCTCCGTGCGAAGACCGGATTTGCCTGTCCCCTCAAGGCGCCCTTTCCTGGCTTGCCACCGGCCGCGCCGGGGAGGCGTTAGGACGTTACACGACGCAACTGTATTTCATGGGCTTGGGGGGTGCAACCGCGACTTGACAACAGCGATTGGGAAACCGGCACCGGGCGACTCGCGCCAGCCCCCGCGTCCCGGAAATGTCCAGCATGCCACAACATCTTGGTGTTTGCGGGACATCAAGAAGCGACGGAGCGTGAAACCGGCACCGCCTGAAGGCGGAACTCCGAACCCGCACGGCCCGGTCCGGGTTGGGAGTTCACGCTTCCGCGAAGCCACCGGCAGGGCGGCCTGAAACCATGGGAAGAGACTTGACTTATTGCCGTGGCATGGTTGGCCATAGGCGTGGCACCCGCCGCCGGATGTCATCTCACCAGTCCATTCCCACTCCCATCAACGGCGGCTCCCCGCCACCACCCAAAGGACGATCGCCCGGCAATCCGGCTCACCATTCGTTCTTGCGGATGGCGTAGTAGCGGGCGTCGTCGGGGCTGGAAAAGACCGCCTTGCAGACTTCGGCGATCCGGGCCGCCGTCTTCCGGTCGTTCTGCGCCAAGGCGTTGAAGTAGGCGATGCGCTGGGCGTTGAACCACAGCATCTGCTTCTGCCGCAAGTCCTGCAACAGTTCCAGCGCCGCCTGCTCCTGTTCGCGGTTGCCGTTGCGCACCGCCTTGCGCAGGGTGCCCATGAGCATGACATCAAGCTTGTCCCAGGCCGAGGGCGCCATGCGCGCCAGCTCCAGCCGGACCTGGCTGATGAGGTCGCCCGCCTCCGCCGCCGGCAGTTCCGGCGCCCCTTCCCAGTGCCGGCTGACAAAGGGCGGGGAGACTTTCAGAAACAGGCTGTTGACAATCGCCTCCGCCCGCACCCGCTCCGCCGCCGGCACCTCGGCGCGGAGCACGACCCGCCGGAGCCCATGCCGGAAGAGGGTCGCCACGCCAAACCACGGCTCGCCCTTCTCCCGGACGTAGGCGACGGCGACGCAGGGGATGCCGTTGTCGCCGCCGATGAAGAAGACGGCGGAGGGCGGGTCGAAGTTCCAGCTCCCGCCGCTCTCGCGGGCGGTGCGCATCCACTCGTCGAGGGTGGCCAGGCGGGTGCGCTCGACCTCCTTCGGGTCATCCACCTCTTCGAGGATCAGGCGCAGGGGCACGTCCTGGTCGCGGCCGACCCGGGTGAGGATCTCGATGCCGCCGGGGATCGGCTTGGAGGTCCATCCCGGCGCGCCCGGGAAGGCGAGGTCGAAACCGCCGGCGTCATAGCCGCCCGAGGCCGGCTTGACAAAGGCGTCGAGCCAGTCGCCCTTGGCGTCCTTGGGCCAGGTCAGGGAGGGTTCCGGCGCGGGGCGGCGTGGCCAGAGCAGGAAGACCAGGAGGAGCAGGAAGAGGCCGCCACCGACCATCAGCAGGATGCGGTTGCGGGAGCGCTTGCGCTCCGCCTCCTTCAGGAACTCGATCTCCTCGGTGCTGGCCACGCGCGTCTGCATGATGCGCGTGCCGCCCTCGGGCCCCTCCGCCGCCTGGCGTGCCGCCACGGTCTTGGCCAGGACGTTGGTCGCCTCGGCGCCGGGTGCCGGCGGCGCGGCCGGACGGGCGGCGGTCCGCTCCAGGTCCGGGGCCGCCGCGGCGGCGGGGGCGGCAACGGCCTTGGGCGGCGGGGGCGGCGGGGTGGCGGCGCCAATTCCGGTTGGCGGCTCGGCGGCGGCGGTAGCGGTGGCGGGCGGCTGGGTTGCGGAGTCCGCAACGGGCGTCACCTTTGCGGGTGCGAGTTCCTCAACGAGCAGCACGGTGTTGGCGCCGAGCTGCAACCGCTGCCCGGAGCGCAAGGGGGTGGGCGCGGCCAGCGGCACGCCATCGAGCAGGGAGCCGCCGCGGCTGAGGTTTTCGGCGGTCACGGTGCCGGCCTCAAGCCGCAGGCAGAGGTGGCGCCCGGAGACGTCCGCCGTCGCCACCCGCAGGTTGGCGGAGTGCGAACGGCCGGCGATGTTCTCGCCCGGCTGCAGCTCGAACACCGCGCCGGCCGGCTCTCCGCGTTCAACGGTCACTCGAAACATGGGCAGGGCCTCCTGTCGTTCGTCGCCGTCCGTGGCACTCGTGAAATCCGTGGAGCATTGGAATCAGCCGCCGCCGAAATACTGGCCGATGCCGGAATCCATGACCCGGATGATCACCGGGGTGAAGATGATGATGAACACCGCGGGCAGGATGAACAGCGCCATCGGGATGAGCATGAGCGACGGTGCCCGCGCCGCCTTGCGCTCGGCCCGGTGGTAGCGCGCCCGGCGGATCTCCTCCGCCTGGATCTTCATGGTGTAGACGATGCTCGCGCCCATCTCCGAACTCTGGATCACGGCGGTGACCAGGGTGCGGAACTCCTCAAGCTGGATCCGCGCGGCCATCGCCTTCAACGCCTCGACGCGCGACTTGCCCAGCTCGGTGTGGCGCAGGGCGACCGCGAACTCCTGCGCCAGCGGCCCCTTCGGCCCCTCCTTGACCAGGTTGCGCACCGCCGCGCCGAAGTCCTGGCCGGCCTCCATCGCCACCGTGATCAGGTCAATGGCGAAGGGCAGGCTGCGCGACATGGCGTCCTTGCGCTCCTGCGCCTGCCGCTGCACCCAGGTCACCGGATAGATCCAGCCCAGCAAAAAGCCCACGCCCAGCGCCAGCGCCGCGTAGCCGCCGTGGAGCGCCACCAGGAAGGTTCCGACACTGGCCAGCACGCCGAGGCAGGTCGCCGCGAACCCCTGCATCCCGCGCACCTCGCGCAGCTCCAGGTTCACGGCGCCGGCGACCAGGTTGTCCTGGATCTGCTTCGTCTGCCCCGCGAAGGCGTTGGAGACGGTCGGCTCCAAGAGGTTGGCGAAGGCCGCGACCTCGCCGGAGAAGGCGCGGTACGCCGCCGGCTTGCCCCGAGCCTCCGCCACCGGCTGCCGCCGCCCCTTGGCCACCGCGACGACGCCCAGGACGAAGAGGAAGCTGGCCATGAAGGCCAGCAACTGGATCAGGATCACATCGGCGCCCATGGTTCACACCTCGATGGTGACAATCTTGTTGATGACCAGGAACCCCACGGTCTCCAGGACCAGCATGACCCCGATGGCGCACCAGCCGGTCTGGGTCTGGACCATCGGCTTCATCAGCTCGGGGTCGAGCATGAACAGCAGTCCGAAGGCGGCCAGCGGCGCGGCGGCCATGGCAATCGCCTCGAAGCGGCCCTGGGCGGTCATGCTCCGCAGCTTCTCGCTGAACTCCGTGCGGCTGCGGATGGTGTCGGTGATCCGGTCCAGCACTTCGGCCAGGCTGCCGCCGGACTGCATGGTCAGGCGCACGGAGGTGACGAGCAGCATGAGATCCTCCCCCGGCATCCGCAGGCAGAGGCGCGCCAAGGCATCGGGCAGGTCGACGCCCAGGCGGTATTCGTGGAGGACCAGCCCCAGCTCCTCCTGGATCGGCCCGCCCATGTCGCGCGAGACCAGCTCCAGGCTCTGGGGGAAGGCGGCGCCGGCGCGCAGGCCGCTGGCGATGCCGAGCGTCAGGTCCATCAGCCGCGCCTCGAACTGGCGTTTGCGCGTCTTGATGCGATGGGCCAGCCAGAGCCGCGGGATCTGGTAGGCCAGGAGGCCGGCGCCGAGGCAGACCCCCGCCAGGAGCCAGGGCTGGAGCACGTTGAAGCTGACGAGGATGAACCCCGCCAGGCCGCCGCCGAGGATCGCCGCCGACCAGCAGGCCCGCAAGAGCCGTTCGGGCGTGGTGAAGCGGTAGATCGGCGTCATCAGCCCCGCCTCGTTGCGGACATACCGCCCCTCGCTCCGCTCCAGCCCCGCCTGCATGATCAGCGGCGTGACCGCCCAGGTACACCAGGCGACCGCCACGAAGACCAACAGCAAGACCGCCAGTTCCGCCATGCCGCCACCCTTTCAAATTGCCGATTTGCGATTGCCGATTGCCGGATTTCGAATTGGGAATGCGGATTTCCGGAATCCCGGTTGACAGCACTACCCTTTCGGGACGAACACGCCCAGGTCGAGGCGCAGGTTGCCCTTGAGCTTGAGTTCCTCGACGAACCGCGGGATGTTGCCGGTGGCCACGAACTGCCCCACCACCTTCCCCCGGTCGTCAAACCCTTTCTGCTCGAAGACAAAGATGTCCTGGAGCAGGATCACGTTGCCCTCGCGGCCGGTGACTTCGGAGATCTGGACGATCTTGCGCGAGCCGTCAACCAGGCGCGTCTGCTGGACGATCAGGTCAACCGCGGCAGCGATCTGCTCGCGGATGGCCGCCGAGGGGAGGTCGAAGCCGGCCATCATGACCATGTTCTCCAGGCGGCTGAGGGCGTCCCGGGGATTGTTGGCGTGGACGGTGGTCAGGGAGCCGTCGTGGCCGGTGTTCATGGCCTGGAGCATGTCGAGCGCCTCGGGGCCGCGGCATTCGCCGACGATGATCCGGTCCGGGCGCATCCGCAACGCGTTGATGACCAGGTCGCGGATGGCGACGCGCCCCTTGCCCTCGATGTTGGCCGGACGCGCCTCGAGCCGCACCAGGTTGCGGTGGGTCAGCTTGAGTTCGGCCGAATCCTCGATGGTGACGACCCGTTCGGTGAGGGGGATGAACTGGGAGAGGACGTTGAGCAGCGTGGTCTTGCCGGAGCCGGTGCCGCCGGCGACGAGGAGGTTCTGGCGGGCGCGGACCGCCTCCTCCAGGAAGAGGGCGATCTCGGGGGTCATGCTGCCGTAGCCGACGAGGTCGTCGGTGGTGAGCTTCTTCTGGGAGAACTTGCGGATGGTCACCGACGGTCCGTCGAGGGCCAGGGGCTGGATGATGGCGTTGACGCGGGAGCCGTCGGGCAGGCGGGCGTCAACCATCGGGCTGGCCTCGTCGACATGGCGGCCGAGCGGCTCGACGATGCGCTGGATGATGGTGATGAGGTGGCGGTTGTCGAAGAAGCGGGCGCCGGTTTCGAGCAGGCGCCCCTTGCGTTCGACGAAGACGCGGGCGGGGCCGTTGACCATGACCTCGTCCACCGACGGGTCGCGGAGCATGGGTGTGATGGGGCCGTAGCCGATGAGTTCGTCCAGGAGCGCTTGGCGGAACGATTCCAGCGGCAGCTCGCGCGGCAGCTCGTGGCGCAGTTCGCGGAGGGTCGCGTCCAGGGCGGTCTGGAGCTTCTCACGCATCTCCTCGTTGGCGATCTGCTGGAGGGCGATGTCGGGGAGGTTGAGCTTGCCAAGGACGCATTCGTGGATGCGCTTCTTCATGGCCATCATCTCGTCGGAATAGAGGAGGGCCATTTCCTGGAACTCGCCGGCGGGGCCACTCGGGGCCGGAGCCGGCGGCGGCGCGGCGGCGGCGGCGGCGGGCTTGGCCGGCGCGGGAATGGGCGGCGGCGCGGCGGGCGCCGGCGCGTCCTGGTCGGCCAGGCGCAGCGTGTTGCCGCCGACGTCAATCACATCGCCCGGCTTCAGTTCGACGGGTGCCTCGATCTTCGCGCCGTTGACGACGGTGCCGAAGGAGCTGCCGCAATCCTTGATGAAGAGCACGCCGCCGGCAGCGAACAGCAGGGCGTGCTTGCGCGAGACGCGGCTGCCGGCCAGCACCAGGGCGTTGTCCGGCGCCCGGCCGATGGCAACCTCCTGGTGGCCGGCCAGGTCGAACTTGGCCGGCGCGCCGCCGGCGCCGCCTTCGGGTTGGATGAAGAGGAATGCCATGTGTCCGAGTGTCCGTCCTGGGCGGTCGCCGCCCGGCTTGCTCCAGTTTGCCGCCGCCGCGGTCAGAAGAAGAACCAGCGGCGCTTCTTGCCGCCCTTCTCCATCCGTTCCTGGTTGGGAGTGGCCGCCTTGGCCTCGGTGTCCTTCGTCTCCTCGGAGACGGGCACGCTCACCTTGGGCGCCCCGGCCAGGCGCGGGCTGACCAGGATCAGCACCTGCATGTTGGCCATCTTGTCCTCCTTCTCGGAGAAGAACCACTGGACGACCGGGATGCTGCGCAGGAACGGCACGCCGGAGGGGCCGGTGGTGTTCTGGACGAGGTCGCGCATGCCGCCGATGACCATGGTCTTGTCCAGCGGGCAGGTCAGCGAGGTGCTGATCCGGTTGCGCTTGAGGTCGTAGTCGCCGTTGGCCAGGAGTTCGGGCGCGCTCAGCTCCAGCTCGATTTCGAGGTCGGCGTTGCTGGCGTCGGCCAGGCCGCCCTTGACCTTCATGATCAGCCCATAGTCAATGTCCTCCAGCTTGCCGGCGGCGCCGTCGGTGCCGGCGATCTTGACCTTGAGCGTGCCGCCGCTCTGGAAGATGCGCCAAGTGGGGGTGTCGTTGCTCTTGAAGGCCATGTGCCCGGCGCTGCGGAAGCGCTTCACCTCGTTCTTGGCGAAGAAGTTGAGGGCGCCCTGGAGGCCGCTGTTGATGGTGTAGCCGCCGGTGAAGCCGGAACCGCCGCGGAGGGCGCCGGCAAAGGCGGCGGTGGTGGTGTCGACCAACAGCAGGCCGTCCTTGGCCAGGTTCGTGCCGATCTTCTCGTTCTGCAGGTCGCTGACCCCCACATAGACGGCGTCCAGCTCGATCATCACCGGCTCGACCCGCAAGTTGAGCACCGCCTGGACCTTGTGCTTGTCCTCCGGCCGTTCCGACTTGCCCAGGAGCATCCAGTCCTGGGCGGCGATCACCGCCTTGATGGCGTCAATGTCGCGCTGGCTGAACACCGCGCCGTTGACGAAGATGGCGCTGCCCGAATACTTCAGCGCGACTTCGCCGGTCTTGGTGGCGTCCTTGTCCATCGCCACCTTGACCCCGCCCTTCTCCAGGGCCGACTTGAGGGAAAGCATGACCTCGGGCGCCGGCCGGAAGCTGGCCAGGTTCAGGTATTGCTTCTCGTAGGCGGCCAGCACCTTCATCAGCGTCTCCCAGTGGTCAACGCTGCTGACCTCCCCCTTGATGACCACCCGGTCGCGGCTGATCCCCAGCTCCAGCTCGGGCAAGGCGTCCAGATCCCGTTTCATCGCCGCCAGCACTTCCCGGATGTTCTCGATGACCGAGACGGAGAAGAGCGCCGACTGCCCGCCCTCGCCGGTGACCTGCACGTCGCTCGATCCCAGCTTGACCGCCACCACCCGCACCTGCCGCGGATTGCCGGTCGCCTCCGCCTTGACCACTTCGGGGTTGCTCGCCCGGAAGCCGCTGACGTCAAAGGGCAAATCCAGCACCTTGATGGCGCCGACGGTGAGCGCGACCCGCTCCGCCTCCCCCCCGCCGCGCCCCTGCCCGGCCGCCCAGCCGGCAAGCAAAAAGCTTCCGAGCAACAGCGGCAGGAACCATCCATTCCAGCGTCCACCCATGCGTCCGATTCCCTGTTTCATGGCCATGTTCCTTATTGTTGGGGGTTCATTTCTTGACCGCGGCGCCGGGGACGGCCGGCAGCTTGAACGGCTTGAGCCCGTCCAGCAGGGCCTTGAAGCTTTCGTCGTCAATCATCCCGGCATCAATGCGGCTGAGGTTGCTCTCGTCGTTCGGCCGGCGCAGGGCGAGGGTGAGTTCGCCCTGGCGCTGGGCGGCGATCAGGATCTGGGCCTGGGCCGGCGGCAGGGTGAGGACGACGTCGCTGCCGCCCTCCCCGCCGCCCTCGCCCCCGCCCCGAAGGCCGCCGACATCCAGCACCCGCGCCCGCGGCAGCAGCACCAGGGTCGCCGCCTTCTCCGTGACCTGCTCCGCCGCGGCGGCATCGAGGCTCTTGACCCGGGCGGCAATCTTGAAGGTGCCGATCACCGCCACCTCGTCGCCCGGCTGGATCATCCGGCCAATCCCCGTCCGGTCAGGCAAGGCCATGGAGACGGCCCACTCCCCCTCGCCGACAATGTTGCCCATGCTCCGCGAGAGGCCGACGTCCGGCAGCAGCAGGTAGTCGCTCTGGGCGATGTTGCGCAGCGCCTTCTGGCCGACCACCATCTGGGCGCGCGTCCAGTAGATGGCCTGGGCGGGCACGGCGGAGGCGGGGATCTCCTTCTTCATGATGTAGCCGTCGGTGATGACCTCGCCCTCGCTGATGTCCCGCGCGGACGCCACCACCAGCGCCGTCTTTTCCGCCGCCATGCGCCGGGCCGAAAGCAGGCGGCCGACCGCCAGCACCGCCGCCAGCCCCAGCAGCACCGCCAGCACCAGGGGAATGAAATTCTTCATGGAACCATCCTTTCGTTCATGACCTCAACCGGTTTGCCCCGACGCCCGTCAGGAATCCACTCCCCAGCCGAAGCCGCTGCGGCCGGGGCCAATCTCCCACACCATCACCAGGATCCGCCGGGAACGGCGCTCCCAGACGCTGATCTCCCGCTGCCCGCGGCCGCCCCCGCCGGCAACCACCGGGATGCGGCGCACGGGCCGCCACCCCTGCCGCCGCAAACAGCGGTCCAGGTCGGCGCGCGCCGCGGCGAAGGACGCCGGCAGCTCCCCCGTCTGCCGCCAGCTCCCGCCCGGCTTGCCGCCCGCCGCCGCCTCGTCGCGCACCGCCTCGGCCAGCGGCGGCAGTTGCAGGCTCACCGCCACCGCCGGCCGTGCGGAGTCCGCACGGATGCCGGCCGCCGGCCCGGCGGCCAGGGCCGCCACCAGGGCCGCCGCCGCCACTACCCGCCGCCGGTTGGACACAACCCCCGTCATTCGCTCCACCCCACGTAGCGATGGAACCGCCTGTACTCCTGGTTCGTTGGCGGCGACCGCCCCGCAGGGGTGTCCGCCTGCCAGCCACCGGAAAGGTCGGCCACGGCTGGCCATTTCTCCTGGTAGACATCCCGCTCCCACGGCCGGCTGTCGTGCGCCAGCGGCGCCGGGCCCCAGGAATGGACGCCGGATTCGCCGGACTTGGTGCGCATGAGCAGGACATGGTGCGAGGTCGCTTCGATGTCGCGCCCGAACACGGTGGCCGTCGGCGCCGGCTGCCGGGCCGGGCCCCAGGCCACGCCGGCCCGGAGCCAGCCCCGGGTCCACTCGGGCATGGTCACGCTCAGCTCCACCGTCGCCCCGACGGGGCCGGACCAGCGTTCGCCGCCGCCGCCGCCACCGCCACCCGAACCGCCGCCGCCGCCGCCACGGCCACCGAAAAGGCCAAAAAACCTGGCGCGGCCGGCCGCCAGCACGCTTCCCGCCGGCAGCAGCAGCGTCAACAGCCCCAGGAGCAGGCCCGCCAAGGGACGCAAGATCGGGTTGTGACGGCTCTTCGCCATCGGCTCAGTTCTCCACGGTCACGCGGGCGATGCGCTGGCGCCCCACCCGCTCCTCGGGAAACAGTTGCTGCTGCAAGACGCCCTTGGCCGAGCCCGCGCCGCCGCTGGCATGGCGGTTGCCGGCGCGCCAGGCGGCGAAGCGGTCGGCGCCGACCAGCTTCTGCTTGGCCAGGATCAGCTCGCCCAGCCAGAAGGTGCCGCCGATGAGGACGATGAACAAGGGGATGGCGATGACCGTCTCCAGCAGCACGGAGCCGCCGGCGTCGCGCGCCAGTCCCCGCTTGCCATTGTCGGTTGGGCGTTTCATTCGTGCATTGAATCGTGGTATTGCCTGGCCTTGTCCATGTCGGAAGCCCGGTCGGCGCGGCGCATCTCCAATTCGTCGTGCGCCTGGGTGTGCTCCAGGCTCGCCCCCTTGCCGGCGGTCAGCAGGCCGGAGACGACGGCGCGGCCGAACACGACCACGGCCACCACGCCGGCGGCCGCGATCAGCACGGCGAGGATGACGTATTCCATCTGCACCGCCCCCGCCTCCTCGCGCCAGCCGCGCCGGCCAACGGCGGCCAGCCGCCGGCCAAGCCCCGCCAGAATGGTTGTCTGCTGCCGCTTCATCATCCGTACTATACGCCCCAACGCCGCCGCGGGCACCCCCGTCCGCCAAAAATGTGAAAGAGCGGTGCGGGCTTCGGCATGGCCGCCCGCAACTCGCGCAGGAACGACCGCTGGAAGGGGGCGGAACTCGCATTTTCCGCCGGGCCAGTTACATTTTTTGCCAATCCGGGGCCGCCAGCAAGGGCGGCTTTTTTGCGTTTCATGCCGCCCCGGTCCCCGGGGCTTGGAGAGCGTCCCATGGCCAGCGTCGCCGAACCCACCGCCCCGCCGCCCCCCGCCGCCCCCGCCGCCGGGAGCCAGCATTTCATCCGCCAGATCATTGCCGCCGACGTCCAGAACGGCGTCAATGGCGGCCAGGTCCACACCCGCTTCCCGCCCGAGCCCAACGGCTACCTGCACATCGGCCACGCCAAGGCGATCTGCATTGACTTCGGGCTGGCCCAGGAGTTCGGCGGCCGCTGCAACCTGCGGATGGACGACACGAACCCGAGCAAGGAGGAGACGGAGTACGTGGAGTCAATCCTCGAGGACGTGCGCTGGCTCGGCTTCCACTGGGACGGGGAGGTGCGCTACGCCTCCAACTATTTCCAGGCCATGTCCGACTACGCCGAGGAATTGGTCAAGCTCGGCAAGGCCTATGTCTGCGACCTCTCGCAGGAGGAGGTCCGCGCCAGCCGCGGCACCGCCACCGAGCCGGCGAAGCCCAGCCCCTACCGGGAGCGGTCCGTGGCGGAAAACCTGGAGCTGTTCCGGCGGATGCGCGCCGGCGAGTTCCCCGACGGCGCCCGCACGCTCCGCGCCAAGATTGATCTCGCCTCCCCGAACTTCCACCTGCGCGACCCGGTGCTCTACCGCATCATGCGCGCCACCCACCACCGCACCGGCGACACCTGGTGCCTCTATCCGATGTACGACTACGCGCACCCGATCGAGGACGCGCTGGAAGGCATCACCCATTCCCTCTGCACCCTCGAATTCGAGATCCACCGCCCCCTCTACGACTGGGTGCTCGACCAGAAGCCCGGCTTCTTCCCCTCGCGCCCCCGCCAGTACGAGTTCGCCCGCCTCAACCTGAGCTACACCGTGATGAGCAAGCGCAAGCTGCTTGAACTGGTTCGCCAGGGGCTGGTCACGGGCTGGGACGACCCGCGCCTGCCGACTCTCGGCGGCCTGCGCCGCCGCGGCTACACCCCCGAGGCCATCCGCCGCTTCTGCGAGGCCGTCGGCGTCACCAAGTATGACAGCCTCACCGACGTCGCCCTGCTCGAAAGCTGTCTGCGCGACGACCTGAACCGGCGCGCCCGGCGCCACATGGCCGTGCTCGACCCGCTCAAGGTCGTCATCAGCAACTGGCCCGAAGGGCAGGTCGAGGAGCTGACGGCGGTCAACAATCCCGAAGACCCCGCCGCCGGCACGCGCCGGCTCCCCTTCGGCCGGGAACTGTACATCGAACGCGCCGACTTCATGGAGGAGCCGCCGAAGAAGTTCTTCCGGCTCGCGCCCGGCCGTGAGGTGCGCCTGCGCTGGGGCTATTTCATCCGCTGCACGGAAGTGGTCAAGGATGCCGCCGGCCAGGTCGTCGAGCTGCGCTGCACCTACGACCCGGCGACGCGCGGCGGCAACGCCCCCGACGGGCGCAAGGTCCAGGGCACCATCCACTGGGTCTCCGCCGCCCATGCCGTGGATGCCGAAATCCGGCTGTACGACCGGCTGTTCACGGTGGAGCAGCCCGGCACCACCGAGGGCGTGGAGTTCACGGCCGAGCTGAACCCCGAGTCGCTCAAGGTCGTCACCGGCAAGGTCGAACCGGCCCTGGCGGCGGCCCGGCCAGGGGTGCCGCTCCAGTTCGAGCGGGTCGGCTATTTCTGCGCCGACCAGGATGGCCGGCCCGGCCAGCCCGTGTTCAACCGCACCGTCACGCTCAAGGACTCCTGGGCCAAGGTGGCGGGGAAGGGATGAACCCTGCCGCCGCCGCGGACACCGCCGCCTTCGCGCCACCGCCGACGTTCGCCTTCGAGCCGGAGCTGCGCGGGCCGGCTCCGCGCCCCCTGCCCGCCGCCGTGAAGACCGGCCGCTGGCAGGCCGGGCGCCGCTGCGGCGCGGCCGGGCTCCTCCTGGCCGGCGCGCTCTGCCTCCTCCTGTCCCGCCTGCCGTTCAGCCAGCGGCTCGGCGACACCATCCCCCTCTGCCAGCGGCTGGACTGGCTCGCCGCCGCCCTGCTCGCCCTCGGCTTGGCGGCGGCGCTCGCCGCCCGCTTCTGGCCCGGCCGCTTCCGCTACGTCACCCAGGGCTGCCCGCTGCCGGCGCGGGTGAAGGCCGTTTCCCTGGAACCGGCCCTGCGGGTGAACGGCCAGGATGCGAAGTTCGCATTCCGCGCCGAGATCGAGGTGGCCGACCCGACGACGGGCCTGCCCGGCACCCACGTCGTGAAGTCGCGCGAATTCGGCGCCAGCCACAAGGACAGCCTGGAATGCCCGCTGCGGCCCGGCCAATGGGTCACCGCCGTGCATCTGCCCGGCCAATTCCCCGCATCGCTCCGGCTCTACGGCTTCCTCGACCTCAATCCGGAAGTGAATTTCCTGGGCGGCCCACCACCCGGCACCGCCCTCGCCGGCCTGCGCCCCTTCCTCGGGGCCTTCGGCCTGCTCTTCCTGCTGCTCTGGCTCCTCTTCGTCTACCGGACCTACCCGCCGTGGCGGCTGACGCCGGCCATGCTTCTGGCGTGCCTGCCCGGCGCCGCGGCCCTGGGCGGCGGCATGCTGGCGTTCCTCACCCGCCTCGACCGGCGGCACCCGGCCGCGTGCGGACTCCGCAACCGCGTCCCCGGCGGCGGCGGGCTGAAGAAAACCGCCCTGGCGTCCGGCGCCCTGCTTTTCGGCGGGTTCGTCAGCTTCGGCGGGCTGCTGGCCGTCAACGCCGCCGGCGTGACGGTGCCCGGAACCCGGCACCGGGTGGAGCTGCTCGGCGTGCAGTCGCGCAGCTACGCCTTCCTCTACCGCGGCGCCAGCGTCGAGTTCCGGCAGCCGGACAGCGGCCGGCGGCGGCGCGTCGCCATCGCCTTCGCGGAACTGCCGCGGTTCGCCCCGGCGGCGGCGGCGGCCGAGGTGGAGGTGGAGGTGGAGGTGGTGGCGGGGCGGCTGGGCTGGCCGTGGATCCGCCGGGTCGTGCCGGCGGCGGGGCGCGACGCCGGCCGGTGACCCGGTGGCGGCGGCGGATTTGGCTTGGCCGGAGGGTGGTTGCCGACGGGCCTTGGCGGCGGTATATTACGTTTTTCCAATGCGTATTATCAGCGCCGGAGGAGTCCGCCAGTGAGTGGTGCCGTCAGATTCAGCGTGTCGCTTGGGGGCGAGCTGCTGAAACAGTTCGATGCGCTGTGGCAAGGCGATGGCCATCCCACGCGCTCCGAGGCCGTCCAGGCGCTGATTCGCCAGGCGCTGGTGCAGAAGGAATGGCTGTCGGGCAAGGAAGTGGCGGGATCCATCGTCATCGTCTACGACCATCACGCGAAATCCCTGGCGAACGCACTTGTCACTGTCCAGCATGACTTTGAAGACGTCGTGGTTGCCGCCCAGCATGCGCACCTTGATCACGACAACTGCCTGGAATCCATCATCGTCAGAGGGAAGGCCACGGCCGTGGGACAACTGGTGAAGAAACTGAAGTCGCTCAAGGGGCTGAAGCACGCCGCCTTGATGATGACTACGACGGGCGAGAAGGTGCAATAGCCTGGGCGTCTTTCCGCCCCTTTGGCAGCACGATTCCAATGGGTCGGCGAAGTGTCCGCGGAAAAGGAGCTCGCCTCGGATTCACCCCTGGCGACGGTCAGGCAGGAGGAACAGAAGATGCACATGGCAGATGCCTTGGTTTCCCCCGCCGTCGGCGGGACGTTGTGGGCGGTGGCGGGCGGGTTGATCGCCTTCTGTGGCCGGAAGGTGAGGCGGAGCTTGCGGGACAACCTGGTTCCCCTGATGGGCGTACTGGGGGCGTTCATCTTCGCGGCGCAGATGATCAACTTCTCGATCCCTGGCACCGGCTCGAGCGGACATCTCGGGGGCGGCCTGATTCTGAGCGTGCTCCTCGGGCCTTACGCGGCATTCCTGGTCATTGCCTCGGTCCTGACCGTGCAAGCCCTCTTTTTCGCGGACGGCGGGTTGCTGGCCCTGGGCTGCAACATCTTCAACCTGGGTTTTTTCCCGGCGTTCATTGCCTATCCGCTGCTCTACCGGACCATTGCCAAGGGGCAATATGGGACGCCACGGGCCTGGGTGGCGGCGACAGTTGCCGCCGTCGTGGGGCTGCAACTGGGCGCATTCAGCGTGGTTCTGGAGACCACGGCGTCGGGCATCTCGGAACTGCCGTTCGCCACCTTTGTCCTCATGATGCTGCCGATTCATCTCGCCATCGGCGTGGTTGAGGGGTTGGCGACTGCCGCCGTGGTATCGTTCGTTGCCCAGGCGCGGCCGGAAGCGTTGCCGGCGGCACCCGCGCCTGCCGGCGCGGCGGCCACTCTGCGCCCCGTCCTGATCGGCCTGGCAATCGCGGCTGTCGCCGTGGGCGGAGTGGCGAGCTGGTTCGCGGCGACGCACCCCGACGGGCTGGAGTGGGCCATGGCCAAGGTCAGCGGGAAGGAAGAACTCGCGGCCCCGGCGGCCGGGATCCATCAATCCCTGGCCAGCTTGCAGGCGAAGACGGCGCTCCTTCCCGACTATGGGTTCAAAGGGGCTGAAGCCGAATCCGCGGCCGCGGCGCCGGCCGCGGCTGAGCCCAAAGCCTGGCCGGCCGTGAGCGCCGGGAAGTCCGTCGCGGGAATCGTCGGTGGCGTGATGACCTTGGCGTTGGCGTGCCTGGCCGGCTTGGCGCTCAAGGCGCACTCACAGCGGCGCCCGAGTGGAAACAACTGAGCGGCGGACGGAGACCATGAAGTTTGCGGACTGGACCGGAATCGGGCGCATGGATGAAATGGCGCGCCTGGCGAGCCCCGTGCAGCGGCTCGATGCGCGGGGCAAGGCCGTCGTCACCCTCGCCTTCATTGTGGCGGTGATGTCCTTCCCCCGGCATGAGGTCTCCGCGCTGACGCCATTCCTGCTCTATCCGATTGCCCTGATCTCATTGGGCCGCATCCCGTTGTGGTTCATCGTCAAGAAGACCATCGTGGCGGCGCCTTTCGCCCTGGCCATTGCCATCTTCAACCCGATCATCGATCGGGCACCGCTGGCCAGCGTGGGGCCGCTTGTGGTCACCGGCGGCTGGGTTTCCTTTGCCTCGATCATGTTCCGCTTTGTCTTGACGGTCGGCGCGGCGTTGGCCCTGGTCGCCTGCACGGGAATGAACCGGTTGGGGGCGGCGATGGAACAGCTTGGCATCCCCCGGGCCTTTGTCGTGCAACTGCTGTTCCTTTACCGATACCTCTTCGTCATTTCCGACCACGCCGGCAAGATGACCCGAAGCGCGGAATTGCGGTCAGGGGGGCGGCCATTGGGATTTCGCCTCTATGGCTCGATGATCGGCCACCTCCTCCTCCGGTCAATGGCTCGAGCCGAGCGTGTCCATCGGGCCATGGTGGCGCGCGGCTTCGACGGCCGGATCCGCGTCCTGCGGCAAACCCGCTTCCAGTGGCGGGATGCGCTTTTCATCTGCGGCTGCTTGGCCCTGTTCGCCGCGGCCCGCGTCTGGAATCTCGCCGCTGGTTTGGGGCAGCTTCTTGCCGGAGGCGCATCGTGAGTCATCATCTGGTTGAGGTCCGTGATTTGTCCTTTGCCTATCCCGACGGCACGGAGGCGCTCAAGGGAGTGTCGTTCCGCATCGGGCATGGCGGCTCGGTGGCCTTGATCGGCGGCAACGGCGCCGGCAAGTCAACGCTGCTGCTTCATCTCAATGGCTACCTGGCGACCATGCGTGGTGAAGTCCGCATTGGGGAGACCATTGTCACTCGCGAAACGGCCGCACTGGCGCGCCGGGCGGTTGGCGTGGTCTTCCAGGATCCCGACGATCAGTTGTTCATGCCGACGGTGGCCGAGGACGTCGCCTTTGGGCCGTTGAACGCCGGGCTGCCCCCGGCCCAGGTCGAGACCCTGGTTGCCGCCGCACTGGAGCGCGTCGGGATGACGCATCTGCGGGAACGGCCGCCCTACCGGCTTTCCGCGGGCGAAAAACGGGCTGTGGCCATCGCCACGGTCTTGGCGATGTCGCCGGACATCCTTGTCATGGATGAACCTTCCTCCAATCTTGATCCGCGGGCGCGGCGCCGCCTGATTGGCCTCTTGCAGTCGTTTGAACACACCAAGATCATCGCCACCCACGATCTCGAGCTTGTCGTGGAAGTCTGCCGCGAGGTCCTGGTCATGGACGCCGGCCAGATTGTCGCCCAAGGCCCAACAGTTGAGCTTCTCTCGGACGAGAAGCTCATGCTGGCCCACGGCCTGGAGCGTCCCCACAGCCTGCGGCACGTCCAGCCCCACTGAAATGGCCGCCGCCGGGCCGCGGTTCGCCCCGGCCGGCGCCCTCAGCCGAGCTGGTAGCGGTGGCCGGGCTCGACGATCTCGACCTTGCGCACCCCCTTCTCCAGCAGCAGGGTGCGCAGGTTCTCCAGGGCACCGTTTTCACCGTGGACCAGGTAGAGGCCGCGGAGGCGCTTGTGGTCCATGCGGCCGATGAAGCCGAGCAGGTCGCGGTAGTCGGCGTGGCCGCTGAAGACGTTGAGGATTTTCACCCGCGCCCGCAGCGGGTACTCGTCGCCGAAGATCTTGACCGTCGGCCGGCGGTCGGCGATGGCGCGGCCGAGGGTGTTGGCGGCCATGAAGCCGACCACGAGGATGGTGTGCTTCGGGTCGCCCACGTAGTTCTTGAGGTGGTGGAGGATGCGGCCGCCTTCACACATCCCGCTGCCGGCGATGATGATGCAGGGCTCCGGCTTGTCGTTGAGCGACTTCGACTGCTCGGCGTCGGAATAGTAGTGCAGCTTCTCGAAGCCGAAGGGGTTCTCGTGGTGGTCGATGAACGCCTTGCGCACATCCTCGCCGTAGCATTCCTGGTGGATCTTGAAGATGGCGGTGGCGTTGACGGCCATGGGGCTGTCAATGTAGATGTCCAGCTCGGGGATCTTGCCGGCGTCGCGCAGGAGGTGGAGGAAGAAGATCAGCTCCTGGGTGCGGCCGACGGCGAAGGAGGGGATGATGACCTTGCCGCCGCGGCGGGCCGTGTCGTTGATGACGGCGGCGAGCTGCTCTTCGGCGTCCCCGAGTTCGTCATGGAGCCGGTTGCCGTAGGTGCCCTCGCAGACCAGGTAGTCGACGTCGGGGAATGGCTCGGGCGGCGGGATGATCGGCATGTCGTTGCGGCCGATGTCGCCGGTGAAGAGCAGCCGCTTCGGCCGGCCATCGGCGCCCTTGAAGCCCAACTGGATCATCGAGGAGCCGAGGATGTGGCCGGAGTTGTAGAACTCGGCCTCGAGGTCGCCCGGCAGGCTGAACTTGCGATGCCAGCCGAGGGTGACGAAATGGTCCATGGCCGCCAGCACGTCGCGCGGCTCGTAGAGCGGCGGGAACGCCTCCTTCTCCGGCGCCTTCTTCAGCAGCCACTCATAGTCCTTGGCCATGATATGGCAGGAGTCCATGAGCACCAGGTTGGCGATGTCGCGGGTGGCCGACGTCGCATGGATGTTGCCCTCGTACCCCTGCTTGACCAGGGTCGGGAGGTTGCCCGAATGGTCGAAATGGCCATGGCTGAGCACGACCGCGTCGATGGCGGTGGCGGGGAACGGCAGCTTCCGGTTCTTCGCGTCCGTCTCCTTGCGGTGCCCCTGGAACATCCCGCAGTCGAGCAGGACCTTGCGGTCGCCGGCGGTGAAGAGATGCTTCGAGCCGGTGACTTCGCGGGCGGCGCCAAAGGCCTGGTAGAACAGCGACATCTTGAACCTCCCTGGCAGGATGATTGGACGGGCAACGGCGGCCGGCGGCGGGGCGCCGGCTGGCGGCTAACGTACCGCCGCCCCGCCGCCGCGTCCAGCCCGCGCGGCGGCCGGACCGCCGCCAAAAGCTTCGGCCTTTTCGCCTCCTGGTTTCACAGCCATCCCACAGGAGATGAAAACTGCCTGGCCTTGTTGGGTTCATGAGCTTGGCGGCGGCATTTTCCGGGGCGTCCCATTTTGCTTTTTCCTTGGCCCTGAAGTTTGGTGTCGTGCGTCCCCGAGGGACGCTGGGGCAATAGGCAGGGGCAACGCCCCTGCACCCAGGCCCCCCCCGTTTTGGCGTGCCATCGGTACGCCGGGAGATCGTCAAGATCCGGATTTCCGATTTTCGAATGCCTGGACGGCAGATCCCCCGCGTACCTACGGCACGCGAACCATTGGCAACAACCTGAAGCAGGGGCGCCGCCCCTGCCTATTGTCCGCCGGTCCTTACGGGACAGGTCACGCCCGCCCGATCGCGATTTCGATCCCGATTCCGATTTCGATCACTATGGGAAGAAGGCCCATGGGATGCCGGTGAACCGTTTTTGTCCGCTGGCACCGCGCAGGCGTCAGCGCCGCTCCGTGGCTCCCATCGGCTAACAACTTCTGGGCTTTTGACTTGTGTTGATTTGTGGGGGGTTGGGGGAAACGGTTTTCGCTTGTTTCGTGGGTTTGGTGGGCAAAAACGGTTCGAGCCGCGCCACGGATCACCGCGCGGGCGGAGACTGAGGCGCAACTTTTTGCGCCCCAAGCTGCTCCGCCCTCAACTCCTTCAGCCCCTCTTGGATAAGCCCCAAGATTACAATCCAAGCGGCAACACCAAGAATCGCATGCTTGCCGTAAAACGGGAGGGCAAGCGGGCAATTCCAGAGCATGTGCAGGACCACCGCCACGACAAAGACCTTAAGGAAGCGCATGTCCTTCAGCATGGCCAAGGCAAACTTCCTCTCCCCCTTGACGCGCCAGAGGGCGGCCCCGCACATGGCCGTCCAGGCAATATGGGCGAACGGGGAAAGCATCCCGCGAACCATGATGGTTTCTTTCATCATCCCTGTATCGTTGAGCCCGACTCGCAAGGCGTATCCGGCCGACTCGAAGGCGGCAAACCCCGTGCCGACGGCGGCCCCAAACAACAGGCCATTGAGCTTGTACCGGTATTTGGGAATTCCCGCCACGGTCAGGAGCGCAAGCAGCTTCCCTGGCTCTTCAGCCAGCCCGGCTACGGATGCACCAAGCCATTCCAGTTTCATGGATGCGGTCAGTTGGAACAGGAGCAGCGACAGGATTAGGGACAAAATGCCGCCCATGAACAGAAGGCGTATCACTTGGTACAACGAGACGTTACGGCGGGCATTGATCTCAACGAAAAAGATAAGCGTGGAAATCGGCACGGCAAAGGAGCCGACCATGATCAAGCCGGGAATCAGGTTCACGTTGCCAAACTCGTTCCAGGCCGCCAGGAAGAGCACATAGACAACGAGCGCACCAAGGAACGTCTTGAAAAAGACCCAAGGCTTGGGCCAAGTTGTCTCGATCTCACTTATTGCTGGGGTCGTGCGCGAGGTGCCAACGGTGAAATACTCCTCAATCTCTTCGCGGCCATGCTTCCGGAAGACCTCGGAAAAAAGGTCCTTCAAGCTGAAGCCATCCAACTTCTCGACACCGGCGAATGCCGAAAGGTGACCGATCAGTCGCGCGGCCAGCCTTTGGACGCCGTCACCGTCGGCGGATGCCGCAGCCGCCGGTCCAGCCGGTGCCGGGGCTGGATCGGGCAGTGCCGCCTTGAACGATTCGCCACAAGAAGGACACTGGAGCTGTTGCCCCATGACAGATGCCGCGCCAGCAAAATGCTGCTTGCAATGCGGGCACATGACCTTGATCTCGCTCATCTCCCGTTCTCCCTCTTTCGCCCCAGCCGCCTGGGGATGTCCTTGCCCTTGCTGAAACTCTCTGGCGGTCTTCCCTGCGCTGATCTCATTGTCATTGTATTCCGCGTATTCCCTCAATGCAATTCCTGTTCCCCGCGCCCCTTTCGTGCGCCGTCGGCCGGCCTCGTCGCCCGCGGCGAGGCCAAGATGGCCGCCATCGGCGCCACCCACCCCGCGGACCTACCGCACGCGGTCATGTGGGGGACGTTGAAAACAGGGGTGATGCCCCTGCCTATTTTCCCGAAGTCCCTACGGGACGGACAGGGGGCAAAGGCAAACATCGAATGAGTGCAATGGGAGCAAAAACGGGTGGGGCGGCCGCCGCGCCGGCCTGAATCCCGCCCGGAATGTCAAAGAGCCAGCTCCGGCACCGGCTGCCGTGGCTGGCTCCTCACTATCCCGCCGCCCGCTCCCGCGGGCAACATGGGCCAGCAGCGACGCTTACACTTGCCGCGCCTTCAGCGCTCCAGATCAGCCCGAATCAATGTTATGGCGACGGTAACGGCCGAACGGTTAGGCTGTGGGGCGCGGCGCCCCGCCGCGCCCCCACCAGCCGCACGTTAGCCGCGATCTTTCAGCCTCTTGTCGGTACGGCATGCAACTGCAAGCCAAGGGCATCAACTACTTTCAGGACAGTGTCAAATCCCGGGATTCGCTCACCCGAAAGCGCCTTATACAGGCTTTCGCGCGAGAGGCCGGCATCACGAGCCACTTGGGACATGCCTTTGGCTCTGGCTATGTCGCCGAGCGCCTTGGCGATGAACGCGGCGTCACCGTTGGCCTCTTCAATGGATGCCTCCAGATAGGCCGCCATCTCCGCAGGAGTACGAAGATGCTCGGCCACATCGTATTTGGTGATAGTCGTTTTCTTCATGGCTTTCTTCCCTCAGAGGTGTTTTGCCAGGTGGATCGCCAGTCGTATGTCACGCGTTTGAGTGCTCTTGTCGCCGCCGGCCAGCAGCACGATGAGTTCTCGACCGGCTCGTCTGAAATACACCCGATACCCGGGACCGTACTGAATACGGAGTTCCGAGACACCGGAACCCACGGCCTTCACGTCGCCAGCAAGCCCTGCCGCAAGCCGCTCAATCCTCACCAAGATCCTGGCGCGGGCCTGGATATCGTGCAGGCTGTCGAGCCAATGGGCGAACTCCGCTGTCTTGCGTATATCCACCACCACCTTACTGTAGCCCGTTGGCTACATTGGGTCAAGTCCGACTCCACGATATCTCTTCCTGATGCAGGGGCGGTGCCCCTGCCTGGACATTGGCAAAACTCAAGCGGCGACGGCTGGGGCTCCGCCTGGCTCCCGTCGCCTCTGGCCGATGCCATGGCGAAGGAGTCGCACGAGGTCGCGGGCGGAGGGTCGCCGCATTTT